>Ga0265338_10003922_pt1 | contig 20517 bp, 18 predicted proteins | sample 42126metaG_FD_193579 | JGI IMG/M metagenome (GOLD analysis project Ga0265338, IMG submission 193579) | Rhizosphere microbial communities from Carex aquatilis grown in University of Washington, Seatle, WA, United States - 4-21-26 metaG | ecosystem: Host-associated > Plants > Roots > Rhizosphere...
TTTGCTTGTCAGTGGGGGAGTGACAGCAAATGACCCGTTTTGACCCGCTGCGACCGAATTTTGTGTGTCTAGTTGTGTGTCATCTTTGGACGGACCCGGCGAGCGGTGGAAATTCAGTTTCGTAATCGCTTCTTTCAACGGCAACATCCGCGCGTCGGTGTAAGTCTTGGCGGTCTGTTTCGGGTCACGGTGCCGCATCAGCGCCATACGCACGCGCTCGCTGGGCGTTCCGGGCGCCAGTTGAGTGCAATAGGTGACCCGGAAACTGTGAAAATCCAGACGTCCGTCGCCGCGGTCTTCCCAATCAATTTCTGCCGCCTTTAGGTCGGCATAAAACTGTTTGTAGCCAGGGAACTTTCCTTTGAAAATCAACTGCTCCGGTTTGCTGGACGCTGGTTTGATCTGCTTCAATGCGGCTACGAGATCGGGATGCAAGGGCAGGGCATCCTCGTAGTGATTTTTGGAAATGGCTGCTGACACGGTAATTTTTGGGGCCGTGCCGTCCAGGTCAACGTCCGCCCAGCGTAATTGCTTGATTTCGCCTCTGCGAATACCGGTTAGCGCCGCTACCAGATACACCGGTACTCGCCGGCCAGCGACCGCCAACAGCCGTTGAATTTCCTCTGGAGTGTATGCTCGACGTGCCCGTTTCTGGCGGCCTTGAACACGCAGCAAATCAGTTTTTTCGAGCGGATTCTGCGCGATGTATCCGAGGCGCTGCGCCCACTTGAGAAAGGCTCGCGTCGCCACCAGATACTCATTCAGGGTCTTTGGTGATTTTTTCTGGTGTTGCCGCCAGTTTTGAAACGCCTCGGCATTAATGTCCTGGAAATACTCCCATTGGCAATCTTTCATCAGCGTGCCGATGTAATTCTCCACGCCTTGAACGTAACGCTTCACGCAGCCGGCGGTAACGAGTTCGCGCGTGAAAAAATTAAAGTGGTCTGCCAGTGGCCTGTTAGCCGCCTCACGGATTTTCGTCGGCGCGATCAAGCCGACCGATTCCTGGCTGTGTTCATTGAGAATCTGCTGGAGCTTCTGCTCCGCCGACCGTTTTTCGGTCACGTGCAGTGGAATGTCTTTCGTTTTGTGTTCGTCGGGAAAACGCACGCGCGCGCGATGCAGCCGGGCAAAAATCAATTTGCCATTGCGTCGGCGTTTGGGCCGGTAAATGTAAGCAATCATCTTTTTCCTTTCTCAATTGGCTGGTTGTTCCCGCAACCGTTGAAAATACGCTTTGACCTGGCTTTCCAGCATCCCCACCGCCCGGCCAATTCGCCGCAACGGTGGCAACTCGCCGTTCTCCGCCTTCCGTCTTACCGTCCGCTTGCACACGCCGAAAATCTGCTCCAACTCCGGCAGCCGTATCAAGCGGTCATTGAATTTTTCCTCCGTTTGCATTCCGCGTCACTCCTTCCATTTCCATTGCTTCTCCTGCTTGTCCCACTCCATTCCCTTTCTTAGCCGTTGCCGATAAAATTCAGCCTTCTTGCCGGATGCCATCGCTGCCATGGCTTCAGCCAGCAGATAAAACATATCCTGTTGCCGGTTCTCCGCGTCGAGTGCTTCCTCATACCGGAGCTTCCGATTGCCTTTGTCCTTCGGGTCGGACTGGAGTCGCGACCCTATCCCGGACGCGGCCTTTCCGCGACGTGGACAAACCGTGTTCGTGGCCACGGACTGTTTGTGGCCTGTCCATTGCCACGACGATGGCCGGGGACTGGACGCGACTGCGAACTGACCGTGGACACAGCCAATCCGTGGTCGTGGCTTGTGCGTGGCGGGTCCATGGTCGTGGACTGACCGTGTCCCTGTCCGCGACTGCGGACGATGACACGGCTCTTGCGCGTCCCCAGCGCGGCTACTGCGCGCACCCCAAGTCCTAATGAAATTTAGGGGTAAGGCGTATGGCAGATTAAACATGAACGGATACCTACGCGTTGAAATTTCAACTGGGCGCATATTCCTGCTGCCGCTGAATCAATTCGCGTTTGCCGAAATGGACAACGACGGCAAGGAGCAACTGCTCCATTTGTCATTCGCAACACATGAGATAATGGTTCGCGGTCACGCGCTCCGCCGGATTGAAACCGCCCTGCCGAGAGGCGCGCGAGAAGTTCCGCGCCGTAAGCGGCGCGTTTTTTACCCGCTTGCTCGTGCTCCGCAAGCTGAATCAAATTAAATCGGATTTATTCGCGGTGATGCCGATTTGTCGGCGGAGCGTTTGCTTTTCGCGGGTTGCAGCAGCCATTCCAAAGCGGCTGACTCCGCCTGAAAGTTTTCCAATTCAAGTCCCCGATTCTTGGCCACCATAACTCTAAAGCCCCGCGAGTGAACCCAAATCGGATTGGCCACATGTGCTATCTTGACGAGTGATGCTGCAGCAGAAGCAATTTGTTCGGCGTAATCATATTGTTCGGCAATTTCGGCTGAATGAAATCCGGATACCTTCGTTGAAATAATCAGAAGTTTTTTGATCTTTTGCTTGCGGCAACGAACTACCGCGCGGCTTATCAAATGAGCCATTTCGTCAGACGAAAATACTCCAACGGGACAAAACACCGCATAATCCTTTTTCCGTTCAAAATGCTCCAATGTTCTCATTGAATGCACAGTAAATTATATTGGAAAACTTGGCTCAAGCAGAAAACACCTCAACCATTCCTGAAAACACAATGGGGTGAACACCCCATATCCCTCAACCGGTTTTCCTGTTCTTCTTTCATGTCATGAAAAGGAGCGACTCACACACCCGCATGGCGCTGCCGGTCATCCTGGCCACAAGAACATTGCCCGCACGGAAATTAACTCTGCTTCCCTGGGTCCAACCAATCACTATCCTGCGCAAGCATTATACCTTCGAAAAGTTTTTGGGAATGGTGAAAAATGTTCTTTACGCGACTGCCATGGTCCATGGAGAGATTGCGCCGCCCTCAGACTGGCAAAGCCAGCCATTCGCAGTTGGCTTGCGGCATTGATGATTTTACTCCGCAGCTCAATGTTCAATCGGGTTAAGCCTAAAAGCGACGTTTATTGCAGCCAATGTTATGATAAACACGCAACCGCAACAACAATATGAAATTGGCATGGTGGGCTTGGGCGTCATGGGACGCAACTTCGTGCTGAACATGGCCGACCACGACTTTTCGGTGGCGGGCTATGACAAAGACCAAACCAAAGTCGAAGCTCTGAAGAGGGAATCAGCCGGACACAAAATCTGCGGCGCGGCAAACGTAGTTGATTTCGTCGCTCGGCTCCGTCAACCACGCGCCGTCATGATGCTGGTGCCCGCAGGTGCTCCAGTGGATTCGGTCATCAAGGATTTGTTGCCGCATTTGGAAAAGGACGACCTCATCATTGACGCTGGCAATTCCTATTTCAAAGATACCGATTTGCGCGCCAGCAATCTGGCGGCGAAAGGCATCCAATTCCTCGGCGTCGGCGTGTCCGGCGGCGAAGAAGGTGCGCGTTACGGGCCGAGTATCATGCCCGGCGGACCGAAAGAGGCTTACGAACGGGTTCGTCCCATTTTTGAAGCAGCCGCCGCGAAGGTCAACGGCGATCCATGCGTGACTTATCTCGGTCCCGGTTCGTGCGGCCACTTCGTAAAGATGGTCCACAACGGCATCGAATACGGCATCATGCAATTGATTGCCGAAACGTACGACCTGATGAAACGCGGTTTGGGCATGAACGACGACGAAGTGCATGAGGTCTATGGTTTATGGAACAAGGGCGAACTCAACGGCTATCTGGTGGAAATCACCGGTCAAATATTTTCCAAACCGGACGAGCAGACCGGCAAACGGCTGATTGATGAAGTCCTCGACGTGGCCAAACAAACAGGCACCGGTATGTGGACCTCACAAAGCGCAATGGAACTGCAAGTGCCGACTCCAACCATCGATTTGGCGGTCGCGCTGCGGGACTTGTCAGGATTGGCAAAGGAACGCGAACAGGCTGGCGCAATTTATCAGCATCCCGTTCGACATTTCAATGGCATCCGCGCTACGTTTCTCACGCAATTAGGTCGTGCGCTTTTTGCCGGGTTGATTACCACCTACGCGCAAGGCTTGGCGCTTTTGGCGGTCGCCTCGGCCAAATACAAATATCAGCTTGATCTCGGAACCGTGGCGCGAATCTGGCGCGGCGGCTGCATTATCCGCGCCGCGTTGCTCGAAGACATTTGTACGGCGTTTCGAGCGAAGCGCGATTTGCCGAATTTGCTGCTCGACACCAACTTGTCGCGCAAGCTCATGGAGCATCAGGAAGATTTGCGCAAGTCGGTTGGCGTTGCGAGTGAAATGGGAATTCCTGCGCCCGGCCTGATGGTTTCACTGGGTTATTTTGATGCCTATCGCAGCGCGTGGCTGCCGGCCAATCTCGTCCAAGCCCAACGTGATTATTTTGGATCGCATACCTATGAACGAATTGATGCCAAAGGAACTTTTCATACGGATTGGGAAAAGAAATGAAAATGAACGACCAACTTGAACCGACGGTGTTCGTGATTTTTGGCGGAGCCGGTGACTTGACCTGGCGGAAACTCGTGCCCGCCTTGTTCGACCTTTCGCAGGATCGCAGTCTACCCGAACAATTTGCGATCATCGCGGTGGATCGCATCAAGCTCGGTGATGACGCGCTGAGGTGCCGATTGCACGATGGTGTCAGTCAATTCTCTCGTTTCGGAAAAGCCAAGTCCGCTTCATGGAATCAGTTCGCGCAACACATCCATTATCAACAGGGCGACTTCAAAAAACTACAAACTTATACCGTCCTCGGCAAACAATGCGCGAAATTTGAAAAGGAATGGGGCACAAAAGCCCATCGTATTTTTTACATGGCCACACCGCCGAGCATGTTTGGCGAAATTCCAAAATATCTCGGCAAAGCCGGATTGTCGCGTGACCGGGAATTTGCGCGGATAGTGATCGAAAAACCCATCGGCTACGATTTGGAGTCGGCGCGTGCCTTGAACGCCATTCTCGCCGCCAGTTTCGACGAATCCCAAATTTTCCGGATTGATCATTATCTCGGCAAAGAAACCGTGCAGAATATTTTAGCATTTCGTTTTGCCAACCCAATCTTCGAACCCATGTGGAATCGGCGTTACATTGATTATGTGACCATCACCGTGGCCGAAACGGTGGGCGTCGAGCATCGCGGCGGCTATTACGACCACGCTGGAGCGCTACGTGACATGGTGCAAAATCACCTGATGCAACTGCTCTGTCTCGTGGCGATGGAACCAATGGTCTCTTTCGAAGCCGACGAAATCCGCAACAAAAAAGTGGACGTCCTGCACGCAGCGCGTCCGATTTCTCGCGACGCAGTTCCGCAATCCGCCGAGCGCGGCCAATATGGTTCGGGCAATGTTGCTGGGAAAAAAGTGCCCGGCTATCGCGAGGAAAACGGCGTCGCGCCCGATTCGAAAACAGAAACGTTCGCGGCGTTGAAATTATTTCTCGACAACTGGCGCTGGCAGGACGTTCCATTTTATCTGCGCACGGGTAAGTGCCTGCCGCAGCAGTCGTCGGAAATATCCATCCAATTTCGCGCCGTGCCGCACCGGTCGTTTCCACCCGAAGCTTCGCTCGGCTGGCAGCCATCCCGTCTCGTTTTGTCCATTCAGCCCGATGAAGGCATCGTGCTGGGCTTTCAGGCTAAATATCCGGGACCAAAAATGCAGTTGCGTCCGGTGGACATGAAGTTCAGTTATCACGAGAGCTTCGACGCACCTTCACCCGATGCCTACGAAACACTCTTGTGGGACGTGATGAAAATGGACGCGACGCTCTTCATGCGTGCCGATCAAGTGGAGGCCGCTTGGGAACTCCTGATGCCGGTGCTCGAAGCGTGGCAGGCCACGGCGCCAGGCGATTTTCCAAATTACGCCGCCGGAACTTGGGGACCAGAAAATGTTCAGGAACTTTTGTCACCCGGACATCGTTGGCCGCTGCCGACCGCATTGGTGAATCAAGTGAAAACGAAGACGAACCATAACCTTCAAAAAAATCAGCAAAGACATTTTCCTAAATAGAAATGCCAGCCAGCTTCAGTCCCATCTTCGATAATGCCTCGTCGCAAGCTGCCGCGATTTCCGACCTGTTCAAAGTCGTGCTGGCCATTTGTGGGGTTATTCTGGTGATTGTCACCAGCATGGTTGGGATCAGTTTGATTCGTTTCAGGCACCGGCCAGGTTCGAAAGAGCCTCTGTCATATTTCGGGAACCGGAAGCTGGAAATTATTTGGACTATCGGGCCGACGCTGATTGTCATTTGTCTCTTCGCCCTCACCGCGCGCGGGATGCGCCAGTCTGATCCGCCCGCGAATCGGGAACCTGATCTCATTGTGATTGGCCATCAATGGTGGTGGGAAGTGCGTTATCCGCAAACCGGGGTGGTGACCGCGAATGAAATCCACATTCCAGTCGGGCGAAAATGGCTCGTCCGTCTGGAATCGGCGGACGTGATCCATGATTTTTGGGTGCCGGCCTTGGCGCGCAAAATGCAGATGATTCCCGGCCAGACGAATCACATCTGGCTGGAAGCCAACGCGCCGGGAATATACGACGGCACTTGCGCGGAGTATTGCGGCGCGGGACACTCCTGGATGCGCTTTTCCGTCATCGCGGAATCGCCAGCGGAGTTTGACGCATGGCTGCGCGAACAGGGAAATTCTGCTGCCATGCCAGCCACAGATTCAGCGCAGAACGGCCTGAAACTTTTTCAGACGATGACGTGCATCAATTGTCATTCCATTCGCGGGATTTCCGTTGCCGCCAATGCCGCGCCGGATTTGACGCATTTGGCCGACCGCGATATCCTTGGCGGGGGCGTGTTGTCCAATACGGAAACGAATCTTTTCCGCTGGCTGAAAAATCCGCAGAACTTCAAGCCGGGCTGCTTCATGCCCAATCTGAAACTGACGGACGCGCAGGCGGGCACGTTGACGAGCTATTTGGAGACCCTCAAATGAGCGAGGCCGCTTCAACTTTCATCGCGATTGAAACGCCCGCGGCCGCCAGCGCACCGCGTGGACTTTTCAGTTGGATTGCCACGGTGGATCACAAGCGCATCGGCATTCTCTATCTACTGACCACACTCGTCTTTTTCGTCATAGGTGGCGTGGAAGCGTTGCTCATGCGCATTCAACTCGCCCGGCCCAACAATACTTTTCTTTCGCCAGATGCCTTCGACCAGATGTTCACCATGCACGGCACGACGATGATTTTTCTGGTGGTGATGCCGACACTCATCGGCCTGGCGAACTATTTGGTGCCGCTGATGATTGGCGCGCGCGACATGGCTTTTCCGCGATTGAACGCATTGAGCTTCTGGCTCCTGCCGTGCGGCGGTTTGCTGCTGCACTTCAGTCTGCTTGCAGGCGGCGCTCCCGCCGTCGGCTGGTTCAGCTATGCGCCGTTGAGTGAAACGCCGTATGCCACAACATCCGGCGTGGATTATTGGACGCTGTCGCTTTTGATTCTCGGCGTCGGTTCGGTCGCGGCATCCATCAATCTCATCGCCACGATTTTGACGCAACGCGCTCCGGGATTGACCATCCGCCGGCTGCCGCTGTTCGTCTGGATGGTTTTCATCAACTCGTTTCTCGTCATCCTGGCACTCCCGGCGTTGAATTCGGCGATTGTGATGTTGTTCATTGATCGTCACCTCGGCACGCATTTTTTTGCGCCGGCGAATGGCGGTTCAGCAGTGCTTTGGCAGCACTTTTTTTGGGCGTTCGGACATCCCGAAGTTTATATCATGGCGTTGCCCGCCTTTGGCATCATTTCCGAAGTAGTTCCTGTGTTCGCGCGGCGGCCAATCTTTGGTTATGAATTTGTTGCGGCGTCCACAGTCGCCATCGCTCTCTTAAGTTTCGGCGTTTGGGCGCATCATATGTTCGCCGTGGGACTAGGGCATCCGGTGGATTTATTTTTTGCCGCGACGAGCATGATGATCGCCGTGCCGACGGGCATAAAAGTTTTTGCCTGGAGCGCGACGATGTGGGGTGGGGCGATTCGCCTGACGACCGCCATGCTCTTTGCCGTGGCTTTTCTGATCCAGTTCACGATTGGTGGATTGAGCGGAATTACTTTCGCAGTTGTTCCAATTGATTGGCAGGTGACCGGCACTTATTATTTAGTGGCGCATTTTCATTATGTGCTTTTTGGGGGCACCTTCTTCGCGGTTTTTGCCGGGCTTTACTATTGGTTTCCAAAAATTACAGGACGGATGCTGTCTGAACGGCTGGGCAAGCTCAATTTCTGGATGGCGCTGATCGGCTTCAACACCGCGTTTTTCGTGCAACATTTTCTCGGATTGATGGGAATGGCGCGGCGGATTTATACTTATCCCGATCTGCCGGGCTGGGGTTTGCTGAATATGATTTCCACCATCGGCGCGTTTTTGCTCGGCGCTTCGGTGCTGGTCTTGTTATGGAATATTATTGTAAGCCTGCGTCACGGCAAACCGGCGGGTGACAATCCGTGGCAGGCGTGGACGCTGGAATGGTCCACGACCTCACCGCCGCCCGCGAATAATTTTGACCGCGTGCCGCCAATCCGCAGTCGGCGACCGTTGTGGGATTTGGCGCATCCGGAAAATCCCGATCCAATCGTCGGTGGCGCAGCATCGCGGGACGGGTTCGTTCTTGAAAAAAACCGCGTGGGCATCGTCAGCTTTCTGATTACCGAAAGTGTTTTCTTTCTCATGCTCATTTTGGCTTATCTGTATTACAACAATCACGACATGAACGGGCCGACGCCCACGAGTATGTTGAACCCACAAAGAACCGGGATTTTCACCCTGTGCCTGCTGGCAAGCAGCCTGACCATCTGGCTCGCGGGAAAAAAACTGGAGGCCAAAAAACATTCCGCATTTCGCTGGCTGCTGACGCTTACAATCTTGCTCGGAACCGTTTTTATTATTGGCCAGGGACGGGAATATCTCCGCATCTTCCACGCTGGTGTCATGGTCAATTCCAATTTGTTTGCAACCACCTTTTTCACGCTGACCGGATTTCATGGCCTCCATGTTTGCGTCGGGTTGATCGCGTTGCTGATTCTCATGGGACTCGCTTTCGCCGGAGATTTCAAGCAAAGCCGCATCGAGGCGGTAAAATCCATCGGGCTATACTGGCACTTTGTGGACGCCGTCTGGCTTGTGGTGTTTTCGGTGATTTATTTAAGACTTCTTTTATGACCACCCGACAATTTCTAATTTCCGCCTGGAACTGGAATCCGTGGGTCATCGCCATTTGTGTAGCCGCGATTTTAATTTACAGCATGCGGAATCATTTCCATTTCAGCCGAAAAATCGGCTGGCTGTTCGCGGGAGTAATCATGTTCTTTCTCACGTTGGCGTCGCCGATTGACGCCTTGGCGGACGGTTATTTATTTAGCGCGCACATGATGCAACATCTGCTGTTCCTGTTAATTATTCCGCCACTGATTTTATTGAGCCTGCCGTCATCGTCGGTTCCCGACCGCTTTCAAAATGGTCGTTGGAAATGGTTGAACTGGATTTTGTGTCACCCATTGGCCAACTGGTTTTTGGGCGTTGGCGGAATGTGGCTTTGGCATGCGCCCATGCTTTGCAACGCCGCCGTGACGAACGTGTGGATTCATCGTTTGCAATATGTCTCGCTGCTTTTGATGGGCTTTGCATTTTGGTGGCCGATCATTGGGCCCTGGAGCAGACAATGGTTGTCGCCGCTCGCGGGAATTATTTATCTGTTCAGCGCGTGTGTTGGCTGTACTGTTCTTGGAATCATCATCACGTTTGCGCCCGTGGAAGTTTGCTCGATTTATCTTCATCCAATTGACCGGCTCGCCATCCTACCACTCATTCAAAATCAATGGGGACTGACGCCCGCCAAAGATCAGCAACTGGGCGGCTTGTTGATGTGGGTTCCCGCGTGCCTGATTTATTTCTACGGAATTTTTGGGCTGTTCGTCCGCTGGCATGGTGAGACTGGCGACGAAGCCATTGTTTCTGAATCGCAATCAACAAAAACTCTTATGGAAGAACCTCATGGACATTGAAACTTCAAAACCTGCGCCGCCGGAATCGCATCAGGGATGGACTGTGCTACCACCGGAAAAGCTGCCGGAGCCAGGCATTTGGCCCGTAACCATGGCACTAGGAATTACTTTTTTGGTGTGGGGACTGGTCACTTCACTGATAATCACCGGCGTTGGCGTCGCGTTATTCGCCGTCGCGCTGGCCGGATGGATTCGAGATATTCGTCATGAAAGAACCAAACACTGAACATGCTTCAGCCGGCTGCTCATCCTCACCGGCGGAACTTTCGCGGCGAAAATTTCTTGCGCGCTTAAGTTTTGCCGTTGGCGGAATCGGTGCGTTGATTGTGACGGTGCCGGTGGTTGGTTTTATTCTTGCACCGTTTTTTGAACGCAGGCAGGAAGTCTGGCGTTCGGTCGGGAAAGTCGAATCCTTCAAAATTGGCGAAACGACGGCGGTCAAATATGAAGACGCTTCGCCACTGCCGTGGGCGGGCGTGACGGCGCGCAGCGCGGCGTGGCTGCGCCGCGTGAATGCCGACACATTCATCGCCTTTTCCATCAATTGCACACATCTCGGTTGTCCGGTTCGCTGGCTGGCTGAAGCCAATTTGTTCATGTGTCCCTGCCACGGGGGAGTTTACTATCAGGATGGAACCGTAGCTGCCGGGCCGCCGCCGCTGCCGTTGCCGCGTTATCCCGTGCGCGTGAAAGATGGCGACGTGCAGATTCAAACGTCGCCCATTCCCATCACCAAATAACTGATGTTCAAACGAATTTTCCATCGCGTTTGGGATTGGGTGGACGACCGCACCGGCTTTCCCGGAATGATCGGTAAGACGGCGCGGCATCTAGTGCCGCCGGACGCCAAATGGTGGTATGTATTCGGCAGCGCCACGCTGTGCGCCTTCATGATTCAAGTGATCACCGGCGTTGCACTGGCATTCGCCTATATCCCCTCGGCCAGCGAAGCCTACTCGACGCTTCACTTCATCAGCGATCAAGCGCCTTTCGGACATTTTCTGCGCGGCCTGCATTACTACGGCGCGTCGGCCATGGTCTTGATGGTCGGCCTGCATATGGCGCAGGTTTTTTTGGCCGGCTCTTATAAATTTCCCCGCGAACTGAACTGGGCGACCGGCGTGCTGCTGTTGGGCTTCACCTTGGTCATGGGTTTTACCGGACAACTCCTGCGAGGAGATCAAAACGCTGTTTGGACCGTGGTCGTCGCGGCGGAACAAGCCGGACGCACACCGTTCATCGGCCAATGGCTCGCGCATTTTATTTTGGGCGGCGACACGGTCGGTGGTGCAACCTTTACCCGATTTTTTGCGATTCACGTTTTCATCATGCCCGGCTTTATTTTTGCGTTTGTTGGACTGCACCTTTGGCTCGTTTTGCGCCACGGAATTTCCGAGCCGCCCAAAGCCGGAAAACCAGTTGATCCCAAAACCTATCGTGCGGAATACAAGGAACTGATTGAAAAAAAAGGAAAACCGTTCTGGCCTGACTCGGCCTGGCGCGATGTGGTCTTTTGCGTCGTAATGATCGTGGGCATCGCCGCGCTGGCGTTGATTTATGGCGCACCCCAATTGGGAAAACCACCCGACCCCAGTATCACCACGGCCAGTCCACGGCCCGACTGGTATTTGATGTGGTATTTTGCGGTGCTCGCCCTGATGCCGCACGGAACGGAACAATATTTCTTGGTTTTCGGCCCGCTGATTGTGGGGATTATTTTAATCGCGCTGCCGTTTGTTTTCAATCGCGGCGAACGCAGCCCGCGCCGGCGTCCATGGGCTATCGCCATCGTATTGATGACCGTGGTGATGATCGCAACGTTGTGGGTAGCGGGCGTGAAATCACCGTGGTCGCCCAATTTCAATGCGCCGCCATTGTCGGCGTCCGTTGTGGGCGCGACCAATGGTCCGGTCTTCGTCGGCGCACAATTGTTTCACGATAAAGGCTGTTTGAACTGCCATTTGATTGCGGGCGACGGTGGTCGTCGCGGACCGGATTTAACTGATGTCGCAGACCAGTTGTCGAAAAATCAGATAATTTTGAAAATTGCCAACGGCGGCGTGAATATGCCGGCGTATGCCGCGAATCTCACGCCGGCAGAAATGGACTCGCTCGTGGCGTTTCTACAATCGCGTAAAATCCAACGTCCCTGATTCTCAAATGCTCGCCGTCGGCGGCGATTTAAGAAAAGGCAAAGCGGTCTTCGGAAACGGAGACTGTTTTTAAATCGCGCGAAGTTTCAAGAGTAAGGCGAATGGTTCACCTTTTCCGTGGGGAGAAGACCTTATAGGAAGCGTGCAGCGCAGTGTTATCTTAAACCGTTAGTGAACAACAAACATTGAACAAAAAAATAAACAATATGCAAACATTACAAGATGAAAAGGCCACCAGGTTGGCGCGTGCTGGCAAGAACAAAAATACTTGCGGCGATGATAAAACAGTGGGCTTTGATGGTGAAGGCCGGCCCCAGAAAGCCGACGTTGTCGTCCGTATGGGCAAGGTGGTTTCAAGTAAAAACGCCTCCGGTTGTGATTCTGGAAAGGACGCTAAATGCTCGGACAAGAACGAGGAACTCCGTGAGGATCGGGCGAGTTCTTTAGTTTGACGGACATCCGTTAAAAATTCGTCTTTTGGGGAGGCCATGTTTGGCCACCCGAAAGACCATCAGAACCAGATAATTCACGGTAGAGTTTCACCCCATAGGATTAGTGCGGCCTATAGCAACGCAAGACGAGGACATAAAAAACTTCGTGGATAAATCCCTTCCGATTGTGGAGGAGCATCTGAAACTCATCACGGCCATGAAGAAATAGAGGCGTTCGATCCGGTCACGCCTGCGAATTAAAGAAAGGATTTAGAATGAAAAAACCAGGTGAAAGTCAGGATAACAGAACGGCCCCGGCGACTTTTGGGCATGCTGCTGAAACCTCACGCACGCCCAAGAAGACACGATGGAGCATTGATGAGAGGATAAATCCACAATCTTCAGTCCAGCCGGTTTCAGAACGGTTTCCCGCGTTGGAGGAACAGGAGATAATTCTCACGTTGCTCGCACCCGAAGCCGGGGACGTGAAAGTGGCCGGCAATTTCAACGGCTGGCGACCGGAGGCTACACCACTGAAAAATACAAAAGACGGCGAATGGGCTGTCCGCTTGATGCTCAGGTCCGGCCAGTATGAATATCGCTTTGTTGTGGATGGCCAGTGGATTGAGGATCCCCTGACTACTCAACGCACGGCCAATCCGTACGGCGGCTTCAATTCTATTTTCATGGTGCCACTAGCAGTCAGGACGTCCATTTTGTGAATACCAAGATCACCGCTATTTCACGGCGGCCAGCTTAACGCGCAATATGCGCAGGCCCGCGCCATGCGTGAACAATATGCGTTGCCGTATCAAGAAATCATGCTGAATGCGTTTCAGGAAATTTCCGACGCCTTGATTTCGCGTGAAAAATCAGCCAGCGCATGCACGCAACAAAGCCGCGCCGTTTAAGACTACAAAGTCGCCGTGAAAATCTCGATGGAGCGCTACCGCATGGGCCACGCGGATTAATATGGGGTTTTGCAAGAACAGCAGTTGCTTTTTTCGGCGGAAAATTCGCTCGTGAAATTTCAACTCAACCATCCCAACGGGATGAAATCATTCAGCCAAGGGTTACGACGAACGAGCTGTTTGCACGGGAAATTCGTTAGTGTCAATCCGCATTCATCAGCGGCTGAAGTATTTATGGGGTGTTTACCCCATTCATTTCCCTGCATTCAAAAGTTACAGTTTCAAAAGTGTCGGGTGGTTAGACCTGCCACGGTCGCTTGAACATGAAGAAACGAGAAGCCAGCACGCCAGATCTTTCCGAAAGGATTGTGATTGTGGGCGGCGGTTTTGCCGGAGTGACTTTGGCGCAACGGCTCGAAAGGTCGTTGCCGGCGGACACGGAAATAGTTGTTCTCAGCGCTGACAATCATCTGGTCTTCACGCCCATGCTCCCGGAAGTGGTTGGGCGAACCATTTCTCCGCTGCACGTCGTCGTGGCGGGCCGCCAGTTGACGCGGCGAACACAGTGGCTGGAGGCGCGCGTCAGCCGGATTGATCGCGAAAAAAACGAGGCGCACTATCTTCGCCGGGACGGAACGGCGTCTTCAATACGCTACACACATTTGGTGCTGGCTTGTGGTGCGGCGGCAAATTTGGAGGAGATTCCGGGACTGGCTTCACGGGGCTATGCGTTGAAAACGGTCATGGATGCCATCGTCATGGGCAACGATTTAATTGGCAACTTTGAAGCCGCCGCGACTGAATCCGATGCAGAGGTGCGCCAACGACTGCTCACCGTGGTCGTCATTGGCGGAGGCTTCAGTGGTGTGGAAATTGCCGGACATATTGCGGATTTGATGCGGGCGATTCGCGGGTTTTATCCAGAGTTGAAAAATGAAACTCCGCACGTCGTTCTGTTACAGAAGGGCAAGCAACTGTTGCCGGAGTTGCATCACGAATCGTTGTCCAAGTTCACGTTGCGGAAACTCCGGCAAAACGGAATCAAAGTGCGATTGGAAACGTCGGCTAAAAAGGTTGACTCGGTCGGGGTGCATCTGACTTCGGGTGAACAAATCGAGATGGGAATAATTGTCTGCACGGTGGGCACCGAGACGCATCCGTTGATCAAAGGCTTGGGTCTCACGTTGGAAAAAGGCCGGCTGAAGACCGACCCGGACATGAAGGTGTGTGGCACGGCCAATCTCTGGGGTCTTGGCGACTGTGCGTTTATTCCCAATGCCTACAACGGCCAGCCAAGCCCCGCGACTGCGCAGTTCGCGGTGCAGCAGGCGCGGCAGTTGGCAGAGAATCTCAAATGCGTCTCGCAAGACGCGACGACGAAGCCATTTAATTTTCGTCCACGCGGAATGCTCGCCTCCATCGGCCATCGCAACGCCGTGGCGGTGATTTATGGAGTCAAGTTGTCCGGCTTTATCGCATGGTTTTTATGGCGGGGAATTTATCTCTCAAAGCTGCCGACATTCAGTCGCAAACTTGAAGTGGCCATGAACTGGGCTTGTGGCATTCCGTTTCCACCGAACATTGTTCAACTTGGACTGTCGAAAAAACAGGCGCTAGCTGCGGGCAGTGAACGCGCAGAAACGAAATGACAAACATAAAGGACGATCATGAATATCCGACTTGAAGGCAAACGCGCGCTTGTCACGGGCGGCAATTCCGGCATCGGTGCCGCGATTGCGCTGGCTCTGGCCGAAGCCGGCGCAAAAGTGGCGATCAACTATGTGGGACATCCCAAAGCAGCGGACGCGCTCGTGAAGACGATCAAACAGAAACGCGGTGAAGCGATTTCCATTCAGGCGGACGTTTCCGATCCCAAGGCGGTCGGAAAATTGTTCCGGCAGTTGGATGCGGCGTGGAGCGGGATTGATATTCTCATCAACAACGCCGGTATTGACGGTCCCAGCGCCGTCGGCTGGAAGGCTGATATTGTCGCGTGGCGAAAAGTGATCGAGGTGAATTTGTTCGGCGCTTTCTACTGCGCCAATGAAGCGTTGAAGCGTATGGTACCGCAGAAAAGCGGCGTCGTTTTGAGCACCACTTCGGTGCATGAAGAAATCGCATGGTCTGGACACAGCGCCTACACGGCGAGCAAGGCGGCCGTCAGCATGTTGACCAAAACTCTGGCACAGGAAGCCGCGCCCCATGGAGTGCGCGTGTTGGCGGTCGGCCCTGGAGCGATCAAAACGCCGATCAACCGCTCGGTCTGGAGCAATCCCAAGCGCATGAAGGATTTGCTGGAGAAAATCCCACTGAAACGAATTGGCGAGCCGGACGAAATCGCTCGCATGGTCGTGGTGCTCGTTTCGGACACGGCTTCCTATGTGACCGGACGCACAATCTTCGTGGACGGCGGCATGACGGATTATCCCGACTTTGCTCATGGCGGCTGATCAGAGAACCAAATAATTTATGCCAACATCAAATCATATCGCGCCGGGCGCTCCCGGCATTGTGCCGCGCTGGACTTCCAGCGCCAAGGATGGCATCGGCACCGCCTATCATACGAGTTCCCGGCTTTGGTTCACCTTGAGTCACGGCATCGTCAACGAGGTTTATTATCCCCATGTGGATACGCCCAACACACGTGATCTGCAATTTCTCATCACCGACGGCGAGACGTTTTGCCACGAGGAGCGGCGCGATCTCGACCATGTGACCGAATACCCGGAAAAAAACGTGCTGCTTTACCGGCTCACCAATTCGGATCGCAAAGGCCGCTATCGCATCATCAAGGAAATTATCGGGGAGCCGCACTCGTCGGTCTTATTGATGCAAACCCGGCTGGAAATTCTGGACCCGAAACTTCGCGGCAAGCTGCGTCTTTTTGCGCTGCTCGCCCCACACCTGGATGGCACGGGACAAAACAATTCGGCGCGGTGGTGCAACCGAGGAGGCCGAAAGTTTTTCCGTGCCGAACGCGAGGACGTTCATTTGGTTTTCGGTTGCGCGCCCGATTTCACGCGACGTTCCGTCGGATATGTCGGTCACAGCGATGGCTGGCAGGACTTAATGGATAATTTTAAGATGGACTGGGAATTTGAACAGGCCGTCAAAGGCAACATCGCGCTGACGGGCGAAATTGATTTATCGCATGGCCTGGAGTTCGTTGTTGCCGTCGCGTTCGGTCGAAGCGCTCAAAGTGCTTCGACCCAACTGTTGCAAGCGTTGGCCACACCCTTCGCAGAGCAGCGCGAAAAGTATGTCAGTCAATGGCAGCGTACCCGTTCCGAAAACGATTTGAGCGCGCATACCAAGGATGGCGCGCACATGGTGCGCTTGAGCCAGTGTGTTTTGCTGGCGCATGAAGATAAGACATTTCCCGGCGCGTTTGTGGCGTCATTGAGCATTCCGTGGGGCGAGACGAAGGACGACAGCGATCGCGGCGGATACCACTTGGTCTGGACGCGTGACATGGTGCAATCCGCGACCGCGCTCCTCGCCTGCGGAAGAACCGAATCTCCGCTGCGCGCGCTCATCTGGCTGGCATGCGTCCAGGAGGCTGACGGCAGCGAGCCGCAAAACAGTTCGATCACGGGCAAACCTTATTGGAAGGGCATTCAACTGGACGAAGTGGCCGTGCCGATTCTGCTCGCGTGGCGTTTGCGGCGTGCGAACGCGCTCCGGCAATTTGATCCTTGGAAACTGATTTCGCGCGCCGCGGGTTATTTGATTCTCAACGGACCCGTGACTGCGCAGGAACGGTGGGAGGAAAATTCCGGTTACTCGCCTTCGACGCTCGCGGCAATCATTGCGGCTCTGGTCTGCGCGGCGGAATTTGCGCGCGATCGAAAGGAAAAAATCGCAACGAATTTTCTGCTCGCCTACGCGGACTGGCTTTCGTCGAAGATCGAAGCCTGGATGGTCACCGATCGCGGTGAACTCGTGAAGGGAAAACCACGGCATTATGTGCGCATCACTCCCGCCATTCCGCAACAAGCTGATGGAACGGCTGATCCCAACACTGCGGTCATCCAGATTGCTAACGGCGGTGGCGAGCATCCCGCGCGGAATATTGTCGGCGGGGATTTTCTCCAGTTGGTCCGGCTAGGAGTGCGGGCGGCGGATGATCCGTTGATTGTTGATTCCATTGCAGCCATTGATCAGGTGCTCAAACACGATTTGCCGCAAGGCCCGTGCTGGCGTCGCTACAATCACGATGGCTACGGGCAGAAAGTGGATGGCAGCGCTTACGACGGAACGGGTGTTGGCCGTTCGTGGCCAATTTTGACCGGCGAACGCGGTCATTACGAACTGGCTGCCGGACGCGATCCCATGCCGTTCATTGCGGCGATGGAAAAATTCGCCAACGCGGGCGGCATGTTGCCGGAGCAACTTTGGGACGCGGACGACTTGCCGGAAAGACACATGAAGTTTGGCGGCCCGACCGGTTCAGCGATGCCTTTGTGCTGGGCGCACGCGGAATACATTTCGCTCGTGCGCAGCGCTAACGACGGCGTGTGTTTTGATCGAATTGAGCCAGCCTTCCAACGCTACGTCGTCGAGCCGGTAAAAAGTTCGCATGAAATGTGGAGCGCCCGTCATTCGATTCGGCGGATGTCTCACGGCAAAATCTTGCGCCTCATCGTTCCGGTAGACGCAACCATCGTCTGGTCTATCAATGACTGGGAAAGCACTAACAAATCGGACGCCACTCATATCAGTGCGCTGAATTTGTGGTTCGCTGATCTTCCCACGGCGAAATGCCCGGATGGTTCATTGATTGAATTCACTTTCTTCTGGAACAAAGACCAGCGGTGGGAAGGCAAAAATTATTCCGTTGCAGTCAGTGAAACAAATGCATGACACCACCGAACATTATGAAAGCTACCCAACTGCTGCACAACTTGGGCCAGAGCCTCTGGCTCGACAACATCACGCGCGACCTGCTGAACAGCGGCACGCTCAAACGCTACATTGGCGAGTTATCAGTAACAGGGCTGACCTCAAACCCGACCATCTTTGACCATGCCATCAAGAGTTCCTCCTACGACGTTGCCATCCGCGAGGGGCTGGAAAAGGGAAAATCCGGCGAGAGCCTCTTTTTTGATCTGGCACTAGACGATCTAACTCGCGCCGCCGACCTGTTCCAGCCGGTTCACGACCGCACGAACGGCGTGGACGGGTGGGTGTCACTGGAGGTATCGCCATTGCTCGCGCATGACACGACCAGCACCATCGCCGCCGCCAAGAAACTTTCCGCCCGGGCCGGACGGCCAAATCTGTTCATCAAGATTCCTGGAACCAAGGAAGGTTTGCCAGCCATCGAGGAAGCAATTTTTGCAGGCGTGCCGGTTAATGTGACACTCCTATTTTCAGCAGAACAATACGTGGCAGCGGCGGAGGCGTATTTGAACGGCATCGAACGACGCATTGCCGCCGGACTCAATCCTCAGGTCGGCTCCGTGGCCTCAATGTTCATCAGCCGTTGGGATGTGGCCGTGGCGGGCAAGGTTCCAAAGACGTTGGACAACCGGCTCGGCATCGCCATTGCCGGTCGCATTTACCAGGCATACCACAAACTATTTAGCAACCCGCGCTCGCAGCGTGCGTATAATGCCGGTGCTCGGCCGCAACGCCTGCTATGGGCCAGTACCGGCACCAAGGATCCCAAAGCGTCGGACATTCTCTATATCAAAGCCCTCGCCTCGCCTTTCACGGTCAACACAATGCCCGAAGAAACATTGAGAGCTCTCGCCGATCATGGCGAACTTGGCAAAATCATGGCGGCAGACGGTGGCGATTGCGAAAAAGTCCTGGCCGAGTTTGCGAAGGCCGGCATCAACGTGGATACCCTGGCCGCACAACTTCAGGACGAGGGCGCAAAATCTTTTGTGAAATCCTGGAATGAGTTGCTGGCGGTAATCGCAACCAAGAGCGCCACGCTCAAGCAGACGGCCTAACAATAAAGAGGTTGATTTATGAATGTGCTGGTAATTGATATTGGCGGAACCCATGTCAAGATTCTCACGACCGGCCAGAAGGAACCCCGCGAATTTGAATCCGGGACGAAGCTAACCCCGGCGAGGATGGTTGCAAGCGTGCGGAAGCTCACGAAAGACTGGAACTATGACGCCGTCTCCATCGGTTACCCCGGGCCAGTCTGCCACAACCACCCGATCATGGAACCGCATAACTTGAGGAAGGGTTGGATTGCGTTTGACTATCGAACCGCTTTCAAACGGTCGGTGAAAATCATCAACGACGCCGCCATGCAAGCTTTGGGGAGCTACCGGCGTGGCCGGATGCTGTTTCTTGGATTGGGCACAGGCCTCGGCTCGGCCATGATTGTGGATGGCCTCCTCGAACCAATGGAATTGGCCCACCTGCCTTACAAGAAGGCGACCTACGAAGATTACGTCGGGATTCGCGGATTGAAAAAGCATGGCAAGAAGAAATGGCGGAAGCATGTCGCGGATGTTGTGCACCTGTTGGTTGCCGCCCTTGAACCCGACGACGTGGTGCTCGGCGGCGGCAACGTCAACAAACTGAAAAGTCTGCCGCGTGGTTGCCGGGTGGGCGACAACGCCAATGCATTTCGTGGCGGGTTTCGCTTGTGGCAGGAAACCACTATTCGGCAAGTTTCCGCCCGTATAACGCGTCGCCTTGGCAAATGCAACAGAACACGAATTGAGGCCAAAAAAGTGAAAAGATTATGAAGTGTCACCCGAAACTCGCGAGCGATTCGCACTTCAAAGATTACGTTTTATTCCAAAAATGCTTTCACGGCGACAAGGGGCGCGGCATTGATGCGGCACACCAGACCGACTGGACCGGCCTGATTGCAAAACTGCTCCGACCTCGAAGGAAACCAGTGGAAACGCCAAAGAAAAATCCATGAGCGCGAACCATTACGATGTCATCATCATCGGCAGCGGCGCGGGTGGCGGCACGCTGGCGCTCAAGCTCGCGCCGTC
>Ga0265338_10003923_pt1 | contig 20516 bp, 18 predicted proteins | sample 42126metaG_FD_193579 | JGI IMG/M metagenome (GOLD analysis project Ga0265338, IMG submission 193579) | Rhizosphere microbial communities from Carex aquatilis grown in University of Washington, Seatle, WA, United States - 4-21-26 metaG | ecosystem: Host-associated > Plants > Roots > Rhizosphere...
TGGCTTCGAGCAGGATGTTATTTTGCAACAACAACCCCCTGATCCGGTGTCGCTGGGCCTGATTCCAAAGACCACGCGACTGCAGGTGCTCACTGAATTCTTCAACCCACCGCAACCCAGTCTAACGGCAACGACAGTGTCGACGGTGGCAGGTAATCTGGAGAATGACAGTTTAAGCTTCGGGGCAATGCAAATGGGACAAGGCAGGGCGTTTATGCTGGGCACCAATTCAACATTGGTGGCAGTGGACAAACAATGGATGGTATTGGAGGGGAGGGAGTTCCTGATTGAGGAAGTGCCTATTGTGGCGATTGCAACTGGGATTGACGCGTTGCCGCCATTCGTCGGCCAACCTGGTGCCGGAACAAAGCCGGTCGTTTTAAAGAACCTGATTCTGCCTCCGCAACGGCTGACCCACACATCGCCCAAAACCACGTTCCTGGCCCGAGCGGAGCCGCCCAATCGGGGCTTGGTACTGGACTATCAAACTCTCAACAGTGGCCTGACCAATTATACATTTCAAGGAGACACGACTTATTACATCAGTGGATTGGTAAATCTTTCCGGCACCAATAACATTCTGGAAGGTGGCGCGGTGTTGAAGTTTGCAACCAACAATACCGCCGAGGTTGGGATAAACTCCGGGGCGGCGCTCAATTGCCACACGGCACCCTACCGTCCGGCCATTTTTACGGCCATAGATGACAACAGCGTCGGGGAGACCATCAGTGGCAGTACCGGCAATCCGACCAATTATTATGCCAGCTCAGCACTGGTTTTTAACAGCTCTTCCCCTGCCATCGCCAATTTGCGCGTGGCGTATGCCCAGCAGGCCATCGGGTTCAATGGCGGCAGCAGCGGCTCGATTTACAATGCCCAGTTTGTGAATTGCAAAGTTGGAATCAGCCTGACAGGAATGAGTTTGCTGCTTCGGAACGCCTTGTTTTGCAACACTCCGAACAATGATTTCTCGCTGAACCCGGGCGGTAGCGTGGATGCACAGAATGTAACCTTTGCCGGCAACGGATGTTTAGCGGGGGGCCCCGGTTTTCCGGCAGGAGCGGCCCTCACACTGACCAACTGTATTTTGGCAGGTGTAACTAATCTGACCAATGGCACCCTGACGTTGAGTGGCGACCATAACGGTTTTTACAGCTGTCCGGCCTTTGGTTCAAACCAGAGCACCAATACACCCAACCCATTTCAAATCGCGGGGGCGGGCAATTATTACCTAACCAACGGTTGCAACTTCTTCAACGCAGGCACCACCAACATTGATTCCACTCTGCTGACCAATTTGCAGCAAAGAACCACCTATCCACCCCTTTTACTCTCCAACGTCATGGTTTCAGCGAACTCAACTTTGAGTCCACAGGCACAACGGGACACCGATACGCCGGATTTGGGTTATCATTATGACCCGATTGATTATCTGGCAGACAACTGTGTCATCACAAATGCTACGATAATACTGACCAATGGTGTGGTAGTGGCTAATCATAATGACACCGGCATTTTGTTGAAAGATAACAGCGCTATTGTGTCCATTGGGACGCCGTTGGCACCCAATTGGTTTGTTCGGTTTTCCTCGGTACAGGAACAGCCCGTGCCTCTCTCGGCATACAACGCCCCTAACAGCGCCTATGATGTAAATCTTAGTTATGGCAGTGTGGCGCCCACCGGCTGGTATCGTTTTACGAAATTTGCCTGCCCCGACGACCTTGGCAATCATCTCAATGATTACGGAAATTCCGCGTCTTACAGCAACTTGTGGGTTCAGGATTGCGAATTCTGGGGCGGGCAGAGTTACTATGGTGGGACCACTTACAATGTGTCAGTGACTTTGATGAACAATTTATTTGCCCGATCAACTATTAACGCACGCGGGTTGGCGAATTCATACCTGTGCCTCACTAACAATTTGTTTTGGGGCGTTTCATTGCAAGTACGGATTTCTCCAAACGGTTTTGTCGGCTGGAGTGCGTATAACAACAGTTTTGATTCGTGTGCGCAAATTGCTTCGGGCGCTGGAGGGGTGACCAACGGTTACAATGCATTTCTCAACTGCACCTCTTATCTTCTCCCGACCAATACAACCGATATAATTCTGACCAATACGTTGACCTACCAAATCGGACCTCTTGGTACGTTCTACCAGCCAACCAACAGTTCGCTCATTCACAAGGGCAGCACAACGGCAAATCTGGTTGGCCTATATCATTACACGGTTACCACCAACGAAGTGGTTGAAGGTACCAACATTGTCAGCATTGGTTACCATTATGTTGCCACCGACACCAACGGTATTCCACTAAGCACGCCGCGCGACGGAATTCCGGATTACATTGCGGACGCCAACGGGAACGGGCTGGTGGATGCCGGAGAAATCAGTTGGACAAATTACAATTCCCTGAACGGATTAAGCGGCGCCAACGGGCTGTTGGTATTCACACCGTTAAAGCCTTGAATTAAAGACGGATTGCTTCGGACAAAAACACCGTGCAAAGGACAATTAAAAACTGGATGGACTCTATGAACAATCTTCGCCTATCTGCCTTGCGGCCGCTCCCGTTTATGGTTTTATGCGTCATGACCATCGTGATGGCATTTCCCAAGAACGTCCGCGCCACGTGCGTGCCGGCGATAGAAAACGTATCTGTCAGCGCCAGCAAGTCCAAATGTGGATTTATCAACTCATGCCAGTCGGGCCCGCCAGTGTATTATTTGATCAACACCTATGTCCAAAGTGTTTCCGCCACGGAACTTTCGGCTAATTGCGCGAATAACCCGCCTATTACAGCACAGCAAAAATATAATCTGACGGAGCAAGAAGTTCAAACCATGAATCCGATGACCTGTACCAGCAGCGCTTACTGGTCGGGCACAGCTCAATTTTCACAGAAAGGAACGTTATATAATTACAGTTACAGTGGTTCCCTCTCGTCCTCAGGAGTTTGGGATGCCGGCGGCGGCGCGGCCAATACTGCTGGAGCTCTGTTGCTCAATAGTCTGGCGCTCAGTGGTGTACCATCCCAAAGCACCAACATCTGCAACTCGAGTACCTATGGATCTACAGCTTCGGGTTCATTTTTTAATCCCACTGGCGGTGGCGGCAGTGGAGATTGTCCCACATCCGGCAACATGGCCAACAGCTCGTTGAATGGGTTATCGGAGGAATACACGGACGGCATGCTGCGTGCCAATATGATGGCGGCGTTGCCGGCTTATTCAACCAACTGGGCTCCTGGCAGCGGCGTGGCGTTTTATAATTTGAGTGCCGATCATAACTCCTGTTCCGGCGGCCGGATGGAATACCGGTTCTACGTCTGCAGCGACGATAATATGAAGAACACGCAATACGAGGTCAAGTGGAAACAGGTGACAACCTACCCTGGCCCCGGCCAGACACCCTCTAGGGAGGACATGAGCGAATCGTATACCGGCGATGGAAACCCGCAGGGACAGTACCTTTCCGTTCACCAAGTGTCTGTCCCGGCGGCGCCTAGCTCGATCACCGAGACCGAGGCGACTTTGACGGTAATCTCTTCCTCTCCACCTGGCACCGGACACTAATCTCAACCGCGAAAAATTATGAAAAAGGCCCTGGTTCTGTGGATCTTTGTGGGACTTATGATGACGAGCCGTGCTAACGGAGGCTGTGTCGCTTGCGGAAGTTTGAATGGCGGCGACTCGCAGGGCAATCAAGTCGGCCCGAACTTTAGTGTGTCATTGGGGGCGGCGCAGTACGGCCAATCCGCCGGCAATTTGTTTTTCAGCGCCAGCGCGCCCGATCCGAGCCTGTTCACTCCGGTGGCGTTGCAATTTGACGCTTCCAGCCGGACTGATGTGGTGGTGCTCACCACCAATGTGATCACCACCGAATGGGTCAGCGAAGTTGAAACGGACGCCGTGTTGGTTACGAACTTACTGATTCAGACTAACTTCATTACGACGGTCGCAGGTTCGGGCGCCAATTACAACCTTTCTTTCCCATCGGGAGTAGCCGTGGACGCTGCCGGTGATCTTTATATTGCCGATTTTGGTAACAAAGTGGTTCGCAAGGTGGCCGCCAACGGCATCATCTCAGTGGTGGCGGGCGGTGGAGCTAACAATCCCGTCAATGGCGGCGCGGCAACTAATGTCAGCCTTAAACTTGGTTATGCCGCCGGATTAGCGGTGGACCCTTCCGGCAATTTTTATATTGCCGATTCGGACAACAACCTCGTTGAAAAGGTGAACACCAACGGTATCATCACGGTGGTGGCGGGTGGTGGAACGAACAATCCCGTCAACGGCGGCGCGGCGACCAACGCCAGTCTATCTTACCCCTCTGGCGTCGCCGTGGATGCCTCCGGTAATCTTTACATTGCCGATTATGACAACAACCTCATTGAAAAGGTGAGCACCAACGGCATCATCATGGTGGTTGCGGGCGGCGGAGCCAATTATCCTAGTGCTGGTAGCGCAGCGACCAACGCCAGTCTTTCTTACCCCTCTGGCGTCGCCGTGGACGGCTCCAGTAATTTTTACATTGCCGATTCGGGCAACAACCTCGTTGAAAAGGTTGGGGCCAACGGCATCATCACAACGGTGTTGGGAAGCGGTCTGTCAGAGCCAAGCGACGTGGCTCTGGATGCCTCCGGCAATTTATACATTGTCAACAATGGTTACAATACCATCTGCCGGTATGCCGGCGGTGTCATGACGACGGTGGCGGGAAATGGAAGTTATGGCTATACCGGAGATGGCAAGAAGGCGACCAATGCCAGCCTTGAAAATCCCTCTGGAGTTGCCGTGGATGCCTCCGGTAATTTTTACATTGCCGATACTGATAATTGTGCCATTCGCAAGGTGGCCAGCGACGGCCTCATTACGACGGTGGCTCAATTTACAGCCCGGGGCTACTGGGGCGATGGCGGTGCAGCGGTCAGTGCCGGTCTTAACGGTCCCTTTGGTGTGGCCTTGGATTCTTCCGGAAATCTTTACATTGCTGATGCTGAAAACGATGCCATTCGTGAAGTGCCGGTCAACGGTACCATCACGACGGTGGCTGGAAATAGAAATGCGGGCTACTCGGGTGACAGTGGCGCGGCGACCAACGCCAGCCTCGCCTACCCCGCCGGCGTGGCGGTGGATGGTTCCGGTAATCTTTACATAGCCGATAGCTACAACAACGTTATCCGCAAAGTAGTGGCCACAAACGGTGTTATCACGACGGTGGTTGGAACCAGTACTGGTCTTTCTTTTCCCTCCGGCTTGGTGGTGGACAGCTCGGGCAATCTTTATATTGCCGATACTGGCAACAACATCATTCGCAAGTTGGCCAGCGGTGTCGTTACGACGGTGGTGGGAACCAGTGCAGGTCTTAAGGCGCCGATGGGCTTGGCGGTGGACAGCTCGGGCAATCTTTACATTGCCGATACCGGGAACAACATCATTCGCAAGTTGGCCAGCGGTGTCGTTACGACAGTGGCTGGAAATGGCGCAGCAGGCTATTCAGGGGACAACGGTCCGGCGACGAGTGCCAATCTTAACGATCCCTCCGGCGTGGCGGTGGACAGCTCGGGTAATCTTTACATTGCCGACACCGGCAACTACGTGGTTCGCAAAGTCAACAACAGCGGCACCATCACGACGCTGGTTGGGAACGGACTTTGTGGCTATTACGGCGACGGGGGCCTTCCGACCAATGCCGCCTTGGGAGGTCCGTTCGGTGTGGCGCTGGATGGTTCGGGCAATGTTTACATTGCCGATACCACTAACAATCTCGTCCGCGAAGTGAGCCCCACCGGCACAATAACCAACGGAGCAATTTATACCTTCAATAACGTTACCGTTACAAACACTACCCCAGTCCTGACCACCAACGCGGTCATCATGCAAGTGCAGGCACCGCAGGCTATTGCAGACATACCTTGGCAGCCGGCGAGCACCAACGGGTACGTGATCAATTTTTATTTTCCATCCCAAGTAACCGGCCAGGTCAATGGTTTGGATCAGTTTTCCGGCCAGCCGTTTGTCACCTGGGTTATCACCAATTCCAATCCCTCCAGCATTAACCAGTTACAAATTTCCGAATATGGTAACGTGCCCTATTATGGATTGATGAAGCAATGGACCTACACCTACTCCAGCGCCACCGGCGTTTGGGCGGCGCAACCTTTGGGCGGAGTCTTTCAGGAGAACTTGAGCATAACCAACTTGAGCGCCACCGCCTATCAAGTCATCAATAGTTTTCAATCACCTACGGGACCGGTAGTGCAGCAGGCGATTGATACCTATCAAACGTACTACTGGTCGCAATGCACCAATGTGGCTCTGGCAACCAATGCCGTAGGCTCGGCCAGCGCGCCGGAAATCACGACCTACACCTACTGGGATCCGGCCACGTTCAACGCCGGTTCCATGGTTTTGCCTGACACAGTCACGCATCCGGATGGTTCGTGGGAATACTACACGGGCTATGATATGAATGGAAATCCCACGAGCGTTTACTCTTCATTCGAAGATGCCCCAGTCGATAGTACTTCCGCACGCAGGACGGTGTATTTTTACAACACTAATGTTGTCTCTGGTTCCGGCGACAATGGCACGGCTAATCCCACTGTGCCGCGTGAAACAGTAGAGTATGTAAACAACACGATCGTGGCTCAGCAATTCACCGCGTTTCCATCAGCCAGTGAAAGGCTGGACATTCAATGCACGGTTGCCGGAGCCGCCTGGAACGATTCCGGCAACCTGATTACCACCAACCTCTTTTACACCAGCGGCCCTAATCAATACGCGCTGGAGGCGGTGATCCGGCCGGACGGCACCCTGACCACTTATAATTACCTTACCAATGGCACATACGAAACCAACTTCACCGTCACCGGGCAACCCGATTCCACCGGCACCAACTACGTCGTGGATGGTGTATCAAACGTCACCGTGCTCAACAGCGCCGGTTACAATGTGTCGGTAGCCACTTATGACGTCCTCACGGGCATTAAGCTATCCCAAGACATCTATGCCAATTTCGACAGTTACAGTCGCCCTACACAAGTCACACATCTAGACGGGACAACTGAATATACTTCGTACGCTTGTTGCGGCTTGGAGAGCACCGTTGACCGTGACTATGTCACGACCGAATACCTGTATGACCCCGCCAATCGTCAGATTGGATATGAGAAAATCTACAATGGCAGCCCCATTACTTACACCAACGTGCTGGATGCTGCCAGCCGAACGGTTCAATCCATTCGTGTCGGCTCGGACAATTCGGTCATCAGTTTGAGTCAGTCGGCCTACGATCTGGCCAGCGAGCTCATCGCCCAGACCAACGCCTTGGGTGGGGTAACAGCCTATACACGAACCACCAATTCCACCACCGGCGGCTTGATCCGCACCATCACCAACCCCGACGGCGGCACTATCACCAATTTTTATTACGCCGACGGTTCCCTGAAGGAAACCATCGGTACGGCCGTGCATGGGCAGGCTTATGGCTACGGCGTTGGGACGGATGTTAATGGCGACTACTGCACTTATACCGTGGTCACCAATCTCAATACCGATGGCTCTTTGAGTTCCGAGTGGACTCAAACTTACAGTGACATGGCCGGACGCACGACCGAAGTCCTTTATGCTGACGGTCATTACAGCCAGTCTTTCTACAACGCACAAGGCCAGCTTTCCAAACAGACCGACCCGGATGGAGTCGTGACTCTCTACCAATATAACGCCAAGGGCCAATTGGCTTACACGGCCATCGCGATGACCTCCGGCGAAACGAGCATAAATTTTGGCGGCGCCGACCGCATCACTTATAACATCAACGACGTGACTACCGATCACGGCGCCAATGTGCAACGCGCGCGCACCTACACCTGGGGCACACTCAATTCCAACACTTCCAATCTGGTTTCCATGGTTGAAACTTCCGTGGAAGGTCTGACCAACTGGCAGACGGCTTACCGCGATGCTTCAACGCCCGTGACGAATCTGACCCAGACATCTTATGCCAGCGGCGGCAGCCGGACGACTATCGTGATTGCCCCGGATAATTCCTACACCATCAATACTTTTTCGTACAGCCGGCTCCTTTCCTCCACACGGTATAATTCCGGGGGGACACAAATCAGCGGCACCACCTACACTTATGATCCAGATGGCCGCCAAAGCACCGTCACCGACGCCCGCAATGGCGCGACGACCTATGGGTACAACAACGCCGATTTGGTGACCAGCCTCACCACGCCCAATCCGGGCGGTATCGGTGGTTCACCCGAAAATACAACCACCATTTACAACACCATGCTTCAGGCTACGAGTGTGAACCAGCCCGATGGCACTACCGTCAGCAGCGCCTATCTGCCGACCGGCGAACTGGGCTTGCAATCCGGTTCGCGCACCTACCCGGTGGCTTACAGTTACGATTACGCCGGACGGATGCAGACGATGACCAATTGGAGTAATTTTGCCGGCAACTCCGGCGCGCGTGTTACCACGTGGAAATATGACGGTCACCGCGGCTGGCTGACCAACAAAGTCTATGCCGGCGCCACCGCTGGACCGAGTTACACCTACACTCCCGCCGGACGATTGGCCACCCGCTTATGGGCGCGCGGCATTACGACGACTTACAACTATGACATCAGCGGCAGCGTGACCAACGTCAACTACAGCGATGGTGTCACGTCTGGTGTAACGAATCGTTACGATCGGCTGGGCCGCCTCAGCACGAACATCTGCAATGGTATCACCGACACGCTGACTTATAATCTCGCCAACCAGCTTTTAGGTGAATCCTTCTCCGGGGGCATCCTCAACGGGCTGGCCGTCACCAACGGTTACGATGCCGACCTCCGCCGCACGACATTGGTTGCCCTATCTTCCGGTTCTTCACTCCTGTCTGCTAACTACAGTTACGACAACGCCTCGCGACTTTCGAGTGTCACCGATGGGAACAATAACTCGGCTGCTTACAGCTACGTTGCCAATTCGCCTTTAGTGAGCCAAATTACCTTCAAACAAAGCGGTACGACGCGCGTGGCGACGACCAAACAGTACGATTACCTGAATCGCTTGACTTCGATTTCATCCGCGCCGTCGGCGACCAATACGGTGAGCTTTAATTATTCCTACAACAACGCCAATCAACGGGTGCGCGACACGCTGGCCGACGGATCCTATTGGATTTATCAATATGATTCGCTTGGACAGGTAATTGGCGCAAATAAATATTGGTCCGATGAGACACCTGTTGCCGGGCAGCAATTTGATTACGCGTTTGATACCATCGGCAACCGCACGCAAACCCAAACCGGCGGCGATCAGAATGGCGGTTATCTGCGCACGGCGAACTACACAAACAACACGCTTAACCAGATCACCAGCCGGGACGTTCCGAGTTATGTGGATGTCAAAGGTGTGAGCTTCGCCACGAACACGGTGACGGTTAATGGCAACACAGCGTACCGAAAGACGGAGTATTTTAGGAATGAATTGGCTGTAAACAACAGTTCAAAAGCGTTGTGGACCAACATCGTCACCGCCGCTACCGGCCAAACCAGTGTGACGGGGAACGTGTATGTGGCGCAGGAACCGGAGGTGTTCAACTACGACGCGGACGGGAATCTGACCAATGACGGTCGCTGGGCCTACACGTGGGACGGCGAAAACCGGCTGGTGAAGATGACGGTCAATACAAACGTGGGACCGCAGTATCAATTGACGTTTGCGTATGATTCGCAGGGCCGGCGCATACAGAAGCTGGTTTCCTCTAATAGCGTAGCCATCTATACTAGCCGGTTCCTTTACGACGGGTGGAATTTGGTTGCCGTTTTAAATCCTTCCTCTTTACTGGTTGATTCTTTCATGTGGGGCAGTGACCTCTCTGGTTCGCAACAAGGCGCTGGTGGTGTGGGTGGATTGCTGGAAATAAGCTACAATGGGTCTTCGACGACGAATTGTTTCCCCGCCTTCGATGGGAATGGCAATGTGGCCGCCTTAATCAATGCGGCTGACGGAACCGTTACGGCTAATTACGAATACGGCCCCTTTGGTGAAGTCATCCGGTCCACAGGCCTGATGGCAAAGAACAATCCGTTCCGATTCTCAACTAAATATGATGATGATGAATCGGATCTTCTCTACTATGGTTACCGTTGCTACAAGCCGTCTACAGGAACGTGGCCAAATAGGGACCCATACGGTGAACCGGGGTTTGAGTTGCTACACATTTCAAATCCAGCTGCCATCAGTGAGTATAGTATTTATCAATGTCCCTCGTGCAAGAGTCGCGCCGTGGCGAAGATAAAAATGGCGACCAATGAACCGAACTTCTACTGCTTTGATCAAAACACACCAATTGAACAGGTGGATGCTTTGGGCTTATGGGCCACTCTCGATACTAGCGGTTGTAGCGATCACGCCAGCGATATAAACAATGCATGGAATACAGTTCAACAGTTAATAAGTAACAACATTAATAATCCTCCCATATGGGCTGGGGCGCTCTTTGATTGTATGGCGCAGGACCATAGGACGGTTCACGTTAGCTGTCACGGTTTGAATGATTGCGTGAGATGTTGGTTGACTGGAGCACCGGCAACGATTGGGGCTGCTGGTGGCGGAACTACTTACCTTTGTAATAGTGCCTTTTCCAGCCCTTGCCAACTTGGAGCAACCCTTGGTGTAGAGGTTTCAAAACTGGACTGCGGAGTCACTGCCGTTAGCCAGGAGATACCGTTCAGTGGTTGGCTTTCAAGGCATCTATGCAATCACTAGATCCTCGCTACATGATGTTTATGAGTTGGCGCGCCTACATCTCTTTCAAGCGTATTTGCCTATTGCTGTTCGTCCTTGCTAGCATCTATCTTTGGGTTTTCGTGCCAATTGTTCGGGAGATACTATATTTTACCGCCGGCCGGGAAACAGCCGAATCAGTGTCGTTAAGTCTTTTCATCCTTCAGCCGTCGGATGTATTGTTTTTACAGCCGGAGAGTGTGCCATCCAATCCGTTGGCGTTTCTGCTATATTACATTAAACCCATAGGTGAACTCGTGGCATTTTCTTCGACTCTTTTGACCGCTTTTTATATTCGCCGAAAGCTGAGTGTTCCGGCCAGATTTTTCATCTATTTAGGCATCGTCTGCGCGGTGACTACCTTACTGTCGCTACTCAAGGGCTATTGGGAATACGGAATTTTCCCGTGCTTGGCTTCACTTTCAGGTATCGGCGTGGCGAAAATTATCTTGGTGGCAGCGGAAGCGAGAAATAACTGAACCAATTAAAAAAAAAGGGTCGAAAGAATTTTCGCTCTGCTGTGGCTGCAAACTAGATCTATCATGGGACGTGTCTGAAATTATATGAGAACAAACCGATTGACGGTATGGCTCTTGGCTGCAAGCCTATTTCAGTTTCTTACGCAGGATGCGGCGGCATTCTACAACGCCAAGACTGGATGTTGGCCAAATAGAGACCCCCTCTTTGAAATTGCGATTGCGACTCCTCTTTACTTTGACAGCTTCGCCAGTAGCCGAGACAAAAGTAGACTTGCCGCACGGTGGGAAAAATTTCTGAATCGAGAGGAAAGTTGGCTCACCGAAGCCGAATTCATTGTTGAAGGCCAGATGCTTTCTGAAAAAGCTAAAACGGTAGTGCTGAGAGCGGCGGCTAATATGTATGACTTTACAAGGAATAATCCTGAAAATTACTTTGACCCAAATGGTTTTGATGCCATCGCGTATCAGGATGATGCATTTGGTGGCCATGCTGCGATCTTCATAAATGGCAATGGATACGGATTTGGACCAAAGAACGCGAACGAAAACCCGATTTACGCGCTTTGGACAACAGGAAAAACATCAGGTTGGGATTTTGTGCCGTCGCCTCGCACGGCTACAACATATGTGATCGACACTAGCAGTCCCAACCGCAGTTTTGCCGATGGGAGCGGGAAATGTTCTTGCGGCGCGACCTGGGGTCAGGTTGGAAAATGCGCTGATTATTTTGCAAAGACTTGGGATGGCACCTTGTATCAGTTACCGTCTCGCACTTGCCGAACCTACGTTAGTGCGATCGTGAGTGGATGCTGTCTGAAATACAAATCCTCGACTGACGAAAAATAGTTTCGGCATGAAAATGAAATTAGCCATTTTTTTTATTACGATCATATTAGGTCTTGCTTGCCTGTTGGTGGGCGGTGCCTACATCCATTCAAGGGCGATGAAACGTGCGGCCAAATATAATGCGTATGTGACTCTCACAAAAGCCTACCAGGATATGATGAAATACGGAGTAGTCACCAATTCATTACCGGCAGGTGCTCAAGTGTATCCTTACACAAATCGTTTTTCGATTCAAGGCACTAACTACGACTGTGTATTGGGGCTGACATGGCCTACTTTGCCTACTTTCTCCAGCAATGAAACTGTGATGGCCATTACTGGAAACGGCACTGTGATTTGGCTTGGAGGGCGGGATGCACCTCAACTAATCAGGTTTGACCAAAGGTCGCCATTTTGGGGTGGGAGCCTTACTCCTTAGCCGGGCAACGTACTTTTGCCACAGCAAATGGAAACGCAGGCGGTGGGGAAATCATTTGTTCGCAATGTGACGTAGGTCGGAAAATATGAGAATAAACCGATTGATGGTGTGGGTCTTGGCTTTAAGCCTGTTTCAGCTTCTTGCGCAGGATGCGTCGGCATTCTACATCGCCAAGACTGGATGTTGGCCAAATAGAGACCCCATCGGCGAGCCGGGGTTTGAATTGGTAGCCAATAGATCCGAGGATAAGGCGAAAACGCAGGAGGTGGTGCATTTTCAGAAAGGTCTTGCTGAACTGATGATGGCCAATCCGGCGCTGGCTATGCGGATACAAAACCAACTTGCTAAATTGGAAAAAAGCTCAAATACCAAAGCTGATCCAAGTGCTGGCAATCTATACATGTTTGTTCAAAATGATCCTATATCCAAAATCGACGTATCGGGTTTGGACATTTGGTATGTCTATTGCATTATGAATTGTCCATGCCGGCCAATGGTGGGCGCAGTCAGTGGTTGGACACTTTGGGATCCTTCTCTTGTGCAAGGTAGATGTTGTAAAGCAACCGAACGTTTCTTTTGTGCATCCGCATCTGGAGGCGGGTTTGCGGGCTATGCCGCAGCATTGGAGGCCGCATCGATATTTTTCCAAGGATGCCTATTGACTACTCATTAGGCTAGGCGGCTTTTACTACGAACTGATATGCTTTGCGATATTTGTCAAGAACGGGAGGCGACCATTCACACCACGCACATTGTGGATGACGTCCTGCGGCACGGCAATTTGTGTGATAAGTGTTTTGAAGCCTCCAAGCCCGCCGAGGCCCGCGATTTGGCGACTGCGTTGCAGGCCGGTTGCCGATATTGCGGTGGCGAGCCATACGGTGGGGGAGATCATCCGATTGCCCGGTTGAGCGGCGTTCGCAAGGTGAGCTTTATGTGTAAGCCATGCACAGAGGAGTATTATCGATTTCTACGCCAGAAGTGGCCGGGCTTTGGCGAGACAACAATTACAAGCGAACAGATCGCCAAAATCCACACGTCTGACATCTCCTCGATTTTAATCGAGACAGAAGACCATATGAAGAAGTGGGTGTCGGAGAAAAAGTGACCGAAGAATCGGCTCTTTAGACAAGGGACAAGGGACGCCTTACTCCTTAGCAGGCTGCTGCAAAACCGGGTAATTTCTCCCTGAACCGTTTTTTGGTCATGGTTAAATCCATTACTGGTCACTGCGGAGCGCCGATTTTTACCCGGCGACTGCCGCGGTTGACTGCTTTGACCGGGTCTTTGATCCGATCCAAGCAGCTCACTGACCGACCGTGTCCTTCATCCGGCCTGCAAACTCAATCCCAGGTTGGTTATCCGAAGCAGGTTGTAGGTCCCCGCCACGAAATAAGCCCAGGCCTGTGTCCGTTCCACCCCACGATAGCGAGTTCGCCTCAACCCGCCTACCGTCTTCATCCAGCCAAAGATTTCTTCTACCCGTTTGCGCAAGCGTTGGCTGGTCCGATAACCGGTGCGACCGGTTGTCCGGCCATCCAGTCCGGCGACGCGAAGCGCTTCTTTGCACGCCGTGTGCGGCGAGATTTCCCGCTCCCGGCATCCGGCCACAAATTTCTTTTGGTGATACGCCTTGTCCGCGCCGAGGGTCGCGATCCGGGCTGCGTGCAACTCCCGGTGTTCGTCCACCTGCGCCAATGCCACCGTCGGCTCGTCCTGGGCAATGGGATTATGCACCGTGATCGCCGCACACAGTCCATGCCGGTTCTCCATCAATACCTGCGTCCCAAAACACAGCTTGCTGGCCTGGCCATTGGCTTTCCGATACAGCACGCTTTGCGGGTCGGTCGTGCTTTGGTGTGTGTCGTTGCGGCGTTTCTCCCCGTGAAAGTTCACGGTCGGGTTGCCCGGGTCGTCGTCTTTGGCCGAGGCCACTTTGGCCCCATCCTTTCCATCCTTGCGCACAAAACTCTTCAGGCTGGCCCACGCCTCGATCAACGTGCCATCGGCCGTAAAATGCTGGTCGCTGGTCCACCCTTCAGCCCGCGACAGATCATAGACCTCCACAAAAAACAGCTTCGCGATGTCCGCCGAAAGCACCCGGTCGTAATTGTGGGTGAATACCGTCGGGTCGAAACTCCCCTCATCCAGTTCCCGGTCCAGAAACCAAAGCCACAGGAGATTGTAGGCCAGTTGCTCGCAGAACAGCCGCTCGCTACGCACCGAATAAAGCGCCATCAATATCCGGCTCTTGAGCAGTTGCTCCGGCGGAATCGACGGCCGTCCCTCATCGGCATACAAATCGTCAAACAATGGCGAAACCTTTGCCAACACCTGGTCCACTCGCGTCTTGATCCCGCGCAACGGATGGTCGGTGGGCACACGCTGGTTCAGGTTGATCGTCGTCAGAAACTCGGGTTGAGCTTGAGGTTTTCCACGCATCCTTCTCTGACCTTTTTACCTCGCCAGTATTCAAACTTTCTGGGAGTTTTTCAGCAAACTGTTAGCCGGGGCAAGGTACTTTGGTCATCAGATCTGGCCGCTTCAACCATCCGTAGCTTCAAGGTGCTTTTGCCAAAGCAAACGGTACCGCAGGCGGTGGGGAAATAATTTGTTCGCAATGTGACGTAGAACGGAAAATATGAGAACAAACCGATTGATGGTATGGGTCTTGGCTGCAAGCCTGTTTCAGCTTCTTGCGCAGGATGCGTTGGCATTCTACAACGCCAAGACTGGATGTTGGCCGAGTAGAGACCCAATGGACGAACCGGGATTTGAACTGCTACAAAATGGTAGTGCTTACGGAGATCCAGCCAATCCGAACCTATGCACTTTCGTCGCCAATAATCCAATTTCGGCCATAGATTTCCTTGGTCTCAAACTTGGTGATGTCCCAGGGGAAATACCATTTCCTCCGTATAATCCTCCTGATCTTGGGAAGCCTTGTTGCTGTAATGATCCGACAAGTATAGATGCAAAACGGACCGATTCTCATCCAACCGGATTTTTTGCAGGCACTATCTGGAGTGAGTACTGGCTTTTACACCTTAGTGTTCTACCTACAATTAAAGGCACCTGCTATAAAGAATTGGTGATTCAATGGTGGACTTGCTGGCGGGGCGGAGTGTTCGGAATTGGCGAAACGGCTGGCTATGCCGGTAGTGGATCAAGCGTTGATGTTCCAGTCCAAACATATACAGGTTTCGGCAGCAATTGGCAAACAGGCGCCAACATACATTTCCTCACTTGCGATGGCGGAAAGTGGAAGAAAAACGAGATAGATCGCCCATTGGGGTATTTTTGGAGTGGGTGGAACTGGTCACATTGATTCCAATGATGGGGGCTCACGCTATGAACAAATGTATAGTTGCTATTCTTCTGACCATAGGCGCGCTTGCCGCTGCATTTCTTGCCAGCAAAGGATACCGTGAGGAGGTGGGAGCCAGGAACTACATGCGTTCGCTTGTCTTTTGCATGTGCCGCATGTATCCCGATGACCATGATGGCTATTTGCCTACAAACTTTCCTTGCATGTCCTATTTGCTGGCTACACCGAAAGCATTGGTTTGCCCCGGTGACCACATGCACCGGTCTGCGACAAACTGGGCTTCGTTCACTACAAACAACTCTAGTTTTGAGATTGTTAGTCCGGGAGCACGCGCCGACGACAGCAACACTGTGTTTCTGCGCTGCAAGATATACGGCTACGTCGCATACGCCAATGGTGATATTTATGATTCATCCGGTCATTTGCTCTACGGCCGTGGCCGTTGAAGGGAAGCCTAACGATGATTATGGCCCCTTTGGTGAAGTCATCCGGTCCACAGGCCTGATGTCAAAGAACAATCCGTTCCGATTCTCAACTAAATATGATGATGACGAATCGGATCTTCTCTACTATGGTTACAGGATAGCAAGGAAGCAGAATTACTCTGGCGCTGTAAACATATGAGACCTGGATCACGCCAACGGTTGCACCAGGGGACAAAGCGTCTTGGAAAACGCTTGGCACCTGGAAAGAAATGCTTTCGAATCCTTTTTCTGGTCAGTGTTATTATTGTTGCGACAGGCGCTTTCGCTTGGATTCATTTTCACTCCTCCCAAATTGGTGCAGCCGCTGCCATTGGATCAACTTCATCCAAACAACCTAAAACGCCCGAAGAACTTTTGGCTTTGTCCCCGGCCGAACTTGAGCATTACGATATTGCGCGCATGAACTTGCTTTGTGCCGAAGGTTTGCCCGGCGCTGAAGGATTGAACTTAGATGAAGATTTAGCTGTGCTTGACCTTTGGGCGCAACACATTAAATCCGAGATTGACAGAAATGTTCATGATTACAGGGAAGACCCGACCTATTTCTACAACTCGACGAATTTCTATAAAATGGCGATGATGGCCCGTGTGTTATATGAAGACTACAATATCCGTTACAACCCAAAATGGATCACCTCTCCAGGTTCGGAGCGCCCGGATGACCATTTCTTTCCGATTCCAGCGATGTTTTTATCTCTGGACTAATCGGAGATAAACATTGGGGGACGTGCAGTTCGATGCCGGTTCTTTACGTTGCTTTGGGGCGCCGGCTCGGTTATCCACTTAAGCTGGTCACGACAAAACAACATCTTTTTATTCGCTGGGATAGTCCGACGGAAAAATTTGACATGGATGCAACCAGCAAGGGAGTGGACCACTATGACGACAGCGTTTATCGCCAGTGGCCGTTTCCAATCAGCGATGAGGAGATCAAAGAGGACGGTTACCTAAAATCACTTTCGGCACGGGAGGAACTGTCTATTTTTATGTCTATTAGGGGATTCTGCCAAATCGACAATCGGCTTTTACCCGCTTCTGTAGAAAGTTTCAAGGCGGCGTATCAGCTTGAGCCGAGTTGGAAAGGCAACCAACTCCTTCTGACTCGCGTTCAACAACGGCAAAATCAAACAAGAAATCGATAAAAACTTTAAGCCTAGCTCTTGCAACACTCTCGACCCTTCTGCTGACAACAAGGCTTGGAATGGTCCTACTATTAAGTGTGTGTTTGTCTTTTTTTCCCACAAGTGAATTTGCTGGTATGACAGGAATGCATTGGACGTTGGGTTGGCCTTTAGAGCATTTTCGATTTAGATAGACGTATTTGGTAAAGTCTGCGATTCTCTTTTTATGAAAAGGGAATTATGCGTCCTTTGAGTCAGGATTTACGACAGCGGATCATCGCCGCGCGGGAGCGCGGGGAAGGCACCGGCGACGTTTGCCGGCGTTTTGGCGTCAGCCGTAAAAGCGTGGAGCGATTTTGGAATCAGCACCGTCTGACCGGCGAGTGCCGGCCCAAAAAGATTGGTGGTTACCGGCGTTCCCGCCTGGAAAAGCATGACCGAACCCTGCGCCGGTGGATTGCAGCCCAGGCGGATCTGACTTTGAGCGAACTCCAAAAACGGTGTCTGGAGCAGTTGCAAGTTTCCATTGGGATCACCGCTTTGTGGCACCGGCTGGAACAACTCGGTTTGAGCTATAAAAAAAACGACGCGCGCCGCCGAGCAAGATCGGCCTGATGTTAAAACCGCCCGGAGGCTTTGGCGCAGGCAACAGCCCGGCTGGGATGTACGCCGGCTGGTGTTCATTGATGAAACCGGTTTGAACACCAAGATGGCCCGCCACCATGGTCGCTGCCTGATGGGCCAGCGTTGTCTCAGCGCCATCCCGCATGGCCACTGGCAAAGCACCACCTTCATTGCCGCCTTGCGCCATGAAAGCATCGAAGCTCCCTTTTTGATCGAAGGCCCCGTCGATGCCGAGGTTTTTACGGTTTATCTGGAGCAGGTGATCGGTCCACAACTGCGCGAGGGCGACACGCTCATCCTCGACAACCTCTCCACCCATAAAATCCAAAATGTCAGTCGGTTGCTCTCGGCTCGAGGGGTTGGCGTCCGCTACCTGCCGCCTTACAGCCCCGACCTCAATCCCATTGAACAGGCTTTCCCCAAACTCAAAGCGCATTTGCGCCAGGCAGCCGCCCGCACCTTGAATGATCTATATTCGGCCTTGGCAAGCTCACTCGACTCCTTCTCGCCTCAACATTGCCAAGGTTTCTTTCATCACGCTCAATATGCGTCTATCTAAATAGAAAACGCTCTAATGGCAGCTTTGCTCAAGAAGGGGGCAATTACGGTCAGTGATACTGGGCGTTGGCATCTTGAAATCGACTTTTTTTCAGCACTGCTCAATTGTGTGATCTGGCTCGTAATACTTATTTTAGTGGCGTGGGGATATGATAAGTTAAGGCGTAAATCAGGAAAGGAGCAGGCCTAGAAAAGTGACGTAAAGTTTGGCGAGTTCCCAAAAAGCGCGAAATATTACACAGTGATTTGACCCGGTCGGTCGGCCTTTGGTACGCGGAAGATGATGGACGCCAACTTGTGCGATTGTAAATCCGCACCGCGTCGCTTTCACAAGCATCTCCGCGCTGATGAGAGCGCCGGTGCTTTGCAATTTCACACTATCCAAGATATTTCGCTTGAACAGCTTGAACGCACAGTTGATATCTTTAAGTTTCAGACGGAACATCAGGCGAATCAACCGGTTCCAACACCATGCGTAGAATTGCCGCCGCAACCCGTCCTGCCGGTTAAGTCGAAAGCAACTGACGATGTCGTATTGTTTCATCAATGGCAACAGAGGTGGTAGTTCATTCAGGTCGAATTGGCTGTCACCGTCGGTGTAAAAAACCAATCTTTTGGTTGCTGCGCGGAAGCCTGAACGGAGAGCTGCACCGTAGCCAAGGTTGGTGGGAAGATGAATGACTTTTACTCGCTGATCAGCACTGGCAACGGTATCGGCAATTTGCGGTGTCTGGTCGGTGCTGCCGTCGTCCACCAAAATAATCTCGTAATTCATGCCCATGCCTTTGAGCACCGTCGAGGCGGATTCATAGACGCGCTGGAGGTTGTCCTGTTCGTTGTAACAGGGCAAAATTACACTGACGGAATCCATTTGCGGATTGGTTTGGGCCATGTCGGTCATTACAGTTGACGGACCGATTCTGCCCTCGTTGCAGTGACGGTTCCAGCCGTAAGATAATGCAACCACAGAGCATTTGAACTGGTGTGGCGGTAAAGGTAGCATTGAACCGCATGAAGTTGCGGAAAAGCCGTTCATTGAAGCAACCTGCGGAGCAGGGAGATTCGTCTTCGCCCCAAGCCGCAAACGGTCTTGCCGGTTTTCTGCCCTCCTCGTGGCAGCGTGGTTGGCTCTTCGGCTTATTCCTGGTGGCGGTGACGATGATTGCCTATCTACCGGTCTGGCACGCCGGATTCATCTGGGATGATGACTATTATGTTACCAGCAATACTGCCTTGCGTTCCTGGGAAGGGCTGCGGCAAATCTGGCTGGTACCGGGCGCAACGGTGCAATATTACCCTCTGACTTTCACGAGTTTTTGGCTGGAGTACCATCTTTGGGGCCTGCATCCGTTGGGGTATCACTTGGTGAACGTCTTGCTGCATTCGTGCAACGCAATGTTATTCTGGTTGATTCTGCGACGATTACGAGTACCGGGGGCGTGGCTGGCAGCGGCCATATTTGCCCTCCATCCTGTTTCCGTCCAATCAGTAGCGTGGGTGACGGAACGCAAGAACACACTTTCCGGGTTGTACTACCTGGGCGCGATACTGGCAGCCCTAAAATTTTGGCTGCCGGGTACGACCTCTTTGACTGTCTGTCAGAAGGAGGCTGAGAGTTCGACAATCGGCTTCGGTAACTGGAAATGGTATTGGCTGGCCTTTGCACTGTACGTCTGTGCGCTCTGGAGCAAGACCACAACAGTTCCCCTGCCAGTGGTTATTATTCTGCTGGTGTGGCGGATGCAGGGCAGGCTCCACTGGCGGTGGGTTTATCCACTTCTGCCATTCCTCGCGTTGGGAGTGGGGATGGGACTGGTTACGATGCACATCGAGAAGCACCTGGGTGCTTCTCGATGTACATCGTAA
>Ga0265338_10003924_pt1 | contig 20514 bp, 16 predicted proteins | sample 42126metaG_FD_193579 | JGI IMG/M metagenome (GOLD analysis project Ga0265338, IMG submission 193579) | Rhizosphere microbial communities from Carex aquatilis grown in University of Washington, Seatle, WA, United States - 4-21-26 metaG | ecosystem: Host-associated > Plants > Roots > Rhizosphere...
GACCTGGCTGGATGCCCTCCACCTGCTGGCGTTCGGTTGGGCTGACCTGGGGCGCATGATGTTTCCACTCTTCACGCTCGTCGGCGCGGTCGCGTGGGCGCGGCGACCGCGCGCGCTGGTGGGCTGGGGAGCCGCGGCGACGCTCGGCGCCCTCTACAGCCAGGAGACGGGCCCGGTGGCGATCGCCGCCATCTGCATCGCGCTGGTCGTCGATTCGTTGCTGCTGCCGGAGGTGCCCGGTGCGCAAGCCCGAGCCCGGGCGCGTCGAGCGGCCTCGCGCGTCGGCGCGCTGCTGGCCGGCGTCGTCGCCACCGCCTTGATCGTCATCGGCATCTACGCGATCTTCGGCAGGGCCAGGATGTTCCTTGGCACGGTGTACCTCGCCGTCGTGTTGTTCGCTTCCGGTTCGCTGGGCGGCGTGCCCTTTCCGGTCAACGAGCGGACTTTCACGTCGTGGGCCACGCTGATGGGGGGCGCACCGCACGATGGCATCATCCTCGAGTATCTGCTGCCGGTCGCGATCTACGCCGTGGCGGGCGCGGCGCTCGTCACCACCGCGATATCGCGCCGCTGGTCGTCGCGCTCGACGCTGCGGCTGGCCCTGCTGGCCTTCGGCGTCGCCACCTTTCGCCTGGCCATGGCCCGCTGCGACTATTACCACCTCATCAGCGCCACCGCGCCTGCGGCGCTGATGCTGGTGGCGCTGGTGGCCGACGCCGCCCTGGCCCTGCCCAGGATCTTGCTGCGGGGGCGCTATCCGCGCTGGCACTTCGCCGCGGCGCTGCTCTTCGTGGTCCCCATCGTCCTGGGGTGCACCCACCTCAGCGGCTACCTGCGGGCGTTCGGACCGCGGACCCTTGCGCTGCTCACGGGCAAGGAGGTGCCGTCGACCGGGCCTCCCTTCTCGTACCCGGACATTCCGCGCGCGGGTGACATCTACCTTCCGCCCGAGACGGTCGCTCTCACGCACGTCATCCAGAAGCGATCGAGGCCGAGCGACAAGGTCTTCATCCACGCCTCGTTCGCGGATCACGCCGAGCTTTACTTCCTCGCCAATCGGGTCAACCCCACGCGCTGCGATCTCATCGCCGAGATCGAGAACCTCGAGGTGCAGGAGCAAGTGCGGCTCGATCTCGTGCGCGATCCACCGCTGCTGGACGTGGGGGCCGACAACGGCATGTTCAACAAGGCCACCGTCGCTTACCTGCACGCCGGGTGGAAAGAGGTGGAGCGCGTCGGACGCATCCCCGTCTCCGTGCGCGTGTCGCCGCCCCACTGACGGGCGACTCCCGAGGCGTGATGCGTCGGGCGCCTTTTTCGTCCGGGAATAATGGACGCCTTCGCCGTTTTTCCGATGATGCGGACGATCACGTTTCGGCGCGAGTCCCGGCATGCGAGCCTGGCGTGCCTGGCCCTCCTGGTCCTTGGTCTGACAGCGACGAAGGCGCGCGCGCAGAGTGCGCCTCCCGCGCCGAACGATGGGACGCCGGCGCCGGCCCCTCCGCCGTCCTCGGGTCCGGCGGCACAGCCCGGCTATCCGCCCAACGCGTACTCACCTCCGCCGCCCGGATACGCGCCACCACCGGGCTATCCTCCGCCGCCTGGTTACGCGCCACCACCGGGCTATCCTCCGCCGCCCGGGTATCCTCCGCCGCAACCGGGATATTCGCCGCCCCGTCGCTATTACCGCGGCACGTACGGCCAGCCGCCCGAGGTGGCGGCTGGATACCACACCCACGACGGCGCCTATGTTCGGCTGCAGCTCGGGTTCGGCTACACGAGCATGTCGGCGAGCATGCCTGGCGCTGACCTGAAAGTCTCGGGTGGTGGCGGCGCATTCGGGATCGCGATCGGAGGCGCCGTCACCAGCAACCTCATCATCTACGGCACTCTGCTGGACAGCATCGCGTCCGACCCCACCATCGAGCTGAACGGGATGTCGATGACCGCGAATGGCGCCAGCGCCGGCGTGATTGGCCTCGGCGGCGGCCTGGCGTACTATCTCGACTCCAATTTCTTCTTCGCAGGCTCGTTGCTGGCCTCGCAGTTGGTCGTCGACGACTCCAACGGAAACCAGGTCGGAAAATCGGACTGGGGCTTCACCTTCGAGGGGTTGCTGGGCAAGGAGTGGTGGGTGTCCGACAACTGGGGGCTCGGCGCGTCGTTACAGTTGCTGCTGGGGCGGATGAAGGACCAGGACAGCTTCGCGACCGGATCGCCGCCGACGTGGAGCGTCGCCGCCTTCAACGTCCTGTTCTCGGCGACCTACAACTGACCGGGAAACAGCGTCAACAGGTGCGTCCCGCAAACGGGTCAATGCCCATATCCCGCCGCGACGATGTTGGCTTGAACGGCGTCGTCCGTCGCGTCGGGCGGATTGCCCATGGTCATGGCTCCTTCGTAGAAGGTGCCGGTGCCACCGGAGCTCCCGTCGCCGCCCGTTCCCAGGATGATCGCGCCTTCCAACCTCTTCGGACTGTAGTTGGGCGTCGGACGTCCTCCGTCCCACTTGATGGCCAGCGCGCCCGACTGCGCATCGCCGGCCTTGAGCGTGAAATGGTTGCCTGAGGGGCCTTTGAGCATGGCGGTCACCCAGGACATGCCCGTGATCGAGGTGTTGCTCGGGGTATTCGTCGAGTCGCCCTTGTACATCCCGTTTTCGAGGTCAGCGCAGATCCACGGCCCATTGCCGCCACCTCTGGCCCAGAGCGTGTCGCTGCCCCAGTAGATGGCCTCCATCGTGCCATTGCCATCGTCATTGCCGGTCGTCTCTGCGTTTCCGTAGTCGAAGCAACACGGACTGCTGAAGCGCTTGCCGTCAAGCACCATGTACATGGCCTCCGCCTGGTCGCCCGTTGCGATGCCTTTCGTGCCGTTGTTTCGATAGGCCACGGTCTGGGTGGTGCGGTCGGTCTGGTAGTTGGGGTTGCCGGTGACGTAGATACCGTAGACCGTATGACCGCCGACCGTGATCTTGCCGTCGGTGGCGTTCGCTGCTTTGCCGCCATTTTGCAAGAAGGTCACCTTCGGCGAGACGGGCAGGTCATTGTGTTGCGCGGACTGGTCGTAGATGACCGGTATCGTGCACGTTGTGTTGGCGCAGAACGTGTCCTGGGTCGTGGTGTCGGCGAAGCCTCCCGCAACGAGCGCCGCGATGTCCTTGGTCGTATTGTCCGACGCGCGGCGAACCTGGTAGAGCCTGCCGTTGTACGCGGCGTAAAGGGCGCGAACCGTGCTGTGCGCGGCGACGCACGGCGTGTTGCTGGCCTGGTAGATGTCGCAAGGTCCCCGGTTCGGTGGATTGGGCGAGGCCGTCCAGAGCTGGCCTTGAGAAGCTGACCACGCGGTCTGGACCACGGCCGCTCCGGCCGCGAGGCTCCCGCCCTGAACGTCCACGACGAGGTGGCTCCATTTCGACTGGATCGCGAGCTTCTGGCTGCCGGTGTCCGTCACCCGCCACTTCTGATTGTCGTTCCCGCTGCAGTTGTATTGCTGCAGGATCGTGCCGGCCGCGACGGAGGCGCCCGTGACGTCGAGGCACTTGCGGCTCCCGGCGTTCGTCAGCGTCCCATAGCCCGAAGCATCCTGTGTCGCCGTCCAGGACTGGAATACCGAACCGTTGCAGGCTTCGAGCTCGACGGCCGCATTGTTGGCCGAGCTCGCGCCCACGACGCCCAGGCACTGGCCGCTCGCCACGCCCACCAACCGGGAGAGAGAGAAGGTGACCGGATCGCCGGGAGGTTGCGCGATCGTTCCACCGCTGCCGCCCGCGCTGCCACCGCTGCCGCCCGTGCTGCCACCGCCGCCGCCCGTGCCGCCATCGTCCGCACCGTCCGTCGCCGCGTCACCGTGTCCGCCCACGCCTGTGCGGCCCGCCGAGCCAGTTGCGCCACCAGCGGCCGTCACCCCTGAATCGCCACCGGCGTTCGAGCTGCCTCCCGTTCCGGTCGCCTCAGGACGGCCGTTGTTTGCGCTGCAGGCCAAGCCCAGGAGAACGAGCGAGAACGCGCAAAGAGAGGACCTTCGCATGAAGGCTCATGTCGCGCGCGTCGCCGATCGATCAGTAAATAAATCGCGAGGATCACTCGTCGGTCGGCATCGCGGGGATCGAGAGCTTGAGGGGGTCCGGCGGCGGCGCCGAATGTGCGGGAGCCTGCGTCAGCGACGGCGGCTCCTGCGCCGCGGGCTCTGGGCCCGCGCCCGCGACGTTCCGGTGGCCGGGACGCGGCGGCGGACCCAGGTTGCCGCCCGCGATGTCCGGGTACCAGTGGTTCCCGACCGACGTGACGTGGGGCTCGAGCAAGTTCTGGCAGCCGAACGACGAATTGCCGCGCAGAACGTTGTGGCCGCGCCGCGCGGTCTCGGGCAGCGCGAAGCCGCGCCCGCAACGAATCGCCACGCTGTCTTCAATCGTGAGCGCACCCAGGTTGTGGTTCTGATCGAATCCGTTCAGGGGATTTTCGATCGAGACACAACGGCGGACCTGGTGCGCCGCATCGATGTAGTTGCCGCCCAGCTTGAATCCGTTGCCGTCGCCCTGAAAATCCTCGATGCCCCAGAGGTTGTAGCCGTTGCGAAACGCGACGGAGTCCTCGATCACGATGGGGTAGGGGGCCATCCACAGGTCGAACCCGTCGTCGGCGTTCTGGTACGACCGACAACCCCGAAACACGTTTCCGGGCCCGACGCCGTGCTTGGCCGCGAACCCATCCGCGTTCTCCCCCAACGTCTCTGGATCGAAGTTCCGGTACGAGTCGCTGTCCGAGATGAGGTTGTAGCTGGCGCGCGCGTCCAGCTGGATGCCGGTGTTCCGGTTCTCTCGCGCCACGCACCGGTGAACGATGTTGTGGCTGCCGGTGATGAAGAAGCCGAAGCTGCCTGCGTGCGCGACCTCGATGCCCACGATCTGCCAGTAGTCCCCGGCGATCTCCAGCCCGCGCGACCCCTTCTCGTTCTCGGGCTGCTCGGCGAAATCGAGCACGGGCCGCTCCATGTCCGCCGCCTCGATGCGTACGGGCTGCTTCTCCGTCCCCGCGGCGTCGAGGCGAATGGTGCGCCCCTCGCGGTACGTGCCGGTCGCGAGGCGGATCACGTCGCCGGCCCGAGCCCGCGCTGCCGCCTCGCTCAAACTGGCGAGCGGCGCCTGGTCCGTGCCGGCCGCGCCGCGCTTGCCGGTCGTGGAAACGTACCAGGTCCGCCCGGTCGCGCTCGGCGGTGTCGCAGCGCCGAGACCGATCACCAGCAACAACGAAACCAAGAGCCAACGAGAGTATTGCAATCTCACCTCCCAAGCGATCGAAGGTCGACCGGCCGCTCGGCATCCTACTCGATCGCCGCGCTTGACAGCGGGTGACGCATGCTCGACCGTCGGCCTCGAAGCGAGGCGAGCATGGACGACGGGCAGGGGACAGCAGGGGCATTCGAGTTCAATCGGTCGCCGAACAGGCAGTGCGATCTGGTGATGAAAGGCGGAATCACGAGCGGCGTGGTCTATCCGCCCGCGGTCCTCGAGCTGCAGCAGACGTTTCGCTTTCGGTGCATCGGCGGCACCAGCGCGGGGGCGATCGCGGCCGCCGTGACCGCGGCCGCCGAGCTCGCGCGCGAGAGCGGGGGATTCGAACGCCTCGATCGACTGCGCGAGCAGCTCGCGCAACAGAGCTTCTTGCTGAAGCTGTTCAAGCCGGCCGCAAAGGCAGCCCCTGCTTTCCATGTGCTGACAGACCTGTTCCTCAATCCCGGCACGCGCGCGCCGGATCCCGCCGGTGAGACGACGGCGGGCAAATGGCGCGGGCGCGTCGGCGCCGTCCTCCGCGCGACGCACTCCCTGGCGAAGAACTTCGTCTGGCCGAGTCTGGCCGGGTGGATCGCCGGTGGCGTGGCCGGCGTCGTACCGGCGGCGCTGATTCTCGTCGGCGTCGGGCTGGCCGGCCCGTCCGCGCCCGAGGTCACGCTTGCGGCGCGGGTCGTCCTCGGGGTGCTGGTGGCTGGCGCTGTGCTCGGCGCCTGGGTGGGCGGCCTGGTCGCGGGGATCTATGCTCTCTCGCGGATCTTCACGCACTACCTTCCGCGTGAAGGGTACTTCGGACTCTGCATGGGTTACACGCGCGAGGACGAGAAGGACATCCTCACGACGTGGCTCGCGGACGCGATCGACAGCCTGGCCGGCAAACAACCCGGCGAGGCGCCGCTGACGTTTGCCGACCTCGCGGGCAAGACGCTCCCCGGCGGTGGCGCGCCCGTCGACATCAGTCTGCGCATGGTCACGAGCAACCTTTCGCTCGGCCAGCCGTACGTCTTTCCCCGCGAGGGGCACGACTTTCTCTTCCGCGAGGACGAGATGGCGCGTTTCTTCCCCGCGCGCATCGTCAGCTACATGAAAGCCGCCGGAACCCGGGCCAGCTTACCGCTGCCCGAGGGTTACCACTACTTGCCGGAGGGCGACAAGCTCCCGGTGATCGTCGCCACCCGATTGAGCCTGAGTTTTCCCATCCTGCTCACGGCCCTTCGGTTTTACACGATCAAGCCGAGCGCGTTTGCCGAGATGCGTGCGGCGGAGAAGGCGAACAGCGCGTTTGTCTTCGACCCAGGCAAGCATTTTCAGGACAGCTGGTTCAGCGACGGCGGTATATCGAGCAACTTCCCGATTCACTTCTTTGATACGTGGCTTCCGGCGCGCCCGACGTTCGGCATCAACCTGGTCGACGTCCCCGACGACGCCAAGACCGGCGGCGAGATCGCGCAGGATCAGTTCAGCGTGGTCCGCGGCGACGCCGCCTCTGCCGAGGACGCCGGCGCGGTCCGCCCGGATGATGCCGTGGCCGCGATCGACGACGTTTACCTCCCCCAACCGCGCGACGGTGCCCGCGGCGTCCCGCAGTGGGGGCGGCTCGAGGGGTTGTCCGGCTTCCTGATGTCGATGTTCGACACCGCGAGGAACTACCGCGACACCATGCAAGCCATGCTTCCCAGCTACCGCGAGCGTGTCGTCCAGGTGCGGCTCACGTCGAACGAGGGCGGGCTCAACCTGGCGATGGACGCGAAGACGATTCAACGGATCGGCGACAAGGGCCGGCGGGCGGGCGGGCTCTTGTCCGCGATGGATTTCCGGCAGCATCAATGGGTCCGATTCCGCGTCCTCATGTCCAACCTCGAGAAGAACCTTCAACACGTGCGTGCGACCTTTCCGGACCTCGAGGGTTACGAGGGTCTGTTCAATGACCAGCTGTCGGCGGGCGCGAACGGCAATGGGGCACGTTGGTACAAGCCTCAGGATGCCACGTGGTGCCGGAAGGCCCTGGCCCAGATCGAGGCGTTCGTCGAGCTCGAACGGGCATGGCAGGGCAAGTTCTTCAGCAACCAGCCTCCCAAGCCGGATGCGTCGTTGCGTGTGACCCCGCCTCTCTGAGGCGATTCACCTGTCAGCCTCGCGCCCGGCCGGTTGGGCCCAGATCTTGCCTTGACCCCAGCCGGCCGCTAACAACATGGGGGACGCGATATGACCGATCGACAGCAGGACATTCCGATCGCAGGTTCGTCGTTGGGTGAGGTATGGCACGAGTCGCCGGGGGCATCGTGGAGACCGAGAGTCCTGGGGCGATCGCTGGCGGTCCTGATCGCCGCGCTGGCGTTATTCGAGGCGAGCTGCGGCGGCGATGGGGGCGGGTCTTGTGGAAAGGTTGCGCCCTGCGGGGGCAACTTGGTGGGAAGTTGGACCTTCACCGGGGCGTGCGTGACCCGGGCGGGGGTCATGACCGATCTGGCGGGCGATTTCGCGTCATTCTGCCCGACGGCCACCGTCGGTGCGGCGGCCGAGACAGCATCGGGCATGATCGCGTTCAACGCGGACGCGAGCTACGCGGTGGACATCACCCAGTCCGCGTCCCTCACAATCGACGTTCCCGCGTCCTGCATCGCCGGCGCGTCGTGCTCGGCCTATGCAGCCGCGATCGAGGCCCAGGGCGACCCATCGATCCAGTCGGTCTCCTGCCAGGGCACGAGCGTTTGCGTGTGCACGCTGGTCACGGCCCCGCAGAGCATGACTGACAGCGGGACATACAGTACCTCGGGAACGGTTGCGACCCTCGCCAGCGTCAGCGGCGGTGGCTCCACCGGTGGGGACTATTGCGCGCAAGGGAACGAGCTGCACCTCTTGACCGTGGACCGCACGATGAACATGGGCCCGATGGGACAAGCGATCGTCGATGAGGATATCGTCGCGACGAAGTGACGCCGTCATGGACGAAAGCGACTTCGAAGGAACCCTGGTGCTGGAGCAACTGGCGGCGGTCGGGCGGGTCGAGGACTTCTTCGACGCCATCGACTCGGATGACGTCGAACGGGCCACCTCCCTCATGAAGGCGGCCCGCGTCGATGCGCCCACGATCGCGATGGTCGTCAGAAAGATGGAGGAGGCTGACGGCGAGCACTGAGGCCCGTGGGGGCGCGCCGCTTGATTCCGCACGTCGGCTGTGCAAGATCTGACACCCGACGGTTGATAGTGGTCTGGTTCAGCGTCCACCGGCGACGTCAAGGATGCTACCCGTGCAATACGAGGCCTCGTCGGAGACGAGCCAGAGGATTGCGTTCGCCACCTCTCGCGCCGTGCCCGGCCGGTGCAGCGGAAGCTGCGGTGCCAGGCGCTGCGCGCGCGCCGGATCACCGCTGCTCGCGTGGATCTCCGTATCGATGATGCCGGGTCGCACGGCGTTCACACGGATCGCCTCGGCCGCGACCTCGCGCGCCAGGCCGATCGTGAAGACGTCGACGGCGGCCTTCGACGCGGCGTAGTCCACGTACTCGCGCGGCGAGCCGTACTTGGCGGCCGCCGACGAGAGGTTGACGATGTTGCCCCCGTGGCCGCCGTGCAGCGTCGACATGCGGCGGACGGCCTCGGCGGCGCACAGGAAGCTGCCGACGACGTTGACCGCCATCATCCGCTGCAGGCGTGCTTCACGCATCTCGTCGACGCGCGCCGTGTGGTCGACGATCCCGGCGTTGTTCACCAGCACGGTCAGCGGGCCCAGCTCGCGAACCGCCTCGCGAAACAGCCGCTCGACCTCGGCCTCCCGGCTCACGTCGGCGCGGATCGCGATCGCGGCGCCGCCCGACGCGCGGATGTCGGAGACGACGGCGTTCGCGGCGCGGTCGTCCTTCACGTAATTCACCGCGACCGAGTAGCCGCGCGTCGCGGCCAGCCGCGCGGTGGCCGCTCCGATGCCGCGCCCCGCGCCGGTGATGATCATCGTCCCAGGCATCGCTCGGGCCAAGCGCTAGGCGTCCATGTTCCTGATGTCGGCTTTGCCCTTGATCATGGAACCGATCAGGCTCTTCGTCTTGTAGTCTCGATCGTTGGTGGCCGTGATGTCCGAGGGCGTCGACAGAACGCCTTGCGGGCTCGAGACGGCCGCGGCGGTGTCGCTCAGGTGCTCGGTGACGACCACCTTCTTCGAAAGGTAGTGGCTCTTGACGCCATCGATGATCGTCTGCGTCGGCGTCGACGTGTTCTTGCCACGAACCACGCGCACGCCGATGGGCTCCGCGATCGCGCGGTCGATCGCGGTGGTCAGGGAATCCGTGGTCGTGTCTGCCTGCACGTGGGCCAGGAAGACGTTCTGATCTTTGTCCCAGGCGATGAGCGCGAAGCAGGGGCCGAGGCTCGAGGTCCCGATCATGATTCCGGTTCTGACGGCGTAGTAGCCCTGCGACACGCCGAAACAGACGGTGCGGGCGCCTCCCGGCGTCGTGAGTGCTGCCGCGCTGTTGGTCCTCTTCATGATCGTCATCCTACCTGTGAGATGCCCTGGTACGGAAAGCTGGCCGGGTCGCGGCGCAGCACCTCGGTGTCGTGGCTCGCGTCGAGCACGAACCGCAAGTCCTCGCGCGACGGCGCGGTCTCCGGCGCCGCGATCGACGTCGCTGGCGCCGGCGTCCCGGACAGCTTGCTGGCGATCCGTTTGCTCGCGACGTTGCCGGGCGCCACCAAGAGACGGAGCTCCCGCAGGCCGAGGTCTCGGAAGGCAAAGCGCGCAGCCACGGCCGCTGCCTTCGCTCCGTGACCCCGCCTGCGCGCACTGGGCGCGATCCAATACGAGAGGTTTGCGGAGCCAGCGGCGAGGTCGAGGTCGTCGATGGCCGCCTCTCCAACGAAACGTCCGGTTCGATCGAAGACCCCAAATACGAACTCATGCATCAGGTCCCAGCTCTTCCGGCAACTGGCTACGTAGTCTCGGTTGTCGCCTTCGGTGTACGGCGCCGAGCACCAATGAAAGGCACTCAGCAGATCCGCCAGCGATTCGCGCACCGCGATCAACCGCTGCCGTTCGTGGGCCTGGGCCAGTCGCTGGAGCACGACGTCGCCGGCCGGCGTGGCGAGAGCTCGCATCGCCCCCTTTGTACCATGCCGGCGGGCTGCAATGGCGCGCCGCATTCTGCGATTTTCGCGCCTCTTTGCACCGACTTCGCACCAACTTCGGCGCCGTTCACCCTTTACACGACGGAGGGTGTCGCATGCTGCCGTCTTTCGCACGCCTGGGCTGGAAGAATCTCTCGATGTCGCTGGTCATGCTGGCGACAGTCGCCGCCGGGCGGAGCGCCTGGGCCACCGACTACTATGTCGCCACGACCGGCAGCGATTCGAACCCCGGCACGATGGCTTCGCCCTTCGCGACGCTCCAGAAGGGGGCGAACGTGGCCGTGGCGGGGGACACGGTCTACATCCGCGCCGGGACCTACCCGATCACCACGCCTGCCAGCGCCGGCGCCGGCATCCAGTTCACCAAGAGCGGCACGTCGGACACGAACCGGATCCGGTACTGGGCCTACCCCGGCGAGGTGCCGGTCTTTGACTTCACGAACATGGTGATCTCGACGACCGGCTACACCCACGGCTTCGTGGTCACGGGCAGCTGGCTGCACTTCAAGGGGCTCGAGATTGCCCACGTGCCGATGAACACCTTCTCCAACAACGGGGTCGATGTCGTGACCGGCGGCAATTGCATCTTCGAGCTCCTCAACATGCACCACAACAGCGGCAACGGAATCTTCATCGGCAAAGGGACCGGCGGCCACCTGGTGCTCAATTGCGACGCGCACGACAACTACGACGCCACGTCATCGCAAGGCCAGGGCCAGAACGCCGATGGATTCGGCGTGCACTATCAAACGTCGGGCGCGACCACGATCGTCCGGGGCTGCCGTTCATGGTGGAACTCCGACGACGGCTACGATCTGATCAACCAGGAAGTCCCCGTCACCGTCGAGAACTCCTGGGCCTTTGGCAACGGCTTCGCGAACTACGGCACGCTCAATCCCGCCGACGGGAACGGCAACGGATTCAAGATGGGCAGCAGCGCCACGGGCGTGCGCCACCTGGTCCAGAACAATGTCGCCTGGAAGAACAAGGCCAATGGCTTTTACGCCAATCACTCGTCGGGCGGGAACACCTGGTACAACAACACGTCCTTCATGAACGCGACCCAGTACAACATGCTGGCCAGCCCGCCCAACACTCCCGACACGACGATCACGCTGTCGGGCGCGATGGCGCACATCATGCGCAACAACATTGGCTATCCCAACCGGAACAGCAACATGACCGGCGTGGACACCATGTTCAATACCTGGGACCTGAACATCACGCCGGCGGCGGCCGATTTCCTGAGCATCGCCGACCCGAGCGTCTCGGGCACCGGCGTGGCCATCGAGTCCTCCGGGGCGCTCGGGCCGCGGGCGTCCGACGGCAGCTTGCCGAACGTCGACTTTCTCAAGCTCGCCGCTGGCAGCCGGATGATCGACAAGGGCACCGACGTCGGTCTGCCGTTCGTGGGTGCGGCTCCCGATCTCGGCGCGTACGAGTTCGGCGCGAGCACGAGCACCGCGGCGGGCGGGGCGAGCGGCGGCGGCGGCGGCCCTGGCGCCGGTGGCAGCAGCGGAACGGGCGGTATGACCGGCGCGGGCGGTGCGCTTGGAGTGGGCGGTGCGGGCGCGCCGCCCGGCAGCGGCGGGAGCACCGGGACAACGAGTGGCGCTGGCGGCGCTCTGGCGGGCACCGGTGGCGCGAGCGCTGTGGGCGGTTCCGGCGCGGGCGAGGGGCCGGGAGGTGCGTCGGGCGGCTGTGCGTGCGCGATCGAGGGCGCCTCGCCAGGTGGCGAGCTCGGCTTCGCTTTCGCGGCGCTGGCCGCTCTCGCGGGACTCTGCGGTCGGCGCCGGCGCGAGCGAGCGTGAACGGCGCGGCCGCGCGCTAGTTTGCGCTCGTTTGGTCCTGGGGGCCGAGGACCACGGTCCGATCCGGTCCGGTCCTGCCTTGTCGACGGCGATGTGCGACGCACGTTGCTTCGACGTTGGCAGCCATGAGTGCGACTGGCCCATCCTTCTCGTCACGCGGACTGTACCTGGCCGCAATCGCATCGATCGCCGCTGGGATCGCATCCTGCGAACGAAGTCACGCGGCCCCGATGGGCGCGGGCGGCCCGCCGGCTGTCCCCGTCGAGATCGAGACGGTCCGATCGGCCTTGCAACGCGATACCAGCGAGTACGTAGCGAATCTGATCTCGCGACATTCGGTGCGCGTGCAGCCGCAGGTCGACGGGCACGTGACCCGCATCGACGTCGCGTCCGGTGACCGGGTTCGGTCGGGCGCTCCCTTGATGCTGATCGATCCGCGACGGCAGCAAGCAGCGGTTCACAGCCAGCAGGCGATCACCGAGGCGTCGAACGCGACGCTCGCGTACTGGCGCGATCAGTACCGTCGCGTCGAACGACTGTATGCGGGCGGTGGCGCCAGTCGCCAGGAGCTGGATCAGGCGCGCAGCTCGCTGCAGCAGGCGGAGGCCAACACCAGCTCGTCAGAGGCACAGGTGCGCGCCCAGGCGGTCGAGCTGCGCTACTACGAAGTCAACGCGCCCGTCGCCGGCACCGTTGGGGACATCCCGGTTCGCGTCGGTGATTACGTGGCGCCCCAGACGCTGCTCACCACGCTCGACGACAACCAGGCGCTCGAAGCCTACGTCGATATCCCGATCGAACGGGCGGCGTCGCTGAAGGTGGGCATGCCGGTCGAGATGATCGACGCCAGCGGACAGGTGCTCGCGCCCAGCGAGGTGAGCTTCATCTCGCCGCGCACCGACTCCGATACCCAGACGGTTCTCATCAAGACGCGCGTTCACAACTCGTCGGGGCGTCTCCGCTCCGAGCAATTCACGCGCGCCCGCGTGATCTGGGCCGAGCACGACGGGCCGGTCGTTCCGGTGCTGGCGGTGCAGAGCCGCAACGGTCAGTCGTTCGCCTGGGTGGCCAAGCGCGGGAACGACGGCAACCTGACGGTCGAGCAACGGGTCGTGCAGGTCGGGCCGATCCAGGGCCAGTCCTTCCCGGTGCTGCGAGGGCTCGCCGTCGGTGAGATGGTCATCTCCTCCGGCGTGCAAAAACTCAGTCCCGGGGCGCGGGTCACCGAGACCAGCGACGCGGGCCCACCCACGAAGTAGTCACCGTGTTCGTCAACTTCTTCATCCGGCGGCCGGTGTTTGCCTCGGTGTGCGCGATCCTGATCGTGCTGCTGGGCGCGGTCAGCGTCGCCACGCTGCCCATCGCGCAGTACCCGGAGCTGGCGCCGCCTCAAGTCACCGTGCAGAGCAACTACGTCGGCGCCAGCGCGCGCATCGTCGAGTCCGCGGTCACGACGCCGATCGAGCAGCAGGTCAACGGCGCGGAGGGCATGCGCTACCTGAGCTCGACCAGCGGCAATGACGGCACCAGCATCATCACGGTCACGTTCGACGTCGACCGCGACAAGGATCTGGCGGCGGTCGACGTGCAGAACCGCGTCAACACCGCGCTGCCGCGCCTGCCCACCGAAGTGAAGAACACCGGGGTCACCATCACCAAGACCACGGCGGCGATCATCATGGGCGTCGGCTTCTACTCGGAGGACGGCTCACTCAGCAACACGTTCATCAGCAACTATCTCGATCTCTACGTGCGCGATCCCCTCCGGCGCCTGAGGGGCGTCGCCGACGTGCAAATCTTCGGAGAGCGCCGCTACGCCATGCGGCTGTGGCTGGACCCGGTGCGACTCGCCGCGCGCGGCCTCACGGCGTCCGAGGTCGTGTCGGCGTTGCGCGAGCAGAACGCGAACATCGCCGCCGGTCAGATAGGGCAGCCGCCCGCGCAACCCGGCCAAACGTTTCAGATCAGCGTCAATGCCGCCGGACGCCTCAATGACCCGAAGCAGTTCGAACGGCTGGTGATCAAGCGCGGCGGTTCTGGCCAGTCGAACGGGCTGGTGCTCCTGGGCGACGTCGGCCGCGCCGAGCTCGGCGCCGAGGACTATTCGGTGAACCTGCGCTTCGACGGCCGCGACGCCGTCGGCATCGGGATCTTTCAACTGTCCGACGCCAATACGCTGGAGCTGGAGGCGCAGGTGCGCGCGCAGCTGAAGAAGCTGTCGGCCGCGTTCCCGCCGTCGATGAAGTACAAGATCGCGTTCAATCCCACCGACGCCGTCCGCGCCTCGATCGGCGAGGTCATGAAGACACTGCTCGAGGCGATCGGCCTCGTCATCCTGGTGATCTTTCTTTTTCTCCAGGATTGGCGGGTCACGGTCATCCCGGCGGTCACCATCCCGGTCTCGCTGCTGGGGACGTTCGCGTTCATCAAGGCGTTCGGTTTCTCGATCAACACGCTGACGCTGTTCGGGATTGTCCTGGCCACCGGGCTGGTGGTCGATGATGCCATCGTCGTCGTCGAGAACATCGAGCGCAACCTGGTCGAACGGCGCGTCGACGCGCTCACCGCGGCCGAGAGCGCCATGGGCGAGGTCGCGGGCGCCGTCGTCGCCACCTCGCTGGTGCTGATCGCGGTCTTCGTTCCGGTGGCGTTCATCTCCGGGACGACCGGGCGTCTGTACCGTCAGTTTTCGCTGACGATCGCGTTCTCGGTCGCGATCTCGGCCTTCAACGCGCTGACGCTGTCGCCGGCGTTGGCGGCGTTGCTGATGCGCGTCCGCCGCGAAGGCGAGTCGCGGTTCTTTCTCTTCCGCTGGTTCAACCGCGGCATCGCGGGGATGCGCACCCACTATAGACGCGCGGTGTGCTGGCTGCTCGGGCATCTCGTCTTGACGGGTTGCGCCTTCCTGGCCGGTCTCGTGTTGACCTTCCTGGTGTTTCGCACCGTTCCGGGCGGCTTCGTCCCCGACGAGGACCAGAACTACTTCATCGTTCAGCTGCTGGGCCCGCAGGGGGCGTCGATCGACTATATGACCGGGATCGGCAAGCAGATCGAGACCAAGCTGCGCGCGCGCCCCGAAGTGCAGGACACGTTTTCGGTCATTGGCTACAATTTCTCGGGCAACGGCGCCAACCGGGCGGTGATCTTCGTGACGTTGACGCCCATCACCGGGCGCGAGGGGGACGAGCATTCCGCGACGGCGCTGGTTGCCGATATGCGGGGCCGCCTCGCGAGCATCCCGGGCGCGCTTGCGATTCCTTTTCTGCCGCCGCCGATCCAGGGGCAGGGCTCGACGGGCGGGTTCACGTTCGAGCTCATCGATCAGGCGGGCAGCGCGGAGTTCGCGGCGCTGGCGCGCGCGGCCGCGCAGCTGCAAGGCGAAGCCATGCGCGGCGGCCACATTCGCGGGCTGTTCTCGACCTTCAGCGTCGACGATCCGCAGTTCTCGCTGACGATCGATCGCGAAAAGGCGAAGAGCTCCGCGATCTCCATCAGCCAGATCAACGACGCGCTCGGCGTCTATCTCGGATCGCAGTACGTGAACGACTTCGATTTCAACAATCGCTCGTATCGGGTCTACGTTCAGGCCGCGGCGCCGTTTCGCGGGCAGCCGCGCGACATCGGCCAGTTTTACGTCCGTTCTCAGCAAGCCCTCGCCAGCTCGACCGGCGCGATCGCGATCCCGGTCGCCTCGGTGGCGGCGGGCGGCCTCGCCGCGCTCGACAACTTCGTGACGGTCACGCCGACCACCGCGCCGCCCGTCATCAGCCACTACAACCTCCAGCGTTCGGTGGAGTTGCTCGGCGCCGGCGCGCCCGGCGTCTCCAGCGGCGACGCGATTCGCGCGATGGAGACCGCGGCGGCCACCGCGCTGCCGCCCGGCATGGGTTACGAGTGGTCGGGGCTGTCCTGGGAAGAGGTGCGCGCTGGCAGCCAGACGCTGATCATCTTCATCCTCGGGCTCACGTTCGTGTTTCTGGTGCTTTCGGCGCAATACGAGAGCTTCTCGCTGCCCTTCATCATCATTCTCGCGGTGCCGCTGGCATTGTTGGGCGCGCTTGCGGCCCAGCGGTTGCGCGGGCTGAGCAACGACGTCTTTTGCCAGATCGGGTTGCTCATGCTGATCGGCCTCGCCAGCAAGAACGCGATCCTGATCGTCGAGTTCGCCGAGCAGTTGCGCGCGCGCGGGTCCAGCCCCGTCCAGGCCATCACCGAGGCCGCGCAGCTGCGCCTGCGCCCGATCCTGATGACGTCGTTCGCGTTCTTGCTCGGTATCTTGCCGCTGGTCTTCGCCAGCGGCGCCGGGGCCAACGGACGGCATTCGATGGGCACCGCTCTGTTCGGGGGGCTGCTGCTGTCGACGGTGCTGAACCTGTTCTTCACGCCGGGGCTGTATCTCATCATGCAGCGCGTTCGCGAACGCGTGCGCCGGCGGCCCGCACCCGCCGCCCAAACCACCGAAGGCACCGCCCGTGCGTGAGGCGCGCGCTCTCCGGGTCGGTGCTGTCGCGGCGGCCGTGGCGGCGGCGACGCTGCTCGCCGGCGCCACGCGCGCGCAGTCGGATGCTTTGGCCGCGAACCCCACCGGCGTCGAGGTCGAGCGGGTCACGCTGGCCGAGGCGCTCGCGCGCGCGCGGGCGCGCAACCCCGACGCATTGGTGGCCGCCGCCGAGGTGCGGCGCGCGGCGGCGCTGGTTGCCGAAGTGCGCGCCGCCGCGATGCCCACCCTCGCGCCCAACCTGACGTACACGCGGATCGACGGCGCCCGGAACTTCATGGGCCTGAACATACAGAGCGCGAATCAGACCTTCGCGGCCGGCGGCCTATCGGTGCCACTGATCGCTCCGGAGCGCTGGGCGGACTGGGCGCACTCCATCGACAACCGCAAGGTCGCGACGCTGAGCCGCGACGAGGTCGACCGCCGGGTCGCGATCGCCGTCGCGCACGCTTATTTGACCGTGATCGTCCAGCGCCGGGTGATCGACGTCGACGTCAATGCACGGGACACCGCGCGCGCGCACGCCGCCTACGCCGACCAGCAATACGCCGGTGGCGCCGTGAGTCGGCTCGACGCCGCGCGCGCCGGCCAGCAGTGGCACACCGCCGAGGCCCAGGTGAGCGATGCGCTGGTGGGCCTCATGACCGCTCAGGAGGCGCTCGGCGTGCTCGTCGCCGGCGATCGCCCGATCGACGCCGAGGAGACGCCGACCTTTCCGTTCCCGAGGGCGGGCGAGCACCCCGAGCAGCTCCGCGCGGACATCCTCGTGCAAGTGATGCGCCGCGAAGCCGCTCGCCACCAGGTCCGTGACAGCTGGGCCGACTACATGCCCTATTTGATCGGCACGTTCGATCCGCAATTCAACGATCCGGCGACGATCTTTCAACCCCGCTTTGCCTGGCAGGCGCAGTTGCGCCTGGTCTTGCCGCTGTTCGAGGGCGGCCTTCGCTATGGGCAGTTGCACGAGCGGCGCGCGCTCCTCGACGAGGCGGCAACGGACTTCGATGCGTTGATCCGCCAGACCCGCGCCGATCTGCGCCGTGGCGTCGTGGCTGCCTGGCGCGCGCGCGATCGCGTGCGCGAGAGCGAGCTGGCCGCGAAGCTCGCCCGCGAGGCGCTGCAGATCGCGAACCTGCGCTATCACGAGGGAGCGACCACCAACATCGACGTCGTCGACGCCGAACGCCAGTCGCGCGACACCGATCTCGCCGCCGCCGCCGCCGAGGACAACGAGCGCCAGGTGCGCCTGGATCTGCTCGCCGCCGCCGGCCAGTTCCCCTGAGCGGCGCGCGCCGCGATGCCCCGGGTCGGTGTAGGCTCCCGATCGGAGATGGCCGCGGCCGCGTTATGGTTGCTCGTGAGCTTGACCGCCGGTGCTCCCGACGACGCTGGCGGCCCGGCGAGCTACGCCATGACTTACGAAGCCGCCCTCGGGTGTCCCGGCGAAACCGACCTGCGCGCTGATCTCGACGCGCACATCCACGATCGCGCGCGGGCGCGCGGGGCGCGCGTCGAGATCATTCTCCAGCGCCGGGGCCGCGACACGACGGGCGAGATGACCCTCGACGACCGCTCGGGAAATCGCCACCGCCGGTCGCTGCGCGGGCGCGACTGCGGCGATGTGGCGCACGCCCTCGCCTTCCTGGCCGGGCTGGCCATCGACCTTGCCGCGCCCGACGACGCCGTGCCGCCCCCGTCCACCCTGCCGGTCGCGCCGCCCGCCGCTCCGGTCACGGCCACCGCGCCGGCGCCGTCACCACCGCTGTCAGCCGTGCGTCGATTCGCAGCCGCGATGCGCGTGGCGGCAGAGCTGCGCGGCGGTCTCGCCGATACACCTCGCCCCGTCGGGCTGATCGGGCTCGTGGTCGAGGACCGGTCGCGGCGGTTCGCGCCGGCCGCTGGCATCGCCATCCTGGGTGGCGGGGGCGCCTTGACGGGCACCCGCGGGAGCGCGGAGCTGTTGTTGCTCGGCGGGCGGCTGTCGCTCTGCCCGCTGCGCATTTCCCGGGCCGATGTCGAGCTGCGCCCGTGCGCCGCGAGCGAGGTGGGCTGGGTGTGGGCGCGCGCGACCTCCCTCGTCAACGCGCCGTCGGCGCGGCAGACCTGGGCCTCGGTCGAGGCGACCGTGAGCCTGCGCTGGCCCGCGAGCGGCCGGATCTTTGGCGAGATCGAGGGGGGCGCGATCTTTCCCCTGGTCCGGGCCTCCTATACATTCGCCTTCGAGCCGGATCAGCCCTTGTATGTCGTGCCCGCGGTCACTCCGCGGGCCGCCGCCGCGGTCGGGTACCGGTTCTGACGGCCGGTGCCATCGAGCAAAAAATGAGTGATCGTTCGGGAGAGCGCCGGCCAATACCCCTGTTTGAAGGAGCCACGACCATTCGCTCGCCCGCCGCAACGCTACCTGTGCCGCCAGGCCCCGCGCCGCCGCCGACCGCGGCGCGCGACGTCCGGTTGCGCGCGATGGTCGGCGCGCACTTCGATCCGGTCTGGCGCGCGCTCAAGCGACTCGGCGTTCCCGAAGCGGGCGTCGACGACGCGGCCCAGCAGGTGTTCCTGGTGGCTTCTCGCCGCCTGGACGAGATCCGCGCCGACGGAGAGCGGGCCTACTTGATGGGCGTCGCGCTGCGAGTCGCCTCCGATGCCCGGCGGGCCCTGCGCCGGCTCCGGGAGGTGCCCATGAACGACGAGGGCGAGCTGCCGGCGCCCGGCGCACCCGACGCGGAGGAGCGGCTCGACGAGCAACGTGCGCGGCGCGTGCTCAGCACCTTCCTCGCGGGGATGCCCGACGAGATGCGCGAGGCCTTCGTGCTCTTCGAGCTCGAGGAGATGAGCGCGCCCGATGTCGCGGCAGCGCTGGGAGTTCCGGTCGGGACCGTCGCCTCGCGCGTGCGGCGGGCCCGCGAATACATCCGTCAACGCATGGCGCGCCGAGGAGGTTTGCCATGAGCGAGCTTCGTCGATGGTCCGCGGAGGACGCGACTCCCGAGGAGCGCCAGTTGCTGGAGGCGTCGCGCGCCGAGCGCCCGGATCCGGCGGCGCGCGCCCGGACGTTGCTGGCGCTCGGCATCGGGGCGCCTCCGGGTGGCGGCCCGTCATCCGGGCCCGGGGGGCCTGGCGCGGCCGGCGTAGGCGGTGCGACCGGCGTCGCGACGAAAGGCACGTTGATCCAGCTGCTCGTGCTCGGCTCCAGTGCGCTCGCGCTGGGCGCGGCGATCGTCTTCGGGGTCTCGACGGCGCGCGGCCGCGCGGTGCGGCCGATGGTTCAACCCAGCGCCAAGATCTCGGCGCGCGCGTCGCCCGGCCCCGCGCCGGCGGTGCCGCCGGTGGCCGCGGGCGAGACGGAGCCAGCCGCGGCGCCAAACCAAGCGCCGGCGCTCGAGCCGGCGCCGAGCGTGAGGCCCAGGCCGGCTCGGCGCGTGCAACGGACCGTGCGCGCGGCACGCGAGGAGAGGGCGGGCCCACCGGCGCTCGAGCCGTCGCTCGCCGAGGAAGTCGCGGCGCTCGACCGCGCGCGCGCGGACCTGGCGGCGGGCGAGACGGCGGCGGCCCTGCGGGCTCTCGATGCGTACCGCGCCCGCTTCGTCCAGGGAAAGCTCGCGGACGAGGAGATCGTGTTGCGCGTGCAGGCGTTGCTCGCCCGCGGTGACCGCGCCGGCGCGGCCTCGGTCGAGCGCGCATTCTCGACGGAGCACCCCGACAGCCCGTACGTCGCGCGTCTGCGCGCGCTGGTCCAGCAGAAAAAATGATCGGCGCGCGCGCTGCCGGCCAATGAGAAGGGCAGGAGGCAAGAGATG
>Ga0265338_10003925_pt1 | contig 20507 bp, 19 predicted proteins | sample 42126metaG_FD_193579 | JGI IMG/M metagenome (GOLD analysis project Ga0265338, IMG submission 193579) | Rhizosphere microbial communities from Carex aquatilis grown in University of Washington, Seatle, WA, United States - 4-21-26 metaG | ecosystem: Host-associated > Plants > Roots > Rhizosphere...
TGAGCTTCTCGATGTTGCGAAACAGCTCGCGGTCGACGTTATCTTCCTGATCGCTCATCCGCTGATATCGCTCACGGCTCGAGCCGGGCCGCAATGGGTGTAATCAGGTCGGGTAGCTTAGCGAAGCGGCCGAGCGGCCGCCAAGGTAAATCAGGCTCATGGAAGTCAGATCCGACCGAGCCCGCAAGTCCAAAGCGCCGCGCCAGTGAGGCCGCACGATCCGCGTCGCCCGGCGCCATGCCAGGCAGGCTGACTTCGATAGCCTCGCCGCCGGCGGCCTTGAACGCCGCCACCAGCTCGCGCAGCACGCCGTGGGAGACCTGGTAGCGGTGCGGATGCGCCAGAACGGCGATGCCGCCGGCCCCGCGAATGCGTTGTACGGCCGTTTCCAGCGTCGGCCACTGGGCAGCGACATACCCCGGCCGGCCCCGCTTGAGCCAGCGATCGAAGGCCTGCTGAACATGTTCGGTAACTCCCAGCTCGCACAGCGCATGCGCCAGATGCGTCCGGGTCGGCAGCGCCACCGACAGCGTCATTTCCGCAAGCTTCAGACCGGGAAGTCCCGCGCGTACCAGCCGCTGCGTCATTGCCTGCATGCGGTCGCGGCGGCGTTCGAGCAACGCGGCAAAATGGGTTTTCAGCTCGGCATCGCCGATGTCGAGTCCCAGTCCGACCACATGAAGCTCGCGTTCGCGCCACTGGCATGACAGTTCCGCGCCGGCGATGAAGCGCGTTGCGGTACCGGCGCAGGCCTCGCGGGCCGCCTCGCAGCCACCGACCGAGTCATGATCGGTCAGCGCGAGCAACTCCACGCCTCGATGCACCGCCAATGCGACCAGGGCGGCGGGTGCGAGCGCGCCATCCGAGCAATTGCTATGCGTGTGCAGATCGATGCGTTGGTACATGCGGGCGATCAACTATCCGACAGCAGGGCGGCCCAGTCGCGCGAGCGGTCGGCGTAAGCAATGAATGACGGATTGATCAGCGTATCACGCGAGTTATAGCGCAGCGGCACGCCCGAGAAGTCCACGATGCAGCCCCCGGCTTCGAGGACGACCGCATGGCCAGCGGCCGTGTCCCACTCCGAGGTCGGGCCGCGCCGCACGTACAGGTCGCCGCTGCCCTCGGCCAGCAGCCCGAATTTCAGCGCGCTCCCGACGCTGATGCGCTCGTGCCTGCCCAGGCGATCGATCAGCCGATCGAGCACCGCATCGCCATGCGATCGGCTGCCGAGCACGCGCAAGATCGGGGGGGCGTGGGCATCAACGTGCAGGGCCTTGCGCGCCCCATGCGCGTCGCGTCGATACGCGCCTGCGCCGCGCGCCGCCGCATACATGACTTCCCGGGCTGGTGCATGCACGACGCCGAGCACCGGTTCACCGTGCTCGACCAGCGCGATGTTGACGGTAAACTCGCCATTGCGCTTGACGAACTCGCGGGTGCCATCGAGCGGATCGACCAGCCATAATCGAGGCCATTCGCGGCGATGCTCGAACTGCTGCGGTGGAGACTCCTCGCCCAGCATGGCGATGTCTGGTGTCAGCGCTCCGAGACCTGCGGCAATGATGCGCTGCGCGGCCAGATCCGCTTCCGTCAGCGGCGAGCGGTCGTGCTTGAGCGTGACACCGAACGCCGTGTGGTAGATGCGCATGATTTCCCGCCCCGCGCTGTCGGCGATATCCATGACACTCGGCAGCCAGTCCGACAGCTGCCGGGTGTCCAGATTCGCATTCATGACGGCACACTCATCGCACTATCATAGCCGACACGATGAACGCACCGATTCTGAGCAGCGTGCAATGGCGCCAGATCGACACCGTGTTGCTCGATCTCGACGGCACATTGCTGGACCTGGCCTTCGACAGCCATTTCTGGGGCCAGCAGGTACCTGCGGCCTGGGCACGTCGGCGCGAGATCACGCTCGAGCAGGCCCAAATTGCGCTGCGGCCGCGATTCGCTGCGCGCGAAGGCACGCTCGACTGGTACTGCATCGAGTTCTGGAGCCGGGAGCTCGAACTGGATATTCGCGCCCTCAAGCAGGATCTGGCGCATGGCATCCGCTGGCTGCCCGGTGCACGTGAGTTCCTGCTGCGTGTGCGCGCGCTGCGCAAGCGCCTGGTGCTGATCACGAATGCGCATCCGGCCACGCTTGCGATCAAGGATGAACGCACGGAAGTAACCAGTTTCTTCGACGCGGGATTCAGCTCACATGCATTCGGCGCGCCCAAGGAGGATCCGCGGTTCTGGAGCGAACTTGCCAAGGTCGAGCCCTTCGATCCTGCGCGCAGCCTGTTCGTCGATGACAGCCTGAGCGTGTTGCGCGCCGCGCGCGCCGCGGGCATTGGATTGATCTATGCGGTGCAAAAGCCCGACAGCTCAGGTGCGGCGCGGACTCAGCAGGAATTCCCCTCGGTCGACTCGGTAGCCGAGCTGCTGGAGCTTGTCCGAGGCGGGCCGCTACCGCCCTGATCGCTGCGAACCGCCGCGCCGGCTATGGCCGCGCGGGCCTCCCGGACCGCCGCCGGGCCGGCCAGTGCGGTGACCGCCCCTGGGACCGCCTGGCTTGCCGCCGCGGAAGGCCGGTCGATGTTCGGATTCCTCCATCGGCGGGGCCGGTTCTATCTTGGGCAGCAGTGCGGGATCCACAGCCGCTACCGGTATCTTGCGACCGATGTATTCCTCGATATCCGGCAGCGAGATGGCGTACTCCTCGCAGCCGAAGCTGATGGCATCGCCGTCCGCGCCGGCACGCGCCGTGCGGCCGATACGGTGGACGTAGTCAGGCGCGTCCTGCGGCAGATCGAAATTGAAAATGTGGCTGACATCGGGAATGTGCAGTCCGCGAGAAGCCACGTCGGTGGCAATGAGCACCGCGAGCTCGCCCTCGTGGAACTGTCGCAGGAACCGCAGCCGCTTGTTCTGGGGCACATCTCCGGAGAGCGCCTGGGCCGCAAAGCCGTTGGCGCGCAATGAGGCCTCGAGTCGCTCGGCCATGCGGCGGGTGTTCACGAACACCATCGTGCGATGCGCCTCGGTCTCGCGCAGCAGCCCGATCAGAAGCGGGATCTTCTCCTCCATGGCGGGGAAGTAGATCACCTGCCGGATTCGATCGATCGTGACCTTGTCCGGCTCGATGCGCACGAGCTCCGGATTGTTCATGTGCTCGTAGGCCAGCTCGAGCACCCGCTGTGAAAGCGTTGCGGAAAACAGCATCGATTGCCGCTGCTCGGGGCGCGGCAGTCGGCGCAGGATGAAGCGAATATCGGCAATGAAGCCCAGATCGAACATGCGATCGGCTTCATCGAGCACCAGCACCTGGGCGTGGCGCAAATCGAACACGTGTTGCTTGAAGTAGTCGATGATCCGCCCGGGCGTGCCGATCAGCACATCGACGCCCTCGGAGACGATCTGGCGCTGTTTCTCGTAGTCGGTGCCGCCAAAGACCACGGCGAGCTTCAGGCCGGTGTGCTTTCCGAGCACCGCGGCGTCCTTGTGGATCTGCACTGCAAGCTCGCGAGTAGGGGCCACCACCAGCGCGCGGACCGAGGTGGCGTGCCGTCCGGGCGGCGGCGGCCTCGTCAGCAGGCCCTGGAATAACGCGACCAGAAACGCCGCGGTCTTGCCCGTGCCCGTCTGCGCCTGTCCGGCCACATCGCGGCCCTGCAGCGCTATGGGCAGGGTTTGAGCCTGAATCGGTGTGCAGAAGACGAATCCGGCATCGACGATGCCCTGCATCAGCGAGCCTGCCAGAGGCAGGGATTGGTACGTCAGGGAACTGAGATGTTCATCACTCATTAATAGGGTTCTTGATGTCCTCAAACGGCGACAGGGCAGTCATTGACTGATGCACGCCGTAAGACTTGCAAAGCGCCCCGGAAAGGGCAAAAATATCCACATCGGCGGTCGTTCTGTCTGCAGCCGCTTCAGCCCTCTGACGTACCATCCTTACTAGTGTAACCGTTAGACGGCTTTTTCGGGGCTCGGTGTGGGCACCGCTGCCAATTATTCAATCGGGTCAATACTCTTATCCCATCTCGTAATTTCGTCTTCCGCCCCAAAATACAAGGTTTTCTCCCCTCAACGGAGGCTCAACTGCGTGAGTAACGAGCACATTGTGCATACCTCGGACGCCAGCTTTGATCAGGATGTCCTCAAGGCTGAAAAGCCCGTACTGCTGGATTTCTGGGCCGAATGGTGCGGCCCCTGCAAGATGATCGCGCCGATCCTGGACGAGATCGCATCCGAATACAAAGACCGTCTGCGTATCGCGAAGCTCAATATCGACGAGAATCCGCAGACCCCGCCGAAGTTCGGCATCCGCGGCATCCCGACGCTGATCCTGTTCAAGAACGGCTCGGTCGAAGCGCAAAAAGTCGGGGCGCTGTCCAAATCCCAACTCGCAACATTTCTGGATCAACACCTGTGAGAGGCTACCTCGGTAATCAGGGCCGCAATCGGCCGCAAAACAACAATAACAACAACAAGGGCCCGCGCCACGGCAACCGCGATGGTAATCGCGGCAATGGACGGCCAGACGACGTCATGATGGAACTGGAGCCGATCGGCGAGGATGACGCCGAAGTCATCAGTCCGGCCGAGCTCGCGGCATCGCGTAAATCGATGAACCTGACCGAGCTCAAGGCGAAGCCGATTCACGAACTGGTGAAGATGGCCGACTCGATGGGCGTGGAAAACGTCGCACGTTCGCGCAAACAGGACATCATTTTTTCCATCCTCAAGGCGCATGCGCGCAACGGGGAGGACATCTACGGCGACGGCGTGCTCGAGATCCTGCAGGACGGTTTCGGTTTCCTGCGCTCAGCCGACGGGTCCTATCTCGCCGGCCCGGACGACATCTACGTCTCGCCAAGCCAGATTCGGCGCTTCAATCTGCGCACCGGCGATACGATTTCCGGTTTGATTCGGCCGCCGAAGGACGGCGAGCGCTATTTCGCCCTGCTCAAGGTCGGTGAGATCAACTACGACTCGCCCGACAGTTCCCGTAATAAGGTGCTGTTCGAAAACCTGACGCCGTTTCATCCGACCAAGCGCCTGAAGCTCGAGCGCGGCAATGGCAGCACCGAGGATCTGACCGCGCGCACCATCGACCTGGTGGCGCCTATCGGCAAGGGTCAGCGCGGCCTGATCGTCTCGCCGCCCAAGGCCGGCAAGACCATGCTGCTGCAAAACATCGCGACCTCGATCAGCTGGAATCACCCGGAGGTGATCCTGATCGTGCTGCTCATCGACGAACGACCGGAAGAGGTCACCGAGATGCAGCGCACGGTCAAAGGTGAGGTGGTCTCGAGCACCTTCGATGAGCCGGCCGCCCGCCATGTTCAGGTCGCCGAGATGGTCATCGAGAAGGCCAAACGCCTGGTCGAGCACAAGAAGGACGTCGTGATCCTGCTCGACTCGATCACTCGCCTGGCGCGTGCCTACAACACGGTCGTTCCCTCCTCGGGCAAGGTGCTCACGGGCGGCGTCGACGCCAACGCGCTGCAGCGTCCGAAGCGATTCTTCGGTGCCGCGCGCAACATCGAGGAAGGCGGCAGCCTGACCATTCTGGCGACCGCGCTGATCGATACCGGCTCGAAAATGGACGATGTCATCTACGAGGAATTCAAGGGCACCGGCAACAGCGAAATCCACCTGGACCGCCGCATCGCCGAGAAGCGCGTATTCCCTGCCGTGAACATCAACCGTTCGGGTACCCGCAAGGAAGAGCTGATCACCGATCCGGGTGAACTGGCGAAGATGTGGATCCTGCGCAAGCTGCTGCACCCGATGGACGAGCTGGCTGCCATCGAGTTCCTGCTCGATAAAATGAAGGACACCAAGGCGAACTCGGAATTCTTCGAGGCCATGAAGCGCTGATTGAAGCACTGATTGGAGTGCCGGCGCAGGGGGGCGGCCGGCTTGCATCCCGGTAACGAGATTCAGTTCTCTGTTTGAGACCTCGGCCTGCCACGGCGGTGGCACAGTGCCTGCGCTTGGGTGATCATGTCATCTCATTGCGGGCGAAGCCGCTGCTCTTGAGAGACCGACATAATGCCGCGCGCAGGTCATCGTGCACTGCTGCTCGTGCCACCGCTGCTCGCCGCGGCGCTGACCGTGCATGCCGCACCCATCGATTCACCGCCGCCCCAACTGCCGGCGGATCCCAGCCCGATCAGCGACCACCTGGCGCTCGAGGCGCTGTTCTTCTGGGGTCGCGTCAGTACCTTTGGCCAGTTCAACAGCGGCGCGGGCATCATGGGAACGCCGCTGTCGGCCGAGCAGGAGCTGGGCCTGACCAACCAGGCTTACCAGCCGCGCTTCGAACTCATGTTTCGACTGCGCCCCCGGCATCGACTGCGCGTCAACTTCTTCGATCTGCGGCGCAGCGGTTCAAGCGTGCTCGACACCACGATTCTCTTCGGCGACCAGACGTTTCAGGCCGGCAGGCCGCTGCAGTCGAGCATCAATTGGCGGCAGATGGATATCACCTATACCTACTCGTTCCTGCGCGGCGAGCGTTACGAGCTGGGTGCCGGTCTGGGCTTGCATCTGCTGGAGGCCGAGGCCATGGCGCAGCAGCCGGGGACGCCGCTGCGGACCGACTACAACCAGGCCGGACCCTTTGGGACGGTGGCGCTCGATGGCAGCTACCTGGTTGCGAAGCACTGGTCGTTTAACGCGCGTGCCAACTATATGCACCTCACCGTGCACAATTTCACCGGTGAGCTCGAGGACTACCACGCCGATGTGCAATACCGCTGGCGGCGCAACTTTGCCGTCGGCGTCGGCTATGATTACTCGCAGGCGCAGGTGGACATTCGCAACCGCGATCCTTCCGGCATCGTGCGGCTGCGGATCAATGGGCCACAGTTGTTCCTGCGCGTGAGTTACTGATCCGCAGCGCGGCCACGACCACGAACAGGGCTGCTGCCGCCAGCGCCAGGGAAGCGTGGATTCCGACGACTTGCCCAAACAGCCCGACGGTAATTCCGCTGACGAATCGCAGTCCCAGGCTGGACATCGTATAGACGCCGATGATGTGGCCGCGCAACGCGACGGGCGCAGTCATCTGTACCAACGCTTGTGCCATGGCCTGGAAGGCGAGTTCGAGGAATCCGGCGCAGAACAGTGCCGCCAGCGACAGCGCGTAATCATGCGAAAGTGCAAAGCTGACCAGCGCGCAGCACCACAGCATCGCCAGCACCAGCGCCGAGTTGGTGCGCGCCGGCAGCAGACCGCGGCTTTCAAGGACCACGGCGCCAAACAGGGCGCCGCCGGCATCGGCGGCCGCCAGAGCAAAATAGAACAGACCCGGATTGCCGTGCCCGACATCGGCGGCGAATCCCGGCATTTGCGCCTGGTAGGCCGTGCCAACGAAGAAAGACGCCGCGCCCGCCAGCAAGGTCATCACCAGGATCACGCGGTTGCCGCGCATTTGACGTAGCGTCGAGAAGGCATCGGCGAGTCCGCGCACCGCTGCCTGGGCGCCGGAAGGCTGCTCCACGCCAGATGCCTGCCGAAAACGGGGCCCGTAGGGAGCTTTCCAGAGCCAGATCAGCATCGGCAGATAGATCAGCGCATTGACGAAGATGCCGTGCGCCGGGCCGATCAGCAGCATCAGCGCGCTGCCTGCCGCCGGTCCGAGCAAGGTGCCCACGTAGCGTGCGGTCGCACCCAGCCGGACCGCGCTTTGTAATTGATCCAGGGGCACGATGTCGTAAATCAGCAGCTGTGCCGGCGGCGTCCAGAGCACACCGGCGAAGCCGTGCAGCGTCAGCAGCAGCACCGCGTGCCAGGTCTGCAGCGTATCGGTCCATATCAGCACGCCCCAGCTGATCGAGACGAGCATAAACAGCAGCATCCCGAGCTGGATCATGCGGCGTGGGTCGAAGCGATCCGCCAGCGCGCCGCTGTAGCCCGAGAACAGCAGGTAGGGTACCCAGTGCGAGATCACGGCGAAGCCGGCCAGCGCCGGGGAGTGGAACCGCTGGTACAGCACCCAATAACTGATGACATGCTCGATGTTGTCGGCGAGCATGGCCGTGGCCGTGCCCATGAAGAAGAATCGGTAGCCGCGGTGCCGGAGCGCGGCAAAAGAGACGTGCGCGGCTGAGACCTGCGTGGCCGGCGTCAGCGCCTCAGTCACGCTCGGGTCCGGAACCACGCTCGCGCTCGATGGCGCGATAACCGATGTCGCGACGGCATTGCATGCCGCGAAATTCGATCGGCCCGATCAGCGCATAGGCTTCGCGCTGCGCATCGCGCACCGTGTCGCCGAGCCCGACCGCGCATAACACCCGTCCGCCGCTGGTGACGATGCGATCCCGCTCGCAGCGAGTGCCGGCGTGGAACAGCTTGCCCGGCAGCTTTGCAGCAGCTCCGAGACCCTCGATAGCATCCCCCAGGCGTACCGAGTCGGGATAGCCCGATGCGGCCAGCACCACGCCGAGCGCGGCGCGCGGGTCCCATTCCGGGGTCATGGAGTCGAGCCTGCCTGCCAGTGCCGCCTCGCACAACACGGTGATATCCGAACGCAGGCGCATGAGTATGGGCTGGGTTTCCGGATCACCGAGCCGGCAGTTGAACTCGATCACCCGCGGTGCGCCGGTGGCATCGATCATGAGTCCCGCGTACAGAAAGCCCGTGAAGGGCGAGCCGTCGGCCGCGAGCCCGCGCAGTGTTGGGCCGATGACTTCGCGCATGACACGGTCGTGCACGGCGCGCGTCACCACCGGTGCCGGCGAGTAGGCGCCCATCCCCCCTGTATTGGGACCACGGTCACCTTCTTCGAGCCGCTTGTGATCCTGGGCGCTCGCAAGCGGTACGGCATGCTCGCCGTCCGCCATGACGATGAAGCTCGCTTCCTCTCCCTGCAGGAATTCCTCGATGACGATCTCATCGCCGGCATCGCCGAAACGTCCCGCCAACATTTCCTGTGCCGCGGTTTCCGCCTCATCCAGCGTCTCGGCGACCACCACGCCCTTGCCCGAAGCCAGGCCGCTGGCCTTGATGACGACGGGGGCCCGCTGGGCGCGCAGCCATGCCCGATCATAGTTGGCGCGCGTGAAAGTCCGGTATGCCGCCGTCGGCACGGAGTGTCGCTGCAGGAAATCCTTGGCGAATGCCTTGGAACCCTCGAGGCGCGCGGCCTGCCTGCTCGGTCCGAAGCACGCGAGCCCTGCCGCCTGGAATGCATCGACGATACCGGCGACGAGCGGCGCTTCCGGACCGACGATGGTCAGCTCCACGGATTCGCGGCGCGCCAGATCGACCATTCCGGCGATATCCGCAACCGCGATCGGTACATTGCGCACCCGCGCTTCGGTGGCGGTACCGGCATTGCCAGGCGCGACGATGACCTCGCTGACACGAGCGGATCGGGCGCAGCTCCAGGCCAGCGCATGTTCGCGCCCGCCGCCGCCCACTATCAGAACCTTCATCGCTAATGACGGAAGTGGCGCACGCCCGTCAGCGCCATGGCCATGTTGTGCTCATCGGCCGCCGCGATGATTTCCTGGTCGCGCAGCGATCCGCCGGGATGGATTACCGCCGCGAGGCCGTAAGAGGCGGCCACGTCGATGCCATCGCGGAACGGAAAGAATGCATCCGAGGCCATGACGGCGCCGCGCACCTCGAGCTTCTCATCCGCCGCCTTCATGGCCGCGATGCGTGTGGACCACACGCGACTCATCTGCCCGGCGCCGACGCCGAGCGTGGCACCTTCGCGCGCCAGCACGATGGCGTTGGATTTGACGAATTGCGCCACGCCCCAGGCGAACAGCAGGTCACCGAGCTCGCGCGCATCGGGTTTGCGGCGGCTGACGATCTTGAGATCTCCGGGCTCGAGGTGCGCGATGTCGCGCTGCTGCACCAGCAGTCCCCCGGTCACGCTGCGCAGTTCGAGCTCTTCGCGAGGCTCATCGACCTCGGCGTGCAGTTCGCCCGTCTCGAGCACCCGGACGTTGGCTTTCGCGCTGCATGCAGCGACCGCCTGCGGCGTCAGGCGCGGTGCGGCGATCACCTCGGCAAACTGCGTCACGAGGATGGCATGCACGGTGGCCGCGTCGAGCTCGCGGTTGAAGGCGATGATGCCGCCGAAAGCCGAAGTGGGGTCAGTGCGGTACGCGCGGCGGTAAGCTTCGAGCAGATCGTCGGCGATGGCGACCCCACACGGGTTGGCGTGCTTGACGATCACGCACGCGGGCGCCGCGAATGAGCGCACACATTCAATGGCCGTATCGGCATCGGCTATGTTGTTGAATGACAGCTCCTTGCCCTGCAGCATGCGAGCGCTGCCGACCGAAGCGCCGTGCGCATCGGGACGGCGGTAGAACGCCGCGCGCTGATGGGGATTCTCGCCGTAGCGCAGTGCCTGCGCGCGCTCGAAGTAAAACGCCATCGTTTCTGGAAACGGCTCATCGGCAAAGTCCTGCCGCTGCTGCAGATAGCTGGCGACGACTGTGTCGTAGCGTGCCGTGTGTGCGAATGCCTTGGCGGCCAGCCGTGAGCGCGTGTCGATGGAGGTATCCCCCGCGGCATCGATTTCCGCCAGCACGCCGGCGTAATCGTCCGGGTCGACGAGCACGGTGACATCGGCGTGATTCTTGGCCGCGGCGCGCAACATGGCCGGCCCACCGATATCGATGTTCTCGATGGCCTCGGCGTAGCTGCACTCGGGCTTGGCGATGGTCTGGGCGAACGGATAGAGGTTCACCACCAGCAGATCGATGAAGTGGATCCCATGCTCTCGCATGGCATCCTCGTCGGTGCCGCGCCGGCCGAGCAATCCGCCATGGATGCGTGGATGCAGCGTCTTGAGACGTCCATCCATGAGTTCAGGAAATCCTGTGTAGTCGCAGACTTCGCGCACCGGCAGGCCTTGCGCGGCCAGCAGGCGCGCCGTGCCGCCCGTGGATAACAGCTCGATGCCGCGTCGATGCAACTGGGAAGCAAAAGCTGCGAGCCCGCTCTTGTCCGAAACCGACAGCAGCGCGCGCCGAATAGGCATGGGTTCGGCTATTCCGACAGGCCGAACTCTCGCAGCTTCTTGCGCAGCGTGCCGCGATTGATGCCGAGAATGACGGCTGCCCGGCTCTGGTTGCCGGCCGCGTAGTCGAGCACCGCGCGGAACAGCGGTTCCTCGACTTCGCGCAGGACCATGTTGTAGAGCCGCGCCGGACGATGACCGTTCAGGCTGGCGAAATAATCGTTCAATGCTCGTTCCGTATGGCTGCGCAGAGGCAGCTCCCGACCATTGGTCTTGGACCCATTGGCTCTGATCATGTCCTGCCCGCCTGCTTTCCCCATGTCCTCATCTGGCGCTCGAAATCCGGCGCTCGAATCTCACGCCGCTTCGAACTCCGCCCAGCGCTCGAAGCCGTGCTTGGCTGCCGCAAACTGCGAAGCGGAATCTTCAGCGGCCATGAGAGTCGGCCGCAGTGCGATCGCTTCGGAAAGTTGACGGCAATACCAGCCGAGATGCTTACGCGCCATTCGAACCCCTATGTACTCCCCATAGAACTTGTACAGGGATTCGAGGTGTTGAAGAATGATCCCTGTCTTGAACGTGCGCAAGAGCGGCGCGGCGAATTGATCGCTCAGCAGCGCATTGACATCGCGAAAGATCCATGGTGCGCCCTGCGCTGCGCGACCGAGCATTACTCCTTCTGCGCCAGTGAAATCAAGTACTGCGCGAGCTTTCTGTGGCGAATCGATATCACCGTTCGCTATGAGCGGCATATCGAGCGCAGCGCGTGTCTCTCGAATGGTGTCGTATTCCGCATCGCCGCGAAAAAAATCCGCGCGTGTGCGACCGTGAATGCTCAGCGCGGCAATACCGCACTCCTGCGCGATGGCCGCGATGCGCGGGGCGTTGCGGTTGGAATGATTCGTGCCGGTCCGGATCTTGAGCGTCACCGGTACCGACACCGCGCGCACCACGGCCGTGAGAATGCGCGCGACCAGTGCTTCATCGGCCAGCAGCGCCGAGCCTGCCTCGCGCTGACAGACTTTTTTGGCCGGGCATCCCATGTTGATGTCGATGATCTGCGCGCCCAGATCAACGTTGACGCTGGCGGCGCTTGCGAGCTCGGCCGGATCGGAGCCCACCAGCTGCACCACGCGCGGCTCGGGCTCGCCTTCGTGGTCCATGCGTCGCCGCGACTTGTCGCTGCTCCAGAGGCGCTGGTCGGCGCTCAGCATTTCGGCCGGCGCCAGACCGGCGCCGAAGCGGCGACACAGTTGCCGGAACGGCCGGTCGGTCACGCCGGCCATGGGCGCAAGCAGTGCGCGCGAGGCGAGAACATAGTGCGCAATGCGCATCTTAAGGATGAGGAGTGCCGGCGAGCGCCGGATTCGGCGGCAGGTCAGCCGCGCAACGCAGCGCATCGCCACGGCCGTGCAGGCAGACATCGAGCTCGAAGCTGGCACTGGCGGCGCTCGGGTCGCGCACCGCGATCTCGCTGTCGATGCGCTCGTCGTGACCCAGGTACGCCCGCGGCGGAGCGCCGGCCGGCCAGTACTGGGCCGGAGTCAGGTCGCTGGAGGCGATGCGCTTGCCATAGCGATCGAGCAATGTGAGGCGCAGCATTGGCATGGGCTGGGAACGCGCCGCATGGTTGGCGAGACTCACGCGCACGCGGATGAGCTGGTTATCAGCCGGGTCGGCAACGGCACCTTGTTGCCGCACCTCGTAGGCGCCCAGATCCCAATGAGGATCGAGCGGCACGCCAACCGCGCCGTAGGCGCGACTGATCGCGGCGCTCCACGGCGACGATGAGGCCAGGGCGTCGCGCCAATGGTTGATGGCCTGCAATGCCAGCAACAGCAGCAGCGCGATGCTGCCGGCGATCCAGGTCCAGCGTGGCTGAGTCGTCGGCGTACGCGCCGGCGGCAGCCCAAATCCCTCTGCGTCCTCGCCGCTCGGATCGCTGGCGATTTCGCTCGCGGCTTCGTCCGCTGCTTCGTCCGCTGCTTCCGTTGCTTCGTCCGCCGCGTCGTCCGCCGTCTCGTCCGCCGTCTCGTCTGCCGTCTCGTCTGCGGCCGCCGCCTCGCTGGCAGTGTGCTCACCGCCCTCAGCGTCGGATGGCCCGTGCGAGGACAGGGCGAGGCGATGTGTCAGCGCCGCGATCTCGTTATCGACGGATTCCTCCGGCACGTACTCCTCGGTCTGCGTGATGGCCTCGCCTTCGAGCACGATGGTCTCGAAGGTGCCGGTGCCGTCGGCGAAATTCGACTCATTTTCGATGGCGCCATCGCTGGACTGTTCGGTGGGCAGGTGCATGGGCGGACCGGACGCGGCTTCCGCATTTGCCGGCGCCTGTGTCGGCGCCGCACGGGACTCTTCCGGCGTATCGCGCAGGGCCTTGGCGATCTGCGAGGAGGTTGCACGATCGGCGGGTGTCGGCTCCAGGGATCCCCCGGCTTCCTGCGCGGGCTCCTCGCTCAGGGCCAGCAGGGCATTGAATACATTGGCGCAGCGACCGCACCGCACGTAGCCTTGCCCCATGCGCAGGTCATTGGCGGTAACGGCCAGCGTCAGCATGCACTTTGGGCATACCGTGAACATGGATCAGGCGCCGATCATCGTAGCCAACCTCAGTGTCGCCTGCCTTCAAGCGCGACCCAGTCATCGCGCGCGGCAAAGCGCCCCATATCAAACCACGCGGCGTAGCACGCTGCCACTTCGGACTCCTGCGGCGCGAGGATGCCGCCCAGCAGGACGGACCCGCCAGAGGTGACACGCGCCGCAAGCGCCGGCGCCAGAGCCACCAGGGTCTCGCTTAAGATGTTCGCCAGCATGACATCGCAGCGCTGCGGCAACTGCTGCGCGTCCTCGCAGATCCGCAGGGCTGAGGCGACATTATTGTCAGCTGCGTTCTCGCGTGCGGCCAGCAGCGCCTGCGGGTCCAGATCGAAGGCATGGACACAGCGCGCGCCGAGCTTGAGGGCGGCGATGCCGAGTACGCCCGAGCCACAGCCATAGTCGATGACGTCAAGGCCGCTTAACGGCCTGGCGTCCAGCCAGCTCAGGCATAGCGCCGTGGAGGGGTGCGTGCCGGTGCCGAAGGCAAGTCCGGGATCCAGACGTACTATGACGGCATCAGCTGCGTGAACCGTCTCGTGCCGCGGCGACACCCAGAGCCGCCGTCCGAAGCGCATGGCGTGAAAATCCCGCAGCCATTCGCGCTCCCAGGCACGATCGGCGAGGCTCTGCGCCTGCAGCCGTTCTACCGGCAGCCCCAAGGCTGTCGCGAGTTCGACAATAAGGGCGGCATCGGCTTTCTCGGCCGCGAACAAGGCGGTCAGGCGCGTGTGGGGCCACAGGCGCAGCTCGCCCGGCAGCGGCTCGAGCACGGCGTCGTCGCGCTCATCGCTGAAGGTCACGCTCAGCGCGCCGATCTCGAAGCAGGTGGTTTCGGCCTGTTCGGGGTCGATGGAATCGACCTCGAAGCTCAGCGCGAGGTAACTCACTTCAGGCCGAGGCGACGCTCGAGATAGTGGATATCCAGACCGCCGCCCTGAAAGGCTGCGTGGGCAAGGATCTCCTGGTGCAGGGCCGTGTTGGTCTTGATGCCTTCGACGACGAGCTCGGCCAGGGCATTGCGCATGCGCGCGATGGCCGTGTCGCGCGTATCGCCGTGTGCAATCAGTTTGCCGATCAGCGAATCGTAGTGTGGTGGGACGCTGTAACCCGAATAGACGTGACTGTCGACGCGGATGCCCGGGCCACCAGGCGGGTGCCACAGCTTGATCGGGCCAGGGGAAGGCATGAACGTGCGTGCATCCTCGGCGTTGATGCGGCATTCGATTGCATGCCCCCGAAACTGTACGTCGGCCTGCGTGTAGGGAAGTTTCTCCCCGGCCGCAATCGTCAGCTGTGCCTTGACCAGATCGATGCCGGTGATCAGCTCGGTGACCGGGTGTTCGACCTGGATGCGGGTGTTCATTTCGATGAAGTAGAACTCGCCATCCTGGTAGAGAAATTCCATGGTGCCGGCGCCGCGGTAACCGACCGCGCGGCAGGCCTCCACGCAACGGTCGCCCATGTGACGACGCTGCTTGGCTGTGATGCCTGGCGCGGGCGCCTCCTCTATGACCTTCTGGTGGCGGCGCTGCATCGAGCAGTCGCGCTCTCCGAGGCTGATGACGTTGCCGTAGTGATCGCCCAGGATCTGGAACTCAATGTGCCGCGGGCGTTCCAGGAATTTTTCCATGTAGACCGCGTCATTGCCGAACGCGGCCAGTGCCTCGGACTTGGTGACTGCGATCGAGCTCAGCAGCGCCCCTTCGGAGTGCACCACACGCATGCCGCGCCCGCCGCCCCCGCCCGAGGCCTTGATGATGACCGGGTAGCCGATATCGCGCGCGATGCGCAGGTTGTCTTCCGACCGGTCGCTCAGCGCGCCATCGGATCCCGGCACGCACGGCACCTTCTGCCCGCGCATGATGTTGATGGCAGAAACCTTGTCCCCCATGAGGCGGATGGTCTCGGCTTTGGGGCCGATAAAAATGAAGCCGCTCTTTTCGACCCGTTCGGCGAAATCGGCATTCTCCGACAGGAAGCCGTAACCCGGATGGATGGCCACTGAATCGGTGACTTCCGCGGCGCTGATGATGGCCGGCATGTTCAGGTAGCTCTGCGCCGACGGGGCCGGCCCGATGCAGACCGATTCGTCGGCCAGCAGTACGTGCTTGAGGCTCGAGTCGGCCGTGGAGTGCACCGCGACGGTCTTGATACCAAGCTCACGGCACGCCCGCAGGATGCGCAGCGCGATTTCACCGCGGTTGGCGATGACGATTTTTTCCAGCATCGGCACCGCTATTGGATGATGAACAGGGGCTGACCGAATTCCACCGGTTCGCCGTTCTTCACCAGGATCGCTTGTACGGTTCCGGCCTTCTCCGCCTCGATCTGGTTCATCATCTTCATGGCCTCGATGATGCACATGACGTGGCCGAGTTCCACTTCATCGCCGATCTCGACGAAGTTCTTGGCGCCGGGGGAGGGGGCCGAATAGTAAGTGCCCACCATGGGCGCCGTGACGATGTGTTCGCCGACGCCTGCTCGCAGCGGCCCGGGCGCGGCCGCGGGCGGTGCCGGTACCTGCGGCACGGGACTTTGTGCCACCGCGACTGCCGGCATCGGCATGTGCGCGTACATCGGCATCTGATTGGGCATCGCCCGCGCGATGCGCAAGGTTTCCTCACCTTCCTTGATTTCAATTTCGGCAATGCCCGATTCCTCGAGCAACTCAATCATCTTTTTTATTTTCCGAATATCCATGCAAGATCACTCCGGCGGCATCAGAACCCTGTGCGCGCCCTGCGCGGGTTTTACGATAAACTTCTAGTTATGGAGAACGCCTGCGGCAGATTCTCCCCCGGTACCCGGAATAAGAATGTACCCAAATTGCGTCGATTTGCCTAATTTTTGGTCAAAGTTGCGCGATCCTGCGTGGATCGTGCCAAAAGCGGGATTGGCCTAACGGCTGTTCTGCTGCGCCTTCGCCCGCTCCACTGCCAGCTGCCTGAGGCGGGCTTCGATGGCCTCGCGGGCCTCGTCCATCCCCACCTGGGCTCGATCAAGCGAGCCGATCTCCGACAGGATGAAATCCGCCTCCTCGCGATGCAGCTCGCCCACCTTGACGGCCACGATGCGGCCGCGGGAATCGGCAAACACCGAGAAGGGCAGCACGGCCTGAACGCCGAATTGCTGCGCCGCTGTGAAGCCGCCCTGCTCGCCAATCAGGACCGGATAATCGATCGGCGTCTTTTGCAGGTACTGCTGCACCGCAGCATCAAAGTCGAGTGCAATGCCCACCACTTCCAGCCGCCGGTCGCGATAACGCTGCCGTAGATCGCGCAGCAGCGGAATTTCCTGCCTGCAGGGTGCGCACCAGGTGGCCCAGAAATTGATGATCAGCGGTGCCCCGGCGAAGGAGCTCAGCGAGACCGGGGCGCCCTTGAGGTTGGGGAAGGTGAGATCCGGCACGACGCTGGGCACCGGCAATGGCGCCGGCGCGACAGCATCGGGCGCGGCGGCGGTCTCGGCATTCGTTGGCAGCGCATTGAGCACGGGCGGACTGTGCGTCCGCCCGGATTGCAGGCGATAGGAGAGAAAACCGGCCGCGAGCCCGACACCCACCACCAGGGCGACGGCCAGCGCACGTTGCAGACGAGTCAATTGCGGCCGCTCTAGCCTGTCGTCAATGCCTGGCGCAGTAGCGCGGCGAAACGCGCCGCGGGCATGAAGCCGACGACGCGATAGCGCTGCTGTTCGTGACCGCCGGCGTCGTAGAAGGCAATGGTCGGCGGGCCGTAGATCTGAAACTCGTGCAGCAGTGCCTGATCATCGGCGCTGTTGGCGGTGACGTTGGCGCGCAGCAGCCGAACGGGCTGTAGTGCGCTTCTTACCGCCGGATCGGTAAAGGTGTAGCGCTGCATTTCCTTGCAGGAGGTGCACCAGTCGGCATCGATGTCGAGCATCACTGCCTGGTGTGCCGCCGCCGCTGCCTGCACCTCGCGGCGAAGATCGGCGACGGTGTTGATGGAGTGAAATGGCAGGGCTTCCGCGGCCACGCTCTGCGTCCACGGGTGCAGCGGATCGTCGGCACCGCGTGCGGCTCCCACCAGCAGCAGCGCGCTGTACACGACAGCGAGTGCGGCTGCGCTGCGCGTGAGCCATTTGCCGGTGTGGAAGTTCCAGAGCACCACGGCGGCTGCAATCGTCGGCACGGCCCACAGCACCAGCGCGACACGGTCGGGCACGATGCGCGCGACCATCCACGCGGCCATCGCCAGCATCAGCGCGCCAAACAGCCGCTTGACGCCGTCCATCCATGCACCGGCCCGTGGCAGCCAACGCCCGGCGGAACTGCCGACTGCCAGCAGCGGCGCGCCCATGCCCAGGCTCATCGCAAACAGTGCCGCGCCGCCGCGGACCATATCACCGGTCTGGCCGATGACGATCAGCGCGGCGACCAGCACCGGACCGACACAGGTGGTGACGATCAGCGCCGACAGCGCGCCCATGACGGCGACGCCGCCGAAGTGACCGGCGCGCTGGCGATTGCTGACATGCGCGAGGCGGGTCTGGATGAAGGAAGGCATCTGCAGCGTGAACAGGCCGAACATCGACAGCGCCATCGCCACGAACAGTGCGGCGAACACGGCGATGATCCAGGGTTGCTGAAACACCGCCTGCACCTGCTTGCCCGCCGCGGCAAACGCGACGCCCGTGACGGTGTAGGTGAGTGACATGCCGAGCACGTAGGTCAGGGACAGCAGAAAGGCGCGGCTGGTCTTCACGGGGTGGCCGTGGCCGACGCGGCCGACGATGAGGCCGGACAGGATCGGCACCATCGGCAGCACGCAGGGCGTAAAGGCCAGCAGCAGGCCGCCGACGAAGAATTCGAGCAGCACCGTGAACAGCGAACCGGAGCGCAGCAGTGCGGCAAGCCGGTCCTGCTCCGACACATAGCCCTGCCTGCCGGTGGCTGAGGCGCCCCCGCCAGTGGCCCCGCTGGCACCGGCACCGTTGAGGCTTGCGGCGCCGCCGCTGGCCGGGAAGGCGATGTTCAGAGCCTGCGTGATAGGCGGATAGCACAGACCCGCCTCGGCACAACCCTGATAGGTCACATGCAGGGGCAGCGAGACGGCGCCGTTCGCGGGCTTCAGCAGTGGGACCGTGGCTTTCAGTTCCTGGTGATAGACAACCTGCCTGCCGAAGTATTCGTCCTGCTTAACCTGGCCTTCCGGGAATTGAGCCTTTCCGATCAGGCCGGCATCGTCGGCAATCTTGATGCGATCTCGATATAAGTAGTAGCCAGGCGCTATGACCCAATCGAGCTGTACCCGGTCGCTGCCCAGTGCGGTTGCCGTCAGGCGGAAAGCCTTCTCCGGCGGCAGAAAGTCCTCGTTGTTGGCGTTCTGGTGCGATTGTTCCAGCACCGCATCCAGATCGCTGGTGCTGCTGGCCGCGGCGCCCTGCGCCGGTTGACCCAGGGGTAGGCCGCAGAGAGTGAGCAGGGCGGCAATCGCCAGCGAACGCATTGTCGTCGCCGTAAAGCCAGCCATGTGCCTTTGACTATGCTCGATCACGGAAGTGTCCATCCTCTCAAAGTAATGGCGGCTTTGCGCCGCTGCAGCCCACAATTCCTGATACCGCCAAAGAAATAACACTTTCAAACACTTAGGTGCTCGCGCGCACCCGCCGGGTTGTGCCGGCAGGAAATCGGAGCGCGCGAAGGGCTTGATATTCCAAGTTCAATCCCTATCATTAGCAGCCAACGGGGGAGAGTGCTAACACCCTCGAAGAGGCGGCGGCCGGCATTCCGGGCGTGCCTTAAGTCAATCAACCCATCGCAAGTATATAAGGAGTGGCATCCATGAAGATTCGTCCTCTTCATGACCGTGTGATCGTCAAGCGCTTGGAAGAAGAGCGCACATCACCTGGCGGTATCGTGATTCCGGACACCGCGGCTGAGAAGCCCGTCCAGGGCAAGATCGTCGCGGTCGGCAAAGGCAAGATTCTAGAAGACGGGCAGGTCCGTCCGCTCGACGTCAAGGTCGGCGACAAGATCCTGTTCGGCAAATACAGCGGCACTGAAGTGAAAGTCGAAGGCGAAGACCTCGTGGTCATGCGCGAAGAAGACGTCATGGCCGTCATCGAAGGCAAGTAATTCCAGAGGAATACAGCAATGGCAGCCAAAGAAGTACGTTTTAGTGACGATGCCCGGACACGCATGTTCCGTGGCGTCAACATCCTGGCGAATGCCGTCAAGGCGACGCTGGGCCCCAAGGGCCGCAACGCGGTGCTCGAGAAGAGCTTCGGCGCTCCGACGATCACCAAGGACGGCGTTTCGGTCGCCAAGGAAATCGAGCTCAAAGACAAATTTGAGAACATGGGCGCGCAGATGGTGAAGGAAGTCGCTTCCAACACCTCGGATGAGGCCGGCGACGGCACCACCACTGCGACCGTGCTCGCACAGGCGATCATCCGCGAAGGCCTCAAGGCCGTTGCCTCGGGCCGCAACCCGATGGACATCAAGCGCGGTATCGACAAGGCCGTTCTCGCAGCGACCGATGAGCTCAAGAAGCTCAGCAAGCCCTGCAAGGACAGCAAGGCGATCGCACAGGTCGGCACCATCTCTGCCAATTCGGACGAGAGCATCGGCAAGACCATTGCGGATGCGATGGAAAAGGTCGGCAAGGAAGGCGTGATCACGGTGGAAGAGGGCTCGGGCCTGGACAATGAACTCGACGTGGTCGAGGGCATGCAGTTCGACCGCGGCTACCTGTCGCCGTATTTCATCAACAACCAGTCCAACCAGACCACCGAGCTCGAGAAGCCGTACGTGCTGCTGGTCGACAAGAAGATCAGCAATATCCGTGAGCTGCTGCCGGTACTCGAAGGCGTAGCCAAGGCGGGTCGTCCGCTGCTGGTAGTCGCCGAAGACGTCGAAGGCGAGGCCCTGGCGACGCTGGTCGTCAACAACATCCGCGGC
>Ga0265338_10003926_pt1 | contig 20504 bp, 14 predicted proteins | sample 42126metaG_FD_193579 | JGI IMG/M metagenome (GOLD analysis project Ga0265338, IMG submission 193579) | Rhizosphere microbial communities from Carex aquatilis grown in University of Washington, Seatle, WA, United States - 4-21-26 metaG | ecosystem: Host-associated > Plants > Roots > Rhizosphere...
CCCCATCGCCACGAGCCAGCCTACACAACCAATTCGGAAACTTCAAAAAAAAACGCCGAGGCGATGCCCTTGTCTGGACTTTCCCATTGAAAAAACCCGTGACCGCTTCTATGTAAGACGCGTCGTTCGGGTGCGCGTGAATCGAAAAACATGCTTAGACACGTCATTGGCTGGCTGAATCGGCGATCGAAGGCCTCGCTCATCGCGACTGCCCTGGTCTATGTTGCGTTGGTTGGGACAGTCGACGGTCTCACACCGGCGGCGGTGCTTTTTGCAATCTTCTATTTACCGGCGATCATGCTGGTCACATGGTTTGCCGGAAAGGGTGCGGGAGTCCTGATTGCCGTGGCGAGCGGGATTGCCTGGTTAATCGCCGGCCAGATGCTGGCCACGACGGGATCACCCGCATTCATCCCCTACTGGAATGCCCTCACCGGGTTGGCGGTGTTCCTGGCCGTCGTCTTCCTGTTGTCGGCGGTGAAGAGACTGAATGAGCGATTGGAAGAGAGGGTTGAACAGCGAACCCACGAGTTGAAAATGGAAATCGACAGCCACCAGCGAACGGAAGATCGCCTCCGGGCCGGCGAGGAAAGATTTCGGCAGTTGGCAGAAGGCATCAACGAAGTGTTCTGGATGACGGATATCGAGAACAAGGACGTGATCTACGTCAGTCCCGCTTACGAGATGGTTTGGGGGCGCACCTGCGCGAGTTGGTACGAGTCATCGGGCTCGCGGTTGGAGGCGATCCATCCGGAAGATCGTGACCGAATCCTGCAGGTCGCCGAAAGCAAACAATACAAAGATGGATACGACGAGGAGTACCGGGTCGTGAGGCCTGATGGGGCCGTACGCTGGGTGCACGACCGGGCATTTCCGGTTTATGATAAGACCGGCGCGGTGTATCGCCTCGCCGGCATCGCGGAGGACATCACGCAGCGAAAACAGCTGGAAAAAAAGGTCCTGGAAGTCAGCGACCAGGAACAGCGGCGCATCGGCCAGGACTTGCATGACGGCCTGTGTCAGCATCTGACCGCGACGATGTTCGCCAGCAAGATCCTGGCGGAGGAATTGGCACTGAAGTCGAGGACGGAAGCGGCGCAGGCGACGCAAATCGCTGAATTCATCGAGCGGGCCATCAGCCAGGCACGCAACGTAGCGCGCGGACTTGATCCCGTGAAGGTGGCCACGAACGGATTGATGTCGGCACTGGAGGAATTGGCGGCGACCATCCAGGACCTGTATCGGATTCGCTGTGTCTTCCGATCCGATGGATCGGTGCTGATTGACGACCATGCCGCCGCGATCCACCTCTACCGGATCGCTCAGGAAGCCGTGAACAACGCGGTCAAACACGGCAAGCCAACACAAATCGAGATTGGCCTGGATGCCGTCGGAGAAAAGCTCATTTTGACGGTCCAAGATGACGGAGTCGGTCTCCGCGAGTCCTCCGACCGACGCAACGGAATGGGCCGACACACCATGAATTACCGGGCCAATATGATCGGCGCCTCGCTGCAGTTCCATCGACGCGCTGACGCAGGAACGGTAGTTACGTGCACCGTACCGAAGAATCTCGTCATGCACCCGAGCAAGGAAGGGGTCTGAGTCTCTCATGAAGAAGAGCCGAATCCTCGTCGTAGATGACCATCCGATGGTGCGCGAATGGTTGGCCCAGATGATTCATCGCGAACCCGATCTTCAGGTCTGCGGCGAAACGGGTGACGCGGCCGAAACCCTGAAGGCGATTGAATCCTTGAAACCCGACATGGCCATCGTCGATCTAACCATGAAAGACAGCGAGGGAACGGAACTCATCCGCGAAATCGCATCACGCTTCAGCAACTTGCCGGTGCTGGTGCTGTCGATGCATGACGAATCCTTGTATGCGGAGCGGGTGATCCGCGCCGGCGCCAAAGGCTACATCGCCAAACAGGAGGCGGCCGAAAAGATACGGTCCGCAATCCATTGCGTCTTGGGCGGGCAGGTCTACCTGAGCGAGGCGGTCGCCAGCAAAATCATTCGCGATACCGTGGCCAGCCGGTCCGCATCACCCACGCCATCCGTGGACCGACTGAGCGAACAGCAATTGACGGTGATGCGACTCATCGGACGCGGACGGTCGACGAATCAAATCGCTGAGGAATTGGAACTGAGCGTGAAGACGGTGGAGGGCTACATCGCCCGCATCAAGGAAAAGTTGAAGCTCAAGACGGCCAACGAACTTCTCCAGTACGCCATCCAATTCAATAAGACCGTGGGACATTAGGTCTCCGAAAATCCGATTGATTTCGCGGTCAGTCTCCCTCCGTAATCGTGCGCCGATTCTCCGGTGGCACGAATCGACGACGCCAATTTGAGAGGTATTTACCTCTCACAATAAGACAGGGATAAACCTCCCTCAAATTTCTTGACGGTTGTATCCCTGTGAGCTTGTTGTAGAAATCTCGCCCGCCAATAGTGTACCAATTCGCACAATTAATGATGTAATATATTGCACTGTAGCCACTTATAAAACAGCGCCAAGCTGGTGGCACAAGGGATGCAATCCTCGAAAACCAAGTGCGAGTGTGGCCATTCACTAAGAGGGACTGTGCGGTCGTAATCTGTGAGGCTCAAGGCCGCACACAGTGAAGAACCTAAACCTTGGAGAATAGGAGAAAGAACAATGAAGGTACGAGTGAAGCTATTAAAATGGCTATGCGTCGTCGCTGTGGTGGGGGTGCTGGCCATTGGGCTGGCGCGGACGACGCGGGCAGATGACGCGCCGAAACCGGACCCGTCAGGGACGGCCACAGGAAACAGAACCACGGTAGTTGATGCCGGAGGGACGGCATTGGTGGTATCGGAGCCGGCCAAGCTCAGTGACGATGACGCCAAAGATCCGGCGAAGAAGAAGGCCTACGACGACGCGCTGAAAGCATACGCCGACTTCAAAGCGCAGGCGGACAAAGAACCGTTAGCAATGCAGTTGGCTGACGCGGTTGGGCACAACCGGGTGGCAATTAATTTCACTTGGACCTTGGTGACGGGCTTTCTCGTCATGTTCATGCAAGCCGGTTTCGCGATGGTGGAAACAGGACTGACCCGCGCCAAGAATACGGCCCACACGTTCGCAATGAACTTTATGATCTATCCCATGGGCATGCTTGGGTTCTACCTGTGCGGCTTCGCGTTCATGTTCGGCGGCATGGGTGCCATCGGCACGATGGGCGGGTTCGCCGGATTAAACCATGAGATCACGGTTCACATGTTTGGCCACGACTGGGGCCTACTCGGCTGGAAAGGCTTCCTCTTGATGGGAAAAGAGCCGGGCGGCGTCTATGACACTGCCGTGTTCACGCTGTTTCTCTTCCAGATGGTGTTCATGGACACCACGGCGACGATCCCGACCGGGGCGCTGGCGGAACGCTGGAAGTTTTCCTCGTTCATGCTCTATGGCTGCGCGATCGGTACGATCATGTATCCGGTTTTCGGCAACTGGGTTTGGGGCGGCGGCTGGCTGTCGCAGTTGGGCGCCAACTTCGGCCTTGGTCACGGTCACGTGGATTTTGCGGGCTCGTCCGTTGTGCATATGCAGGGCGGAGTTATTGCCTTGATCGCTTCATGGATGGTCGGCGCACGCTATGGCAAGTTCAACAAGGACGGCAGCACCAACTTTATTCCCCCGCATAATATCCCGATGGCCATGGCCGGCACATTCATCCTGGCATTTGGCTGGTTCGGATTCAATCCCGGCTCCAGCCTCGCTGCCACCGACCTGCGCATCGGCGTGGTCGCCACCAATACCATGTTGGCGTCCGCCACCGGCGCGTTGGCGGCGACCCTCTGGATGTGGTGGGTTCGCACCAAGAAGCCTGACCCCTCCATGATGTGCAACGGCATGCTGGCTGGTCTCGTGGCGATCACCTGTCCCTGCGCTTTTGTCAGCGCGGGCGGGGCCTCGATTCTGGGTGCGGTCTCTGGAATTCTTGTGGTTGAATCAGTGTTCTTCTTCGACAAGATTGGGATTGACGATCCGGTCGGCGCAATTAGCGTCCACGGCGTCAACGGCGCTTGGGGCTGTCTGTCGCTTGGCTTGTTTGCCGACGGCACCTATGGCGACGGCTGGAACGGCGTGCCAGGAAAAGTGACCGGCTTGTTCTACGGTGGTGGGATGAACCAGTTCTGGGCCGAGTTGATTGGCTGCACTGCCTGCTTCGTCACGTTGGCGGTCCTCACCTTCATTGTATTCAAGGTCGTCGGCGTAATAGTTGGCGGCCATCGTCCAACGCTGGAAGTTGAGATTGGCGGCTTGGACATCCCCGAAATGGGCTGTTACGGATATAGCGGCATGGTGATGGATAAGGAAGTCGAGACGCCACATCCGAAGGGGTACTCAAATCCGGCGATGTCAGTGCCGGGCCCGACGAAAACACCGGTATCAACCCACTAGCGAATACTAATTGGTTCCCCGGTTCCGCGACAGCGGGACCGGGGAACCAAAACAACTCGGAGACCAAGATGAATAAAATTGAAGCCATCATCAAGCCGTTCAAGCTCGACGAGGTCAAGGCCGCGCTGGCTGAGGTCGGTATCGAAGGCATGACCGTCAGCGAAGTCAAAGGGTTCGGCCGCCAAAAGGGCCAAACCGAAATCTATCGTGGCAGCGAGTATACGGTGGATTTCGTGCCCAAGATCAAACTGGAAGTTGTCGTCAGCGACGACGAGGTGGACCGCGTCCTCAAGGTGATTCAGGAAACCGCCAAGACTGGAAAGATCGGGGATGGCAAGATCTTCGTGTGGCCGATTAGCCGGGCGATGCGGATTCGCACGGCGGAAACGGACGAAGCAGCAGTTTAGGAGAGTCAGTCCCTCAACTGGCTTCTCCTCCCTGGAGGATGCGCGGGGATGGTAGCCACCCCGCGCAACCCTCCACTTGCTATTCTTCGGAAAAAAGACCATGAATATAACGATGTACTTGGGAATCATCCTCGGTGTTATCATTGGTGGAGCGTTTGCCTGGCTCCAGTTGCAAGCCCTGCGGCGCAACGAAATGCTGGAGCGCCGGGAACAGTTGCCCGCACTCCTGCGCCAAATTCCCGGTTCGGGGGGCCGCGTCGCCTTCCTGCTGGTGGCGCTCGTGCTGGCCCAAGTGGTGTTCCAAAAGGCCAGCGTCGTATGGATGGCGGCCGGGGTGGCCGTCGCTTACGCGATTCCATTTATCTGGCGGCTGAGAGCCAAGTATCTCCAACGGTGATGCGCAAACCGGTTGCCACCGCGGCGTTTCTTGCGGCAACGCTCGGTGCTGTCACTGTCGCCACCGGGGCGGATGGTGCCGCCCCGCGCGAGCCCCATGTGTTGATGGTTGCACCGTTTGTGCTACTGCTCCTCGCAATCGCCCTGATGCCGTTTCTCAACAAACATTTCTGGGAGCACCATTATCAAAAAATTGCGGTAGGTCTCGGGCTGATTGCCGTGCTGTATTACGCATTCGTGTTGCACAACACGCCGCGGATGTTCACCAGTTTGATCGAGTATATTGGGTTCATGGCGCTGGTGGGATCGCTGTTCGTCATCGCGGGGGGTATCCACATCAACATGACCGGCCGATCAACGCCGGCGGTCAACACCGGATTGCTGGCGCTGGGGGCGATCTTGGCCAATGTGATCGGGACGACGGGGGCATCGATGTTGTTGATCCGTCCGTTCCTGCGAATCAACAAATACCGTGTCGCGCCCTTTCAAGTGGTGCTTTTCATTTTCATCGTCAGCAACATCGGCGGTGCGCTGACTCCCATCGGTGATCCGCCACTCTTTTTGGGTTACCTCAAGGGCGTGCCGTTCTTCTGGCTGTTGCGGGTGCCGCAGGTGTTGGCGGCCTGGCTTCTTTGTGTTGGCGCCCTGCTCGTGTTGTTCTTTCTTTTGGATACGCGCAGTTTTCGACAGCACGGCGGAGCGCCCAGGGATCCAACGGAAGATCGCATCGAGTTGGAAGGTAGCCACAATTTCATCTTCCTGTTCCTGATCATCGGATTGGTCCTGCTCCAGAAGCAGGATTGGTTGAAGGAAATCAATCGGTGGCCGATTTTCGCGTCCCTTGGACTGGCCATCGGCTGGTCCGCGGAGAAAGCCGCGGACAGCGTTGTCTCCCTGACCATCGCCGCGCTGATGATTGGGACCGCCGGCATGGCGTACAAGTTCAGCAGCCGTGACGCATTGCGTGAAAACGAATTCAGCTTCGGCCCGATTCGCGAGGTTGGGTTCCTGTTCATCGGCATTTTTGCCACGATGGTGCCCGCCCTTGATCTGCTCGAGACCCACGCCGCCGGCCTCGGCATCACCAGTGTGCGCCAGTTCTTTTGGGGATCAGGAGCCTTGTCGAGTGTCCTGGACAACGCCCCGACCTATCTGAATTTCCTGACCGCCGCATTCGGTTTACATCATCTGTCGCTGGAGAATCCGGCCCATGTCCAGTCTTTCCTGCTGGATGCAAGCACGTGGAAATATGTCGTCGCCGTCTCGCTAGGGTCGGTGTTTTTTGGCGCGAATACCTACATCGGCAACGGCCCGAATTTCATGGTCAAGAGCATCGCGGAGTCGAGCGGCGTCGAGTGCCCCAGTTTCTTCGGTTATGTACTCAAGTATACCCTGCCCATCTTGATTCCGCTGTTTGTGCTGGTGTCGTTGCTGATCTTGCGCTGACAGACTAACCAGGTCATTGCCGAAACGCTCACTTGAGCGCGCGTGAGGTGTGCTCTGCATTCGGCCCGTGCAAGGTGTGTGTTTTTATCCACTCTGATTAACAACCGTCTGGCGGGGTCAGCCCTCTCATCTTGGTCAATTCACGAAAGCCGTTGACCTTTAATGACTTTTTAATACTCCCCCGGTGGCTGGCATAGCGGTTGCCTACTGACGCAACCGTGCGAATGAAGATACTCACCACTGGTTCATCGGAGGCATCCGGCAATTGCCCTGAGAGGGGCGTCTCCGGGCGCTGGGTTGTTTCAGTGACGTAAGGGGAGGAGATAGCAAAAGGCAGAGGATTGGGTCGCCAAAGTGGCGATGGTCAGCGAGTTGATTGCGGAAAGACGTGAGGGCGTCATTCCAGCCAATCCGGTGCGGTGAGGATAACCGAGCCGCAGGCAGCAGCGCAAAAAATAAGGAAGCGGAGTTCAAATGGCTACTAACACTCAACAAACAGGTGGATCATCGGGAAGCAAACCCAAGACGACGGGAACACTCGGGTTGACGGGTTTGACGTCAAACGCGATGGCGCTCATCGCACCGGGCGCGTTTCTGTGGTTGACCTATCAAATTCAAGCTCTCTATGGAGCACCCATGGCCGGTCAGGCAATGTGGTTCGGCATCGTCGCGGCGCTGCTGCTTTGTTTTGCCACGGCGATCAGCTACGCCGAATTGTCCAAGCTATATCCAGGTGCGGGATCGTCGTATCTCTACGCGGAGCAGGCGTTCCTGTCCAAGACGCGCGCGTACAAGTTCGCCCGGCTCGCCAAGTTCATCACGGGATGGGCCAGTCACCTGTATTACTGGGTCTATCCAGGGTGTATGGTGGGTGTGACGGCGCTTCTGGGCGGGTATTTGTTGAATCAGTTTTGGCCGGATACATTCAGCAGTTCATACAACAGCCCGCTGTTCATGGTCTTGTTCTGCATCGTATTCGCGTTCGGCGTGGCGTACATCGCCTACCGCGGTGTCGTCGGCTCAACCGGCGTTGGCATGGCGATTAATGTCATCCAGATCACCGCGTTGCTGGTGTTCAGCGTAATCGCCATTGGCTATCGCCTGCAGCACTCACAAGGTTCGCAGGGCTACCACTTGTCCAACGGCGTTGCCGTGAATTACCAGGTCGCCCAGGAAGTCGTGAAAGACGACAAGGGCGTTCCGCAGCCGGTACTTGATTCCAATGGCAAGCCCACGCCGCAGATGGATGCCAACAACAAGCCGGTTCTCGATGACAAGGGCCAACCCGTCTTCCAGATGCAAATGCAGGATTCACAGGACAAGGATGGCAATCCCGTCGGGGCCGACAAAGACGGAAAGCCGGTGACTGACTTGAAACAAGCGGCGCCGTTTACCGTCGACTATGGAGCGGACGGAGGCACTACAACGGATCCGGCAACCAAGATTTCCACCTTCAACTGGCATCCGGACGCCAAGTCGGTCATTGCGCCGCACAGCTTCAACCTGGTCTTCATCCAAGCATGCGTGGCGATCCTCATCCTGGTCGGATTTGAGTCGGTCACATCAATGGGCGAAGAGGCGAAGGATCCCAAGCGGCACATCCCGTGGGCCGTGCTCCTGTCCCTGGCGATCCAGGGCGGCTTCTGCTACCTGTTTGAATACTTCGCGGCGAATTATTTCCTCCACAACGGCTATACCCTGCCGAGCGCAGGCGCATCGGGCGCGCCGCTGGGCGATATGATGGTCATCGTTGGCAGCTGGATGTTCGGCAGCTATGCCGCGGGCCGGGCGTTCATGCTCGTACAGGCGTTCACCGTGTTCCTCGCATTGATCGGGACTACATTGTCCTGCCTTAATACGGGCGCACGCGTGACGTACGCCATGGGTCGCGATGAGGAAGTGCCTTCGCACTTCGGGTTGTTACATGGCAAGACTCTTTCGCCCTACCGTGCGATCTGGACGTTGGCCGTGCTGTCGGCGATCATCGGCATGATCACCGTCGTGGTCTACCTGGGAGGGACGACACCTTCAGCGTTGGATCCGAAGTATCACAATATCTGGTACAGCTTCGGCATCTTCAAGCCGGAGACCTATGCCAAGATGCCCAATACGCTGGTCATCGTCACGTTGGTCAGTAACTTCGGCACGTTCCTGCTGTATATGATTACTTGCATCACCGCGATGGTGGCCTTCAAGGAGCACCACATGTTTAACGGGTTCAAACACTTCTTTGTTCCGCTCTTCGGGTTGGTGGCGAACCTCGCTTGCATGCTGTTCTACTTGGTCGGCCCGTTCACCGTCGCGGGCATGAGTGTGAAGGAACCGTATATCGCCCTCGGTGTGTGCGCCCTCTGGGGTGTCTACGGGGCATTCTACTTCGCCAAATCCAGTAAGGCCAAGGGTCGTGAGACGATACTCACGAGCAAACCCGTTACGACTGCGCTGGCGCTGTAAGCCAGCACGGTCTGGCTCGGTTCGGGACGGTCGCCTTCCCAACGGAAGGCGGCCGTTTCCTTTTTCATCAGGCTTGCAACCAGAATGGCGCACAGGTAGCGTGAGCGCCTCGAAGGCATGGAATTAACCTACGCAGAGCTTTCTTCCGCCGGCACCGTGCGACCACGGAACGAGGATTTCGTCGGCTTTTGGCAACCTGAATCACTGGAGGAAAAGCGCAATCGCGGGGCCCTTGCCGCCCTTGCCGACGGAGTCGGTGGCCAGGGACGTGGGGATCTCGCCAGCCGCCTGGCAGTCGAGGAGACGCTCAAGACATTTCGCGAAACCAAGGGGGACGTGGCACCCCAGCAGTTGCTCACCCAGGCTTTCAACGCCGCCAACCTAACCGTCTATGACAAGAACATGGAAGGCCATGGCGCTAAACCCATGGCCACAACGCTGGCCGCCGCCGTGTTTCGCAACGACCACGTCACGGTTGGCAACGTCGGCGATTCGCGCGTCTATCTCGTGCGCCGTGGCGAAATCAAGCAGATCTCGACCGACCATTCCTATGTCGCGATGCAGCGCAAATTCGGGCTGATCAGCGAGCAGGAAGCCGGGCGCAGCGAAAACCGCTCGATTCTTACCCGCAGTATTGGACAAGAACCCATGATTCGCGCGGATGTCGAGGATGTCACCGTCGAAAAGTCGGACCGCATCGTGCTGTGCTCCGATGGGCTCCACTCCTGCGTCGGTGATGGAGAAATCTCTGACATCGTCGGTCGATACGCGCCAGGGCCAGCCTGCCGCCAGCTCGTCGCCCTCGCCGAACAACGCGGCACCGATGACAACGTTTCGGTCCAGGTGATCCAAATCGATGAGATTGAGGCGGTCGACTACCATCGCGGTGTTCCCACGTATCGCAAGCTGGAGGAAAAACCCGTCACCGGCGAGGTTCAGGCCGGGCAGCTCCTCGATGACCGTTTCTTTATCCACGAGGTCATCAGCCGTAGTGGCATGGCCACGATCTTTCGGGCGACCGATCGACAAACCAAGCAGATGGTCGCGATCAAAGTCCCCTTTATGCAGTTCGAGAGTGACCCCGGCTTCTTCTCGCGATTTCAGCGCGAAGAGGAAATCGGCCTCAAGCTCAACCATCCCAACATCTTGAAGTTCATCGCCGTCGAAAAGAAATCGCGTCCGTACATTGTTACCGAGTACCTGCGCGGCTACACGCTCGGCCACCTGCTCAACAGTATCAGTCCGATGCCGGTGCCGGATGCGCTAAAGCTGGCGAGCCGTCTCTGCGATGCGCTGGCGTATCTGCACAGCCAGGGCGTCGTCCATCGGGACCTCAAACCGCAAAACATCATGATGTGCTACGACGGCACGATGCGGCTGATGGATTTCGGGATCGCTCGCAGCGAAGGACGGCGCATTACCTTTACCGGCTTCACGCCAGCTCTGGGCACACCCGATTATATGGCTCCGGAACAGGTCAAAGGCAAACGCGGCGATGCCCGCACGGATATCTACAGCCTCGGCGCCATCCTCTATGAGATGCTCACCGGTCGCACGCCGTTCGAAGGCGAAAGCCCACTCGTCATCTTGAATGCCCGGCTCGTCGGCGATCCCGTTGCACCGCGGCAGCTGAATCCGGACATCTCCCCGCAAGTCGAGGAGATCGTCTTGCACGCCATGGAGCGCGATCCAGACAAACGCTACCAGTCCGCTGCCGATATGAAGGCGGAGATTGACGAGCCGCACCACGTCACCGTCACCGGTCGCGCTGAGCGAGTACAATCGCCAACGCCGTGGAACCAAGGCTGGGGAAAATACCGTGGCATGTTTCTATCGATTGGTATCCCGCTTCTGGTGATCATTTTCTTCATTCTTCTGTTGATCTTCCATCATCCAACGCCCCACCGCTGAAGGAATCACCCCTGTTTCGATTTGACCACGCTGGTCAACAACGAGCGAAATGATGTGTGGGTTCGACGCTATATAAAATGCGCAACTAATTGCAAAACAAGTTGTTGCGTATTTGTAGCCAAGGTGTGGCATAGCGCCTGCAAACAGCTTTTAGTCATGCGAGGCTGGTATCCAATGGTGGCGTTATGTGCATGTACTCTCGACCAAACTCAGAGACTACTATCATCTGGGGTTCGTGTTTCATGCCGTGGTGGATTGCTCTCGCGCTGTAAAATCGCTCTGGATATATCGCGTGGCGGTGTGCTACTGAAATAACACGCGAAGTCGCACGAGACCAACATATCAAACCCAAATAAACGGAGGACACGACGGTGAGGATCAATAAACTCAAAGCCGTATGGATGTGTACGGCTGCGGCTGTGTTGATGATGAGAGGCGTTCCAGTCGTCCACGCGGATGACGGGGACTATAAGGCCATGTACGAGGAACAAAAGAAGCGCAGCGATGACCTGGAAAAGCGGGTTTCCGTGCTGGAAGCCAGCAGTACACAGAATGTCTCCGTTGCCAAATCGGACATTCCGCAAAAGTCGTTGGACTTCCTCGGCCAGACAGAGATTAGCGGCTTCATGGAAGCTTCCTATATTTACGACTTCAACAACACGAAAGGCACGCGGACGGTGGTCGGTCGAACATTCGACTCGCACGCCAATCAGTTTGTGGTTGACGACTTCAAGTTGGCCTTGGAGAAGCCTATCAGCTACAACCCGACCAATTGGGCCGTCGGCTACCGTGCCGACCTGATCTTCGGACAGGATGCGGCAGTGATCCACTCTTCGGGCTTCAACTTGGGGACAGATGGTGATCTGGAGCAGGCATTTGTCGACGTCAATGTACCGATCGGCAATGGCTTGAAGGTCATCTTCGGCAAGACGGTGACCCTGATGGGCGTGGAAGTCATCGAACAAGTGTCGAACCCGAACTTCTCGGAAGGAAACCAATTCCTGTTCGTCGAGAACTTCACGCAGACCGGCGTCCAATTGGCCTATCAGTGGAACGACAAGATCGACACGGAATTCGTCGTCTTCAACGGATGGGATCAATTGCCTGACAACAACAACACGTTGTCGTATATGGGTCGTATCGGGTATGCGTTCGATTCCAACACCACCTTTGCCGCGATAGGTTACGGCGGGCCGGAACAGACGAGTAACACTGGGAACTGGCGGACTGGCGGTGAGCTGGTTGCTACCCGCAAGATCACGGACAAGTTCACTGCTGATGTCCAGTTGGATTACGGTCACGAAGACAATGCCTTCCTTTCTGACGGTGTCACGCAGTCCGATGCGGAATGGTACGCTGGCGGCGTGTGGTTGGTGTACGACTTCACCGACAAGATTGAACTGGCGTTTCGCCAGGATTTCTTGAGGGACAGAAAGGGCAGCCGCTCCGGGGCCACGTTCGGCCTCCCAGTTGGCGAGACACCGGAACTTTACAGTTCCACGTTGACCCTGAACTACAAACCGATCGACAACATCCAAATACGTCCCGAAGTTCGCTGGGACCATTCGGACAAGCCCGGCACCTACAATGGTGAACGCGATCAGTTCACGCTCGGGATGGGTGTGGCGTATCTGTTCTAATATGTCCTGAGGGAATCGGTAAGGGTATGCAGCAAACGGACCGTACCTCAAAAACGTCAGGCATCGTGGCCCTGGTAGTGACGCTCGTCAGTGTCCTGCCAGGGCCCGGTTGCCCAAGCCGCAGAGATTGTTATCCACTCGCCCCTTGGGGAGCAACCGTGTGCGTCTGACACTACGATCATGAAAAAAATCGAAGCGATCATCAAACCTTTCAAGCTCTCCGAAGTCAAGGAGGCCCTCTCGGATTTCGGCATCGTGGGCATGACAGTAACCGAGGTCAAAGGCTTCGGACGTCAGAAGGGCCAGACGGAAGTCTACCGAGGTAGCGAATACTCCGTGGATTTTCTGCCGAAGATCAAAATCGAAGTTGTACTGCGCGAGGACAAGGTAGACGAGGCCGTGGATGCAATCCTCGAAGCCGCCCGCACTGGAAAGATCGGTGACGGCAAGATCTTCGTACTACCGGTTACTGAAGCGGTTCGCATCCGCACCGGCGAGACTGCCGACGCGGCGGTGTAAAAACAATCGAATACAGTTCCAAGCAAGCTTCGCCCCGCCTCGCGTAAGCGAGTGTGGGGCGGCATTCTTTTGGGCGTAATTGCATGAATGACAAGCTGTTGCTTACATTGACTCGCGGGTACGCTATGCTATGCTCCCACCTTCATTATCGAATCCGTGTACAGCGCACGGAACGGGGGACCCGGGTTGTTTGGGGCGGATTCCGGTCATTAGAACCGGAACAGGCGAGCCTGTTCTTCTCAGCCTGAGCCCGTCAGCTAACCTCGTAGGCAAATAGAGAGGATAATTGACTTACACCACCGACAACTCAGTCTCTGAGCCGAAACTGCCGCGCCTCATGCGGTCACGGCTGAAACGAGTGCTGTTTGGCGCACCCCGGAACCTTCACGACCCAACTATTGGCCACAAGATTTCGTTGATCGCCTTTCTCGCCTGGGTCGGCTTGGGTGCTGACGGGTTATCCTCATCGGCATACGGACCCGAGGAAGCGTATCGCCAGTTGGGCAGTCACTTGTACTTGGCGGTGCTACTGGCACTGGCGACGGCCGCAACGGTATTCATTATCTCCTACGCCTACAGCCGGATCATCGAACATTTTCCGGGCGGCGGTGGTGGTTATGTTGTGGCGACGGAATTGCTCGGCTCATCGGCCGGCGTCGTTTCCGGGTGCGCGCTGCTGGTGGACTACGTCCTGACAATCACGGTTTCCATCGCCGGTGGAGCGGATGCACTTTTCAGCTTGCTGCCAATTTCCTTGCAATACTTCAAGCTGCCGCTGGAGTTCACAGCCATCCTCTTTCTCGTATTGATGAACATGCGAGGCGTCAAGGAATCCGTGTCGATGCTGGTGCCGATCTTCCTCACCTTTGTTGCGACCCATATCATCTTGATCTTTGGCGGTCTTCTAATTCACAGCCGCGACCTCCCAGCCGTGAGTCGCGAGGTGGGCAACGGTTTCGGCCAGGGGTTGAGCCAATTGGGGATGTGGGGCATGTTCGTTCTCTTCCTCCGTGCCTACTCCATCGGCGGCGGTACCTACACGGGAATTGAGGCCGTCTCGAACGGTCTGGCGATCATGCGTGAGCCAAAGGTGGAAACCGGCAAACGAACGATGCGGTACATGGCGATCTCGTTGGCGGCAACCGCGGCCGGGTTGTTGTTTTGTTACATGCTCTTTCGGGTATCGCCTGTGGAAGGCAAGACTCTCAACACCGTGCTGGCAGAGCGATTCGCGGGCTCCTTCAAGATGGGTACACTCCCCGTCGGCTTGTGGTTTGTGGGAGTAACGATCTTTTCCGAGGCGGTACTCCTGTTGGTAGCGGCGCAGACCGGCTTTATTGATGGCCCACGCGTCATGGCGAATATGGCCATCGATTCCTGGCTGCCGCGCCGGTTCGCCGCGTTGTCAGATCGATTGACCAGCCAAAACGGGGTTTTGCTGATGGGTGTGGCTGCCGCCGTGGCGCTGGCCTACACGCGCGGTGACATCCATGTCTTGGTGGTCATGTACAGCATCAATGTCTTTGCCACGTTTTCACTCTCCGAATTCGGCATGGTGCGCTTTTGGGTGCGGCATCGCAAGACCGACAAGAAATGGTTGCAACACCTGGGGGTGCATGCCACGGGGTTGGTGCTGTGCCTTTCCATCCTGACGGTTATGGTGACCATGAAGATCAAAGAAGGCGGCTGGATTACCCTGGTGATTACCTGTCTGTGCATTGCCGGGTGCTTTGCCATCCGCCACCATTACCGGGCCTTTACGCAACGGCTGCGCCAGGTGGAGTCGGCGCTGGAGGATATTCCAACTGATCCCACCAAGGTGACGCCGTCGTTCGACCCCAAGAAGCCGACGGCCGTTATTCTGGTCGGTGGTTTCGCGAAGCTGGGTGTCCACTGCATGCTCAATGTGTTTCGGATCTTCCCCCAATCGTTCACCAATGTGATCTTCATCTCCGTGGGCGTGCCGAACTCCGATTTTTTCAAAGGTGGCAGCCATGTCGAAGAACTCGTGCAACGAACCCAGACGTCCCTGGATCGGTACGTGGAGATGGCTCATCGTCTGGGAATCCCAGCCGAGTCCAGCTATCGCATCGGGACCGACGTGGTGAACGAGGTTTCCGAAGCTTGTGTCGAGCTGGCAAAGAAATACCCGCGGGCTGTGTTTTTCGCGGGTGAAGTGGTTTTCGATGAACCGAAATGGTACGACCGAATCCTCCATAACGAAACCGCGTTCGCCATCCAGCGGCGATTGCGTTTTGCGGGCGTGCCGATCGTGGTGTTGCCGATCCGCCTGTTTCGCAAACAGAAGATCCCCCCCCCGCCGCCCTCCACCGCACCCGCGTGATCCGGTACGAACGGATGCAAGTGATACTTGCGTTTCGATGCAGACTTGCTAGCCTCGCATGCCAATTGGTGGCCCTTTTGAATGATAGTCGCTGCTATGACCAAGCAGCGTCTCCTGAGGCCAGACGCGCCGCGGAATTTGCCATATGGATGACAAGATAGGTTCTCCTCCACCCCCAAAGAACCTCACCGACCGGGTGAAAACGCTTGTCATCGGTCGTGCCCTCAGCCCGCATGACCGCTCCGTCTTCCATAAACTGTCGCTGATTGCCTTTTTCGCCTGGGTGGGATTGGGTGCCGACGGTTTGTCGTCATCCTGTTATGGGCCGCAAGAGGCGTTCTTGGCGCTGGGGACACATCCTTATTTGAGTATTTTCATCGGCTTGGCATCGGCCGCGACAGTGTTCGTAATCAGCACGAGTTACTCGCAGATCATCGAATTGTTCCCGACCGGCGGCGGTGGTTATCTGGTCGCCAGCAAATTGCTCTCACCCACCGTTGGCATGGTTTCCGGCTGCGCGCTGCTCATCGACTATGTGCTGACGATCGCGATCTCGATTGCCAGCGGGGCCGATGCGTTATTCAGTTTCTTGCCCGGTGGTTGGCTGCCATACAAGCTCAGCTTCGCGATCATGGGGGTGCTAATCCTGACGTTGCTGAACCTTCGCGGTGTGAAGGAATCCGTGGTGGCCCTGGTCCCCGTGTTTATGGTGTTCGTCGCTACCCACGTCTTCGTAATCCTCTACGCCTTGATCGTGCACGCGGGTAATTTCGGTCAGGTTTTTGCCGCAACCGCGGAGAATGTGCGGCAGGCGCACACGGAACTGGGGTTATTCGGCATGATGATGCTCATGCTGCGCGCCTACAGTCTGGGCGCGGGCACATATACCGGGATCGAGGCGGTCAGCAACGGCCTGCCCATCCTGCGTGAGCCGAAAGTAAAGACCGGTAAACGGACGATGCTCTACATGGCCATCTCGCTGGCGTTTACCGCCACGGGATTGATGTTCGCTTACCTTCTCCTGCATGTGAACTATCAGGAAGGCAAAACGTTGAACGCGGTGCTGTTCGAAACATTGACCGCCAACTGGGGCGTTGGGGCGCGATGGTTCGTACTGGTGACGTTGGTTTCCGAGGCGCTGCTGTTGTTCGTCGCTGCCCAGGCGGGTTTCCTCGATGGCCCGCGCGTACTGTCCAACATGGCAATCGACCGCTGGATGCCGACGAAGTTCGCCACACTTAGCGACCGTCTCGTTACGCAGAACGGCATCTTACTCATGGGCCTTGCCGCGTTTCTGGTGGTGTGGCTGTCGGGCGGATCGGTGAGGTTTCTGGTGGTCTTGTACAGTATCAATGTGTTCATCACGTTCTCCCTCTCGCAACTCGGCATGGTGCGCCACTGGTGGATTACGGAAAAAGGCGTCGACCACCGTCTCAAGAAATTGTTCATCAACGGCCTTGGCCTCGTCTTGTGCAGTGCCATCCTGGTACTGATGACAATCCTCAAGTTCCGCGAAGGTGGCGCCATCACGGTTGTGCTGACCGCTGGGTTGGTCGTCGTCGCACTGCTCATCCATCGCCACTACCGCTACACGGGCCTCCTGTTGCGCCGGATCGACGATCTTGTGCATGCCACTGAGGTCGAAACAGGAATGAGCGATCCGGACGAAGACAAGATCGTGCCCGAGTGCAACACCAAGGCCAAGACCGCCATCATTCTCGTCAGCGGTTTCAACGGCCTCGGTCTCCATACGCTGTATGGTGTGATGCGTACGTTCGGCGGCGTCTTCAAAAATTTCGTCTTCGTCGAGGTCGGCATCGTTGATGCCGGCAATTTCAAAGGCACCGATGAAATGAACCGCCTCCGCAGCCACGTGCTCGAGGAACTCGACCACTACGTCGATTACATGCGCGACCACGGCTACCATGCCGAATGTTTCTACTCGCTGGGAACGGATGTTGTGGAAGAACTGGCGCAGGTTGCCCCGAAGATCGTCACGAAATTCCCCAACAGTGTCTTCTTCGGCGGCCAACTCGTCTTCCCGAAAGATACCTTCGGCTCTCGCTGGCTGCACAACTACACTGTCTTCGCCGTCCAGAAACGTTTCTACCGCGCCGGCTTCCCCTTCGTCCTGCTGCCGATTCGGGTATAACTTCTGTCCCATCTCGTCGCTACTCCCGCTTCAGCGCCTTGACGGGATCAACGTTGGCGGCACGGTTGGCGGGCAGCAGGCCGGCCAACAACGAAACCACCGCCGCACCCACAATCAGCAGGATACAGAATCTCAGATTGATGGAGAAAATTGAGTCGGGGATAAGCATCGCCTCTTCGGGATCGAATACCTGTCCCCGGGCGAAGCTGATGACCCAGCGGCTGATGGCCAGCGCCAGGGCCCAGCCCAGCACCATTCCGAATACCGTCCCGAGCACACCCTGCAACACCGCCTCGCCCAGAAACAGGCGGCGAATCTCCCGTTTCGTGGCGCCGAGCGCGCGGAACAGACCGATGTCGACGCGACTGTCGGACACGGTCTTGGAGGTGGTGCTCCACACCAATCCGCACGCCAAGCCAAGAATCAGGCCGCCAAACGCGAACGCGACCAGTTTCACGATGTGTACCGTGCTATCAAAGGCGCGCGCCTGGTTCTCGAACGTGCGCGCCCGTGTCGCCACGGAAAAACCCATGTCCTCAATACGTTTCGCCACCTCCTCGATGTCGGCGCCAGGCTTCACCAACACAATACCCTCTGGGTATTCACCAGCCTTGGGCGTGCGGCGGCCGCGGTCTCCGTACACCACTTCGTCCGTTTCCGGCAGCGGATTTCGCGAGGCGAGGCGCCGGCGCTGCTCGAGCCATTTCTCACACATGACGGCCGCGTCAAATGGCATCAACACTTTGTTGCCCGGGCAATAACCGACGATGCGCCCTTTCAGCGTGAGGGTGGTGCTGAAGATCGTGGTGTCGTACATCGCACGGAAGCTGCGTTCCATCGCATCGCGTTGCGTGGTTATTTCATCATCGCTCGTCGGCTTGTATTCACGCTTCGCATAATCGTAGATGAAACCCGACAGCCGTGCGTAGTTGTCGCCGAGAACGATGGTTACTTCCCGTCCCAGCCAGGTTGTCTCGCCAGCCGGGTCGTTTTCCAGTTTGCCGTGCTTCTCATCGAAGCGCAGCTGTACCTCACGCTCACCGACAACCAGCGGGATCGAATTGGTGTTGCCGGTCAGCCGCGCGCGGTCGGTCACGTATTGCAGCAGCATCGCCTCCGGAACACCCTGAAGTTCGACGACCGGCTGTGGTCGCTTCCCGAATTGGCTGATGCTCACGGGCTGTACCGAGACGGGCCTGTCAGCAGCCTCGACACCGGCCCAGCCGCGGATTTCGTCGAACACCGATTCGCTCAAATACTGCACCCGTTTCTTCGCTTTCTGATTCTGCCCCTCATTGGGCGGCCCAAATTCGTACGGGTTCTCGCCCGCGTACACGCGAATGATGTTGGGATCGATCTCCTCCGTCCAAATCGTCTTCACGGCCACGTCGCGCACGCCTTCCATCAAGGAGTTCGCGGTGACCACCACGACCACGCCGAGGGCGACGGAAATGATCGCGAATACCGCCCGTTTTCTCCGCAGTCCCAGCTTCTGGGTCGTCAACCGCAGGTAATCCCGCCGCCGAATCACGCCAACTCTCCTTTCTCGATGCGGATGACACGTTGGGCAAACGCCGCCGCTTTTTCGTCATGCGTGACCATCAACACCGTCACACCACGCTCGCGATTGATGCGCTGCAGCAGCTCCATCACGTGTGTGCCGGTTTCGCGGTCGAGATTGCCCGTCGGCTCGTCGGCCAGGATAATTTTGGGATTGTTGATCAGGGCGCGGGCAACGGCCACGCGTTGGGCTTCGCCACCGGAAAGCTGGTCCGGCTTGTGTTCTAGACGTTCCTGCAATCCGAACTCCGCCAGCAACGCACGGGCGCGCGCCCGCCGCGTGCCTTCGTCCACGCCCGCGAACACCAGTGGCAGCGCGGCGTTGTCCACCGCCGTGTAATAACTCGGTAGATTGAAGAATTGAAACACGAAGCCGATGGTGCGGTTGCGAAACGCGGAGATCTTCCCATCATCCAGGTTGTTCAGGTTCTCACCCGAAACGACCACGTTGCCCGCCGTGGGTGTCAGCAAACCCGCGATGAGCTGGATCAGCGTCGTCTTGCCCGAACCGCTTGGCCCCATGATGGCCTCAAAACTGCCCTCGCGGATGTGCAGGTTAACGTTGCGCAGCGCCAGCACCCGCTCGCTCTTAAGCCGATACTCCACGCTGATGTTCTCGAGGCGAATCATCTAGTCAGTCTGTCATGCCCTCACGCGGCGCATGTAATGTCCTCATTCGAATCCACAGAGTCAATGCTTGGTGCTGATACAGTCATCCGTTTTGTAGGGCGCGATGCCTGTCGTATAGGTATCGCGCCGCGTTGCTGGTGTTGGGTCGCCGCATTTTGGCTTCGCTCCTACCAATCGACCCATTTTCACCTTATTTTGACCCCATTCGCCGTCTTGGCCGTGCAGGAACTTGGGTTCGCTTTGTCGACCGAACCCAAATCACTTTTTGCACAACCCACTCATGCCTAATTACATCCGCAAAATAAATTTGGGTTCGGTTTTCCAAAAAGGGGTTTTTACGAGATTCCTGTGCCAACACCGCAAGGCTCGTCGCCGTTGCACCGCCCTATTCCTGTCAAACAACTGCGCCGACTGTAGGCCAACCGGCCCGGTTGGCGGCGCGCCGACTGCAACTTGTAGCGGTGATCTATGACCGCCGAATCTTGAGGTCTACCCCACTCCGCACCATCCCTCCAAAAGATATGTCAAACAACCGCTTCCATCATACCCACCCCGGCCTATTTGTCCAGCCAAATATCGATTTCCGATATCAGACTCTGACGACACGCCGCTT
>Ga0265338_10003928_pt1 | contig 20492 bp, 16 predicted proteins | sample 42126metaG_FD_193579 | JGI IMG/M metagenome (GOLD analysis project Ga0265338, IMG submission 193579) | Rhizosphere microbial communities from Carex aquatilis grown in University of Washington, Seatle, WA, United States - 4-21-26 metaG | ecosystem: Host-associated > Plants > Roots > Rhizosphere...
GTTGAAGAAGCTGGAACACGAAACCGCCGACAGCGTGCGCATCGAGCCGTGCTTCTCGCCGGTGTGGGACACCGCCATCGTCGCGGTTTGCCTCCATGAATCCGGCATTTCGGAAAATCATCCCGCCCTGAAAAAATGCGCCACCTGGCTGATGGACCGGGAAATCCGCATCCGGGGCGATTGGTATCATAAAAATCCCACGCGCGTTGAACCGAGCGGCTGGGTCTTTGAATTCAACAACCAATGGAACCCGGACGTGGACGACACCGCCATGGTGCTGCTCGCGCTCCGCAAAATTCCCACCGACCACCCTGCCCGGCGCGACGAGTGTTTCCGGCGCGGCTTGAACTGGATGCTGACCTTCCAGTGCAAGGACGGCGGCTGGGCCTCGTTCGACAAGGATTGCACCAAAAACATCCTCGAAAAAGTCCCGTTCGCCGACCACAACGCCATGCTCGATCCCGAATGCGCCGACATCACCGCGCGCATCCTGGAATTGCTCGGGTACGAAAAGTTCCGGGTGACCCATGCGCGCGTGAAGAAGGCGCTGGATTACATCCGCGCCCAGCAGGAGCCGGACGGTTCGTGGTACGGCCGCTGGGGCGTGAATTACATTTACGGCACCTGGCAGGTGCTGCGCGGCCTGCGCGCGATGAACCTGGACATGCAGCAAGCGTGGCTGTTGAAGGCGCGCGACTGGCTCGAAAGCGTCCAGCACGAGGACGGCGGCTGGGGCGAACGCTGCAACACCTACGACGATCCGGTTTTCAAGGGACGCGGTCCGAGCACGGCGTCGCAGACCGCCTGGGCCGTGATGGGCCTGTGCGCGTTCGACGACCCGGAGAATCCGCAGCTCAAGCGCGGCATCGAATACCTGGTCCGCACGCAAAACCTGGACGGCTCGTGGACGGAACATGAAACCACCGGCACCGGTTTTCCGAAGGTGTTTTATTTGAAATACGACATATACCGCAACGCCTGGCCGCTGCTGGCGCTGGCGACATACCGCAAAATTGTTGAACGCGCCGCCGCCCGTCAGGCCGAGGACGTGGACGGCCACCCGCATCCCGCCATGGAAGCTTCCCCCGAAGTCGTCCGGTCCAAAGAATGACGGGCAGGCGGGTGTCTTAATCTTAATCTTTCGATGTGAACTGATGAGTCTACTGATTCCAATCGACGCCTTCGATAACTTCAATGCGGTTAAAGATTTTCCGATCGCAGAGATACCTACAGATGCATTGTCCGACCTAGTTGAAGCGTTGAAGGAATTGGACGAGCGGGAGGAGCTTGAGCCGTTTGTGCGTTCAATTCTCGCGGATGGAGCACAGACACCACATGGGCCAGCTGAAATAGTGGACATCTTCACACACAGAGTGTCAGTGAACGGTCGGCACGGACTGGCTGCGTTTATTTTGAAAGGCAAATCGTTCCCAACGGTTAGACCTGCGGATGTCGCTCATCAGATATATCGTCTCAAAAAAATTGGAGGATTAAAGTTTGCGGTATTTGCAGCGCCGGGAATCATTTTGGATGCGGCAAAAGAGCAGTTCTGCACCACATGCGCTGAGATGGGCTGTTATCACTCCATTTTCAATGCAGAGGATTTGGCACGGCTTTTTATTGCATACGGATTTTTCTGCCCTCGCGATGCGAGCCGGATCTCTAGTGGCAGATGTAAATGCGGCTATTCGCCAAAGAAACGCATCCTCAATTTGCTTCAAAAGGAGGCACTGGAGGGCCTTTCCGTTGCCCATGCTTCGGGGCAAAAGACAGGCCTGATTGTATTACCACCGGGAAGCGGCAAAACGCGTATTGCCGCCGAGGACGCAATACGCATGAACGCCAAGCGCGTTCTTTACATCGCGCACACCCATGAGATTCTGGACGTTGCTCAATCGGAGTTTGAAGCAAAATTCGGCGCTGAACAAGTTCTCCGATTGGAGGATGGAACTTCACTACTTCGACTGAATCGAGTTAATATCGCGACGGTCAAATTGCTCTCAGAACATTTGGATAAGCTTTCTGCAGACCAAATTGATTATCTCGTCATTGACGAATTTCATCACGTTGCAGCGAAGTCTTATCGTCGCGTTCTTAAAAAATTAGGTCCTGCTTTCCTTCTTGGACTTACTGCGACGCCATACCGTGGCGACCGACAGAATATTCTCGAACTTTGCAATAACACCATCGTTGTAAGTTACGCACTGAGGTTTGGCATCGAAACCGGCGTTCTCTGCCCGTACCATTACTTTGGTTGCTTCGACAATGTCGACTATTCTCAAATCAGGCACAATGGAGCTTCTTACAGCGTTCGCGATCTAGAACGAGCGCTCATCATACCGGAAAGAGATCAAGCGGTTATTCGAAAGTGGCGCGAAAAAGCAGAAGGGAAACCGACTTTGGCTTTTTGTTGCTCCATTCAGCACGCTGAACGTGTTGCAGCGAGTTTCAATGCGGAGGGCATTCGCGCAATTGTTTATAGTTCTGAGATGGAGAAGAAACGCCGTCAAAGAACATTGAGCGAATTCAAGGCCGGGTCAGTTTCGGTCCTATGTGTAATCGATGTGCTGAATGAGGGTGCTGACCTGCCGTTTGTTGAGTGCCTGCTTTTCTTGAGACTGACAGAATCCAAAAGAATATTCTTTCAACAATTGGGACGCGGTTTGCGAAAATACGTCGGCAAATCTCATTGTGTCGTGATTGATTTTATCGGGAACTTTAAGAACGCCCACCGGCTTGTTGAATACCAAGGGTTACTTCCGTTCGGCGAGTCTGATCCAGGTGATGGAACAAAAGCCCATTGGTCGCGAAAGGATGTGCTCAATTTGCCTCTGGGCTGTCAGGTCAATTTCGATGACCGTGTCGTTGAACTCTTCTACGATCAAACAAACGACCCTGCTTATGCCACTCGGCATAACATCGGACGCATCTTGGTTTATCAGTACGATCGGCTTGCTAAAAGACTTAATCGAATACCGACAAAGCTAGATATCGACCGAAACTTTATGGTCAACAGCCCCATCTACGTTACTTTTTTTGGAAGTTGGAAGGCATTCGAAGAAACAATGGCGAAAAGAAGGGTGTCATCGAGTAACTGAGGCTGGCGAGGTCGGCGGCGTGGGCACAGGTCATATCGTGGGTAAACGTCGCAGAAATTCACCTCTTGTCCTTTCTTGTTTGAAGGGTTGCGTTTGGTTTTATCGGGAACGAAGTTCGAGCCGGACAGTATAGCGAAATGGCGGGCCGGTTCCCAAGGGCGGCTGTGAACATCCGGCGGATAACAAAAAATAACTTTTCTTTGTGTAAAAAGCTCTAAGCCGGAACATCGCCGAACCGTGACTCCCAGAATCCAGCCCGGCTGGTTTCGCTCATGCTTGAACGGATGCGTCAGACTCATCCACGCTGCCTCAACGCACGAGCCGCTACAGGACAAGACCCCGTTCGGTTCGCCCCTCCGAAGAATCGTCGCTCACGGCGCCAAAGGCCGCACGGCTTGCACACGGTAGAAACGCACGGGTGCGTTGGTGTCCGTGAAATTGCCACTCGTCGAGCTGCCTGCCGGTGCGATAAGGCCGAGGCCGCTGTCCGCCCAGGTGTTGTGGCTCAGATCCGTTGTTTTTTGCGCCTGATAAAACCGCGTGGTAACGCTGTTCCAGGTGAGCGTGGTATTAGTGCCGCCGGGCGCAAAAGTGAAGGCAGTGATTTTTAGAACACTGTTTACGTCGTTCGGATCTGTGCCGGCCAGATATTCCTGCAGGTTGGAAAGGCCGTCGCCGTCCGGGTCGCCGTTTACGTCGATGGCAATCGTCCCAAAATTTTGCAACTCCCACGCGTCGGGAATGCCGTCGCTGTTGCTGTCCGCCCCGGCCTGGATTGAATCCGTCTGCACGTAGGCCACGGCGTTGCTCAGGGAAAGCCAGCCGCAATTGGCGCTCCAGGCGTAGCCGCTCAATTGGCCGGTGGCCAGGTCCACCCTGGGCGCGCCGGTGTCCTCGAAATTGATCCAGCCAATGTTCGCGCCATGGGCGTAACCGCGCAAATTGCCAAGGCCATCCTGATTCACGCCGAAATCATCGGCGGAAAGATTTTGATAATAAATGCCGTTGGCCGGCCCCCCGCTGCCGAGGGCGATCCAGCCGACGTTGGCGGAATAAATGTAGCCGGAGCAGACATATTCGCCGATGACCGCGCCGTTCGCACCGTCGCCGGTCCAATCCATCCAGCCGATGTTTGCGCCGTAGGCGTAGCGATTCGCACCGTCAATCATGGTCGCGGCGTGAACCGACAGTGACGATGGCAGGATGAGGACAGCGGCGGCGAGTTGGATAAAGGCAATGGGCTTCATACTGATGCTCGCGGGTTCGATCAATATGAGAAATTCGCCCAGGGCGAGGTGGACGCGATCGTGCCGCCCGCGGTCATGTCCACGATCGGCCCGGAGGCGGTAGCGGATCCGGGAAAGGAATAGTTTGTGGCATTGCCGTGGGCGCTGTTCCGGACAATCAGGTTGTTGTTTCCGCTCATCGAATAGCCTCGTACTGTATTGCCGCTGCAACTGTTCCCATCGATGCGATTTCCGTTTGAGCTCGCGTCAATGCCGAAGTGGTTTGCGTCGCACGTGTTGCCAACCACCTGGCAGGTGCTGTCCACTGTAATGCCGGCGCTCCCATTTGCCTCGGCGGTGCAGCTTCGGACGGTGCTGCCGATGGTGCCGAAACCAAAGCTGATGCCGTCGAACTGATTGTTCCCGGCGGTGCAGTCCGCGATGGTACAGCCCGACCCGGCGAAGATGCCTGCGCCGCCGATGCTGGTACCGACGGCAACGTTTCGGCTGGAGTTGCAGTGGATGACCGAACTGTCATCCCCAACCGTGATGCCAGTGCTGCCATTGCGGCTCGAGGTGGAATCAATGATCGTGACGAAGCTTCCGCAATTAAATCCGGCCCCCGTGTTCACGGTGGCGATACAACTGCTGATCATGGTGCGGTCCCCGGCGGTGAAACCGGTGGTATTGGCCGTGGCGGTACAATCCTTGATCTCCGCGCCGTTCCCCACGACAAAACCGGTGGCATTGCTGGATGCCACGCAATCCCTGGCCGAGCCGTTACCCAGCGCCAGCCCCGTTGCGCCGACATTGCCCGAGAGGCGCAGCTTTTCCGCGAGCGTGCTGGTGGCCAGATCGGTCCGCACCCCGCCATCGGCCCAGCCTTGGACGGTGCCGTTGCGGACGCAGAGGTTTTTTTGCACGGCGGGGACGTTGACGCCGCGGAAAGTGCCGCCGCCGCTGATGAGCGCAAAGCCGTTCAGGTCCAGCGTCACGTTATCCGCCTGAATGCTGATCCCGTGCTTGCCGGGTGCTCCCGTGATGTTGCCGGTGAGATAATAGGAGCCGGGCGCGCTGATGATAAAGGTGTTCGCCCCGTCACCCGGCGTATTGGCCGCATTCACGATCGTGCGCGCCTCGACCTGATCGAGCGACTTCATCGTTGGCGCGGGTGGGCCGGGCGGCGTGAGGCTGCCTTGCGCCAAAGCTGAGTGTTGAAGGTTGAGGACTAAGAGCAACAACAGCAATGCGGCGCGTTGGATTATTGTGAGTCTGGTTTTCATGGTTCAATTGGCTGGAGTTCACCGAGTTGACCGGTGTCGCCAGGATTAAAGGTCCTCAGCCAACGAACCCGAAATGGAGGAGACGTTTCTTTGTAGCACTAAACTGCCGCGGAACAAGCTAAATGTAGCCGGTGAAGGTATGGTTAAAAACCGGGAACTTTGGCCTTTTCCCAAATCCCGTCACTTGTCACGTGTCACACGCCGCGCACACTCGGCTTCACCATGCCAGAGACTTGTATCAAAGAAAGGTTTGTGCTCCTCTTAATTCATGTGTTTACAAACCTCGCTGATAAAACCGTGGGATGATTGGAATTGGAATGGCGATGAGATTGTTCATCTGCCCATCGTCCCGGCTTCGCGGCCTATCCCCGGCTCCAAAACCAAATCACGTTATAATATTGATATCCGGGAATATCTCACCACCACCAACAACGCCGTCGTGGGCGAAAGGTTGAGTGACATCATCAAAAAATTGCCAAACGATGGAGAACGAGCACTCTTCCGGTCCCATTCCCGAGGAAGTTTCGATTTCCGGGCCGACACGATTCTCGAATCGTTCAGGGACCTGCGCTACCTGTCCAAAGCCAACGTAACGCCCGGTGGCCCTGATGCCTGGTTGTATCCGGACGAAACGTTGCACCAAAAAGGCGGTGACTGCGAAGACCTCGCGTTCCTGTTGGCCGCCTTGCTGATGGCGGCGGGAATCAGCGGCTATTGTGTCCGCGTCGCCCTCGGCTCACTGCACATCACCTTGCCGAACGGCAAACTGCAGAAGCACGATCATTGCTGGGTGATGTACCAGAATGAAGGTGCAGTCTGGGAAATCCTTGAACCCATGACCAAAGTCGGCGGTCGTGCTGGGAAATCGAAGATCGGCCCAGTCCGGCAACTCGCGCAGAAGGTGGAATACGTCCCGCACTACGTGTTCAACGTTGATCATCTCTGGCAGATTCATTCCCGCGATTTCAACAAGAACGCGACATTTCAAGATTACTGTCAGGACCGGAAGTTCTGGAATAAATTCGATCCGAGCTTCGCCATGGGTGTCCACAACTCTATTTACGACTTGGCCCTTGGCGACAAGATTCCCGCTTCAGCCATTAGCGCCATCAAACGCAAAAGCCTGTTGCTGGACGCAAACATCCTAACCTACGACCCGCGCGACCATTTCGACAATGGCTACATCCCCGATAGTTGGGACCGGGTGAACACGCGCCTTGCCGCTTTTACCAAAGACAACACCGATTGGGACAGTTTCGGTGCCGCCGCCCATTCCATCGGCGATTTCTACGCGCACTCATCGTACGTCCATTTTGCCGTACTTCAGAACGCCGCATCGCCGCAGGGACAAGCTGTGGTTTACAGTCCCGGCGGGAACCTCGTCGCGCCGCCGCAATACACCGCCAACCCCGCCGACCCGTCATTACCACCGTTTGACCTTACATCAGACGCTTTCTCGCTCAACACGAATTTGTGGAAGGGAACGAAACAACAAGCCGCGGCGCAATGGGCTGGCAAGCTAATCTCCGGGCGGTACGCCCAGAAGTACGATCCAGTGGCAACTTTTTGGGAAGGTTTTACCAGCCTGCCGTTGGAACTGACGCAGGCAGCGGATTACAACACCCGCGGAGCATTGCCACATCACAATGAAATTGCTGTGGATGACCAGAACATCAGTGCCGGCCACAAGCTATATCGCGCGATGGCCAACGGCCAGGATGACCGGCAGGCCTTTACCAACCAATTCCGCTGGCGCAAGAACACGGCGGTTGCCCATATCCAGCAGGCATTGGCCGACAATTATCATCCCTAAGAACCCGCGCATTTGCTGTGGCTCGTGAATTTCAAAAGGACGGAACTTTCAACATTCAAGTGCACAAAACGAAACGGTGGGCCGTTTCCTCAGGGCGGCTGTGAACATCCGGCGGATAAGAAATAATAACTTTTCTTTGCGTTAAAGATTCCAGGCCGGAACATCGCCGAATTGTGACTCCCAGAATCCAGCCCGGCTGGTTTCGCTCATGCTTGAACGGCAGCGTCTTGCTTAAACGCGCTGCTTCAACGCATGAGCCGTTGCCTGATAAGACCCCGTTCGGTTCGCCGCTCCGAAGCATCGTCGCGAAGGTGCGAAGAGCCGTCGGGATGGAGATACCGACCGGTTATGAAGATGAAACGGGATTCCACAAGGTTGCCAAAACGACCGAAAGGGAGATCGAATGGCCGCCGGTTTGACGGACAAACACATGCGCGCCACCGGGCAACGTGGTGGGTATTCACCGCATTACAACGTCACACGTCGAAAGCTAGAACCTAACGCTGCGGATGCACTGCCGCCGTCTGACTCAGTTCACAAACGCTTTCAGCAAAAAGTTTGAAAACTTTCAGGCTGCGGTCGCGATCAATTTCGCATATTACAACTTTTGCAAGACGCATAGCGCGATTCGTATGACACCCGCACAAGCGGCTCATGTCGAGAATAGCGCATGGACGGTCGAAGAACTGGTTGAACGTTGTGGCGAATAAACAGGATTATCTGGCGCGCCTTCAAGTGGCGATTCAGCAATTGCATAATTGCGGTGCCAATTACCGCGAGACAGTGCCAGTGGAGGAAGTGTTTCAATTCCAAATCATCTGGAAGGGTGAAGTGGAGGTTTTTGATCTATACGGCCATCCAAAGGCTAAGGTTTGTTATGCCTGGTCACATCGTGAAGGGGTGGATGATAAAGGAGAAAAGTTTGTGATGGTGTTACAAATCCCGCCCGTAATTTCACCAGAAACTGCGGTAAAGGTCGCAATCGCCGCCGAAGTGAAAGGCAAAAAATGACACGACATTTTCTACGAAAAAATCTGTTTCCGAACCACGCCGATTGGAGACGAAAAAGACAGAGAAAGGTTATGTTCTGGGTCGTCTTCGTTGCAGTCCTTCTCGCAGCCATCTTGGGAGTGGCGATGCTGTTCGTAGATTCCAAAAGGCCAAGTTAACAAGTATATGATTACGGGAAACGGGCCATTTTCGTCTCTCACCCGAAAAGAACGCTTTTGGGCTTATACGGGAATAGTGATAATAATTACCGCTATTATGGTATTTGCGATAGTCATAGTTATAACCATTCACCAGAAACATTTAGCAGAGGCTTTTTCAAAACAACGTTCCGGCGCTACTCCTCCACCATGGAACGGGTCGAATGGTTCCATAACAAACGCACTTACGCCCCAACCAGACCCTTTTGTTCCAAACACAAATTCAAATTAGGACACCGCCACGTGGTGCGCTGAGTTGACAGGGTTGCCGCAGCCGACCATGCTGGACTTCGGCCATGCTTGAGCGAACCCAAGGCATCACGTGAAAGGCATTCCCCATGACAGATGGTTCGGTTGGTTGAGTCTCGCGATTGTGGCGGGTTACTTCATCGTGGGTCTGTGGCCGTTCTCCTTTCGTCCTTCCAACCGGGTCACCTGGCTATCCGGGCATCCCGGCCTGCATTTTGAGCCTTACGGAATAGCCTACGACCCCGCGCCGCTGCCGGTGCTTCCGGGATTGAGCGGCGCTGCCGGTCAGTCCGCAAACTTTACAGTGGAGCTGTGGATTGAAACGCGACGTGAACCCGCCAACAATGTGTTCAGCATCCTGACCATCCATAACCCCCGCCTGCCCCTTGATTTTGTCCTCGGCCAATGGAAGCAGGACTTTTTACTGCGGGCGACGATCCAGCATCCGCAGCCGGCAGATGCCATCCGCGAGGTGGGCCTGGATGATGTGTTGCCGGAACAACAGGCACGGTTCATCACCGTTCGGGGCAATGACGCTGGAACTGATTTTTACCTGGACGGAGTGGTTGCCGGACGTTTTCCCGGGTTCCTCTTGAATGCGAAGGCGTTGAACGGACAACTCATTTTGGGTAACGGTGCTTCCGGAAAACATTCGTGGACGGGGCGGTTGTTCGGATTGGCCCTGTATGACCGGGCGCTCAATGTGGCGGAAATGGCCCGTCACCGCGCGCTCTGGACGCAGGGCCGCGCCCGGCAACTCGTAAACACCCCCGGTCTGGCAGCGCTCTATCTATTCGACGAGGGCCGCGGACAACAGGCAAAGGATTCCTCCGTCAATCGCCATCGCGTGATCATTCCCGCTGTCTTTCGGCCGATCCACAGGGACTTTTTGCTCCCGCCCTGGAAGGACATCTCGTACAACCGACCGGATTATTCAGATATGGCCATGAATGTCCTTGGTTTCGTGCCGTTTGGTTTCTGCTTTTTTCTCCATCGTTACGCGATCAGGCCGCGTCGGTTGCTCACGAACGCTTTGCTGGTGGTGCTCGCCGGAGTCGCGGTCAGCCTGACGATTGAAATCATCCAGGCCTGGCTGCCCAACCGGACGTCTTCCATGAACGACTTGTTGACGAACACGGCCGGCATGCTGTTTGGTGTGGCCCTGGCCCTGGCGATTCGACCCAAAGTCGCGAAAACGTAAGTTGAAGTGTCGGCACTGCGCCGATTCATTCGAGCCGCCCGTCTGCACCATGTTTCGGCGCGGCAGGCAGGCTCAACGCTACAGCAATCCGGCTTTCTCCTTTTCCTCCATGAAATGGAGGAGAAGACCGGAAAAAAAATTGAAAACTTTAAAGCTGCTGTTGCTCTGAATTTTTCGTATTATAATTCCGTTAAGGCTCACGGTGCTTGGAAAACAACTCCCGCAATGGCTGCAGGAATTGAAAAGAGCCATTGGACGGTTGCCGAACTGGCTGAATCGCTGTGGCGAATAAACAAAACTATCTGGCGCGCCTTCAAGTGGCGATTGAGCATTTGCACAATTGTGGTGCGAATTGGCGCGAATCCGTAGCGGTGCATGAAGTGTTTCACGGCAAAACCGTCTGGAAAGGTGAGGTCGAAGTGTTTGGCTTGTATGGTCACGCCCAGGCGACGGTTTGCTATGGCTGGGCACAGCCCGAAGAGAAGGACAATAAGGGAGAACGGTTTGTGACCGTCTTGCAAATGCCGCCTGTTATTTCGCCGGAAACAGCGGTAAGGGCTTCGATTGTGGCGGATTCAAGAAGGGAAAAATGACACACACTGATGTTATGATTATCGCTTTTTTGACCGGCATTTTGCTTTGGGGAATTTACATGCAAATACGGAAATGAAATTTAAATCAAGACACTACCCGAGCCGTCCCTACCTTGACAGGTTTGCCGCTGACGACCATGCTGGCCTTCGGCCATGCTTGAGCAAACCGCCCAGATTGTTTCCAACGAGCGCGACACCGATTCTTATTTCCGTCTCGTCCTGCGCGCGCCGCAAATCGCGCCGCTCATCCAGCCCGGCCAGTTTGCCCACGTCCGCGTCCTGCCGCTGAAGGACGCCCTGCTGCGACGGCCATTCAGCATCTTCCAGGTTTCCGGCGACACGTTTTCCATCCTCTACAAAACCATCGGCAAAGGCACCGATGCCCTCGCCCGACTGGGCGCCAGCGAGGAGCTCAGCGTCATCGCACCGCTCGGCCACGGATTTACCGTGCCCAAACGCGGCGGTGAAACGCCGCTGCTCGTTGCGGGCGGTTACGGCATGGCCGCGATGTATCTGCTCGCGCAACGTTCGCCGCAAAAGGGCATCGTCTTCGTCGGCGGTCGCAGACGGATTGACATCCTGTGCGAAAAGGAATTTCAGGCGCTCGGCTGGGACGTACGCGTGACGACCGAAGATGGCAGCCACGGAGAAAAAGGCCTGGTCACACAGCCGTTGATTTCAGAACTACGCAGGAGCCGAGGTAACGAGGCTCAAACTAAGAAGACGGAAAGCGGAAAGCGGAAAGCGAAAATGAGTCAGAGCCTTCTTACGTCGGCTCCTACAAATCGGAAAATGAAAATTTTCGCGTGTGGTCCGACAGGAATGTTGAAGGCGGTCGGCAAACTCGCCGACGAATTCAACATACCGGCGGAACTTTCCATGGACGAACACATGTGCTGCGGCGTCGGCGTTTGTCTGACGTGCGTGATTCCGGTCAAGACCGCTGAGAGTTGGGAATATCAGCGCACGTGCACCGAAGGGCCGGTGTTCGATTCGCGCCAGGTCGTGTGGGAAACAACCAAATGAAGTCCAAGGTTCAAACTCCAAAGTCCAAAGTGCCAAAGGCGGAGGATGGCGTGAATTTTTCCGTCCAGATCGGCAAACTGACGCTGCAAAACCCGGTGATGGTCGCGTCGGGCACGTTCGGTTACGGCGTCGAATACGCGCAACTCCTGGACTTGAACCAACTCGGCGCGGTCGTGGTAAAGGGCATCCGGCTGCACCCGGTCCGCGGCAACGCCACGCCGCGCACGGTCGAGGTCGCCAGCGGACTCATCAACGCCATCGGCCTGCAAGGGCCGGGCGTGGACAGGTTCATCAAAAAATACTGGCCGTTCCTCAAAACCCTGAAGGTCCCGACCATCATCAACATCTGGGGCACGACGGTGGAGGAATACGCCGAGGTGGCGCGGCGCTTTGACGCCCTCGGCGGCGTCGGCGCGCTGGAACTTAATGTCTCCTGCCCCAACATCAAGGAAGGCGGCGCGCAATTCGGCACGGATTTGAGATTGATTGCGCAGGTCGTGGCCGCGTGCCGCAAGGTCACGAAGCTGCCGCTGATTACAAAGATGAGCCCGAACGTAGTGAACATCGCACCTTTCGCCAGGGCGGCGGCAGATGCGGGCAGCGACGCGCTGTCCATCATGAACAGTTACCCGGCCATGGCGATTGACATCGAGACGCGCCGGCCGAAGCTGGCGAACGTAACCGGCGGCCTGACCGGACCGTGCATCAAGCCGATTGCCATCAAACTGGTCTGGGAAGCGGCGCAAGCGGTGAAAATCCCCATCATCGGCATGGGCGGCATCCAGAACGCGGCGGACGCGATTGAATTCATGGTGGCGGGTGCGACGGCGGTGGCGGTCGGCACGGCTAATTTCTATGAACCGCAGACACCGTTGCAGGTGATTGCCGGCATCCGTGATTTCCTGCAGCAGCACGGCCTCAAGGACGTGAAAGAAATTATCGGCAGTGTGGCAGTAAATAAGTAATTTACGATTTGCGATATACGATTTACGCGCCGCCTCCGATTTTCAAGTCACTCGTAAATCCGGAAAGGCCAGAAAATGACAACTGCTACATCAATAGACTTTAATCTTCCGGTATTGCCCGATTGGGTCATCATACCCGCCATCGCGGTTTTCGTTGTGGTTATTGGTTTGATTGTTTTCATCGTTTGGAAACGCCACAAACCAAATTAAAACGCAACCCTAAATCTGACATGTTCGAGCATCGCTCAAAACCGTTGCTGCCGTTGTCGGCGTTTTATTGGCGCCTGGCGCGGAGCGCCAGCATCGGTCTGCTGGTCATCGCGTCCACGCTCGGCATCGGGATGGTCGGTTACCGGGCCTTTGAGGGAATGCCGTGGGTGGACGCCTTCGTCAATGCGGCGATGATTTTGTCCGGCATGGGGCCGGTATCGTCGCTACAAACCGAAGGCGGGAAAATTTTTGCCGGTTGCTATGCGCTGTTCAGCGGACTCGCGTTCTTCGCGATTCTCGGAATCATTTTTGCACCGGCGGTCCACCGGTTCCTTCACCGGTTTCATGTGGACGAAGCGAAACGTGCGGAAAAGAAAGACGGGTGAATTTTCCGTAGTGGCAGAGGCATCTGTCGGCAGCCAAACCCACACCGGCTGGAGGCCGGTGCCACTATTCTGTTTTGCGCTTCGTGCGCGGCGGGGTATGCTGGATTCATGCTGTGGGCATTTACCAAGTATCATGGACTGGGCAACGACTACCTTGTCATTGACCCGAAGAACCTGCCGTCGCCGCTGACGACCGCGCAAATCAAGACGATTTGTCATCGTAATTACGGTATCGGTTCGGACGGCATTTTGCTCGGCCCCCTGCCCTCCAAAAAAGCCGCGTTCGCGCTCCGCATTTTCAATCCCGACGGCAGCGAAGCGGAAAAGAGTGGCAACGGGTTGCGGATTTTTTCGCGTTACCTGTGGGACAAGAAACTGGTCCGCGCCGAGGAATTCGCCGTCGAAACCGCCGGCGGTCTCGTAAAAGCCACGGTCTCAGAACGCGGCAAAATCGTGCGCGTGGAAATGGGCAAGGTCAGCTTTTGGAGCGATGAAATTCCCGTGGCCGGTCCGCGCCGCGAGGTCATCAACGAACCGATCCATCTGCGCGGGGAAAGATTCAACTTTTGCGCGGCGACGGTGGGCAATCCGCATTGCGTGTTGCCGCTGCCGAGAATCAGCGCGGACTTCGCGAGACAAATCGGCCCGCTGCTGGAGACGCACCTCCGTTTTCCCAAACGCACCAACGTGCAGCTCATGAAGGTGGTGGACCGCCACAACATCCAAATTGAAATCTGGGAACGCGGCGCCGGTTACACCCTGGCGAGCGGCAGCAGCAGCAGCGCGGCGGCAGCGGTGGCGCACCGGCTCGGCCTGTGCGACCGCGACATTTCCGTGCATATGCCCGGCGGCACCATCGAAATCGAGATTGGCGATGATTATGCGATTCGCATGACCGGCGCGGTGACCAAGGTGGCCGACGGCGTGATTTCAAAGGAAATGTTCACCGCGCCCGTTGCAACGTAGGGAAGTATCCGACCGTTGGAAAATACCCTGGCGGCCTTCTGGTCATCTACCGGTTTAGTCCCGTGGTATTGAAATGAAGCATCGGACCAGTGGTGCCGGCTTCTGACGCATAAAACGAAGTCACCAAAGCGCCCAAGGGACGAATGACCAGGCCTTTGGTTTTTCCATCCAGCAGGCGTTGCATGACCGGTCTGGAAATGGTGATGTAATTTTTGCTCCCGGGTTTGCCAGACATATCTACGTCGTAAATCATTTGGCTGTTGATGACGTCACGGACGGCGTGACCTTGCATCAGGCTGTTGTAGGTCACGGTTTCCTGATTCCAGGCGGGGTCTCCGCCCAGGATTTCAATCACCCGGATTTTGCCAAACTCTTCGCCGAAATCCTGGCCGTAATGTTCGATGAATTTGCCGCCGGTTGGGATCGAGCAGGTCGTCAATTCCAGTAAACCTGCCCCGTCCGCTTTATGGCCCTTGTATTTCGAAAAATCCCATCTTAAAACCGGCCATTGGACCGAAGTAACGGTCAGGATGCGCGCCGTTCCGTTTTGCTCCTCTACATGCCAGTCATTGAAATTGATGTCGGGAAAATCAGAATTAATCACACTGTCGTGAGTCACATCCAAATGATGTGAGAACGTGTCTGTATTCGGAATCGGCGGATGATAGGGCAGCGGTTCTCCCTTGTCCGGCCCGGCAGCGGCAACTTTGACAATGTCAGCGCGATAATAGTCGACATCCACATGATACTTCTCCAGTCCGCAATCGGTCAGCCCAAGCTGCACGTAAACCTTATCGCCCGGAACGGCATCAAAATTCGTGAACGTCATGCTGATGACGTGCCAGTCGTTTGTATCCGGTATGTCGTATTCCATCAGATAGGCATGGTAGTTAGTGGTTCTTTGGGTGTTTGCCATGAAGTTGACCCGGCGCGGCGCATGGCTGACGCGCACTTTTGCCTCCACGCGAAGGGCGTAAGCAGGGTCGTGCAGCTTTTTGAGATCCAGACAGAAAGACACGTCGCGTTTGATGATTGCCCACCAGACATTGGCCGTGTCGTGTGTCCCGTCCACGGAAAGGCGCGCAAAACCGTCCTGCTGGGTAAAATCCATGGTTGCGAAGCCATCACCGGTAAAAAAGAACCATCCTTCGATCTTTTTGCCGTCGAACGCATCCAGGAACTGCGCCCGGCAAAGGCTGAGAGAGATGAGAGTCAGGAAACCAATTATCGACAATTTTTTCATAATCACATTCGGATTTGCGCTTCTTCGGTTTCAATCGCAGTCTACTCACGCCGGCTGGTTTCGGCGAAGGAAAACGAAGACGGAAGCGCAGCCGTAATTCAGGCGCACAACCCGGTTTTCAAAAAATCAAGCCGCCGGGTTTACTGTTTGACGATGAGCACGCTGCAATGGGCGTGGTCGCTGATGCGGTCGGCGGTGTCACCGAGCAGCCGGCCCCATAATTCCGAGTGGTCGCTGTGGCCGATGATAATCAGGTCGTAGCCGCCATCCTTGGCAAAGTTCACGATGACTTTAGCCGCGTGACCGGCGCGGCTTTCGCAGGCGATTTCAACGCCCTGCTGTTTCGCCAGTTCCGCCACCTCGCGTTTGCGTTCCTCGAAATAATCGGCGGCGGCTTCGGCTTCGCCCTCGGATTCGCCGGGCAGATCGGCGTGTTGGGGCAGCGGTTGGCGCACCCAGAGCGCGGTCAGTTGGGCGTTGTAATGTTTGGCAGCGACGGCGGCGCGTTCGAGTGCGGCCTTTCCGCCTTTCGACCCGTCGTAACCCACCAGAATTTTTCGAAACATGGGCAGCATGATTTCCTCACTTTCGCTTTTCCCCGGCATCCGATGTCGGGTTGGTTTTCTTGTTATGGATTTTCTCGCTGTAAATCTTGCCCCATTCCATCATGGTTTCAATCGTCGGCTGGAAAAACTTTTGCGCGATGAGCGTCGGCACGAACGCACTCAAAATCACAACGGTGACAAGAATCGTGTATTGCGACTGGTCGATTATTTTATGTTGCAGGCCGAACAGCGAGGAAATGGTGCCGAACGTAAGGCCGGTTGCCATCAGCAGCGTCGTGTAATGCGCCTCGCGGTTGCGCATGTAGAATATCTTCGTGGACGGCCAGACGCCGATGTATTTCGTCACCATCTTTATCAGCAACAGAACGGCGATGAGGCCCAATGACGTCCACATCGCCGGCAACGAAACGAAAAGCCCGGCCTTGATAAAATAAAACGGCGTGAAAATCGTGAACGCAATGGTCCGCATCCGGCGCACGAGGGTTTTATCGCGCAGAAAGACCCCGGCGATGACCAGGCCGACGAGGTAAGCGGGCAGCACCGCTTCGCTCCTGGCAGCGGACGCGAGACCGCCAAGGAAAAACAGCACGAAGAAAATGAATTTCACCTCCGGCTCACTCACCCGCGTTGCGCCAAGTTTGTTGATGATGAAGCGGGTCAAACCCGGCATGAGCCAAAGGGTGACCGCGGTAACCACGACAAATGCCAGCAGCCAGAGGTTGAAGTCGGCAAAAAGTGTTCCCAGCGCGAGGACGGTCCCAAGATCCGTGATGAAACATGCGGCCAGAATGGTTTTACCCATCGGCGTTTCGCCAAAGCCACCTTCAATCATCACGGCATAAACGACGGCGACGGAAGTAGTCGAAAGCGCGATGCCCGCGATTTGCGCCTGATGCAATGGCCAGCCGAGGACGAATTGGGCGAACGCCCACACCGCCAGAAATGGCAGCGAAAAAGACAGGACGCCGATGGTCAGGCTGGCGCGCAGATTGGCACGCAGCGAAACGGGATCAATTTCCGCGCCCGCCAGAAAAGTCAGCACCCCGCTGCCGAGCATGGCGAGAAAGTTCGTCCAGTCCGTGGTCTGCAAAATGTGCTGGCCGCCGGCGAAGTGAATGTTACCCGCGGCCACGCCCACCAAAATTTCGATGAGGGCCACGGAAATGCCGACGCGGATGGAAACCAAACTGGCCAGAAAAGCCAGCCCCATCCAGATTGCCGCCACAAACCAAATGTTTTCCATAAAAAACTCCTGCTCATCCCGCGTGGCGGGACTCGTAGGAGTCATCAGCACTGAAATGGTCAGCCCCGAAAGCTTACAGGGTAGCGCGGTTTTCCCATGATGGGCAGGGCAAACTCCATTGCCTGCCAATACTAAACCGTCAACCGGCGGTTGTCGCAAGCATTTTTGGGGTGCTTTTTGCCAAAGGCGGTATCTGAACACACGCACCAAATGGAAACAACTCCCTCTCCCCGCCCGAGCGGGGAGAGGGTTGGGGCGAGGAGATTTGAAAACTGAGGTTCCCCTGATTTAGTGGACAGGGAAGGTGAAGCTGGTAAATGAAGAACCAGCATATGAACAAGCCACAAAAGCGGTATGACGCTACCTTCAAGCGGGATGCCGTGGAACTGTTATTAACGAGCGGCAAGCCACTCAAAGTTCTTGCCGTGGAACTGGGGATCTGTGATGTCACGCTGCGCACCTGGCGCAACCGGCATCTGGCCAAAACGCAACCGATCGAAACGGACGGCAAGAGAATCAGCGCCCAACAACTGGCGCAGGAACTACGCCGCACCCAAAAGGAACTCCAGATCGCCAACCGGAGGAACGAAATACTAAAAAAAGCGCTGGGCATTCTTTCCCAAGAACCGCTGCAGAACGATATGCCCTTATGAAAACCTTGGCTTCAGACTACTCGCTCCAAGAGCTGGCCTGGGCTATGGACGTTTCGCGCAGCGGTTATTACCGGTGGCGGCAGCGACCGGAGAGCCCGCGCGCCCAATCCGCGCGACAGCTCATCGCACGGATCACCCAGATCCACGAGCAAAACCGCAGGTGTTATGGCAGCCCACGCGTTTATCAGGCGCTTCGCCGGCAAGGCGTCCAGACCAGCGAAAACCGCGTGGCCCGTCTAATGAAAGCCGCCGGACTCAAGGCCAGACCCAAACGAGCCTTCCGTCCCCGCACCACCGACAGCAACCACCCACACCCCATCGCCCCAAACCGGCTCCAGACCACCGCATCGCCAACGGCTCCCAACCAAATCTGGGTAGCCGACATCACCTATATCTGGACCCTGGGCGGTTGGGTTTACCTGGCGGCCGTCATGGACTTGTTCAGCCGCAGAATCGTAGGCTGGTCCTTAAGTCAAACCCTGGAAACGGCCTTGGTCACAGAGGCCTTGCAGCGGGCATTGACGTCCCGTCGACCGGCCACCGGGCTGCTCCATCATTCGGATCGGGGATCTCAATATGCCAGTAGCGCCTTCCGGGCGTTACTGCATTCCTGGCACATTGAACCCAGCATGAGCGGCCCGGCTTGCTGCTATGACAACGCCGCCATGGAATCGTTCTGGAGTTCACTTAAAACCGAACTCGTCCATCAAACCACGTTCCGCAACCTTCAAGATGCCAGATTGGCCATTTTTGATTATATCGAACTGTTCTATAACCCAAAGCGGCTCCACAGCGCTCTGGGTTACCAATCACCTGTGGACTACGAAATCCAAATCAACTATAACCAAAACTAGCTGCACCAATGTCCACTTTTTTAGGGGAAGTCCACTACGCGTTGTCCTGCCTTGTTTTGGTTGAAGTTCTATTATGTTTTATTCGGGAATGGACGGGGAACGTGTGGAACTGTGTCCTTTGCCATGCGGTTTACAATGCGACGCAATGTTTGCCATGGTATATCTATACAACAGTTCTAGTCCTTCTTCTGCCTTACTGTGTTTACCGCAAACGCGCCAATCGGGAGATTTGAAATCAACCACGGATAAACACCGATTCACACGGATTTTCTTTATTTGGTAGGGCGGGCAGTCCTCTGCCCGCCGGACACTCGATTGGCGGAAAGCGGCGCGCACGGAGTGACGGGCCCTACCATGGAATTCCATCCGTGTGAATCCGTGTCCATCCGTTGCTAAACTAGGCCTTTCTTCGAAACACCTTCCCCACCGCCGCCTGGTCAACGGGTTTGACGATAAGTTCGTCAATGTTCACGTGCGGCGGCCGGCTGGCAATCCAGACCAGAATCTCCGCAATGTCTTCGGCGGTCAGCGGGTGGGTGCCTTCATAAACCTTTTTCGCGCTGGCCGCGTCGCCTTTGAAGCGCACGAGCGAAAATTCCGTCTCCGCCAGGCCGGGATCCACCGTGCCAACGCGAATGCCCGTGCCGAGCAGTTCGAGCCGCAGCGCGCGGGTGATTTGCAGCTCGCCCGCCTTGGCCGCGCAATAGACCGCACCACCTTCGTACGCCGTGTGGCCGGCCACCGAACCGATATTGATGATGCTCGCGCCGGTGTCGTGCGGCATCAGCGGCAGCGCCGCGCGCGTCACTCGCAACACGCCGAGCACGTTCGATTGAATCATCGCTTCCCAATCCGCGTCCTTGCCCCCGGCAACGGTATCCAGTCCGTGCGCGCCACCGGCGTTGTTGATTAGAACGTGCAGACCCGCCGGATTTGGCGTCTGGCGTCCGGGTTCCTGGATTTTGGACTTCGCCCAGTTGATGAAGGATTCAACGCTGGAGGTTTTGCTCACGTCCAATTCGTGAAACAACACCTCCCCTGCCCCCGCTTTCTTCGATTCTGCCGCGACCTGCTTCAATCGGTCCACCCGCCGCGCACCGAGCAGCAGCTTTGCGCCTTCCGCACCAAATGTCCGCGCCGCCGCTGCGCCGAATCCGGACGATGCGCCAGTAATCAGAACCCATTTGTTTTTCAGCGAACTCATGGGCGGAATCTTCATCCACCACCGGCATTGTTCAAGGTGAAATTGTGGTAGTGTCGAGCCTACGGCTCGAATACATCAGCGCACAGCACCGACACTACCATTTAGATTGGACACCGCCAATGCGTAGGACACACGTCGCGCCTGTCTCCATCTTCAACTGTTTTGTTCAACAAACTGTACCGCCTTCCACTAAAACCGGAACATCGCCTCAAGGCGCAAATTAATGTCAGAGACAGGCGCGACGCCTGTCCTACACGTCCTTGTCACTAATTTTTGCGCGTGCAGGTGCGGCGCGCATCTCCTATTGTCGCCCGTCGCTGATCTCTATGAATACCAGAGTTTGTTCCCTTTTGTTCGCCACCATCGTTTTGCCGGCCTTCTGCTGTCGGGCCGGCAATTACACCAACTTCGACGTGGCCATCTATATTCCCGTGGGCGTGGTGCGAAGTTTTGAGAATCCGCAAAAGTTGCAGGACGACTGGGACTGGATCAGCAGCCAGTTGAA
>Ga0265338_10003929_pt1 | contig 20487 bp, 17 predicted proteins | sample 42126metaG_FD_193579 | JGI IMG/M metagenome (GOLD analysis project Ga0265338, IMG submission 193579) | Rhizosphere microbial communities from Carex aquatilis grown in University of Washington, Seatle, WA, United States - 4-21-26 metaG | ecosystem: Host-associated > Plants > Roots > Rhizosphere...
AGGCTTTCACTGCCGGTAGCCGCGGTCGTGAGAATGCGGATGAATGGTCCGCACTCTTACGAGATGCGGCTACGGCGGTTGCATCGAATTTCTTCAACAACTTCTGCACCAGCGGGCCGTAGCTGACGTGAACTTTCAGCAATTCCGCACCCACGGTGCCTTTCAATCCCGGCACGCGGCTGGTGGGTTTCAACTTCAATTGCTCGAAGAAAATTTTCCGCGCGAGTGAATAACCATTCGTATGCAGGCCGGACGACGCGATGCCGATGACCGCGTCGCCGCGCTTCACGGTCTTCTGGCCGTTAAGCATTTTGGATTTCTCCACCACGCCGACAATCGTGCCGCTCACGTCGTATTCGCCCTTCTGGTAGAAGCCCGGCATCTGCGCCGTTTCACCGCCGATGAGCGCACAACGGTTTTCCGCGCACGCCCGGGCAAAGCCCTTGATGATGTCAGTGAAAACATGCGGTTCCAGTTTGCCCGTGCCGAGGTAATCGAGGAAGAACAGCGGCTCCGCGCCCAGCACGGCAATGTCGTTGACGCAATGATTCACAAGGTCTGCGCCGATGGTGTCGTGCCGGTCCATCGCGAAGGCGATTTTGAGCTTGGTGCCGACGCCGTCCACGGACGACACGAGCACCGGTTCGCGATATTTTTTCAGGTCGAGCGCGAACAGGCCGCCGAAGCCGCCGACCTTGCCGAGCACCTCGCGGCGATGCGTGGAGGCAAGCAGTTGCGGCAGCGTGGCCTTGACCTTGTTGCCCAAATCAATATCCACGCCCGCGCGGGCATAAGCCTTTTGTTTCATCTGCGGAGATTAAACCGGCAAGAAGCGTGGTGGGCGAGAAAATTTAAATCGGGAGGGACGGCGTGTCGCCGTCCCAATTAAATCAGGGTCGCCGACACGGCAACCCTCCCACGAAAGGAATTCCCACAATTTTCACCGGACCCTCGCCCGTGGCTTGCAACGTCAGTTCATTGCCGGTTTGATTTGCTTCCCGGCGAACATAGCCAAGCGCAATATTTGCTTTGAGCACCGGTGATCTTACGGCACTGGTGATGTAGCCAATTTCCTTGCCGGCGCAGAAGAGCTTGTCGCCACGTTGCGGCAACGATTTCAGATCGTCCGCGAGGCGGAGACCGCGCAATTCACGCGTGACGTGGCCGAAGCTGTGGATGCGGTTGATGACTTCCTGTCCGATGTAGCAACCTTTATTGTAAACCACGGCGCGGCTCTCGATGCCGCACTCAAGCGGAAGGTTGGTTTCGTCCATGTCCACACCGAATCGCGGAATGCCCGCCTCGATGCGCGCGGTCTCGAACGCCTGCCAGCCACAGGCCCGGCCACCGATTTGTTTTGCCGCCGCAATGAGTTTGTCCGCCACCACACCAAGTGAGGAGTTGGGAACGAAAAGATCGAAGCCGCACAAAACATATTCTCCCTCTCCTCCATGAAATGGAGGAGAGGGCCGGGGCGAGGAGGTGAAATTTTGCCCCTCGCCCTGACCCTCTCCCCGTTTGGCGGGGAGAGGAAATGGACTTAATCGCGGCTGGTTCATCAGATAAATTTCGCCAAGCGTGGCATCGGAAATTTTCACCGAATCGAGCGGCTTGGTTGGTAATTGGTGGGGCGAGGCTACTGACGAGCCGTCTGGATTGGTTTGAGCAAGCGGCTCGCGGGGACGCTCGCCCCACCCAAATAATCCAATCGCACGGACAACATCTTCCGCCTTCGGCCCCTGCACGCTCAACAAGCCGTAATGCGGCGCGGCGTCCACGATTTGCACGTCGTCGGCAACGATGAATTTTTCGAGTCGCTGCGAAATTTTTCCCGTCAAACCCGGTTCAAAATCGAGAAGTAATTCATCCTGCAAACAGAAAATGTTCAGGTCGCTTTCCATTTTGCCCCTGGCGGTGACGAGCGCGGCATAACAACCCTCCCCGACGCGCAATTTTTTTACGTCATTCGTCACCTGGCCGTGCAGAAACCGGACGCGGTCGGCGCCGGTCAGGCAAATCCGGCTGCGAAAACTGAAATCCAAAACGCCCGCGCTTTGGCGCAACGCGGCGTGTTCGGCCAGCCAGTCGCCGTAATCGTTCACAACTTCCGTGCCATCCAGCCCGGCAAACCGCGCACCGAGGCGGTGATGAAATTCGTGCAGTGGCAGTGGAATCACTTTGAATGGTTAACCGCGCCGTGGGCGAAGTTCAATTGTGGGCCGGCGATTTTCCTTCCGGACCGCAGGCTTTGGCGATTTCGTCCTTGAATTTTTCCCGGCAGCTGGGGCAGATGCTGTGCGAAAAGCTGGCATCGGAGTGCGAATGGACATAGTGCTCGACGGTTTGCCAGTAACCCTGGTCGTTGCGGACGCTTTTGCACCAGGCACAAATCGGGATGAGGCCGGACAGGGTTTTGACGTGGGCCAGGGTCCGCTGCAGTTCGGCGATGAGTTTTTCGCGTTCGATTTCCACGCGCCGGCGACGGGCCATTTCACGGCTGGCCATGAAGTTGGCCAGCACGAGCAACCCGGCCGCCAGCACGCTGGCAACGACCAGCCGGCGTTCGGCGTTGCGATAATCCGCCTGCTCCGCCGCATCGCGCGCGTCCAATAATTTTTGTTCCTCGGCGGAGAAGGTCTGCAAAACATCGAGCGCCCGACCGGTGATGGCCCTCCCTTCGCCGGTCTGCTCGGCCCGGAGCACCGCTTCGGCGCCCCGCTGCTGGTAAATGTCGATCAAGCCCGCGTCGTAGGCGAAAACATCCTTCACCGCCACGGACAGGGTTTTCAACCTTTGTTGCTGCGGCAGGTTGTCGCGGGTCAGGTTGACCAGCTGGTCGAAGAGCTGCGGCTCAAGTTTGATGCAGCGCTGGCACAAGGCGAGCGCGGTCGGGTCACCCATCGTCACGAAATCGCGCATGCTGTTCTGGATGTTCATGAGGTTGTCCTCGTACGATTGCGCCGCGAGAATTTCCTGGGTGGAGTGCTGACGCCAATAGATCGCGTTCTTCAGTTCTGACATCGTCCGGGCCGAAATGACCGCCACCATCACCATCAAGGCCAGGGAACCAACGACGGGCAGCCAGCGGAGGAAATCGAGATTTTCCCGTTGCGCGGTTTGTTCGGGCGCCGGACTCATTTGAAATTTGAACCGGTTGAAGATAAACGCAAATAACCGGACTGAAAAGCGCTACTTTTACAAGCCGGCTTTGGAATCGCATTGCGCTGGAGCATGCTTGGCCGCAAATTAGGCGCATGAATCTGGACACGCTTTATTCTGAACTGACCCTGAAAACCAAGGCCAAGCTGGTGCTGGTGGTGCTCGACGGCCTCGGCGACATCGCCACGAAAGAGCAACTCTACCTGACCCCGCTGGAGGCCGCCGCCACGCCGAACCTCGACAGGCTCTGCAAGGATTCCGCGCAGGGCCGCATGATCCCCGCCGCGCCCGGCATCACGCCCGGCAGCGGACCCGGGCATCTCGGGCTGTTCGGCTATGACCCGCTGGAATTCCAGGTGGGCCGCGGCGTGATTGAAGCGCTGGGGCTGGGATTGGAATTGAAGCACGGCGACGTGGCCGCGCGCGCCAATTTTTGCACGCTCGACAAAAAGGGGATTGTCACCGACCGCCGCGCCGGCCGCATTCCGACGGAAACCTGCGAAAAACTTTGCGCGCTGCTCGCCGCAAAAATCAAAAGGATCGGCGACACGGAAATCATCATCAAGGCCGGCAAGGAACATCGTTTTGTCGTCGTCTTTCGCGGCAGCGGACTCGAAGGTCCGCTCACCGACGCCGATCCGAACCGCGAGGGTTTTCCCATTCCCACGGTCCATCCGCGCGACGAAAACAACGCCGGCCAGGAAAAAATGGCCGGGCTCATTGCCGATTTTTACAAGGCGGCGCTGCCCATCCTGGCCAACGAAAAACCGGCGAACGGCTTTCTTATGCGCGGCATCGCGCATCAGCCGCACATTCCGCTGTTCGAAGAGCGCTACAAGTTAAAGGCCGCCGCGCTGGCGGTCTATCCGATGTACAAGGGCCTGGCCCAGCTCGTCGGCATGAAAAAAATCGAAGGCCCGGCGACCATCACCGAGCAGTTTGAGCGTTACCTCAAGGAATACGCCAGCTTTGACTTTTTCTTCATCCATTACAAATACACGGACAAGGCGGGCGAGGACGGCAACTTTGCGGCGAAGAAAAAGGCGATTGAAGATTTCGACGCCGCGCTGCCGGTGTTGCTGAAGAAAAAACCGGACGTACTCGCCATCACCGGCGATCACTCGACGCCGGTGGCCGTCAAGGGCCACTCCTGGCATCCGCAGCCGGTGTTGCTGCACTCGGCGTTGAGCGGCTCGGACAAGCTCGACCGCTTTACCGAAACCGGCGCGAACCTCGGCTCGCTCGGCGTCTTTAAGGCAAAATATCTGATCCGGCTCATGCAGGCCAACGCCAGGATGTTCGACAAGTTTGGAGCGTGATTTTGATTTTGCAGGAGCCGGGGATGACGAGGCTCGGATATTTTTATAGTGAGACTCCTCACGTCGTCTCCTACACTTTCAAAAAATGAATCTGCCGAACAAGCTGACGGTGGGACGGTTTGCACTGACGGTGGTTTTTCTTTGGGCGTTGTTCGCGCCCATTCCCTTCCATTACACGCTGGCGCTGTTTTTTTTCTGCCTGGCGGGCGTCTCGGATTTTCTCGACGGCCGCATCGCGCGCAGCCGCGGTCTCATCACCAACTTCGGCGTTTTGATGGACCCGTTGGCGGACAAAATCATGACCTGTTCGGCATTCATCGCCTTCGTGGAAAGCACGCATCAAGGTTCCCACCCGCCGGTCACGGTCGAGGCGTGGATGGTCATCATCATCGTCGCACGCGAACTGGCCATCACCGGGTTGCGACTGCTGGCGGCGTCGAAGAACGTCGTACTGGCGGCCGAACGTTACGGCAAACACAAGACCATTTCGCAAATCGTGGCCATCATTGCGCTGCTCGTCGTGGACGCCTGCAACGAATGGCCGTCCGGGTTGCAGCACCTGCTCAAGGGATGGGTGCCGGCGTTTGCGGAAGCCGCGCTGTGGCTGACGGTCGTGCTGACCACGACTTCCGGGATTCTCTATTTGTGGCGCAACCGGGCGCTTTATTTGAGTGACGTGTGAGAACCGAACCGGGGGCAAATCTCACGAACGGCTGATTGACCGGTGACGAGGCTGGGAACTCGCAAAGCCCGTCCGACCGGGAAGGTTTTCAGCGACGGGACGTCAGCGGCAGGGTTTCGCCCGCATCGGCCGATTGATAAACCGCCGGTTTCAGACCGGCCAGCGGATTGGCGCGCGAATGATGCCGCCAGGCTGAGCCCACGAGCAAAACAATCAACAATAAAATCAACCCGGTGCCGCCGATCAAACCCACCCGCCAGTTGAGTTTTGAAAGCCAGAACATCGCGTGGTCGAGCAGCGTGTTGGATTCCTCCATCAGCGGCGGTGGCTCCCGGAATTTTTCCGTCCGCCCCAGTTCGGCGTTGAGCACGGACATGATTTGCGGCGTGTTGAGTTTGAGTTGCGTGGCGTAGATGCGGACAAATCCGCGAATGTAAACCGGCGCCGAAAACATCTCGTAATTTCCCTCCTCCAGCGCGCGGATATGGTCGGTGCGGATTTTGGTGGTATCCGCGACCTGCTGCACCGTGAGTTTCAGGGCGTTGCGCGCGGCTTGGAGTTGTTCACCGACTTCGGACATCGTCATATTTTTCAACAGTTATAAGCAAATTTGCAAACTAAATAGCAAAAAATAGGCCAATTTTTGGGGCTTTATGCGAAAAATTGACCCCGCCAGTTGATTGCCCAATTTATAAGAATCCGTTGAACCTTTTCTCGCGTTTCGCATTCCTCTTTGTGTAAATGCTGGTGGTGGCTGAACGCGAACAACTCCCCGTGTTGCAGGCCAGGGCCGGAGAACCGGCGGCTTGGGACACCCTCTTTCGGCGCTACCAATTGCCCTTGTATGTCTATGTTTTTGAACTGGTGCATGACGAACAGGCGAGCCTCGACCTGGCGCAGGAGACGTTCATCGCCGCCGTCCAACACGTCGGCAGCCTGCGCGACGATGAGAAATTTGGAAGCTGGCTCTTCGGCATCGCGCACCAGAAATGCATCCAACGCTGGCGGAAACAAAATCGCGAGGAACTGCTGCGCGGGGAAATCGCCGGGGCGCCGGATGAATTTGACGATGGCCCGGACGACCTGCTCATCCGGCGCGAGCAGGAAACTGAATTTATGAATCTGCTGAACCAATTGCCGTTGCCGCAGCGCTCGGTGCTGCTGCTGCATTTTATCGAGGACTTTTCACTCGAAGAAATCGCGCGCATCACGGAGGCACAGATCGGCACGGTGAAATCGCGGTTGCACTACGCCAAAAAAGCGCTGCGCAAATTATTGGAGGAAAAGAAATGAAAACGCCGCGTGATATTTTATTCCAACGGCACCAGGCCGCCGAGCCGAAACTCGACGCAATTCGCGAAGCGGCGGTGGCGGCGGTCGGCAGCCGGCGCATGGCAGTTTCACCGGCGGTCGCAGACCGCCGCTACCACTGGCGTGAATTCTGGTTTTCGCTTCGCTGGCATCTGGCCGGGATGAGCGCCGTGTGGCTGGTGATTGTCCTTTTGAACTTGAACATTGGCCATTCGGCAAGTTTGGCGTCAGCCATCCCCAGAGGGAAAATCCCGCCGGCGCAAATCATCCTAACTTCGTTGCGCGAAAATCGCCGCGAGCTTCTCGAGATGATGCAAGTGTCCGAATCGCGCGAGTCCCGGCCGCCAAAATTATTTCCCATCCAACCGCGCAGCGAGCGGTTTCCCGAAACTTTGACAGCATGATTTTATGAACCCGAATGAAAAGAACCAGGCTGTGGCGCGACCACGAATTCGCGTTGCTCGACGTCTGTTGATTGGGTTGGCCTGGCTGGTCACCATTACCGCGATGTTTTATGCCGAGGAAGACTGGCGGGGCTGGCATGAATGGAATCATTATCGCCGGCAACTGGAAGCCGGCGGCGCGCAGCTTGATCTGGCTGCATTCACTCCCAAACCTGTTCCTGACGACCAAAACTTTGCCGCCATTCCGGTCATTGAATCGTGGTTCACGCAGAGAACCAATTTTGCCAAGAAGTGGGCGGACCATTATTCGCTGGCCAGCACCATGATTGGTTCGGAGACCAATCCGCCCGCACCCGAGGGTAATTCTTATCAAGGTGGCAAACGTTATTTCCTGGATCTCGTCGCGTGGCAAATGGCATTCGCCGCCGTTCAATCTGATCAAACCAATTCAAATCAGAAATTTTCCTCAGGAACAATTGATCCCACATCGCGGGCGATTGCAGCGCCAGTGGTTCTGGCCGGATTGGTGTCCAGCGAAACCGAGTTGGATCAACTTCGCGCTGCCAGCGACCGGCCTTATGCACGGTACCCGGTGGTTTATGACCTGGACAATCCGTGGGGCATCCTGCTGCCGCACCTCGGCAATATCAAAAGGACCGTCCAACGTTTACAACTCAGAGCCTGCGCCGAACTGGCCGCGGGCCGGACCGACGATGCCTTGGCGGACGTAAAACTGATGCTTTATCTGGCTGATTCGGCGAAAACCGAACCTTTCTTGATTTCTTATCTCGTCCGCCTTGCTTGTGTGCATATCGCACTGCAGCCGGTCTGGGAGGGATTGGCGGAACACGCGTGGTCCGACGCCCAGCTTCAAGAACTGCAAGTGTGGTTCCAGCAATACGATTTCGTGGCTGACATGAAACGGCCCTTGGATAGCGAACGCGCGGCTGGAATTTTGACCGGCGATCTCCTAGCCCGGGGAAAATACAACTTGGACATCCTGACGACAGACCCAAAGCAATCAGGTTCAGCCTCGGTCAATCTCCTCGGCTGGATTGCTCCGCGCGGCTGGTACCATCTGGAACAGTTGAACGATGTCCGGCTCTTTCAATTGCAGTTCGAAGGCGCATTTGATTCGGGTCAAAAGAGGGTTTTCCCGCGACAAATTGCGTCCAATGTCAAAGCCTTGGCTCCGGCATTTGCCAACAACCATTGGATTACTCGCAACTGGGTTACCGTCATTTGTATCCGTCACCAACTCATGGCGAGAGTATTGTTGCCGGCGTTGTATAAAATACCCTTGAGAGCGGCCGCGGCCCAAACCGCCGTGGATGAAGCCGCCATCGCCTGCGCGCTCGAACGATACCGGCTGGCCAATGAACAATACCCCGATACCCTGGCGGTACTGGTGCCACGGTTCATTTCTCAATTGCCGGATGATGTGATTTCCGGTGAACCTTACAAATATCACCGCACCGCCGATGGGCAGTTCGCGCTCTATTCCGTTGGCTGGAACGAAACGGACGACGGTGGTGTGCCGGGAAAGACCTTGTTTGATGAAAAGGAAGGCGATTGGGTCTGGCAGTATCCGTTGAAGTAAAAAACAAAACATCCAACGCCCAACATCGAACATCCAACATCCAGTTTTCAAAGCGCGCAAGCGCTCGACCCATTGGATGTTGGGCGTTGGATGTTCGATGTTGGATGTTCCTTGAAACTTTTCCCGACCATGGTCCCGATGACCGAGCCAACAATCGCCCCGGCCACGAAATCCGAGAACCAATGAATGGTCATGGAGACGCCCAAGCTGACGTAGAAAGCATAGAGAATTGCCACCCAACCCAGCCACCGTTGTTTCGGATAAAACGTGAAAACCGTTGCGGCCATGGCAAAGGCGATGGTGGTATGTGACGACGGCCAGCCCCAGAAAACTCCCCCACGCAGAAAACCGAAGTGGAAGACGTGACTGATGTCCGCGCCGACGCTGTGCATGGGATGAGCACGGCCAGTAAATGCTTTGTAGGCGACAACGACCAATGCGCCGAGGAGTTCAGCCTGAGCGACGGCCCAGCCGGTCAGAATGGTTCTGGTATTTTTGGCGAGGAAACCGCAGGCGAGCAGTAATAGCGGCAGGTAGATGGGCAGTAACCCGCCGATGATGACGGAGGGCCACATCCAGGAACGCAGCGCCGGATTGCGCGTGGCGAGGAACCAGTGCCAGTCGAACCCAGACATAACGAGGATGAACGTGAGCAGGATGGCAAGGATGTGCCAGATGAGCCTCCAGCCTGTAAAGCAGGCGATGAGGTTGCGAGGTAGCGTCACCAGAAATTGTCTCATGCAGGAATCGTATTAAAAATCAGCCACAGATGAACACAGATTGACACAGATGTTTTTTCAATCTGTGTTTCCTCTGTGAGAATCTGTGGCTTAAACTGCCTGCTGCCCGCCGCCGTCTGCGCCGCCACCGTCGAGATCAATCAGGATGTCACGCGGCTCGGCGCCTTTGCTGGGGCCGACGATGCCGCGATTCTCCAGCTCGTCCATGATGCGCGCGGCGCGGGTGTAGCCGAGGCGCAGCCGGCGTTGCATCAGCGAGACGCTCGCCTTCTGTTCGCTGCGAATCACCTCGATGCACTGCTGGATCAGGTCCTCGTCCTCGTCAATGCCGCTTTCGTTTCCGAAACTGGCGGCGGGCTGGGAAAGCTGCTGGTGGATTTCCAGGTCGTAGTTCGGTTTGCCCTGCTTGGCGATGAACTCGACGATGCTGTTGATTTCCTGGTCGGTGATGAGCGCGCCCTGGGCGCGAATCAGTTTCGCCGAACCGGGCGGCAGATACAGCATGTCGCCCTTGCCCAGCAGTTTGTCCGCGCCCATCGCGTCGAGAATCGTCCGCGAGTCCACTCGCGAGGCGCATTGGAACGCGATGCGCGCGGTGATGTTCGCCTTGATGACGCCGGTGATGACATCCACGCTCGGCCGCTGGGTGGCAACGATGCAATGAATGCCCGCCGCGCGCGCCATCTGCGTGATGCGCGCAATGGCCATTTCCACGTCGGCCGGCGCGACGAGCATCAGGTCGGCCAGCTCGTCAATGATGACCACGATGTAGCTCAGCTTTTCGGGAATGACGATTTCGTCGTCGCGCGGCACGACGATTTCCTCGTCCACTTCGACGGCGAACCCTTCCGCGCCCGGCTCGACCTTTTCCTTTTTGGCCTTGAGCGGCAGCTCCAATTCCTGCTGCGGCAGCGGCTTGTTCTTGGGGCGCGCATTGAACGAGGCGATGTTGCGCACGCCGACGCGCGCAAAAATCTGGTAGCGCTTTTCCATTTCATTGACGACCCAGCGCAGCGCGAGGATGACCTTTTTGGGATCGGTCACAACCGGGACGACGAGGTGCGGCAGGGCGTTGTATTGCTGCAACTCGACGACCTTGGGATCGATCATCACAAACCGGAGCTGGTCGGGCGAAAATTTGTAGAGCAGCGACGTGATGATGCAGTTGATGCAAACGGACTTGCCGGAGCCGGTGCTGCCGGCAATGAGCACGTGCGGCATTTCAACCAGATCGGCGATGATCGGGTGGCCATAAACATCCTTGCCCAGTGCGATGGGAATCTTCGCCTTGGAATTGCGCCACTCGTCGGACTCGAACAAATCGCGCACGATGACCTTGGTTTTGACGGGATTGGGCACCTCGACGCCGACGGAGCTTTTGCCGGGCACCGGCGCGAGGATGTGGATGCGCTCGGCCTTGAGCGCGGCGGCGATGTTGTTGGAAAGCGCGGTGATTTTTTCCAGCTTCACGCCCGGTGCCGGATGCAATTCATAGCGCGTGATGGTCGGGCCCTTGGTGATGTCGCCGAGCGAAACCTCGATCTCAAACTGCGCGAGCGTCTGTTGCATGAGGCGCGCATTGGCCATCAACTCCTCCTTCGATTCGGTGGGTTTGACGGTCAAATCCGGGTGTTGGAGAAAATCCAGCGGCGGCAACTGATAATTGCCGATGATGGGTGTCGAGGCGACGGTGAGCGGCTTCGGCCTTTTGGGTTTCGGTTTGGATCTTGCGGACACGGAATTGTCCGCAATGTGAACCGCCGGTTCGGCGGGTTTTTCCGGCCCAATCTTTTCCGGTTCCTCGGTTTTGGTTTCGGTGGATTTTTCTGTTGCCGATTTTTCACCGAGAATGTCCTCAGTCGTGGCGGCGGGGACCGCGCGCGGAGAACCCGCTTCCTCGGCGCCGGTGGGCGCGGGTTTTTGTCCCGACGCCGGGGCCGGGGTTTCTTCACTGCGGCCGGGCTCTTTGGTCAGGCCGCCGGGCAGGGTGGTTTTGCGGATGCGCGCGGACGTGCCGGATGCGGGTTTGGCCTGCGGCACGCTCAAATCGCGGACGGTGGGTTCGGGAACCGGCTGCATGTCCGCGCCCAGTCCGGTGCGGGCAACTTCCTCCTGTAATTTTTGGGCCTGCCTTTCCAGTTCGCGCGCCCGGCGTTCCAGCGCGCTGTCCTCGGCGGATTTCGCTTCCGGTTCGGCGCCAATGGGCACCTTTTCCACAAGACCGCGAATCCATTCGCCGAGACGGAAATTGGTCAGGAACAGCAGGCTGATGAGGCAAAGCGTCGAGTAAACAATGGTTGCCCCCGCCGTGCCCAGCAGGCAAAAACCATATTCATAACGCGGGGTCTGGCCGAAGGTTAAAAAACCGAGCCAGCCGCCCGCGCTCAATGAACCGATCGTTTCACGGACCTCCCCAAACCATCCGCCGTTGTCCATGATGTAGAGCAGACCGGCGAGGGACAGCACCAGCGTGGCTGACCAGATCAACGACCATCGCAAACGCTCCCGCAAATGGCTGGGAAAGTTCAGCAGATAAGCCAGGCCAAAGGCGGCGAACAGCGGGGGCAAAAGGTATCCCACCAGACCAAACGGGATGAACGCCGCCCACGCCAGGTAGGCGCCGAGCGGGCCGATCCAGTTGTGCGTGGGTTTGTTCAGCCGCGTCGTCAGGAAGGAAATGTCGTCGCGATCGAACGACCACTGCGCCACCAGCAGCAACAGCGCGGCGGCAAGCAGGGCGACGCCGATGATATCGCCGAAACCGTGCGCGGAATTCGATGGCGTCTTGCGTGACATGGCCGCAACTTAGCAATTCAATGGGGCAACTTCAAAGTTGAAATTGCCGCAGGAGGCATTTGGGCGGGGCGAGGCTGCCGGCGCGCGCTATGCCCGCCCTCTCTGCAAAACTTGCGGTTTCGACCCTGGGCTCAGGAAGTGGAAGGCTTGAACCTGGGCTTGATTTGCGAACGCAACGCTTTCATCCGCTTTTGAGCGTCGGTGAATTGTTGAGGCGTTAATTCCTTCCTCATCAGATCGCGGCTCTCGGCGGCATCGGCATCCGCCTTGGCCGCCATGCTAAACCACGCATACGCCTCCACCCTGTCCTTCGCCACACCCTGGCCATTGGCGTAGCAGCAGCCCAGATTTACCTGGGCCTCGGCATGGCCCTGCTCGGCGGCCTTGCGATACCACTTCACCGCCTCGGCATAATCCTTTTCCACGCCCCGGCCATTATCGTAGCAGTAGCCCAGATTGGATTGAGCGGGGGCGTAATGCTGCTCGGCGGCCTTGCGAAACCACGTCACCGCCTCCTCCTTATCCTTCCTCACACCCTGGCCATTGGCGTAACAGACGCCCAGATTGAATTGAGCCGGGGCGAAATTCTGCTCGGCGGCCTTGCGATACCACACCACCGCCTCGGCATTATCCTTCGCCACGCCCCGGCCATCATCGTAGCAAAAGCCCAGACAGAATTGAGCCTCGGGGTCTCCCCGCTCGGCGCCGGCCTTGTATTCCAGAAATTTGCCGGGAACGGGGACGTCTTTGGGTGCGGCGGCGCGGGTCGAAAGCAGACCGGTGATATACTTGAAAACCGCGCTTGAAAATCTTTTCATCGCGTTAAAACCTACGCCTTGACCGTCTACACCTGCAAGCCGAATCCGGCTGCCGCCAGCCATTCAATTCACACTTGCCAACGCGCGCCGGGATTGTCACGCTGTTAATCCCGCGCGTGCGCGGTTAGCTCAGTGGTAGAGCACTACATTGACACTGTAGGGGTCACAGGTTCGAACCCTGTATCGCGCACCAGTCTTCGCTCAAAGCGCAGCAAGAACGAAGACTGCCGCGCCGAAGTGCGCAGCACGAAGGCGGGCGACGACCAACAAACGAAACTGAACTTCGAACTACGACCCGGCAAGCCAACTCTTCCGTAAATTTTCCCAATTCCTGACTGCCAAAATTTTTTGCGCTGGTTGCGAAATAAATGCCGAGGCCTATGTTTTAGTTTGAACAAGACCGCCAGGTTGCAGCCCCATCAGGATCGGGGCCGTAATTTCTTCCAGAGCCAGCCCAGCGGATCAAAGAATTCGTCCACCACGCGTTCCTTCAACGGGATGATGGCGTTGTCGGTGATGGTGATGTTTTCCGGGCAGACCTTCGTGCAGCATTTGGTGATGTTGCAAAAGCCAATGCCGTGCGCCTGTTTCAATTCCGGCACGCGGTCTTCCGTGTCCAGCGGGTGCATTTCCAGGGCGGCGGTATGGACCAGAAAGCGCGGGCCGATGAAATCTTCATGCTTGTGGTGCTCGCGCAACACATGGCAGACGTCCTGGCAGAGAAAACATTCAATGCATTTGCGAAACTCCTGCACGCGGTCCACGTCCGCCTGCTGCATCCGCCAGGTGCCGTCCGGCGCATCCGGCTTGCGCGGATTAAACGGCCGGATTTTTTGTTTAACGCGGAAATTCCAGGAAACGTCCGTCGCCAGGTCGCGGATGCTGGGAAACGCCCGCATCGGCTCGAGGGTGACGGGCTTGTCCAACGGCAGGGTGTTCATGCGCGTCATGCACATGAGCTTCGGGATGCCGTTGATTTCCGCCGAGCAGGAGCCGCATTTGCCGGCCTTGCAATTCCAGCGACAGGCGAGGTCGTTGGCCTTGCCCGCCTGGATTTTATGGACGGCATCGAGCACAACCATGCCCTCGTCGATCTCCGTGGTGTAATCCACAAACTTTCCGCCGTTCGCGTCGCCGCGCCAGATTTTGAACGTGGCCGTTTTCATTTCATCTCTTCGATGACCTGTTTCAATTCCGCCGGCATTTCGGGAATCGGCTCGCGACGAACGTGCATCAAGCCATCCACGCCCTTGTGAACCACGATGTTTACCTTGCCCGCCGCCGCGTCCTTGTTGGGAAAATCGTCGCGGAAATGTCCGCCGCGGCTTTCCTTGCGTTCGATGGCCGAGCGGGTGATGAGTTCGGAGACCGTGAGCAGATTTTTCAAATCCAGCGCGGTGCTCCAGCCGGGATTGTATTCGCGATGGCCATAAACGGCGACGTGTCGGGCGCGCTCCGAAAGCTGCTTGATTCCGTCCAGGGCGCGAACCATTTCCTCCTCGCGCCGCACAATGCCGACGAGGCTTTGCATCATTTCCTGCAAATCGTGCTGCACCTGATACGGCCCTTCGGCGCTGCCGCCGGATTTCGCGCCGCGCTCGAAGGGTTCCAGCGCCTGCCGCGCCATGGCGTCGATCTGGCTTTCGTAGAAGTGGCCCGCGTTGTGCGCCTTCGCGAATTTGGCCGCAAATTCGCCGGCACGCTTGCCGAATACAATCAAATCGGAAAGTGAATTGCCGCCCAACCGGTTCGCGCCATGCAAACCGGCGGCGACCTCGCCCGCGGCGAACAGGCCGGGCACGGTGGACATCTGCGTGTCACCGTTCACGCGGATCCCGCCCATGATGTAATGCGTCGTCGGGCCGATTTCCATCGGCTCCCGGGTGATGTCGAGGTCGGCGAGCTGCTTGAACTGGTGATACATGCTCGGCAGCTTCTTTTTGATGTGCTCCGGCGCGTTCGGGATTTTTTCCTTGATCCACGCGATGTCGAGGAACACGCCGCCATGCGGGCTGCCGCGGCCGGCCTTGACTTCGCGCATGATGCAGCGGGCCACGTGGTCGCGCGTGAGCAGTTCGGGCGGCCGGCGCGCGCTTTTGTCGCCCTGACAATAACGCCAGCCTTCCTCCGGGTCGGTGGAGGTCTGCGATTTGTAATTATCCGGAATGTCGTCGAACATGAACCGTTTGCCGTTCTTGTTCTTCAACACGCCGCCTTCGCCGCGCACGGCTTCGGTCACGAGCAGGCCCATCACGCTCGGCGGCCAGATCATGCCGGTCGGGTGAAATTGCACGAACTCCATGTCCATCAAGTCCGCGCCGGCATGATACGCGAGCGACTGGCCATCCCCGGTGTATTCCCAGGAATTGCTGGTGATTTTGTAGGCGCGGCCGATGCCGCCGGTGGCCAGCACAATGGCCTTGGCATGAAAAATTTTGAACCGCCCGCGCTCGCGGTCGTAGCCGAACGCGCCGACCACACGGTCGCCATCCTTGAGCAGCGTGACAATCGTGTGCTCCATGTGGACAGCGATGCCCTGATGAATGCCGTGGTCCTGCAAGGTGCGAATCAATTCCAGGCCGGTGCGGTCACCAACGTGGGCGAGGCGCGGGTAACGGTGGCCGCCGAAATTGCGCTGAAGAATTTTGCCGTCGGGCGTACGATCAAAAACCGCGCCCCAGGCTTCCAGTTCGCGCACACGGGCCGGCGCCTCCTGGGCATGAAGCTCGGCCATGCGCCAGTTGTTGACGTATTGGCCGCCGCGCAGCGTGTCAGCGAAATGCACCCGCCAGCTGTCCCGGTCATCCACATTGGCGAGCGCCGCCGCCAGGCCGCCTTCCGCCATGACCGTGTGCGCCTTGCCGAGCAGGGATTTGCAAACCAGCCCGACCTTCACGCCCGCAGCCGAGGCTTCAATGGCCGCGCGCAAGCCCGCGCCGCCGGCGCCAATGACCAGCACGTCGTATTCAAATGTTTCGTATTCAGCCACAGCAAAAAAAATCTAGAAAATCCGGAAGTCGTGCCAGACTCCCAGGGAGCACAGCCGCACATAAACATCCGCGAAGCCGACCCAGAACAAACTCATCCACGCCCAGAGCATGTGACGGCGGTTGAGGCAGCTCACGCAGGAATAACCTTTGGCGCAAACCGGCACCTGGGAGGGCGAGTCCAGAAACCCGCCGATCAAATGGCGCAACGAATGACAGCCGAAGGTGTAACCGCCGAGCAGAACAACGTTTACCACGAGCACCAGCGTCCCAATGCCGATGCCGAAATGTTCCGCACCCTGCGCGTCCTTGAACCACATGGCATCCCACGCGTCCCACGCCAGAATAAAAATGAACACCACCGCCAGGTACATGAAGTAGCGGTGAACATTCTGCATGATGAGCGGAAACGACCGTTCGCCGAGGTAGACCTTGCGCGGTTCGCCAACGGCACAGTTCGGCGGGTCGGCCCAGAACGCCTTGTAGTAAGCGCCGCGGTAATAATAACAGGTGAGCCGGAAACCCGCCGGCGCCCAGAGCACCAGCAGGGCGGGTGAGAACAACAACCACGCCGGCCACCAGGCAGGTTTCGGCCCGAACCAACTGTGCGGCGAGTTGCCAAAAATTTCCGGTGAATAAAAGGGCGAGATGTAATTCGCGCCGTTCACACCGCACCAGTAATGCGTCCCCTGAAACGCCGCCCAGGTGGAATAGACAATGAAAACTGAAAGCCCAAGAAACACCGCCACTGGCTGAACCCACCACGCATCCGGACGGACCGTTTCTCCAAAACGGCGTTGCGGCGCAGAAACATCAGCGTAAGCCATATAATATTCAACTTTAGCGAATTTGTCTTCGACTGGTCAATAGAAGGTGAGTAAATATAAGCGCCACTTCGTATTAACTTGGTTTTATCTTATCAGTGGGCCAGGAGGGAGGGTGCGGCCGTCCATTCGTTCAAGTCGCGTTCGCCACGGCTGGCCGGGGAAAGCCCCAGCAATTCCAGCGCCTCGCCCACCAGGTAAAGCGAGCCGGTGATGACCACAAAATCGTCGCGCGCGATTTTTCCCAACACCTCGCGGAGGGAAGAGCCCGTGGATATTTCAGCCGATGAATTCACGGCTCGGCACGCGATTGCCAATTCGCCGGGAGGGGTGCCGCGCTCGCTGGGAACCGGGACGGTGAAGATCCGCGCCGCGAGCGGCGCCAGCATTTCGCAGATATGCCGCCAGTCCTTGTCCTGGAGCACACCCAGCACCAGCGTCCGTTTGCCAGCAGGAAAGTTTTTCTCCAAAGCGTCGCACAAGGCCTTTACACCGGCGACATTATGCGCGCCATCCAACAGGATCCGCCGGTTGTCCGGCAAGGTGACCAGTTGCAATCGACCCGGCCAGTCCACGTTTTGCAGGCCGGCACGAATCGCTTCAGCGGTCACCGGGATTTGTTTTTGCAGGACTTCCACGGTGGCCAGGGCAAGCGCGGCGTTGGTTTTTTGGTGCTCACCCAGCAAAGGTAGCGCAGCCGTCCCGGCTGCTGGCAGGCGGGACGCCTGCGCTACTTTAATCAGCGGCGCATTTTTCTCCCGTGCCATTTTCTGAATCACAGCCAAAGCCTCCGGCTCATCCGTGGCCGTGATGACCGGCACGCCCGGCTTGATGATGCCCGCCTTTTCGGCGGCGATTTTTTCAAGCGTATCGCCGAGCCATTGCTGGTGATCGAACTGAATGTTGGTGATGACGCTGGCCAGCGGCGCGACGATGTTGGTTGCGTCCAGACGCCCACCAAGCCCGGTTTCCCAGATCACCAGGTCGCAGTTTTGTTCGGTGAAAAATTTCAAGGCCATCACCGTGACGACTTCAAAAAATGTCGGGTGATGGCCGTCGGGAAATTGCTTGAGCAGCGGTTGCAATTCCCCGACCAGCCGGACGACCTCGTCTTCGCCAATCCACCGGCGGTTGACCTGAATCCGTTCGCGAAACGAAACCAGATGCGGCGAGGTGAACAATCCGACCCGCAGGCCCGCCTGGCGGTAAATGCTTTCAAGCATGGCGCAGGTCGAGCCTTTGCCATTCGTGCCGGCGACATGAATGAAGCGGAGTTTTTCCTGCGGCTGGCCCGCCAGCGCCGCAAGCTGGAGCGTGTTTTCGAGGCCAAACTTCGCGCCGAACAAACGCAAGCCGTAAAGAAATTGAATGGTTTCCGGATAAAGCATTTGCCTCCGGGAAAATTACAGCGGTTTCTGGTGGATGAGCGCGTGGGCGGCGGCGATGAAGCCTTTGAAGAGCGGATGCGGCTGGTGCGGTTTGCTTAAAAATTCCGGGTGAAACTGGCTGGCGATGAAGAACGGATGGTTCGGCAGTTCGATGATTTCCACCAGCTTGCCGTCCGGCGACAGGCCGCTGAAGACGAAGCCCGCCTTCTCGAATTTGTCGCGGTAGGCGTTGTTGAATTCATAGCGATGCCGGTGGCGTTCGTTGACGACAAACGAGCCGTACAGCTGCGCGGCCCGGGTGCCGAGCGCCAGCTGGCAGGGCTGCGCGCCCAGCCGCATGGTGCCGCCTTTTTTCGTCACGCGCTTCTGGTCGTCGAGCATCGCGATGACCGGATGCGGCGTGTTCGGCTCGAACTCGGTCGAATGCGCCCTGGCCAGCTTCAAAACGTTCCGCGCGAATTCAATCGTCGCGATTTGCATGCCGAGGCACAGGCCGAGGTAGGGAATCTTGTTTTCGCGCGCGTATTGCGCCGCGAGGATTTTGCCCTCGATGCCGCGTTCGCCGAACCCGCCCGGCACCAGAATTCCGCCCAGCCCTTTCAAGGTTTTTTCCGCGCCGTTCTTTTCAATTTCCTCGGCGTCCACCTGGACGATTTCCACGCCGCAATCGTTGCCGACGCCGCCGTGGATGATCGCCTCATAGACCGATTTGTAGGCGTCCTGCAGGCCGATGTATTTGCCGACGACGCCGACGCGCACGCGATGTTGCGGGGCGATGAGCTTGCGGATGATTTCCTGCCAGTGCGTCATGTTGGCGGGCGGCGTATCGAGGCGCAACAGGCGGCAGACAATATCGTCGGCGCGTTCGCGCTGGAGCATCAACGGCACCTCGTAGATGGAATGGTCCACGTCCTTTTCTTCGATGACCGCTTCGACCGGCACGTTGCAGAACATGGAAATTTTCTGGCGCAACTCCTTGTCCAGCGGTTTTTCGCAGCGGCAGACCAGCAAATGCGGCGTGATACCGATTTCGCGCAGCTTGGCAACGGATTGCTGCGTCGGCTTGGTCTTTAATTCGCCGGCCGCCTTGATGAACGGCACGTAGGTGACGTGCATGAAAATCACGTTGTTGTAACCGACTTCGAGCGCGAATTCACGGATCGCCTCCAGAAACGGCAGCCCCTCGATGTCACCGGTGGTGCCGCCGATTTCGGTGATGACCACGTCGGCCTTGCTTTGCTCGGCCAGCAGGTTAATGCGTTTTTTGATTTCGTCGGTGACGTGCGGAATCACCTGCACGGTTTTGCCGAGGTACCGGCCTTCGCGTTCATTGTTCAGGACGGTTTGATACACCTGGCCGCTCGTCAGGTTGTTCATCCGCGTGAGCTTGCAGTTCGTAAACCGCTCGTAATGGCCGAGGTCGAGGTCGGTTTCCGCGCCGTCGTCGAGCACGTAAACCTCGCCGTGCTGGTACGGGTTCATCGTGCCGGGGTCCACGTTGAGGTAGGGATCGAACTTTTGCAGCACAACCTTGAGGCCGCGGTTTTCGAGCAGCGTGCCGAGCGAGGCCGCCGTCAGGCCCTTGCCCAACGAACTCACCACGCCGCCGGTTACAAAAATGAATTTCATCTGTTTTTTCAGCCGCGAATGTGAATTCGCGGTGGTTCATCACTTAAAGACCGCGTTTATACAAACGCGGCTACATTCTCAAAATCTTTTCAACCCGTGCCATGTCCTCCGGCGCGTCCACGCCCACGCTGTCGTAAGCCACTTTCACGACCGCCATCGGAATGCCGTTTTCCAGTGCGCGCAACTGTTCCAGCTTCTCCGCGGCTTCGAGCGGCGACACCGGGAATTTCACCAGCCGCAGCAGCGTTTCGCGCCGGTACCCGTAAATGCCGAGGTGCTTCAAAAAAGGAAACGCCGCCAACTGTTCGCTCACCGAACCACTGGCGGCCTCGCGCAAATACGGAATCGTGCGCCGGGAAAAGTATAGCGCGCGGCCGGCGGCATTGACAACGACTTTTACGACGTTCGGATTGTCGTATTCGGCGGGATTTTTGACGGGCGTGGCGGCGGTGGCCATTTCATTTTGCGCCAGGGCACCGGCAACCGCGTCAATTACCGCCGGGTCCATCAACGGTTCGTCGCCCTGAATGTTCACGACCGCGTCGCAGTCGCAACGGGCAACCGCTTCCGCGATGCGGTCCGTGCCGCTCGGGTGTTCCGGGCGGGTCATTTCTACGCGGCAGAATTTCTTCGCCACAGCGGCGATGCGCGGATCGTCGGTGGCCACAATGATCTCGCCCAACGACTTCGCCTGTTGGCAACGCTCGACGACGTGCTGAATCAGCGGTTTGCCGGCGATAAGGGCGAGCGACTTGCCGGGGAACCGTGTCGAGGCGTACCGGGCGGGAACGATGCCGACGATTTTCACGGGCCTTGATTAAGCCACAACC
>Ga0265338_10003930_pt1 | contig 20483 bp, 16 predicted proteins | sample 42126metaG_FD_193579 | JGI IMG/M metagenome (GOLD analysis project Ga0265338, IMG submission 193579) | Rhizosphere microbial communities from Carex aquatilis grown in University of Washington, Seatle, WA, United States - 4-21-26 metaG | ecosystem: Host-associated > Plants > Roots > Rhizosphere...
CCCCGTTGTCTCGGCTCGCTCCGGCGAAACCGAGGACGCGTTCATCGCGCACCTAGCCGTCGCCACCAACGCCGGCCAGCTCAAGGTGGGCTCATTCTGCCGTAGCGAGCGCATGTCGAAGTGGAACGAGATCCTTCGGATCCACCGCCATCTCGGCGAGAGGGCGCGCTTCATAGGCTCCGGAATCTTCGAGACCGCCGGCATCCGCCTGCCCCACCCGCGCCGCGACAGGAGACCTTCACACTAAGTACCCATGAGCATCCAATACCGACTCAACCGCCTCTTCAATCCCGCCACAAAGCGCTGTTTCGACGTCGCCGTCGATCATGGCATCTTCGGGGAGCAGGAGTTCCACCTCGGGATCGAGAACCTCCCGCGCGCCGTCCAGGTGCTCGTCGAGGCCGCTCCCGACGCCATCCAGCTCTCCCCGGGAATGTCGCGCCTCCTCCAGGCGCTGCCCGTCAGGCCGAAGCCCGCGCTCGTGATGCGCACCGACCCGGCCAACTGCTACGGTCGCAAACTGCCGACCCGCTCGTTCGCCTTCGCCCTCGACGAGTCCGTCGAGACCGCGCTCCGCCTCGACGCGGCGTGCGTCGTCGTGAACCTCCTGAGCGTCCCCGGCGCCGACGAGCTCACGGAGTCGTGCATCCGGTCGATCGCGCAGCTCAAGCCCGCCTGCGAGCGTTTCGGGATGCCGCTCATGATCGAACCCCTCGTCTTCATGCCCAACGAGAAGTCCGGGGGCTACATGAGCAACGGCGACACCAAGAAAATCCTCGCCCTCGTGCGCCAGGCCGTCGAGCTCGGCGCCGACGTCATCAAGGCGGATCCCACGTCCAACACGGCGGACTACCACCAGGTGATCGAGACCGCCGCGGGAATCCCCGTGCTTGTCCGCGGCGGCGGCAAGGTCACCGACCGCGAGATCCTCGTCCGCACGGCCGAGCTGCTCGCCCAGGGCGCGGCCGGGATCGTGTACGGGCGCAACGTGATCCAGCACCCCAAGCCGGCCGCCATCACGAGGGCCCTCATGGCCGTTCTGCACGACGGATCCACGGCCGACGCCGCGTACTCGAAGTTCCTCTCCTAAGGCGCGGCATGAAGACCCTTCGCCTTGGCATCATCGGCGGCGGACTCATGGGCAAGGAGACCGCCTCGGCCCTGGCGCGCTGGTGCAACCTCGAGGACGTCGGCGTCCACGCCGAGCTGACTGCGGTCTGCGACCTGCAGCCGCCCGTCCTCGACTGGTTCCGCCGGATCCCGAGCGTGCGCCTCCACACGGCGCGCGCCGAGGAGCTCCTCGCGTCCCCCGAGGTGGACGCGGTCTACGTCGCGGTGCCCCACCACCTCCACGAGGCCCTCTATCTCCAGGTCCTGAGCGCGGGCAAGGACCTGCTCGCGGAGAAGCCGTTCGGCATCGACCTCGCCGCCGCGCGGCGGATCCGGGACGAGGCCCAGAGGCTCAAGCGATTCGTGAGGTGTTCCTCCGAATTCCCGTTCTGGCCCGGTCCGCAGCGCATCGTCTCCGAGGTCAACGCCGGCAGGTGCGGCCGCCTGATCGAGGTGCGCAGCGGGTTCCTGCACGCGAGCGACCTGGACCCGACGAAGGCCATCAACTGGAAGCGCCAGGCCCAGTTCTGCGGGCAGGCCGGCGTGATGAACGACCTGGGGATGCACGCGGTGCACATCCCCCTCAGGATGGGCTGGAATCCCTCGCACCTCTACGCCCGCCTCCAGAAGATCGTGGAGACGCGGCCCGACGGAAAGGGGGGCATCGCCCCCTGCGACACGTGGGAGAATGCGCTCCTGGCCGGCGAATTCAGCGGCCCGGGCGGCTTCCCCGTCCCCATCTCGATCGAGACCAAGCGCGTGGCGCCCGGCGAGACGGACACTTGGTACCTGGAGGTTACGGGGACGCAGGCGAGCTACCGGTTCTCCACGAAGGAGCCGAAGACCCTCTGGGTCTTCCGCCGCGACAAGGAGCAGTGGTGGCAGAGGACCGACCTCGGGAACACCCCTCCGTTCAGGGTCATCACGCCCGGCATCACAGAATTCGGCTTCTCGGACTGCTTCCAGCAGATGATAGCGTCCTTCGCCGCCGAGTGGGCGGGGACACTGAACGGCCGCTTCGGCTGCGTCACGCCCGACGAGGCGGTCTCCTCCCACGAGATCTGGGACGCCGCGATCCGCTCCCACGCCACGAAGTCCGTCGTGACGCTTCCCTCACCCTCCAAGTCATGAATTCGCCTCCCCTGCTCCCCTCCGACGGACCCTTGAACGCCGTGGCGCGAGAAATCGTGCCGTTCGCGCCCGCCCGCCACCGCACACGGCTCCTCGTCGTTGCCTGCGGCGTGCGAATCCATTTTCCCTGGGAGCTCGCCTGCCGCCGGTACGGGCTGGCGGTCGCGGAGGTGCGCGCCGCCGCCCGGGGCCTCCCGGTCGACATCGTCGCGCTGCCGGAGCCCTTCGAGGATGCGGCCGCCCTCGTGGCCGCCCTCGACGCGGAGCTGGCGGACGGGCTGGCCGGGATCGTCTTCTTCCACGCCGCCTACACGGCCGGAGAGATCGGCTCTCACATGGGGCGATGGCTCCTCGACCACCCGATGCCCGTCCTCAGCTGGTCGCACCCGGACCCGGCCGCCGAGCGCAACACCGCGAACAGCCTCTGCTGCCAGAACTTCATCCTGGGGATGTGGTCCCGCCTCGGGATCCGCTATGCGTGGATGCACGCCCCGATGGACGCCGCGGCGCGACCCCCGCTGGAGACCTTTGTCCGCAGCAGCAGGGCGCAGGCCAGGCTCAGGCACGCGAAGATTCTTCACGTGGGCGGCTCGCGGGTGACCGCCTTCTATGACGGCGAGGCCGACGAGCTCGCCCTCATGCGCCGGTTCGGCGTTCGCTACGACCGCATCGACATCGAGGCGGCGTTTCAGATGGCGAGGAAGCGCTTCAGCGACGCCCAGGTCGCGCGCCTTCGCCAGGCCCTGAAGGACTCGCCTGCGTGCGGGCGCATCGACGTCCCGGACGCCCAGATCGACCAGACCTACCGCTTCGGGCTGGCGATGCTGGCCATGGCCCACGAGCAGGGCTACGCCGCGGCCACGTTCAAGAGCTGGCCGGACCTATTCGACTGCTACGGCTGCGCCATCGACGGATCCGTCTCCCTCTGCAATGACCTCGGCTTCACCGTCGCCGAGGAGGGCGAGATGCCCGGCGCGCTCACGTCGCTTGCGCTCAACCTCGTGTCCGAAGGGACCGCGGTCGCCAGCCTGCACGACCTCTCCTCGGTCAGCGCCGAGCGCAACACCATCGGTATCTGGCACTGCGGCGCCGCGCCGCTGCGCTGGCTGCGACCGGGGACGAAGTTCGAGGCGCGCCGCCACTCGATCCTCGAGAACGGCGACCCCGCCACGGCCGTGGGGCTCATGGTGGAGTTCCTGCTGGCCCCGGGTCCGGTCACGGTCGCCCGCTACCAGTCCCCTGGCGCCTCGCGGCACTTCGCGTTCGAGGGAGAGCTCATCGACTCACCGATGCCCTTCCGCGGCACGTGGGGCGAACTCCGCGCCAACCGCGGCGCCGACGCCGCCCAGATCGTGTCCACGATCCTCGGGGGCGGCCTTGACCACCATTGGTCGCTCGGCTCCGGCCACTGGGCCGCCGAGATGCGCCAGCTCAACCACTGGCTCGGAGTCGCCGAGGTTCCCGTCTCCTGCGCCTGCGCCGCCCTCGGTGGCGTGAGCTCCGGCGCCGCCTGAGGCCATGCCCGACTTCGACGTCATCGCCTGCGGCATCAACACCGAGGACAACCTAGTCGCCCTGCCGGAAGTCGGGCTCAGGAATGAGAAGCACGTGGTGCGCCGCACAGGTGGCGCTCGCATTCGGCTCGCGCACCAACTTGCCGACGCTTGCGTGGGTGCGCGGCGCCGACCATGGGCGGCTCTCGGTGCCGCTTCGCGCCGCGATCGGGCGGATCTCCCGCTAGGGGCCCAGGGCCTCAGCTGACGAAGGAGTAGTCGTAGGGCTTGCGCATCTCGCGCCGCAGGTATCCGTCGGCCTCATCGGAATGCTCGCCGACGAACCTCTCGGCCTCGGCATCCCACTCTAGCCTGTGGCCCGTGCGCATCGAGATCGCGCCCAGGTGGCACATCGTCGCCGACCGGTGGCCGGTCTCGACGTCGCAGATGGGCAGCTTGCGCGACCTCACGCAGTCGATGAAGTTGCCCATGTGGTTGTTGCTCTTGTAGAGCCGGATCGCGCCCTCCGGGAGGGGCTTCGTGAGGAGGTGCGGGTCGCTCGCCGTGATCTCGTCGCGGTTGACCCAGATCCAGCCGTCGGTGCCCTCAAACCGGATGCCGTTTCGCTGGCCGTTCTGGTTCACGACGCTGCCGAAGATCGAGTCGTCCTTGGTCGTGTTGATGTTCAGTACGATGCCGTTGGAGTACGTGTACTTCACCGTGTACTCGGCAAAGGTCGTGTACCCGCCCGGGATCGGCTGGGCGAGGACGGTCGACTCCACCGTCTTAGGCGCCAGCAGGCCGATCGCCCAGTAGGCGATGTCGTTGTGGTGGGCGCCCCAGTCGGTCATCGTTCCGCCGGAGTACTCGTACCAGTAGCGGAACGTCGTGTGGCAGCGCTCCTTCATGTACGCCGTCGCCGGCGCCTGCCCCTGCCAGAAGTCCCAGTCGAGGGAGGCGGGGACAGGAATCGGCTTGAACGGGCCGTCTCGAAGTCCCGCCGGAAGCCATACATGGGCCTCCTTCAGGGTGCCGATCCGCCCGTTGCGCACGAGCTCGCAGGCGAGCCGGAACCGGGCCGAGCTGCGCTGCTGGGTTCCGGTCTGCAGGACGATCCCGCTGTCGCGCACGACCTTCACGAGCCGACGCCCCTCATCCACCGTGAGCGTCAGGGGCTTCTCCCCGTAGACGTCCTTCTTCGCGTGGGCCGCAGCCGTGTTGACCAAGGTGTGCCAGTGGTCGGGCGTCGCGTTCACGATGATGGGGATGTCGGGCCTCTCCATCACCCTGCGGAAGTCGGAGTAGATCTGGGGCACCTTCCCGTCGACCGTGAACTTCTTCGCCGCCGCCTCGGCGTGGTCCGCGTCGACGTCGCAGACGGCCAGGATCTCGCCGTACTTGCTGGCGTTTATGGCGTCAAAGCGCCCCTGGCCCCCGCATCCTATGAGCGCGATGCCGGGCCGGTCGTTCGGGGTGGGAAGGCTCGGCACGTCTGCCGCCGCGAGCTGCTGGCGTTCGATGAACCAGAGCGGGAGGCCCGTCATCGCCGCAATCAGGCTGCAGCGCTTCACGAACAGGCGCCGGGAAATGTCGAATGTCTTGGGCGTTTCAGATCCTGGGGAACGGTGCGGCTTGTCCGGTGTGCTCATGGGGGAAGTGGACCTGTTGGCCAGGATGCCGGCGGCGTGTGCCGCAACAATCGCTGCGCAGGGTTCTGGCACGTTGGTCGGCCACAGCCTCCATTGCAAGGGGGAGTGTTGAATTTGGGAGTCGCCCGCCCGGCTTGGCATACCTTGACACAGGCTTGGGCGCACACCGACCATTTCCACCGTGTCCGGATCATGTCGCCTCGCCATTCGGGCGGTACCCAACGCGCCGCGCAGCGCCGTGATCGGCTGGATCGAGGGCGCGCTCAAGGTGAAGGTCCATGCGCCGGCGCTCGAGGGCAGGGCCAATGACGCCCTCTGCGAGTTCCTGGCCGGGGAGCTGGGCCTGCGCAAGGGCTCGGTATCCCTCGTGCAGGGAGCCAAGTCCCGCCTGAAGGTCCTAGAGATCAGGGGCCTCTCACTCGAAGAGGCCCGATCGCGCCTCGCCGTCCCGCGCTGAGGCGCCTCCCCTCCGCGGCGCCCTGGCCTCTATGATCCCCAGGATGAGGAAGTAGACCGATCCCATGGCGAGCGCTTTCTCCGGATGCCTCTCCCAAAGTCCCGATCCGCGCGTCCGCCAGACCTCCTCGAGCAAAGCCGGCGTGATCCCGCCGCGGGGGACGGGGATGATGACCGTGATGAAGGTGAGGCCAACGTAGAGGGCCAAGCTCGCGGCCGCGCGCCGTTGGGAGGCGGAGACATCCGCAGCGCCCCGGGCCGTGCAGGCGGACCAGTACCTTCCCGACATCACGGCCGCGAACGATGCGAGGATCTCCCAGCTGCGGAACACAAGGGCGATCACCACCCCGAAGATCGTGTAGAGCGCCGCCAGCCTGAGCAGCGACCTGCCTCGCTCCACGCCCTGGCGTGCGGCCACAACGCCAAGGAGTACCCCCGAGTGGACCAGGATGAATTCCAGGACCATCATCCTCACCCCCAGCTTAACCCAGCGCCCGTTGTCGAGCGCCCTGGGCCACCACCAAGATATGACGAACATCGCCGACATGGCCCAACACGTGGCCGCGGTCCAAATCCGGCCGAACCGATCCCCAAGGGAGGGTGCGCATTCCTGCGCCTGTTCGCGCGTCGACTCCAAGGCCCAAAGGTAAGGCGGTTTCTGGATCGAGGGCAATGCGCGGGACCCATCTCTCGGGCGCACGCGACCAAATCGCGCGACCCCTGTTGACGGCGGCTCTGATCTGGCAACATTTGCGCCGAATGCCGCACGGAATGCAGGCCCGTCCGTCCCCTCTCATGCGCGCGACCGCGACGCTGGGGGTGATTCTCGTGCTGGCCCTTTCCGTCATGGCTTCTAGCCCCGAACTCCACGAGAAGCTGCACGGGCACGAGGCAGCTGCGGGCGGCGCGGCGCACCATAGCGGGGCCTCTCACGGCCTGCCGCCGGTCTCCGACGGCGACGACGGGTGCGTTGTCTCCCTCTACGCCCAGGGTATCGTCCTTTGTCTTGTGTTCGCAGCGCTGGCCTTCACGGGCCAGACCGTCCGGCGGTCCGGCTTTACGCTCGTGGAGCGGATCGAGCCGGAGGCGCCCGGCTACCTGCACCTGCCCCCTCAGGCTCCGCCGGTCGGCTAAGCCCGATCGTTCGTCCGGCACCCGCCCTGGAGGGGTGCCACCAAGGCCGGAGCGCTGCGCCTTGCGGCGCCCGCCCGTCTAAGACACCCCGCGGAGCGCGTGTCCCGCCCCCGCCCGAACCCAACGCGTAGGCAGACCAAAAATGAATTTCAAAACACTTCTCATCCCCATCCTGACCCTTTGCGCAGCCTTGCCGGCCCGCAGCCAGGCCGACGCGCCGCTAGGCGCCGATTCCAAGACGACCAGACTCGATCCCGTGATCGTGACCGACGAGCTCGACGAGACCCGAGGTCTCATTCAGCCCAGCCTCGGCGCCACGTCCTTCATCATGGACCAGCAGCAAATACTGAACCTGCCGCAGGGCGCCGACGCCCCGTTCAACCAGGTCCTCCTGCGCGCCCCCGGTGTCGCCGAGGACTCGGCGTCAAATGGCGACCTGCATGTCCGCGGTGAACACGCCAACCTCCAGTACCGGATAAATGACGTGCTGCTTCCCGAGGGTATCACGGGGTTTGGCCTCGAACTCGACCCTCGCTTCGTGAAAAGCATGCAGCTAATCACCGGATCGCTACCCGCCCAGTACGGATTCCGAACCGCGGGCATCGTCGACATCCAGACCAAGACGGGCGGATTCGACAAGGGAGGCGACGTCTCACTTTACGGTGGGAGTTTCGACACGGTTCGCCCCAGCCTCGAGGTTGGAGGCTCGGAGGGTAACCTGAGCTACTTCACGGACATGAGCTACGACCGCAACGCCCTGGGCATCGAGAATCCGACCTCGAGCTCCGTCGCCGTCCACGACCTCACGAGCCAGTACAAGGCCTTCGCGTATCTTTCCTACATCGTGGACAGGACCAGCAGGGTGACGTTCATGGGAAGCGCCTCCTACAGCGACTTCCAGGTGCCCGACACCCCCGGCCTTTCGGCCGGGACTTCCCCGGACGGGATCCCGTGGCTCCCGTTGGCCTTCGACTCGTCAACGCTCAACGAGAACCAGAACGAGCAGAACTACTACGCGGTGGTCACCTACCAGAAGTCCGCAGGCGACCTGAATTTCCAGCTCTCCGCCTTCGCGCGCGAGAGCAGCGTTCATTTCACGCCGGATCCCGTGGGCGATCTCTTCTTCAATGGCGTGGCGAGCGACGTCAAACGCACCCTATACTCGGCGGGACTCGAGGGGGACGGGAGCTATGCGCTGGGCGCAAGCCACACCCTTCGCGCCGGTTTCTCCCTCCTCGACGAGTCGGTGGATTCCGTCGCGAAATCCACCGTCTTTCCTGTAGATGCGAACGGCGACCCCGTCGGCCCGGCATACCCGATCACGGACAAGGGAACGCTTCACGGCGTGTTCGCGGGCTCGTACGTTCAGGACGAATGGAGGTTGCTCCACGGACTGACGCTCAACTTCGGGGCACGCCTCGACAGATTCGATTCCTCATTCGACACCGAGAGCCAGCTGAGCCCGCGCGTCAACCTGATCTACCAGGCCACCGAATCGACCACGCTGCACGCGGGTTACGCGCGCTACTTCACGCCCCCCCCGGTCGAGAATGTGCCTGGAAGCACCGTGGCCGAATTCAACGGAACCTCCAATGCGTCGCCGACGAACCTCGATGATCCGGTCAGAGCAGAGCGCTCAAATTATTTTGACGCGGGCCTGACCCAGAGGGTTGGCAAGGGGCTTCAGCTAGGGCTGGACGCATACTACAAACGCGCGAGGAACCAGCTCGACGATGGCCTATTCGGGCAGACCCTCGTCCTGTCGGCATTCAACTATGCCAAGGGCGAGGTCTACGGCACGGAATTCACCGCCTCGTATTCGGACGGCGGCTTCGAGACCTACCTCAACCTAGCCCATAGTGTGGCCCGCGGTACGGACTGGAACTCGGCCCAGTTCCTCTTCAGCCCGGACGACCTTGACTATGTAAGGAGCCACTGGATCTTCCTCGACCACGACCAGGCTCTTTCGGGCTCGTTTGGCGCATCCTACATCTGGAAGGAGGCGAAGGGTGAGACGCGAGTCTACGTGGACTCGCTCTACGGGACCGGGCTCAGGACAGATTCAACGGCACCGGACGGTTCCGTGATTCCTAACGGGGGGACCGTGCCCTCGTACTACTCAGTCAGCATGGGGGCCGAGCAGAGTTTCAAGGGGAAGGGCCGCGGCGTCTGGAAGGTCCGCCTCGACATCGTCAACGTGACGGACAAGTCCTACGAACTTCGCGACGGATCCGGCGTGGGTGTCAATGCCGCCCAGTTCGGCATGAGACGCGGAATCTTTGGGAGCACGTCGTATTCATTCTAGGGCGCAGCGCCCTAGCCACGCGCAAACTCGACGAGGGGCCCGAAATCCCCCGACTCCGCAACCCGGATTGCTTCGACGTACCGGGCCCTCGCCTCCCCAAGCCGGGCGCCCCAGGTAGGGGGCTCCTCGCCCTGCGACGCGACGAGAATGTCGGCGATTAGCCGGGCGTGGCGGCCGTTTCCGTTCGACCAGGGATGCAGGCCCGCGAGCCGGTGGTGCAGCCGCACCGCCGCCTCGTCGACCGGGTATGTGCCGAATCGGAGCCAGGCCTCGGCGTCGTCGAGGAACATGGCAACCCCTTCCGCGATCCGGGACGGCTCCCACCCCGGAGACCGCTCGGTCGTCCGGTATTGGCCCGCGTCGCGCCAGATCGCGCCGAACATCCTCTTGTGCAGCTCGCGGCAAAAGCCCTCCGAAAGGAGGTCACCCCTGCGCAGCACCGTCTTCCCCATCGCCCAGACACGCGCGGCATGCACCCTCATCCGCTCAATCTCGTCCAGTTGCCCGCGTGTCGACAGGCTCGGCACGAGGCGCGCGCGCTCCCCGGGCGAAAGCGGGGCCTGTTGGACGGGATTCTCAGCGGGATTCATCCGGAGGTCCTCCGCCCCGAAGCGCCATCGATTGGTCGGTTGCCTTGACGTGCCTCGCGGCCGGGTCGTGGATCAGCGCGAGTTCGGCATAGCTGCGGGCAACCGGGCCCCGGGGGACCACGAAGTAGACCAGCTCGCAGTCCATCGCGGCGGCCGCCCGCCGGAGGGAGCCCATGCTGATGGAGCCGGTCTGCTCTGACGCCTCGAATTGGGCGTAGGACTGGCGTTTCACCCCGAGCCTCCCTGCGATGTCGCCCTGGGACTGGCCGATCGCCTCGCGAATCGCCCTCAGCCATCCCCTGGCGGGCTTGTCCGCAGCCGCCTTCGCCGCATTCAGCACGTCGACCCTTTGCTGGAGTCCCTCGAGCAGGATCGCTTTGATTTCGGATGGAATGCAGGTTAATACCTGCCCTTATTTATATGATGCAATCTAAATATTGCCCTCAAATTACTAACGCAGTCTTAAGACTGCTCTAATTTGATTTTCCTCCGAAGGAGCCCAGCATCCTTGAAAACCGGAGCTGAACCACGATGTTTGCGAGCGTGATAAGGCTTCCTCCCACGACCAGCGAGCCCGTGGCGTGCTCGTTGACATACTCAACCCGGGCCAGGGCCGAAATGAGCGCGGGCACGAACAGGACGAAGACTGAGGCGAAGAGCGGCTCGGTGCAATAGATCAGGCCCGCCTCGGTGGCGGATATCTTGGGCTGCCACCGGGTCATGATCGAGAAGGCCCCTGCCGTGCAGACCGCGGCAAGGACAAGGGTGAGGGCGACCCACGCCGGCGATTCCCAGGGAGCAAGGAGGGCGCCGGCCCGAGGAGCCGTAGCCACCGCCAGCACCGCAAAGAGGACCGCCTGGAGCGCGAACATGACCAAGCTCACGGTGGCGGGCCGGTTCCCGGCGAACTCCTTGCGCTCCAACCACAGGATCTGCCCAGTGAAGAACACGGCGCACAGGAGGGTCTCCCACTCCCCCCTGCCGAGCCTGAGCGTGCCCCAGTCGAAGTGCCCGAGGACGGCGACGCCGACCATGACGAGGGCGCAGCACCCCCAGACGACCGCCCCGGGGTTTCGACGGTGGCGCAGCGCGATCCACGTCGGGACGAGGATCGCGGTGAGCTGGGTCAGGAAGGATGAGGTCGAGGCCGCGGTGAACTGGAGGCCGTCGGTCTGCAGCAGGGTTCCCATCGCGGCGAAGGCGCCCATCCCGACGCCCTGCCGGATCTCGCTATGCGTGGGGGCACCCTGCCTCCGCCCCCGCAGCGCCAGCAGGAGCGCCGCCGCCAGGATGAAGCGCGGCGCCATGGCGGCGCACGCGATGAACCACGTGCCCGCGTCGGGCACCAGGGCGTGGTTGAGAAGCGTGATCGCCTTGATCAGGGGGAAGCTCAGCCCCCAGTAGAGCGACGCGAGCGCCAGCATCCGGACGGCATGCCTGCGCTGGGTGTTGGGGGGGGTTGTCGTCATGGCCTTTGCCAGGTTCGGAACCGCCTATCGTGCCCGCATGGGGCCGGCCCGCCAAGCGGGAACGGATGCAGATTTAACACAATCCGGACCCGAGACGGCTCGACATGGGCCGCGCCTGCGGGCACTCCTCTCGAGGCTCACCCCAGCACAATGGCGAAACCCTCCGACGAACGGAAGATGTCGAAGAAAGCCTACGAGGCGCGCCTTCCCGAGGTCCGCGCCGCGCTGGTCCGGATGCAGGTCGAGCTCAAGTCGGCGAAGTTTCCCGTGATCCTGGTTGTGGCCGGGGTCGAGGCGTCCGGAAAGGGCGACGTCGTCAACATCCTCAACGGCTGGCTGGACCCCCGCGGGTCCGAGACCTTCGCGATGCACGACCCTACTGACGAGGAGAGGGACCGCCCCGCGATGTGGCGCTACTGGCGGACGCTTCCCCCGAACGGGCGCATGTCGATCTACGCCGGCGGCTGGCACTGGGACGCGCTCAACGACGACCCGCGGAGCGCGAGGGAGATGGCGCTCTTCGACGCCTCGCTGCGGAGGATCTCGCTCTTCGAGGCGCAGCTCGCCGCCGCGGGCACCCTCATCATCAAGGTCTGGCTCCAGCTCTCGAAGGTCGCGCAGCGCAACCGACTCCGGGACCTGGAGTCCGACCCGCGCACGGCGTGGCGCGTCACGCCGGAGGACTGGAAGAGCCAGCGCGACTACGAAAGGCTCGACAGGCTGGCGACACGGATGCGCGCCGCGACGCACCAGCAGGGCGCACCGTGGTATGTCATCAACGCCGAGGACCCGAGGTCGCGCAACCTGACGGTGGCGGACATCATCCTGTCGCGGTTCCGCATCCACGTGCGCGCCCACCACCGCGCCTCCAAGGCGGCGGTCCGCGCGGCAAAGAGGACGGTGCCGCTGCGCCCCTCGGGCCTTCGCCGCCTCCTGTCGCTTTCGCTGGACAACAAGCTCTCCCAGCCCGCGTACGAGAAGAAGAGGGACAAGTGGCTCGGGCGCCTGAACAAGGTCGTGCGGGCCGCCGGTCAGGAGCGGCGCTCGATCGTGTGGGTGTTCGAGGGATGGGACGCCGCCGGAAAGGGCGGCGCGATCCGCAGGCTGACCGACGCGATCGACGCGCGGGACTTCCGCGTGATCCCCGTGGCGAAGCCGACCGACGAGGAGAAGTCCCACCATTACCTCTGGCGGTTCTGGAGGCACGTACCTCGGGCCGGCATGGTGACGATCTATGACCGCTCGTGGTACGGCCGCGTCCTTGTCGAGCGCCTGGAGGGCTTCGCCACCGAGCCCGAGTGGAGGCGGGCCTACCGCGAGCTCAACGAGTTCGAGCGCGAGCTCAACGAGCACGGCGTCATCGTCATCAAGTTCTGGCTCCACATCAGCAAGGAGGAGCAGCTGCGCCGGTTCCGAGACCGCGAGGCCACGCTCTACAAGCGGCACAAGATGGGGCACGAGGACTGGCGCAACCGCCGGAAGTGGGCCTCCTACGAGATAGCCGTCGGGGACATGCTCGCGCTCACGAGCTCCCGGCACTCCCCCTGGCACCTGGTCGCGGCCAACAACAAGCGGCACGCGCGCCTCGAGATCATCAAGGTCTCGTGCCGCCAGATCGAGACCGCGCTGGGCCTCTAGGCGCCGCGCGGCGCAAAAAAACCGCCGCGGAGTTCATCCGCGGCGGCAAATATGCTAAACGCTTCCCAGTGCTTAGGAAACGTGGCCCGAGACGAGCTTGGTCATCTCGAACATGCTGACCTTCGACTTGCCTCCGAACACGGCCTTGAGCGACGCGTCGGCATTGATCATCTTCCTGTCCTTCTTGTCCTGGAGACCGTTCTTCTTGATGTAGTCCCAGAGCTTCTTGGTGAGCTCCGTGCGGGGAAGGGGCTTGGAGCCGACAACGGCTGAAAGGGCGCCATCGGGTGTTACCGGTTTCATGAACGCGGCGTTAGGTTTACGAGCGGATTTTTTGGCCATATTGAGTTTTTGTTTTAGGGTGCTTTGCTATGAAAGCAATGCCTTTCTAGAGCGAAAACCGCCCATTTTCCGAGAAAAATCTTTTTGAACATTTTAGGGAGGCGCCCCGCGCTGGTCGTCGACCTGCACAAACTGCCTGTACAGGGCCGCATAGTGGCCGCCCCTCGCAAGGAGCACGGGATGGGTCCCGCGCTCGATTATCCTTCCCTTGTCGAGAACGAGCACGAGGTCCGCGCTCCGGATCGTGCTCAGGCGGTGCGCGACGACGAAGCTCGTGCGCTCGCGCAGGAGCGTCGCCAGCGCGCGCTGGATCCGCGCCTCGGTGAGGGCGTCGATGGAGCTCGTCGCCTCGTCGAGGATGACGATCCTCGGGTTCGCCAGGAACGCGCGCATGAAGCACACCAGCTGACGCTGGCCGACCGAGAGCCCCGCGCCGCGCTCGCCCACCTCGGAGTCGAGACCGTCCGGCATCTCGTCGAGCACGTCGAGGCAGCCCAGGCGCGCCGCCGCCTCCCGCACCTCCTCGCGCGTGGCCTCGGGCCTGCTCAGGCAGATGTTCTCGAGCACCGAGCCCGTGAACATGAAGTTCTGCTGCTGCACCATCCCCATCTGCCGGTGAAGCGAGCGGCTGGTGATCGAGTGCACCTCCCGGCCGTCGACCAGGATCCTGCCCGTCGTCGGGAGGTAGAACTTCGAGATGAGGTTGATGATCGAGCTCTTCCCGCTGCCGGTGTGGCCCACGAGCGCGATCGTCTGCCCGGGTTCCGCGGTGAAGTCGATGTCGTGCAGCACGAGCCTCGAGGGGTCGTAGCCGAAGGACACCCCGCGCAATTCAATCCTCGCCCCAAGCGTGCCCCCGGACGCCCTCGGGTCCGGCAGGTCCGTGGCGTCCGCAGCGTCCTCCCAGTCGGGCGGCGTGTCGACCAGGTGGAAGATCCTCTCGGCGCCCGCCATCGCGAGGAGTCCCTGGTTGTACTGGTTGCCGATGATCGTGATCGGCGAGAAGAAGAAGTTGGAGAGAAGGATGAACGTGATCAGGTCGTCGGCCCTCATCGACTGGTGGAACACCCGCCAGCCGCCGACCACGAGGAGGGTCGCGATGAAGAACTGGCTGTTGAGCTCGAGGATCGGCGCCAGCACGGCGGAGGTTCGCGCCAGCGCGACGTTGTACCTCGAATGGTCCGAGAGCAGGCTCCTGAAGAGCCCCGCGTTCATGTCCTGGCGGACGAACCCCTGGGTCACGCGGATGCCGGTCACCGACTCCGCGAGGGTCGCCGTGACGCGGCTGAAGCTCTCGTGGGAGGCCCGCGTGAGGCGGCTCAGCTTCATCCTGAAGTGGTTGTTCACGGCCCACAGGACCGGCGCCATGCACACGACGACCAGGAACATCTTCCAGTCCCTGTAGAGGAGCACCATCGCCGTGAACGCCATCTGGCCGAACTGGATCGCGCTCACGAACCCGACGTCCTGGATGCCTACCCGCACCGCCTCGAGGTCGCTCGTCACGCGGCTCAGGATCCTTCCGAGCTTTATCCGGTGGAAGAAGCTCATCGGCTGGCGCTGGGTCTTGGAGAAGATGTCCGAGCGCATCCCGTTGACGACGGTCTCCCCGATCTCGAGCGCGTAGCGCTGGCGGAAGTGGAACATGACGTCCGTCAGGACCGCGAGCGAGGCGAACCCGAGCGTGCCAAGGAGGATCCCGTGGGTGTCGCCGTTCGCCACCGGCCCGGTGATGACGAGCGCGGTGACCCAGGCGAGCGCCGGCAGCTGCGCCGACCGGGCGAGGGTCAGCAGGACCATGATCGAGAGCTTCCTGCGGACGGGCGACGCGTAGGTGAGGATCCGCCTGATGAGGCGCCAGTCGAGCGGCTTGAACTGCTCCTCGTCGTCGTCCGGGTCCCGCACCCGGTGGACTAGGGTCAGGCTCGGCGCGCGCTCCTTGCCGGCGCTCATGGCTGTCCCCCCTTCAGGGCCTCCTGGAGCTCGCGGCCGTCCACGAGCTGCAGGTTGGCCACGTGCAGGTAGGGCCCCGGGACGCGTATCAGCTCCGCGTGGGTGCCCCGCTGAACGATGCGCCCGTTCTCGAGCACGATGATGAAGTCGGCGCGCCTGAGCGTGCTCAGGCGGTGCGCCACGATGAAGGTCGTCCTCCCCGCGATGGCGCGGTCGAGCGCCTCGAAGATCTCGTGCTCGGTCTCGCTGTCGATGGCCGCCGTCGGGTCGTCCAGAAGGAGGATGGCAGGCTCAAGGAGGACGGCCCGAGCGATCGCCAGGCGCTGCCTCTGGCCGCCCGAGAGGCTGTTCCCGCTCTCCCCGAGCACCGTCTCGTAGCCCTTGGGAAGGCCCATGATGAAGTCGTGGGCGGCGGCGACCCTGGCTGCGCGCTCGATCTGCGCCTGGGTCGCGTCGGGGTGCCCGAACGCGATGTTGGAGGCGACCGTGTTCGAGAACAGGAAGCTCTCCTGGAAGACCGTGCCGATGTTCCTACGCAGGTCGTCGAGGTGCAGGTGGCGCACGTCGATGCCGTCGATCAGGAGCCTGCCCTTGGTTACGTCGTAGAACCTCGGGATGAGGCTCATGAGGACGCTCTTGCCCGAGCCCGTGGCCCCGAGGATGGCCACGCACTCCCCCGGCTTCACGTCGAGGCTTATGTCCCGCAGCACCGGGTCCAGCTTGCCGTACTCAAACGACACGTCGTCGAAGCGCACGGCGCCCTCGAGCCGGGCGCGCCGCACGGCCCCGGGGGCCGACCGGACCTCGACCGGGGCGTCGAGGATCTCGAACACCCGCCGGGCGCCGATCAGCGACTGCTGGACCGAGTTGACGATCGCGGCGACGTTGTTCACCTGGCCTGCGAACTGGTCGAGGAGGCCGGCGAAGACGACCAGGCCCGCGCCGAGCGGGATCGAGCCCTTAACGACAAGGACCCCGCCGTACCCGAGCAGGACGATCGTGTTGATGCGGGTCAGGAACCCCGCGGTCGGGGAGAAGAGGCTGACCCACCAGAAGATGTTGTACTGCTGGGTGAGGATGGCGCCGTTCGACGCCTCGAACTTCTCGAGGTTCTCCTTCTCGCGCCCGAAGCCCTTGACGACGGCGATGCCCTGGATGCTCTCGGCCAGGTACTGAACCATCTTCTCGACGAGCGTTCGGTTCTCGGCGTACTCGGGCTGGATCTTGCGCGAGAAGAGGGTGGACAGGATGAGGAGCACCGGGGAGGTCGCCAGGCAGGCGATCGCGAGCCCCGGGCTCAGGTAGGCCATGTAGGCCGCATAGACGGTGAGCGAAATCACCATGATCACGCTCTGGATCAGCACCTGGTCCACGAACATGCGCACCGACTGGACGTCGCCCGTCACGCGCGTGATGATCGAGCCGGTCGTGTTGGCGTCGAAGAACCGGAAGCTGAGCCTCTGGAGCTTGTCGTAGATCTCCCCGCGCAGGTCCACGACCAGGTGCCTCTGCACGAGGATGTTCACCCGGACGGCGTAGACGTAGTTAAGGACCGCCCGGCAGGCCGACAGGGCGAGGATGAGGCCGCCGAGGACCCCGAGGACATGCATGGGATGCCAGTCGGCGGGCAGGCTGAAGTGCAGGAATCGGATCACCGCCTGCGGGTGGGGCTTCGACGGGTCGTTGGCCATGACCTGCCGGATGTAGTCGATGCCGATGCCCGTGAAGCTCAGGCCGAAAAGGCCCATGGTCAGCAGAACCAATTGGATCGCAAGAACCTGCACGCACCTGAGGCGGTACCTCCACGCCAGCCCAAACAGGCGGCGGATCAGCTCCGGATTGGAGGGTCCGGCCTCGGCGCTCATAGGCGAAGATCCCATTTGGACCTTACGCTAGCGGGACTCGGGGCCGGTGCACGAGATTTTCGCGCCTGGGCCTACCTATTGGGAATGGAAGGTGGGGCCTGGCCGGGCTGGGCGGCCTGGGCCGCCTTCTCGCGCTCCATCCGGCGGCGGCGGACCTCCTGGGCGACGGCGTCCAGGCGCCTCTGCTCGTCCGCCTGGGACGGGTTGAGGACGACCGTGGAGGCGATCGCGGAGGGATTGCCGGCGGGCGCCACCGGCGCCGTGGCCGCCCCCGACGAGGCGATCTTGCTCTTGTGGAGCGTGAGCCTGAGGGGGCGCCCCTGGTAGTCGACCATGACGCCCTCGCCGGCCGGTTCGGCCGACTTGACGGTGAAGTCATGCCCGGCCTCGTTCACCCCGACCCACGTGCTCCTTTTCTTGGCCACGTCGTAGATGCAGTAGGAGGTCCCCTCCGGCGTCTCCATCACCCCCCGCAGCTCAAGCGGGCCGGACGGCCCCCCGGCCGCGTCCGACGCCTGGGCGTTCGCCGGGAGAAAGGGCGAAGCCGGCGCCAGTTCGGCGCGCGCGGGGACGGTCAGGAGGGCGGCCGCCAGGGCGGCCACGGGCACCCCGCGCATAAAGACTGTGTGGCTTAGGCCCATGGTGTTGCCATGGGTGCAATAGATGCACTCCCGGCAGGCGGTCAAGCGGCCTCGGGTCAGGCGGCCGGGCGCCGGCGGCGGTAGAGCACGATGCCCGCGAGCGAGAGCCCGACGAAGAGGGCGCCGTAGGTCGCCGGCTCGGGGGCCGGGGTGATCTCATTGCCCGGTCCCGGGCCCGTCGTGTAGGTGTTCCAGTGGGACTGGTTCCCCGTGTAGCCGCTGAACACGACCTGGTTCATCGGAGCCGTCCCCTGGGTGCCCGGGCTCGTGTTGCTGTAGAAGTAGTCGACCATGTTCGCCCAGTTGTTGACGGACAGCTGGGAGGCCCCGGTCAGGCTCACGCCGTTGACGTTGAGGATGGAGGCCGAGGCGGCGCCGAAGTCGACGACCGAGCTCGAGGTGACGCTCAGGTTGCCGAAGGTGTCCGTGGTCCCGTTGAGCTTCAAGGTGCCGCCCGCCAGCACGATGTTAAGCCCCGCGTCGCTGAAGTTGGCGCCGAGGGTCAGCGTCGCGCCCGCGCCGATCGTCAGGGTGCCCGTCCCCGAGAGAGCGCCGCTCAGCAGGCTCGTGCCGGAGGACAGCGTGATCGCGCCGGCCGTGCCGAACGAGAGCGTCCCGGCGTCGGAAAGGCTTCCGACTACCTGGCTCGTGCTGTTGAGGTCCATGATGGCGCTGGTGTTGACCGTGATCGCCGTCGTGTTCTTGAAGGCGTTCGCGACGGTCGTCTGGAGCGTGCCGCCGCTGACCGTGACCGACCCCGAGAACGACGGGTTGGCGACGCCGATGGCGAGGGTCCCCGCGCCGTCCTTGGTGAGGGCGCTGGCCGCGGTCCCCGTCATGGCGCCCGTGATCGTCGTGTTGCCGTTGCCGCCGACGTTGAGGGTGTTGGCCCCGAGCCCGATGGCTCCCGAGAGCGTGATGTTGCCGGCGTCGGCCTGAACCCGGGTCGTGCCGGTGACCGTGAGGGGGCCGCTCACCGTGTTGTTGCCGGAGAGGTTCTCGAAGGCGCCCGCGAACGACGTGCCCGTGCTATTGGTGGTGAATGCGTTGGCGAGGGTGATGTTGTTCTGGATCTGGATGTTGCCGCCCGCGTTGACCGTGACGGCCCCCGTCCCGAAGCCGGAGGCGTTCGTGACATTGACGATGCTGCTCGTCGTCGTGCCGCCGGAGTAGGTGTTCGTGCCGCCAAGGACCGTCGTGCCCGTGTTGCTCGTGACAAGCTTGCCGGTGCCCGAGATGACGCCGTTGAGCACGTCGGTCCCGGACTGGTTGAGCGTCAGGGTCGAGCCGGCGCCCGAGGTGCCGAGGGCGAGCGTCGAGCCCGAGGAAGAGTTGACGCTGCCCGTAAGGGTCTGGGCGGTGCCGTTGGCGAGGGTGAAGGTGCCGGAATTGAGGCTGACCGTGGAGCCGCTCGCGATCTGGTTGCTCGTCGTCTCGTTGACCGCTCCGCCGTTCTGGGTGAGGGCCCCCTGGACGGTGGTCGAGCCACCCGAGAGGTTGAGCGTGCCGCTCGTCACGGTGGTCGTCCCCGTGTAGGTGTTGGCGCCCGAGAGCGTGACGGCGCCCGTCCCGGTCGTGGCGACATTGAGGGCGCCCGTGCCGGTCGTGATCGCCGAAGAGATCGTCGTGTTGCCGGCGCCCTTGACCGTGAGGTCGCCGGTTCCGGTCAAGCCGCCTGCGACCGCGAGGGTCCCGCTGTCGGAGCTGATCGTGCTGCTGCTGCCAAGGGTGACGGCCCCGTTGAGGGTCGCCGTAGTCGCGGCGCCGGGATTTGAGTCGATTGCCCCGTTCACGGCCCCGGAGCCGTTGATCGTGAGGGCGTTCGCAAGGGTGAGGTTAGAGTTGATCTGGAGGGTGGCGCCGTTGTTGACCGTCGCGGCCCCGGTCCCCAGGGCGGCGTTGCTCGTGGAGACGCCGACGACGCCGGCGTTGATCTGCGTGCCGCCCGAGTAGGTGTTGGCCCCCGAGAGGTTGAGGGTGCCCGCGCTCAGCTTCTGCAGGGAGAAGGCGCCCGTAACGACGGACTTGATGTTCAGCGCGCCCGTCCCGCTCACGTCGACGACCGAGTTGGCACCGAGGGCCAGGGTCGTCGTGTTGATGGTCTGGGCGTTCGCGGACTGCTGGATGATGCTCGGGACGATCCCGCCGAGCGTGTAGGTGAAAGCCCCGCCCAGGGTGAAGGCGCTGGCCCCCGAGTCGAACTTGACCGAGTTGACCGTCTCGTTGGCGGTCAGCGTGGGGTTGAGGCGTGTGCTCCCGGTGAAGTCCACCTTGACCGCGTTGCCGCTGCCCGGCCAAGCGCCGAGGACCCAGTTCTGGTTCGTGTTGTAGTTGCTGTTCACCCCGGAAGTTCCGTTCCAGGTCGTGAAGGTCGTGTTCGGGGTGATCCTGTAGGAGGTTACCCCGTCATTCGAGGTCGTGCCGCCGGCCTCGACCGTGCCCGATCCCGAACCCGAGAAGTAGATGTCGTTGAGGAGGGCGGCCCCGAGGGCGGCGGTCGTCGTCGCGAGCGCCTGGGTGTTCGGCCCCACCGTGATGCCTGTGTAGTTGTTGATCGTGAGGACGTTCCCGCCGGCGTCCGTCAGCCCGCCGAAGACGAAGGCATTCGTGCCGCCGGCGCCGAAGTCGAGCGTCGAGTTCCCGTTGATGGTCAGGTTCCCGATGGCCTGGGAGTTGTTGTTGAGCGCCAGGGTCGTCCCCGCGGCCA
>Ga0265338_10003931_pt1 | contig 20469 bp, 17 predicted proteins | sample 42126metaG_FD_193579 | JGI IMG/M metagenome (GOLD analysis project Ga0265338, IMG submission 193579) | Rhizosphere microbial communities from Carex aquatilis grown in University of Washington, Seatle, WA, United States - 4-21-26 metaG | ecosystem: Host-associated > Plants > Roots > Rhizosphere...
ATAATCCTGAAGAAGAAGTTCTTATTACATCGTTGCGTGCCGGTTCTTGGGGGGAGTTTTACGGACAATCGTCAGTGAAGACATCTCTGCAAATTGCAATCGAAGCGGCAAAGAAACGTAAAGAAGCGATGGAGCATGTTTTGTTATATGGCCCTCCAGGACTTGGGAAAACATCGCTTGCTCATATTATTGCAAAAGAAATGAATGCAAATATCCGTATAACTTCGGGTCCTGCACTTGAAAGATCAGGAGATCTCGCATCTATTTTAACCAATCTTGAGAAGGGAGACATTCTTTTTATTGATGAAATTCATCGATTGAATAAAGTAGTTGAGGAAACATTGTATCCTGCAATGGAGGATTATGCATTGGATATTGTTTTAGGTAAAGGGCCATCGGCTCGAACCCTACGATTAGATTTACCACCATTTACTATTATTGGGACAACAACTCGTGCTGGGATGCTATCTGCGCCGCTAAGAGATCGGTTTGGAGTCGTCCATCGGTTGAATTTCTATTTGCCTGAGGAATTAGAGAGAATTATTACCAACGCGGCAAAAAAGTTAAATATAGCAATTGACGATGATAGCATCAAAGAGATTGCAAAACGTGCTCGAGGAACACCGCGTATTGCGTTAAAATTATTAAAAAGGGTTCGTGACTATGCACAGGTAAAAGGCAAAGGACATATCGATCCGAAAGCAACAACTGAAGCGTTGAAAATGCTTGAAGTTGATGAAAAAGGTCTAGATCCTTTGGATATAAAATTTCTCAAAGCAATTATTGAAAAACATTCAGGTGGTCCAGTTGGTATTGAGACAGTTGCAGCGACGTTGTCAGAAGACAGCGGGACTCTTGAGGATTTAGTCGAGCCATATTTGCTACAACTAGGATTTCTTAAAAGGACTTCACGAGGAAGGGTCGCAACGGAATCGGCCTATCAACATATTGGAGCTTTGTATCCAAAGCAAGATGATAAACAGTAGAAATTGATTTAATTTTTTATGAAGATCATTCACAAACAAGAAGCAATACATAACGTGAAACCTGAAGGAACAATAGTCGATTATTATTTATTTAATGAATACGAGATTCATTATAATGAACAAGTTCCCGGATCAACGCAAACATGGCATCATCATGAAAAAATTTGGGAAACACTTTTTATTATTGAAGGTGAGTTAACAGTTACATGGCGAGATGGTACTAAAGAAAGAGAAGAAATTATTAAAGCAGGAGATCTCGTTGAAACTGAAAGGTCAGCCCATACCTTTATCAATCACACAGACAAGATTGTAAAATTCTTAGTATTTAAACAGCTACCACAAGGCGGAACGGATTTCAGGCAAATTTTCAAAACAGATAAAATATTAGATTAAAGTACTGCAGCAAAAAGCTTCTATGTTAGAATGAAAGTAATGAAGCGGTTAGTTTTTCTCCTCGTTGGCTCGCTTTTATTTTTTGTTTCTTCACATCAAGTACTTGCTGATGATAGTTGGGTTATTGAAAATTTTCAGTCAAATGTTGCCATTCAGCAATCCGGAGTTGTAAAAGTCGTTGAGACAATTTCTGTTGATTTTCGTGATAATCCACAGCATGGGATTTATCGCGATATTCCGTATCTCTACAACTCAAATGGTAAGCAAACGTATACTGAGGTGAAAGTCGTGCATGTTTTGCAGAATAGCGAGCCAGCGCAGTATACAATTACGCAAACAAATGGTTATGAAAACATAAGAATCGGCGATCCCAATAAGACAATCGTTGGAAGGAATGTCTATACAATTGCCTATACCGTTACAGGAGTCCTTCAGCAGGTGAATAATTACGATGAGTTGTATTGGAATGTAACTGGTAATGATTGGCAAGTGACAATTCAAAAGGCAGAAGCAGAAGTGACACTGCCGAAAGACGGAATAGCAAGAATTACCTGTTATGAAGGAACTGCAGGCTCTCAAGATCCTTGTTTATCAAATCTTGCTTCGGCACAAAAAGCGACATTTGCAACCGCAAACGAATTGGGACCTGACGAAGGATTGACTATTGTTGTTGATTATAATAAAGGTTTAATTCCAATTCTTACTGCAATTCCACCAAAGCCGTATTGGGAAAGATTATTTCTGTGGCCTGATGTTTTACCGTTATTAATAATTATTGTTAGTGGTATAGGTTTTATTACAGCTTTTTGGTATAAGTTTGGTCGAGATTATTGGTTTGGAGGAGTTTTATTTGGTACAAAAGATCAAAAAGGAAACGTTAAACCAGTCGGCTCACACGAAACAATCTCAGTAGAATTTACCTCACCTGATTCGTTGCGTCCTGCCGAGATTGGTGTTCTTATGGATGAACGAGCAGATACTCTGGATGTTGCTGCAACTATTATTGATCTGGCAGCAAGGGGATTTTTGCAAATTGTAGAGATACCGAGGACGTGGGCGTTTGGAAGAGTTGACTATCTTTTGTTGCAATCAACACCTAAAAAACTTCGAAAAGATTCAGAGCTATTGCCATATGAACAACTACTTCTTGATAAATTATTTTATAAGCGCAGCCAGATTAAGCTATCAAGTCTAAAAACAACATTTTATGAAGATCTCAAAAAAGTAAAAAATGCATTATATGATGAGGTTGTTACAAAAGGTCTTTTTGAGCAAAGTCCAGAAAAAGTAAGAAGAAAATATTTAGCGATCGCAATTATTTTGCTCATTGGTGGTGTTGGGTTGTTAGTCCTCGGTTTTAACGAGAATATTCTACTTATGGGAAGCTTTGGGTTGGGATTTGCCGTTTCTGGCATTGCATGGATTTTTATGTCGCGTTTTATGCCACGAAAAACTGCATACGGTAGAGAATGTTATCGTCGTGCAAAAGGGTATTACGTATTTATTAATAGCGCAGAGAGATACAGACAGAGATATTTTGAAAAGCAAGATATGTTTAATGAGGTTTTGCCTTACGCAATTATTTTTGGCGTGACAAAAAAATTTGCTAAAAAAATGGAGAAAATGGGAGTTGAGCCAAAACAAACAGATTGGTATGTTGGACCACATCCTTTCGCTATAGGCATATTTGCAGGAAACATTCAAGATTTCTCAAGCTCACTTTCAAGCGCTATGGCTACAGTACCGTCAAGTAGTGGTGGTTTTTCAGGTGGATCAGCAGGAGGAGGTTTTGGCGGCGGTGGCGGTGGAAGTTGGTAACTGAGAATTTATATTTGCAATTTCAATAGTGTTTGGAAGAATGGGCTAAACGTCACAAAAAGCTGCAATAAGAAAATTAATACTATCGTAAAAATGAGAAAACGATTCCTTCGTCTCAATGAGTGCCATCCAATTACAATAACTACCAATAATTGAAAATAAATAAGTAAGTCAAAGACTACGGTTCTTGCGACAGCTTGTGGAACAATAGTTAGCAAATAAGTGAATATTGCAAGAAGTGCTGCCGCTATAGAAAAGCCAATTAGCGCAATAAGAAGAATTCTATTGAGATTTAAGAGAGAGACGTTTGGGTCACGAGGTTTCTTGAATAAAACAGAATTATCTTTACTCCCTGTTGCAAGAGCAAGTGCAGGTAGACTGTCGGTTATCAAATTAATCCATAATATTTGTGTGGGTAAAAGAGGAAGTGGCAAATGAAAAAGTGTTGCAAAAAAGACTAAAGAAATCTCCGATAAGTTTCCTGAAACAAGATAGACAGTGGCATTGAGAATATTCTTATAGATAATGCGTCCTTCTTCGATTGCTTTGATAAGTGTTGCAAAATTATTGTCAGTAAGAACAATATCTGCGGCTTCTTTTGCGACATCGGTTCCTCCAGCACCCATAGCAACTCCTACATCTGCCTTTTTCAGTGCAAGCGAATCGTTCACGCCATCACCTGTGACACCTACGATAATGCCAAGTTGTTTAAGAATGGTTACCAAACGCAATTTTTGTTCTGGCTGAATTCGGGCAAAAACACGGGTATTAAAAATAATCTTTCCAAGTTCTTCGTCAGTCATTTTTGATAACTCATCGCCTGTTACGACATCTTCGTCTTTAGTGATAAGCCCTATTTCTTTTGCAATACTCAATGCGGTAAATTCATTATCTCCGGTTACCATAATTGCTTGAATCCCCGCTGCATGAGATTTTTTTACAGCTTCAATAACTTCAGGACGCGGAGGATCATAGAGCGCTATAATGCCAAGAAATGTAAGGTTCTCTTCAAGTTGATCGCGTGTCTGGTATCCTTTTTTATTGTCCTTTTTTACTCCGAAGGCAATCACTCGTAAGCCTTCTTTTGCAAGCGTTTCATATTCAAGTTTTATTGTTTCCTTTTCTGAATTGCTTAGTTTACTTTTTTCAAGAATTACCTCTGGTGCTCCTCTGACAAAAATAAATTTTCCATGCGCCTTTTCCCAGACAGTAGTTATGCTTTTTGTAATGGAATCAAAAGCATGTTCTTCAATATCTTTTTCTGCGATAGTATCTTGGAGCTTGTTATTTTGTTCTCTTGCCCAGAGAAGTAGTGCTCCGTCTGTTTGGTCGCCGATTATTTCAAAATCTTTTCCATCACCTTTTTCAATGAGAGATGCAGTGTTCCCCAGAAAACATGCTGTTATCAACTCAGAAAGATATTTTTTTTCTTTAAGCCAATATTTTTTGACACGCATCGTATTTTGAGTAATTGTTCCTGTCTTGTCTGTAAGAATCATTTGGACAGATCCAAGTGTTTCAATAGAGTTCATTCTTCTCACAATTGCATTATTTTTTGCCATACGATTTGTCCCGACTGCAAATGCTATCGTTACGACAGCAGGAAGTCCTTCGGGGATTGCGGCAATTGCAATACTCGCGCTTACCAAAAGAAGCGGCACAAGCTCTTGTCCAGAAAGAATACCAATAGGAATAATAGAGAGTCCTACAACAATTGCACCATATGAAAGTATTTTGCCCAATTGGTCAAGATTTTTTTGTAGCGGTGCTTTATCTTCTTTTATCGTTGAGAGGTTTGAAGCTATTTGTCCAAATCTTGTCTGCATACCTGTTTTTGTAACACGCATTATGCCATTACCACCCAAAACCAATGTTCCCAGCATAAGAGATTCTGTTTTCTTTTTGATAACAGCCAGAGATTCTCCTGTAAGAATCGATTCATCCACTTCAAGTTCAACATCTTCGATTAATATCCCATCAGCGGGGATTCTATCTCCTTCAGAAAGGATAACAATATCTTCAGGAACAAGTCCTTCGGCCAGGATACGAATTTCTTTGCTGTCTCTGAAAACTCGCGCATCAGGTGCTGTATATTCTTTTAATTTTTCCAGAGATTGTTGTGCTCGATATTCTTGAATAAAGCCAAAACAGCCATTGATAATAACAATTGCAAAAATAAAAGCGGCGTCGATTTTGTCATGAATAAAGAAAGATGCGATGCCTGCGACAAAAAGAATTGTATTGATGGTTGTTGGAAATTGTGAAAGAAACAGTTTCCAAGCAGAAAAGTGGGATTCTGCTGAAATTGTATTGTTGCCGTATTTTTGTAAGCGTTCTTCAGCTTCTCTTTGGGTTAATCCATGTTCCATAGTTAGGTATTAGGTATTAGGTATTAGGTATTAGGTATTAGAGAATGTATATTTAATTTTTCTAGCACCTATAACCTAGCACCTACATTGTTTCTCCTTTCGGTCTATACTGCAATGCTTCTGCTATATGTTCTGGTTTTATCGTTTCCTCGTCTGCAAGATCTGCAATCGTTCGAGAAAGTTTGATGATTCTATAATATGCTCTTCCTGAAAGGTTCATCGCTGTAACTGCTTGGCGAAGGAGCGTGATGCAGTCATCCGTTAGTTCGCAATACGTCTTAATCGTTTTATTGGTGAGTTCTGCGTTGGATGTAATTGTTGTTCCTTTATATCGTTTATTCTGTTTATCTCTTGCTTTTTGGACGCGAACTCTCACTTTTTGTGAATTTTCCACATTGTTTGTCTCGCGTTCTGTGAGTTTCTCTACTTTAACTGCAGGAACATCAAGATGAATATCTATTCTATCGAGCAGCGGTCCTGAAATTTTTTTCTTATATCTTGAGATTTGTGAGGGAGTACAGAGGCAAGTATGCGTTTTATCCCCAAGATATCCACATGGACAAGGATTCTGACTAGCAATGAGCATACATTTTGCAGGAAATGTTGTTTTGCCCTTTGCTCGTGAAATTGACACAACACTATCTTCAATGGGTTGCCTCAAACTTTCCAAAATATTGCGTGGGAATTCAGGAAATTCGTCGAGAAAAAGAACTCCTCGATGAGCAAGGGTAATTTCTCCTGGACGGGGATTGCTCCCTCCGCCAATCAGTCCGACCAACGAAATAGTATGATGAGGGCTACGAAATGGACGTTTATTCATAACGGCATCTTTGCCGAGAAGGCCAGCGATACTATAAATTTTGGTTACTTCTATCATTTCATCAAACGTAAGACGTGGCAAAATGGATGCGAGTGTTCGGGCAAGAAGTGTTTTCCCCGCACCCGGGGGACCTTTAAAAAGGATATTGTGGGATCCCGCTGCAGCTATTTCAAGCGCACGTTTGGCTTGTTGTTGTCCTTTTATGTCTTTCAAATCATAATCAAACAGCTCTTGCAGCATTACATCTTGAAAGATGACTGGTTCGACTTTTTCAAGTGGCTGTTGGTCTGTAAGGTGAAAGAAAAGGGACTTTAGAGACTCAACAGAATAAATTGATATACCCTCAACAATCGCAGCTTCTTGTGCATTATCCTCTGGGATAAAAACGTTGGTCAGTTTTTTATCTCGTGCCATGAGCGCTTGGATAAGTGCTCCATTAATTGAGCGCACTCTGCCATCAAGAGAAAGTTCTCCACTGATGAGCGCGTTTGAAAGATCCACTTGCAATTGCCCTGACGCAATCAAAATTCCCAGAGCAATCGGCAGATCATACGATGGTCCTTCTTTCGGTAAATCGGCCGGTGCGAGGTTGACAGTTATCCGTCTTGCAGGAAAATCAGCGCCGGAATTCCTGATTGCCGATCGAACGCGCTCTTTGGCTTCTTCAACAGCTTTGTCTGGCAATCCGACGATAGTGAAAGAAGGTAACCCTTGTGATGCAATATCAACTTCTACTTCAACAGGAACAGCATCAAGTCCGACGACAGCAGCAGAGAAAACTTTGGCAAGCATACATCTATCATACGGTAATATGGCTGACTTGACAAATGTTGCAAAATAGTATTATGCTATAGGTGTTGCCTGATGCATCGGGCTAACAAATCTATAGAAAAGGTCATTCTAGATACATTTTTTTCATAGATATTTAAAAAATATATATACTTGAATAAAGCAATATATTTAAAAGACATAAGATGATAGATGTTACAAAATGTTTATTACCTTATAGTCAAACAAAAAGATCTGCTTAAAAAACAGATCTTTTTGTATTTTTAGAACCTACGGTATACAATAGCCCCAGTATGGATCAAGTTGCACAAATCCGCGAAAAAATAGATATCGTTTCATTTATCTCAGAATTCATCCCATTGAAAAAAATGGGGCACAATTTCAAAGCAAATTGTCCATTTCATGGAGAGAAAACACCATCATTTGTCGTGTCGCCTGAAAGGCAGATTTGGCACTGTTTCGGTTGCGGAAAAGGAGGCGATGTCTATACATTCCTGATGGAATATGAACGGTTAGAATTTCCTGAAGCACTTCGAACCCTTGCAAAAAGGACCGGTGTTGAACTCACAAATAGAGAACGCAATAGTGGTCTTGCAACGCAAAAGGAACGCCTTTATCAAATAAATAGTTTGACAAAGGAATATTATCATTATGTTCTTCTTAATCATCCTGCTGGCAAACGCGCATTGGAATATTTAAAAAATCGCGGCATCACTCAAAAAATTATTGAAACCTTTATGCTTGGTTTTGCGCCGACTCGTAATGCGTTAACCAAATACTTACTTTCAAAGAAAAAATTCGCTAGAGAGGATTTAGTGGCGTCTGGAGTGGCATTCCAGAGAGGTTCGGATATTGTTGATTTTTTCCGTGGTCGACTGATGTTCCCTCTTATTGATCATCGAGATAATGTTGTTGGATTTGCAGGACGGATTCTTGATAACAACGATACAACGTCAAAATATATTAACACACGAGAAACACTTATTTATCACAAAGGAGAGCAGTTTTACGGCTTAAATATCACTAAAGATGCTATCAGGCGGGAAAATCAAGCGATTATTGTTGAAGGAGAATTTGACGCGATTTCCTGCTTTGAAAATGGTGTTGCCAATGTCGTTGCGATAAAAGGGACGGCGCTTACCGAAGCACAAGTGAATTTATTGGGACGGTTTGCACAAAAAATTACCTTCTGTTTTGATGGCGATAAAGCAGGGCAAGAAGCAATCAAAAGGAGTCTCGCCGTTGTTGAAAAGAAAGGCCTCACACCAACGGTAATTGAAATCCCTGGAGGCAAAGATCCTGATGAGGCACTCAAAAATGAGCCAGGACTTTTTAAAAAATCTGTACGTGAAGACGTCAGTATCTACGATTATTTATTTGAAAAAACACTTACAGCAGTAGACAGAGAGACTGTTGACGGGAAGAAGCAGTTTGCTGATCAACTATTACCAGTAATCGCAACAATCAAAAATGAAATTATTAAAGAACATTACATAAAGAAAATCAGCTCTGTATTAGATACATCCTATGAAAGTATTGTTCGGGAATTGGAAAAATTACGACAACCTCGTACTGCACCTCAAAAAGCCGTTGAAGAAAAACAAAAACGCAGTAAAGAAGAAATTCTTGAAGAATATTTACTTGCGTTAATCGTCCAAAATCTCATGCCTAAAAAAGCATTGGAAACAGCGATGAATGTGTTATCCGAAGTTTTACCAAAAGAACGTGCGTATCACAAAATTATGGATCACTTACTCAGTCATTTTGAAAGACATGAAAATTTCGATGGCAACATATTTGGTGATGGATTACCTAAAGAACTTGTTCCTGTCTATGATACGTGTTTTCTTGTATCTCTCCCAACGTTTCCAGATGATGAACACGCCTTTAATGAAATTCGCAAAATAGCAACACAGCTCAAAAAAGTTTATATTCAAAAAAAATTAAAATCACTTTCCGTACAGATACAACAGAGTGAAAAAGATGGAAATGAAAAGGAAGCAGAAGATTTACGAAAGACATATGCCTCTTTTTTGTCTGGTATGAATTCTGAGACGTTGAATTAATCTTGTAGTATAGGTTTGCATAGCCTGAATAATGTGCTATACTAGATAATATATGTCTCAAAAATTATCCCAATTACTCACAGATGTCGTCACCTCGGCAAAAAAACGCGGTTACATTACCCAAGATGAAATTCTTGGTATTTATTCAAAACCGGAAGATCATATTGAGGATCTTGATGGATTGTATGACAAATTAATGCGCTCAAGCGTTGATGTTTTTGAATCCGTTGCGCAACAGCAAGATGACCAAAAACCAATTGAAGACCTTGAAAAAGAGTTGGAAGCACTTACCGTTTTGACTGAAGGGTCTGTTTCTGATCCTGTACGCATGTATCTGAAGGAAATTGGTCGCATTCCCCTTCTGACGTTTGATGAGGAAATTGATTTAGCAAAAAAGGTTGAAAATAGTGACATGCGCGCAAAGCAGAAATTAATCAACTCCAATCTCCGTTTGGTCGTTTCTATTGCAAAAAAATATATCGGTCGGGGACTTTCACTTCTCGATTTGATCCAAGAGGGCAATCAAGGTCTTATCCGTGCAGTTGAAAAGTACGATTGGCGACGCGGTTACAAATTCTCAACATACGCAACCTGGTGGATTAGACAATCTGTAACTAGGGCGATAGCCGATCAGGCAAGAACGATTCGTATTCCTGTTCATATGGTTGAAAATATTAATCGTTTCCTTCGTTCTCAAAGAAGACTCATGCAGGAGCTCGGACGTGAGCCAACCCCTGAGGAAGTTGCAAATGTTTTGGGTATTGAACCCGATAAAGCACTTGAGATTATTAAAATTTCTCAAAATCCGGCAAGTCTTGAAGCACCAGTTGGTGATGAAGAGGATAGTAGATTGGGTGACTTTATTCATGATGTATCAGCACCAACATTGTTCGATTCAGCATCTCGAGAACTTCTTAAAGAGCAAGTGGATCAAGTTCTGGGTACCTTATCTGATCGTGAGAGAAGAGTATTAAAAGAACGATTTGGCTTAGATGATGGTCGTCCAAAAACTCTTGAAGAAGTTGGCCGCATGTTCCAAGTCACTCGTGAGCGTATCAGACAAATTGAAGCAAAAGCTTTACGAAAACTTCGCCATCCATCACGTGGCAATAAACTTCGGGATTACCTTGTTTAAAAACGATTCGGTAATAAGTCGTTTAATCTTCGGGAATTATTTTCTTAAAATTTAGAATGCTCCATTGGGGCTGCCGAGACCTGTTGGTCCATCGTATCCTTTTGTTGCTTTACAAAGATAGGATGAAGAACATGTTCCGTTGCTGCCTGTTGTTATATCATGGAAATGACTTGACGAAAGTCCATAGAAAAAAGTTCCTGCTTGTTCAGTAGAAGGTAAGTGAATACTCGTTGCAAAAATTCCTGCAACGAGAGGAGAGGCTAGACTTGTTCCTCCTATTTTGAACCATCCTTTTTGGCCATCATAGGTCACACTATCGTATACTGCAGCACCTGTTGTCGGATCAGCATCTGCAGAGACATCAGCAACTGTTCTTTTTTTGCATCCTGTGTCTTTTTGCCAACTAGGTTTGATTTCATAATTGCTGCAACCGCTTCCGCCGTCAGACCATGCTGATTCAGAGGAGTATGATCCAGATTGCGTTACATTCAATTTTGTCCCGCCAACGCCTATGACATATTGTGATGCAGCAGGATAACTGACACCATAGCCGTTATCTCCAGAGCTTGCAAATATTGCAATCCCTGGCTGATTGAAATGTTTGTCATACGTTTTTTCTGTTGAAGACTCGCCGCCGCCATAGGAATTAGAAATAACCGTTGCTCCTAGACTTATTGCTGTGTCGACTGCTTTCAATAAATTGGAATTCGTAGGCGATGTTGCTTCGACCAAGAGAATACTGCAATTCTCACACATAGCGTGAACAGCTTCGACATCAAGTGCTATCTCAAGTGCCCATCCATTATCTGTTTTTGGATATTTTGTCGTACCAGTTTGGCTTACTTTTTTAAAACAGGCAACCTTCGTTTGCAAAATCGTACCCGAACAGTTTGCCAATAGAGGTAGATTAAACGTTGTACTATACGCTTGCAGATCAGAGAGTATGTTTGGCTCATCATACGCATCGATAATTGCCACGATTGGCGTTCCTGTTGCTTGTCCTGAAACGCTATATGCTTTTTGAAATTCCGCTGGCCCGAATCCCGCGGGTTGAGTAGTCGTAAAAGGTACATCTGTTTCATTAATAATAACTTTTCCAAAACAACGAATAGCTAACGGATCATTTGTCTGCGGACAGAGATCTTTATAGCGTGTATGATTATTTGCAACAAGTGCAATTTGTGGATTAATGGTTGGAATTGCTTGCGCTAGTGCGGGAGAAGTTGTAGTTTGCGCACTACTTGGTTTCACTAAAAAGAACAGAGTAGAGATCAATAAAAGAATAAATATAAGGCTATATTTCATAGTTAAGCTCAGCAATAATAATGTAACAGATGAGCTATTATCTCGTCAATATATCAAAAAAGAGAGGCTGGCTTTCTGACGGTGTTGATGATAAAATAACTGTTACCGAATACTCTGAGTAATTTATTCCTAGTAAATTATTTAATTCGGCAGATTCCGCGATAGCTCAATGGTAGAGCAAGAAGCTGTTAACTTCGAGGTTCTAGGTTCGAGTCCTAGTCGCGGAGCCAAGATTGACGCATAGCATATTTTCGTATTGCGTCAAATGGTTTTACCTCGTCATAGCAGGCTAAACTACCCTCTAACTGTAAGTTCTGAAGTGCAAATTTCAAAAGTTGTCGTTTTTCAATCGGTTCAGAACTTTCGTACAATTCGGGCGCTCGTTTTGCAAGGTCTAAGATATAATCTGAGGTTATGTAGTATTCCTCATCAGCTATTTGAAGCTTTCCTATATCTTTCTGTATTTTCTTCTGTTTTGCCCGAAACTCATCACGCTTTTTGTTATAGTAGCTCTCAGTAATACTCCCGCTAAGTTTGTCCTCATAAGCATTTTCTATCATTGTTTCATATTTTTGATATTGTTGGTTATATCTATCGAATAGGGAGCGATGAAATGCAGATTTATCTTTGTGGGACTCTCTGATACTCTGCGTGATGTCGTCAACTACGTCTTGAGGCATCTCAAAGCCTTTGAAGTAGTCCTTAAATTGGTTTGTTAAATCATCTTCTGGAATCCATTTTGCGTTGTCATGTTTGCCATGATATTGCGTGCAATGGTAATAGACGTACTTACCTTTTTTCTTTTCAGGCGTAATCATGCAACCGCAAGTTTTGCATCGTAAAAGTCCTCGATAGATATATGGCAAGCCCGCAAACTTATAATGCTTTTTGTTGTAGCCCGCTTTAACTTGCTGAACCTTCTCAAATAAGTCAGGTGTTATTATCAGCTCGTATTTATGAAAGTACTCTTTTTCGTCATATACCATAATGCCGTAGTAAAATTTGTTTTTAAGAATAGCGTCAACATAGCCTTTAGAAAAGTTGAGATCAAACATCTCTTTTACTTTATTTCTTACTTCAAGCATGGAGAAACTGCCTGATGAATACCATTCATACATTTTTTCAACAACTTTGGCTTCAAATGGTTCAGGTATAATCCATTTCTTTTTATCTTCTTGCGTTATGTTCTGGTATCCGTAAGGAGCTTTTTGAGGCCATTCGTTATTTTTCAATTTATACATTGCACTGTTTTTAGCATCTTCTTTCAAGCGGTTGAGGTATTGCTTGGCTAAAAATACTTTCAAATCCCAATCTACAATATCTCGTCCTACAGTTGTCTTATCAATTATTAGTCGGTCATATACAAAATGAAGCTCCTTATCCATGTCTTGCCGTAAGTCGTCCATTGCTACGGCATCTCGGTAGTTTCGGGTTATACGGTCAACTCTATATGCAATAATGGCTTTGACTTCAGAATGTTGCTTAACGTAGTCAACCATTTCAAGAAACTTTTTCCTAATCTTGCGGTCTGCGCTTTCACTAAATCTAAATTCTTGAACAACCTCAAGTTCTTTCTTTTGAGCGTATTCTCGTAAAGTCTGAAGTTGATTATCCAATGATAGCCCTTCCTCTTCTTGCCGTGCGGTTGAAACTCTGGCCAGTATAACTGCTTTCATAATTTTAATTTAGCTATTCCCCAAATTGGTCGCTGGGTGTTAATCCTAGAGACTGTTTGTATCTGTTAAATTCATTAAACGTAACATTTTGTTGCGCTGGGTCGTTGTTAGCGATCCAATATTGGGAGGTTGCTGAATTGGTATAATTACACATATTCTTCATGAATGGATTTTCTTTTCCACTCTTCGTTGCACAAGCTGAGGGTGGAGTTGGAGTTACTTGTAGTGGAGCTATATAAATATATCCACCTAAAGCTTTATTGGCAGATATGTTAAAAATCGTTTTATCTGTGGGAGCCAAGATATTATTTCCTAAGGCTACATTATTATCTTCTGTATAAGCTATGCAAGCGTGTAGTTGGTTGCTATATGCCGATTCCAGAAGGTCTTGACTAGGGTTTTGTTTAATATAATCTCTTGCTTCTTGGCCGCATTGATTTTGCAGGGTAAAGGATAAAGTAGGAGTTGGAGCCTCAAGATAGTTAGTTGATACATCAATATAACCAGCGTTCATTTCTTTACCAGCGGAATTGCTTATTGTATAAAACAATTGCGTAACTCCATTATCATCAACATCTGTCGTACAAGGAAGATTATCCAAATAGTCAATTCGAGGCGAACCAGTATATAAAGGCGAATCTTCCCAATTAAAATTGCCTACTGGATACCCGTCTTTTCTAGTGGCAGTGATTTGAATTTTTATATCCTGACTACCTACGCTATTATTTGTCTGTTGAATCTTATAATTACACAAATAACCATAAGGACTATAAACTTCGGTATTTGTTAGGACAATTCCAGAACCTATTTTTGATGCAGGGACGGTACTGTGTGCGTTATTACTTTCTCTACCCAAGGCATAAAATATAAAAAATAACATCACAAATATGATTGCAATGAGTGTATATCTATGTTTCTTCAATAATTTTCTTTTCATTTCGTTTTTGTCAACTTTGTAAATTGTGACTTATATTCCGTAGACTAATAGTCCACTTTGTTTGATTATAGTAGCTACGCATGAGTAAATCAACAGCCTTGAGAAAAAGTTTTGGAGAAAGGATAAGAGGACTGCGAAAGATGATAAACATTTCGCAAGAAGAACTAGGTTTTCGTACTGGGCTTGATAGAACCTATATCTCAGGAATAGAACGAGGAGAGCGTAACCCATCTCTTGATAATATCGGCAAGCTTTCCAAAGAGCTAAAAGTATCGCTTCAAGAACTGTTCTCATTTTAGTGATTGAATTTAGCCTTATTTTGATAGTCAGCAAGCTTGAGAGGTTTGTATTCTGTTATTACAGCTCTCAATACTCCAAAGACATCTTTGTGTTTGGGATAGCTTAGTCCTTTCATTTCCTTGTTGAGGTTATACCAGTTTGGCTTGCCGTATTTTCTTATTTTTTCCCTAAACTCTCGTATACCTACATTTTTAAGCATTACCCATAGTCCTAACATTTGCATTGCTTTTCTTAAACCCACTTTTGGGTTATGAATTATGAACTCGGACAAAAAGTCTTTTGGGTCATTTGCCGTATAAGTAAGCAAATAAGGATAACCTGCTTCTATTTCATCTAGGTAATAGAGAAGCACTTTTTTTGCAGTTTCTTTCTTAAACAATGTCTCAAAAGTCGGTTCCGATTCTATTCCTACCCGCTTTACTATCTGCATGAGTTTTTGTTTTTTATTGAGTCGTACTTCCATTCGTAGCACTTCAAAAGGTTTTTTCATCGGCCTTTCTTCAAAAAGATCAAGTTGAACTGCATCATCTTTTTCCTCAGCACGTTTTTCGCTTCCCTTAGCTTTATTTAAGTCTTTGAGCTTGTCGTAAAAAACTACTTCAAAAGAATTTGCACGATATTTCAAGCTGTGCCCCTCGTTTCTGAAGTCAGTTTGATTGAGGTCAAGCCGTTGATTGATATTAGATTTTGAGAGCATTTCCAAGTATGTGTACGGAGTCGTGTAATCTGTAAGAGGGATATTTTTACCGTAGTGAATTGCAGATACAGGAGCGTTTATAAGTATTTTTTCAAAGACATATACTCCCATATCCCGCAATTTCTCTTTAAGGATTTGAATGACTTTCTCAAAATCTGCTTCATCTAACTCGTCAAAATTGTTGCCGAAAAGAAGCTTTGGAACTGAAAACTCAACTTTCATTGTAATCTCAAATTGATGATGCTTGTTTATTCTTTTAGTAACCGTAAGCCTTGGTTTATAGATACCCGCTTTTAACTCTGATGAGGTAGGGTTTTGTTTGCATATCATATTTGACCTGCTACCCAAGCGATAATAGTCTGATTGCTTATACAAGCCTTCTGTTGACGGGCTGAAGTATTCATGGTGCATGATGGTAAACATACCTTGTTTAAGTGTTAAAACTATCGTATCTATCATGGTTTTTCATTACATCTTCAAATTTGTCGATGACCTCCTTTTCTATATGCTCTGCGAAAGATTTATTGATAGGATGGAAAAGGTTGATATTGCGGAAACCGACTTTTTTTGTCGGATAAACAAGTCTGTAGCCTCCTTGCGGGCGTGTTACGATACCGATTGAGCCGAGATACAGGTAATCATCCAATACAAAACTTGCGAAGGCAACTAAACCATCTTGAGGCTTTATCGGAATAATTTGAACTTCGGAAATACGCATAGTCGTTACTTTTTCTTTTTGTTACGCATGTCAATTTCAACAAGAAGCGAAAAGAACTTAACAAGCCGATCCTTGTATTCCTTAACCTCGGCATCGGGCAGCTCTTTGCCGTATAGAGGCTCAAGAAAGTTTTTAAGTTTTTCATGTGCTGTTCCTGCTTGTTGCATAGAAACAGGTTACTAAAGAGGCTGTATAGCCTTTGGGGTATATAAGTAGACTTACATTTTTGTGGCTAAAGAAGGGTATATCTGAACATAATTGGTATCGTATTCAAGGAAATCATTGAGGCCTGTTTTATCAAGAATATAAGAGTTTATCGCTTTGCCTGCATAGTATATTTTGCGTTTGTATTGTTTTGCGATTTCGTCTGTCGGTTCAGTACCTTCAATTGCTTGATAGATTTCATCCCATGACCATTTTTTCTTAATATGCTTGCGGTTCTTTGTAAGATGCGCAAGCAATTTTGCTCTAAATCCTTCCTTTTCAAAAACAGCAAATTTAGCATTTACCGTTAGTTTGGCTTTGCTTGCATCGTAATTTGGCATATCTGTTGTCTGTTCATTTATTTCATCTTCTGCAAGGAGAAATTCTTTTGTAACAATTAATATCCTCTCAAGATAAACTTTATATGCTCCTACAAAAAAGTTTTTCAAATACCACTTACGATCTTCTCTATAGTCTGTTGTTTCATTGATTTCTTCAAAGGTCATGTTAAGACTTATTGCGGCTGACAACTGATTCTTTTTAAGGCGTTCCTTCTTCAACTTTTCAAAATTCTTGTTGAAGTAGAAAAATTCAACCAGCTCTTCCCAACTATACCAAGGCTTCGTAATTTGGAAGCGCTCAACTATTTGTTTCTCTTCTTTCCACGATGGGTAAGTGGGAGCAAGTTTCCATTCCAATATATATCCATCGTCATGAAGTTCTCCATGTTGTTGAGCAAACTCTATATGATCTGCAGGCTTTCTTTGCTTCAGACTTATGATGATATAAGTTAATACACCAAATCGAGCTTCAACTTGACCATCTGCTGGCTCAAAAAGGTTGTCCTTATATGCTTTATATCTTTCAATGCTCTCATTTATCTCAGCGATGGAAACTTTATGTTTTTCAATGTACTGCGTGATTTTCTTGAATGTCTCTTCCATTTCAGTAAGTGTTATTTGCTCAAGATCTTTTAATTTTTTTGTATCTTCTTTTTCTTGTGCAAGAAGCTTCTTGATAAATGGTTCAAAAGCTGGTGTTTGGTCGTAAACATCCAAAAACTCAGACACAGTTACGAAGAAAGAACGAGGGGCATTATGTGCCTGCGCTCTATCGTAAATCTTTTGTAGCTTTTCCCATAGTAATTGTTTTTGAGTTGTCATTACATTTTCATCCTGTTGCACGCCTACTGAGGCTTATTTTACCAAAAATTCTGATTTATGCTATCATGTCAGAAAGTTTTTATATTTATGAGTAAATTTTCAAAAACAAATGAGAAAGAATTTTTAATAGGTTATCACATCTTTACTTCAAGAGTGAGGCCAGAGTTAATAAAAGATTTAACTGACCAGTATTCAGAAGCTAAGAATTTTAACGAAAAAGCTTATTGTCATGTATTGGCATTAGAACAAATATATTTATTATATGAAGCATTTGAAGGGATACTTCGTGCATTTATTGAAAGAAAAAAGAAACCGTTTTTAGACACAATGGCTAAAGACCAAGATGTAAAAGTAGTAGTAGAGTGGTTAAAAAATAAAAATAAAGAAGCTATTCTAAAAGCCTTGGATTATGATAAGGGAAAGTTTGATACAAATACTCAAAAAGCAATTGATGAAAGATTGTCTGGGATAATTGCTTTCTGGCAGAACAAAGAGCTAATAGAATTTTTCAAGGACGTATTCGAACCGTTATCCAATAAATTAAAACATAAACTGATGGTTTATAAAAAAGATGAGTCTATAAAATTTGCGTTAGAAGATAAAGCCGATGAAAATTCCTCTGCTACTTTAGAAAAAATGGGTATTAAGTCTCCAAGTCCTATGCCTGACAACATAAACTGGATTGCAAAATTAGCAAAGATTTTCGAATGTGCTATACAAGATTTAATCACATTAAGACTATATGAACTAGGAGTGAAGCCAGAGGAATTACTTAAGATTATAGAGGATAACAACTAAATAATCATTTGCAACTGATAGATTAAAAATTGTATATGTTTCAATCAGCCTTTCCTTCTAATGTCTCTCCAGGTTTATATTGAACTCTGATTGGCTCTTGGGACTGATTTCCTGTCAAAGTAAAAATTCGTGGATCGGATTTTGTATCTCGTACATATTGTGGCATTGTAATTAAAGATTGAAGGGGTGCTATATGTTGAGTGCCAACGTCAACAGTACTCGTTATACCAACCATATAATCCCCTTGAGGTTTATCTTCTGTAGGTAAAGCAAATGCTATTTCATCTAAGTTATCTCCAGGGCTGTAGCTTGCTACTTCCTGCCAGTCTTGTTCCGTTACGGGATGCATATCTCCATAAATCTTAACGAAGCCAACATTCGGACTTGCATAATCTTTCAGAGAAACTAAGGATGCCTGTACATTTATTCTGCTTGGTAATGTAATTCCAGTATCTTTAACATGAGGCTGTAGATTTGATAAAATTTGTACGATTGGCTCTGCTGTTAATCCCGAGTGCATGGTTTCGGACACAAGAAAATCTAATGGTTCTTCTGGTTGAAATTCTGTAGCATCCGCTTGTCTCACATGAATACGATCTTCAAGACCAAATTCTCTAACAACTTCCTGTGCAATTCTTGCAGCATTAGGATTTAGTTCTAAAGCATCACATTGTACTTTGTCCGAACAAAGAGCTGCGTAAATGGCAAGAATTGGGATTGCACCTGTACCAGCATCACACATTCGTATTACATCAACACCCGAAGCATCTAAGCCTTCTATTGCTTCTTTAATCCCTAATAAAAATTTCTTTGTTCTTACTTCATCTCTAAGGCAGCGCATACTTTCCATAACAGACAGCGCACCTTCTGGTTTACTATCAGTAAATTCAGGAAGACTATGTGCGTGGCTTAGAAGATATAACTCAAGTGGTTTAGGCTCATCTTTTGGTATGCGAGCTATTGTATCCATAGTATAGACAGTCACATCATCAGGCATATCCTCAATCATATCGTCAATAATAGCTTTTGGATCTCCTCGCCAGTCTTTTTCTAAACTTGCGATTTTTGCCTGTGTATAAAGCACTTGCAATTCATGGCTTCGTGCTTGGGCTTGATCTACGCTTCTATCTCTATCTTCATCTGTTATTCCTGTCGGTTCAATTTGTCGCTCTTCTCGTTGTCTTCGTGCATGATTTTCTGCTCTAATTGCTCTAAGTCGTTCACGATCTGCATCATTCATCTTTCCTAAACCCAAAGAAGAAAGATATTCTCTTTGTAATAATCTTTGTGCCTCGTGATCATCAGGATGAGCAAAAAGCCCACGTCGTTCGCCTTCCTCATGTGGTGTCAGTCCATTAGGATTTTTTGCTTTTTCATTTAATTCAAGGAGTCGTGGGTTTGGAGTTCGAGTTTGGGATGGTTGGTTATCAAAAGACTGCTCGCTCATAAATCTTTATCATTTTCTCATAAAATACTAATTGAAACAATTCATGTCGAAGAATAACTCTGCGGTGCAGGGAGGTTAAGGTTAGAGTATAGTATTTTGAAGTCCTCAAGAGTGTAGTCAAACTCAAGTTCTCGGTTGATGAATAAGTCCTTGAGGGGGAGCCCTGGTTGATTATCGTTAAAATTTAAGAGTGTATCAAATGGTTTTAGAGCCTCGTATCGGACTATTTTACCTTCTACTCTAAGGTTCGATAGTACAAGTTTAATTAACTGCCGTTTTTCTTCAACTTCTGAACTTACAAATAAGTCATAAGCACGATTAGCTATATCTAGTATGTATTTTGCCGTTATGTAGTAGTTATCTTCTGCTTCACTAAGTAAAGCTAGTCTTGTTTCTATATCTGCCTTTTTGTCGTTGAACGATTGATAAAATCTGTCATAGTCATCCTCAGTAATTCTCCTTTCTGATAGGATAGAAAGTATTGATTGTTATATTTCCAGTTTTTCTTGTAGGGTAGGTAAGTCTATAACCACCTTCTGGGCGTGTGTAGATGCCTATAGAGCCAAGGTATAAAGATTCATTGAAAATTACACTCGCAAAACCAACAAGCCCGTCTTTTGGCTTAATAGGTACAATCTGTACTTCTGTAATTGTTATCACTGACATTGTTTTTCCCTTTTTCTCTGGTCAATCTTTATAAGTATTTGAAAAAAGTCTGTAAGTTGTTTTAACTCGTCTTCAGATAGATTAGTATCTTTATTTGATTGTGTAGGCTCGCTAACCTTCATTAAGCAGAGTCTATAAAAGGAAGCTATAGAAGTATGTGTTATTTCTTGATAGTATCTTTT
>Ga0265338_10003932_pt1 | contig 20468 bp, 17 predicted proteins | sample 42126metaG_FD_193579 | JGI IMG/M metagenome (GOLD analysis project Ga0265338, IMG submission 193579) | Rhizosphere microbial communities from Carex aquatilis grown in University of Washington, Seatle, WA, United States - 4-21-26 metaG | ecosystem: Host-associated > Plants > Roots > Rhizosphere...
GCGATCAAGATGGCAGGCGGTACAGACACGCGGGTTGTGGATGTCGCGGACGCCTGTCTCGCGGAGCTGCGTCTCAATGCCACTCCAGATATCCTTCTCGTAGTGGCACGGGCCAATGGACGGGCCGATAAACGCCAGGCACTCGGCAGGATTCGTACCGAATCTCTGTTGCATCGTGGCCAGTGCATTCCCCACAATGTTGGCGCGCGTACCCTTCTTGCCGGAATGGACCAGGGCGATCGCGGGCGTCCGACGGTCGACGAGGAACACGGCGGCACAGTCGGCACACCGAATGACCAGCGGCAGGTTCTTCGCGGACGTTACCAGAGCGTCAACCAGCGGAACGCGTTCGCCCGTGGTTTCAAAGACGACGGCCACGCCATTGCCGTGTGTTTGCTCCGCCGAACTGAAACGCCCGGATGGGAAGCCAACCGCAGACAGGGCGCGACCTTCAAAGTCGTCAGCTTTGGTGTCGTCGGCCGTGCGCAACGTGAGCGCGTGGGTGATAAACGGGAGCTGGCGCAGCGGGGCGAAGGTTTCAAACTCCATGGGTCAATCTGCCAGGCGCACCGTCATCCCCGTAACACGCTCCAGGGTGGCGATGGCAACATTGTAATCGTAAAGCGCTTGAACCTCGTTGGAACGGGCATCCGTGAGCGCGGTCTGCGCGCTGAGTACGTCGAGCTGCGTGCCTGTGCCGGCGCGAAAACGGGCCTCGGCCAACCGCAGGCTTTCGTCAGCCTCTTCCACAGTCTTCTTCTGGGCTTCGATCAGTTCGAGCGTCTGGAGATAGTCGGAGTATGCCTGGCGGACTTCCAGTTCCACCTGGCGTCGCGTGTCGGCGTAATCGAGGTTCGCCTCCTGCAATTGTGCGCGCGCCTGCGAGACCCGGCCGTGGGTGAGCATGCCATCAAAGAGCGCCCAACTCACGTTGGCCCCGATCGTCCAACCCTCGCGCGTGCTGCTGATGTCATCGCTGAATACGCTGTCGTGCCAGCCGTAGTTGCCAAATACGGAGGCCTCGGGCTTGTAGCCCGACGAGGCGACGCTCACATTGGCCTGGGCCACGCCAACCTGCCGCTCGGCCTGCAGCAACTCGGGCCGGTGCTCCAACGCCTGACGCAGGGCCGTCGCAAGTTCCCAGCCGCGGTGCTCATAGCCGAGTTCGCCAGTGAAATTAATCGGCGTAAACTCATTGGTGTGGCCGGCCGAATCGATCGCCAGCAATTTCACGAGGGACTCCTTGGTGAGACGAAGGTCGTTCTGCGAGCGAATGAGAGGAGGCTTCGCATTGGCCAACTCCACCTCGGCACGCAGGACATTGAAGCGCGGGACGGCCCCGACGTCGTATCGCGACTGCGCATCGCGAAGTTGTTCTTCGAGCAGCGTCACGGACTGTTCGCGAACGTCGACCTGCGCCTTGTTCAAGAGGATTTGATAAAACGCCTTGCGCACATTGAGGAGGGTATTGGCGACCGCGCTTTGGAAACCTAACGCGGCGATCTGGTCGGAAAGCCTGGCCGCACGGAGAGCCGCGCGCACACGGCCACCGGCGTAAATAAGTTGCGAGATTTCGACTTGCGCGGTCCACGGCTGCTCCTGGTTCTTGAAGACGGGATTACTGTTGCTGGGAGCGTTGGTGGAGAGAGGAAAGGCATCGATGGCATTCCTGTCGATACGTTGGTAAGAGCCGGACGCGTTGATTTGTGGAATGGCAGCGGCTCGAGCCTCGACGATAACGCCGTGAGTGCGGCGTATTTCCTCCTGGGCTTTGAGAATGGTTGGATTCTGCCGCAACGCAAGGTCGATGCAGTCCTGCAAGGTCATGGTTTCTGGAGGCGCGGCTGAACCGGCCGCGCGTAGGTTCGGGGTCACGAAGAAAAGTACGGAAGCGGCCAGAAAGCCGCGGATGATTTTGATCATGGTTTTAGACTCATGCTAGTTGTTGGGTGTGGAATCAGTTGTTGGAAGAGGCCGGCGTTGGCAATGATAGGTCTGCACGGCGGTGTCCTCTGTTCGCGTTGCCAGGTTGTACTCCTTGGATTCGAAAAACACCTGCACGAGGCTTTGGTAAGCCTTGCAGATGTGGTCGTGGACCAGGGGGCAATCTACGCTGAGGCGAGGATGTCCCTCTACCATGACCACGGCACAACCTTCGTGGTCGATCTGGTGGTAGACATCAACGAGTAGTTGCATGGCCTGCAGCCGTCCGCTGTCGATCAGCAATGCTTGCAGGAGTGGGATGACGGCTTCCTCGGGGTGGCCAGAGGCGAGGTAAGTGGAGGCCATGCTCAAATAGGCGTCGGGATTCGTGGGCACGAGGTGGCGCATGTACAGATAGGCATCGAGCGCAGGTTGGTACTGGGACATACGCATGTAGGAGATCCCCAGGTTCCAATAAATCTCGTGGTTGCCGATGTCCGGGATTTGATCGGGAGTGCGGCCCCGTTTCAGTTCCTTGCGGCGGTTGTCGTCATTGAACTCCCGGTCGAGCGGCACGGCTTTTTGGAGAGCATCAACCGACTTCTGGTACCACGGCATACCTTCTGCCGTGGGAGTGAGTCCGGCCCCGTTGGCCCCGTGCACGGCGTACAAATCGCCCTTGAGACGGTAATAGGCGCCGAGGTGCAGCAGGACGATCTGCGTTTTGTCGGTCACGTCCCGCGCTTTTTCACCCTCCGCGATGATGCGATCGATGCTCTTACTGCCATCAGGATCCTTTTCGTAGAGGGCAAAGGCGAGCGATTTATGGGACTTGAAGCTATTGGGACAGACCTTGACGGCACTCTCCCAGAGGTGCACGTCGTCTTCCCAATCGAAATTGCGGTTGTACGCCCGGACGCCATAGGCGACGACGATCAGGCTCAGTGCCGCGCCTGGTGCCCATGGCACGCCGCCCGAGTGCGGTACTACCCGGCGACAAAGGGCATAAGCGGCCAGCACGGCACACCCGGCAAATCCGATTAACGGCGTGTACATGAACCGTTCCGCCATGATGCTGCCGATGCACCACGAGTTCTTGTCCGACATTGATTGGCCAAACGTGGGATTAGGAATCAGGTTGGACGAAGGCAGGAACGAACCGAAGAACAAGAAAACAAAGAAAAACAGTGCCTTATTACGATGGTAGTTACGGATTGCCACGAGCACCACGATCACCACGGACACGAGCGCGACGATGGCCTTCCAATCCTCCCACGTGCTGAAGTGCCAATTGACGATCGGGATTTGGTTGTATGAGTAGTCGCACGACAACCACCGTGGCCACAGCAGCAGCCAGAAGTATTTGCCAACGACCTTGATGGCGGTCAGGCGCGCCGTCCAAAAACCCACGCTGGGCATGGCCAGCGGATTGTCCACCCATGGCAACTCCGGCGGGCGCAATTGCTGGAACACCCACGCCCGGGTGTAGCACATCGCCAGGATTGGAGCGGCCAGTACCACATAGCCTTGGAGCGCAAACTCACGGAAGTTCGACAGGAGATTGACCAGCCCATTGGGGTGTTTCTGGCGGATGCGATACACAAAATCGTACAGCATCACCACGCCAAGTACCACCACGCCGCTTTCCTTGCAGAATACGCCGATAGCTGTCCCTATCATTAACAACAGCAGTGGCAGCAGTCTGCCCCAGCCACCCGCCAGGCACGCTAATACCAGCGTGCTCGCCCCCAGTGCGATCAGCGCAACGGTTACACTCTGCCAGCTCTGCCAACTCGGCGGCAACCAGGACGAACGGGCCCAGCATATGAGAACGAACCCCGCGAATAGAGCGGAGGCCGCTCCCGCCAGCACCAAGGGGATCTTTTGCGGTTCGCGCCTGGCGATAACCGCCGTACTTTTCACGTAGCAGAGAAAACCGACCAACAACCACAAGGTGGTAAACAAATCAGAACGCCCGATGATATTGGCCACGGACTCGGTGGCGACTGGGTGCGTGCCGAACAGTGCCGCCGTGAATATCGCGGGCCAGATCCGTCCCATGAGCACCAGTGCCGCTAAATAAACAAGCGCAGTATTGGCCCAGTGGAGGCAGAAGTTGATCAAATGGTAGCCTGCGGCATGATCCTTATTGCCCAGGACCGTATAGTTGAATCGGTACGAGAGGGTGGTCAGTGGCCGATACAGTCCACTCACCGCCTTCGGCCACCAATAGTCCTCGGTAAAGATTAGCCGGACATTCTCCAGGTTTTTTCGGGCGCAGTCCACCCATTCCTGACGGCTGTGAGGCGGAGTTCCCGTACAGGCGTCGCGCAAGCGCGGATCCTCGACAATGATGAACTTGTTATCCAGCGCGAACCCCGTGTCATGCATGGTGTTGCGATAGGTAAGCAGCACGACGAGCCCGAGCGTAAGCACCACGGTCAGATGAGGAAGAAAGCCGACCGACGGCCACAGTTTTGTCTTCGGAGGCGCTTCAGCCTTGGGCCGTTGCGTCTCCTTTGCCAGTCGTACGGATTGTTTTTTTCGTGAACGCATCAGCGCGGCCCGAGCCTCAAACCCTCCACGGGACCGGGTCGGTGTGCCAAAGTGTGTCAGCAGCCTGTCGCAATGTCAAAAAATGTTTTTGGCCACGCCCAGTGCGCGTTAAGATGGTTCCCGAACCATGACGGATTCCCCGATTCTTGTCGGCACTGCGGGCTGGAGCTATCCCGATTGGGAAAATATCGTTTACCCCGCCGTCAAGGCCCCCGAACGGCTTCGCACAGTCGCGCGATATCTCGATTGCGTGGAGATCGATAGTTCCTTTTACCATCCGCCGACAGCGCGCACGGCGGAATCTTGGGTGCGAGCATTGGACGGGCAGCCCCAATTCCGTTTCCTGGCGAAGGCATGGCAGCGGTTTACCCATGAACGTTCCTCACCTTGGACAAGGGCTGAGTACGATTTGTTCGCCAACGGTCTACAGCCGTTGCGGGAGAGTGACCGACTTGATGGCGTGCTGTTCCAGTTCCCCTGGTCGTTCCGCAACGACGCCAAGAACTGCGATTGGCTTCGGGCCATTGCCGACGCGTTTGTCGGTTGGCCGTTGGCGGCCGAGGTGCGGCACGACTCCTGGCTGGCGGACGAGACATTCGAGTTTTTTCGCGAACATCACATCGCGTTCTGTAACATCGACCAGCCCCGGCTGGCTCATTGTATCCCGCCCATCTCCGAGGCGACTGCTGACTTCGGCTACGTTCGTTTCCACGGTCGCAACGCCAAAAACTGGTTTCGTGAGAACCAGGATGTGTACGGGGGACGGTACGATTACCTGTACTCGACGGCGGAATTGGATGAACTTCTCGAGCAGATCGCGAAGATTGCGACGCGGACGAAGAAAACATTCGCCGTGTTCAACAATCACAAAGACGCAAAAGCGTTTTCCAACGCTTTGCAATTGAAGGTGCGGCTGGCGCCCACTGCGGCGATTCGCGCCCCCGTGACACTACGGGAACGGTATCCATCTCTGCGGGCCTGTACGGTGCCCGATGGCGACGAACAATTGCCCCTCGTATAGGCACTTACTCCGCGGACAGGATCTGCTCGATTGCCCGTCGATGTGCCGCAGGCAATGCCAGCGCACGTAGCTGGCGGCGCGTCACCCATCGCCACTGGTGATTGGATCGAAACGGTACACGCGGCACACTTTCCAGCACGCGCATCGCGATTCGGTGGTGAGTGATGGTGTGTCGCACTTCACAGAGTTGACGGCCTATGTGGAACAGCTGTTCATCCGCCTTGGGCAACTCCCAAAAGTTTGCCAACAAACCGAGCTGGGGACGCCGTTGTAGGAGGATTTTGCCTCCACGTCTTATCATGGCTGCATTGGCTACGACGCGTATGGCTCGCGGCTTGTTGCCGCGGTTTGGCAATTGACCGACCAATCCGAGCGCGCGTGCCCGGCAAACGCGTCGCATTGGGCAAACGTCACAACGCGGGTTGGCTGGTGTGCATACTAACGCGCCCAACTCCATGAGCGCCTGGTTGAACTGGCCGGGATTCGAATCAGGCAGCAACTCTTCTGCGAGTTGCCAGAGGGACTTCATCGTACGTGGTGATCTGACATCCGCACGGATGGCGAAGATGCGGGCAAACACACGCGCCACGTTGCCATCCACCAGTGGCACGCGCTGTCCGAACGCGATGCTGGCAATCGCGCCCGCGGTGTAACGACCGATTCCGGAGAGTTTCCGCAATTCGTCCAGTGCCCGGGGGAGTTTGCCTCCGTATTCGCGAACAACGGTCTGCGCGGCGCGGTGCAGGTTCCGCGCCCGCGAATAGTAGCCCAGTCCCTCCCACAACTTCAGGACACGGTCGTCCGTGGCCCGGGCCAGTGTTTCCACGGTCGGGAACGCGTGCAACCAGCGGCCGTAGTAGGGTCGCACGGTCTCGACCCGCGTCTGCTGAAGCATAATTTCGCTGACCCAGATGAGGTACGGATCGCGGGTCGAGCGCCACGGGAGCTGGCGGTGGCATCGCTGATACCAGCGTAGCAGGTCGCGGTGGAAGGCGCGTCGCACTCCGTTGTTGACCCGCACGGCAGGTGTGTGAAATCGTGTTGCCATGGCCGAGCGCTCATCCTACACGTGCACGCTGGACGCTGACAAGATCGCGCAACTGAAATGCGATTTGCAGGCGCGGGGATTTATGTTTCGCGAGATCCCCTATACACACTTCGGGGCTGAACACCGGGGCGAAAAGGTCAACGTCGCGGTGTACACCAGCGGCAAGCTCGTCGTGCAGGGGAAAGGGACGACCGATTTCGTGCAGTTCTACCTCGAACCGCAATTGCTCGGCGAGGCGCGGTTGGGTTACGAACATATCCTCGACCCGACGATGCTGGAGCCGCGCATCGGCGTGGATGAAAGCGGGAAAGGCGATTTTTTCGGGCCGTTGGTAATCGCGGGTGCGTTCCTCGATGAAGCCGCCGCACGAAACATGATGGGAATTGGGGTGCGGGACAGTAAATTGATCAAGAGCGACGCGCGGATCGCTGAGATCGCCAAGCAGATTCGCGCGACGTCGGGATGTGTGACGGATGTTGTGGCCATTGGCCCCGAGACGTACAATAAATTGCATGCGAAGATGCGCAACGTGAACGATATTCTGGGTTGGGGTCACGCCCGCGTGATTGAGAATCTGCTGGGCCGCGTCGACAGCCCGAAGGCCATCTCCGACCAATTTGGCAACAAGAAGATCATCGAGCGGGCGCTGATGGAACGCGGGCGGAAAATCAAACTCGTGCAGCGGCATAAGGCAGAGAGCGATTTGGCGGTGGCGGCGGCCTCGATCATCGCCCGTGACGAATTTGTCGTGAGATTGCGCCGGCTGGGCAAGGAATACAGTGTGATGTTACCGAAGGGCGCGTCCGCGGCGGTGGTGGAAGCCGGACGGGAACTGGTCGCGAAACACGGACGGGACGCATTGGGCAAGGTGGCCAAGACGCATTTTCGCACGACCCAGAAAGTGTTGGAAGGAGGTCCCTAATGAAAGCCTTTGTCGGCATCTTGATCATCATCCTGATCGGCTGCGGCTTTGTTCAAACCCTGCATGTGTTGAAGGCGAGGGGCGACTTCGCGGATCGCGTTGATCGCCAACTCGACTTTGTCAGTGATACCACGATGGATTCCGTAAAACAGGATTTGATTGCCGACGCGAAGAAATACAACATCGATCTCACGCCCAGCGACATTGCCATCACCTACGAAGACTCGGAGCAACGCTCGGTTGCGCAGGGCATCGTCGGCTCGCGTCTGGACGTTCAATTCTTCAACAAACGCATCGAGATCGATGTCGCCGTGACCCAGCACATTCTCGGTATCCCGTTCCGCGGGACCATTGCCCAGAGCAAGATTAAACAGGTCCAAGCGCCGCGCCGCGAGCCCAGCCCGGAAATGAAACAGCTCTTGGACAGTAACCAGCAGTAAATTTTCAAAGGAAAGAACATCATGCCGCTTTACGAATTTGTCTGTAGCAAGTGCGAAAAGGATTTTGAATCGCTGGTGCGTTCGACCCGGTGGGAAGGCACGGTCGCGTGTCCGCATTGCGGTTCGAAGAAGCTGACGAAGAAACTTTCGGTATTTGCCGCGCAAGGTGGTGGATCGACCTCCGCCTCGGCGCCCGCGCCCCAAGGCTGTGGTCGCCCCGGTGGTTGCGGCTGCGCCGGTCCCAAACATCATCACTGACGCGTTACTTGAACAGCGGCAGGATTTGTTTGAATTGGGCGGTGCCAGCTTCGCGGACGAGTTCGAAGACGGCAGATTCGACGGTGGTGATGATCGCGCCGCAATCGCGCATTCGTTCGACGGCGACCTTGTGGTCGTGCCATTGGCGCGAACCGATGGCGTCGGTGCAGATGTACACGATGTAATCCTTCATCAAATCGAAGGCCGTTTGTTGGACGCAGACATGGGCCTCGATGCCGCAGAGAATGATGCGTTGCCGACGCAATACCTTTACGGCGCTTATGAATTCCTCGGAACCGCAACACGAGAACGCCATCTTCTCCATCGGTGTGACGCCGGGCGTGGCCTCGGCGATCTCCTGGCAGACCGGGCCGAGCCCATTGGTGTATTGCGCGGTCACGAGCGTCGGCAGCTTCAGCACGCCCGCCGCGCCGATGAGTTTCTGGAGCGACGCCATGATTTCAGCGCGGCGGGGCATGACGTTCATGAGTTTCCCCTGAACATCGATCACCACCAATGCTGCGTTCTGCGGAGTCAATCGCCAGTCAGACATGTGCGCAGAGTGCCCCTATACCGCGTTACTTTTCAAGCTTTGCTTTCGCAGGGTTCGGGAATAATCTCTCGCGAAACCCATGTGCCAGAAGGTCCAAACGACACACGATGCCGGAGCTCAGGCGGGCATCCTATATCCACTCATTTCCGCGGACCAATCCGGCTCGGCATCGCCAGCGAATCCGTCGGGCCAATCGCGGTCGTCAATACGAGGATGACCGGACGGTGGACATCTCCTTCCATTGCAGCAATTGTGGGCAGCACGTCGTGATTGATGAGGCGGGGGCTGAGTCGGCTGTTCAATGCCCTTGCTGTGGACGCGAGTTGATTGTACCGAACTCCAACCAGCCAAATCCCGTGGGAGAAAACGCGCAGCGGGTGGAGGCAGACGAAAAGGCAGACCTGGAGCGGCAGGAGAGTCGGAAGGAGGAGCCTGCGACCGACAAACAGATGGAGTGTCTGAAATTCCTGGGTGTTCGTTTCGACCCGGCAGGCTTAACGAAAGTGAATGCGTCCACTCTGATCGAAGATGCCCTGTCAAGGCGGTCGCCGACGCAGGAGCAGATTGAGAAATTGCGACGACTGGGTTTATTGGAAGAATTGGTAGGAGAAGACACTGCGCTTGATGCAGGTGCCATGTTGCGTGAGGCACTTCTCGATCCCCCCACCAAACAACAGGCTGCTCGCGCCAGAGAGCTGGGCTTTAGGCTCGGGAAGGTCGAGGAGTTTAAGGCCGGCGAACTTGACGATATTCTTAAGTTGGCTGACCGGGAGCCAGACGCAAGAATGCTGGATGCGCTCGGGGCTCTGGGGTTGCGATGGAGTAGCGGCACGGCTCTCGAAGCGCGAATGGTCATGGACCTGGCGAGCGAATACGGGACTTTGGGATGGGAAATGGATGGAGTTGAGATCGCACGGGCTTGCGCAGCGGCAATGAAAGATGCGGCATTCAGTCAACCCACTGTAAGTAACGGCACCTTGGGATTGGCGCGTTTCCGATGGCCCAAAGCCAAAATGGGGGAATGGGCGGCGTCGGGAAGACCAGCAGCCGGGCGTTCTCACTGATGGACGGCCAAAACCGGAGACCATGGCAAAGGTCGCCTGACCGTAATGTGCCTAGACCGCGCCGCTTTTCAATCTTTGCTTTCCGAAAACGCGGACGGTAGACTGGCGTCGCGAGAACATGAGTGCCAAGCCTGTCACTGGAGACAGCAGTCTGGACTTCGTAGCTATCGATTTCGAGACGGCGAACTCCAAAAGATCCTCCGCATGCTCTGTCGGGCTTGTGAGAGTGATGAATGGTCAGGTGGCAGAAAGTCATCACTTTCTCATTCGTCCCGAGCCATTCTTTTTTGATCCATTCAACGTGGCGATACATGGAATCAAAGAAGTGGATGTGAAGGATGCTCCGTGTTTCCGTGAATTGTGGCCGCAACTTCAGGCCAGGATTACAGCACCGTTAGTCGCGCATAACGCCGCCTTCGACATGAGCGTGCTTCGACACGCACTCGACGAAGCGGGTGTTCCGTATCCCGAAATGGATTACTTCTGCACTCGGGTAATTTCCCGTGTGACGTGGCCGGGACGTCCCACGTACGCACTCGACTACATTGCAGAAATGTTGGGTATCGATTTCGCTCATCACAATGCCGAGGAAGATGCACGAGCATGCGCTTCCATCGCGGTTGCCGCCTGTCGGCAGCTTCGCGCTGAGTCGTTGTATTCCTTGGAGAAGCAGGTCGAGATCTGGAAGGGGGCGTTATTTCCCGGGGGTTACCTACCTTGCGGCACTTCTCGGCCAACCCAGTGTCGGACAGTTTCTGACCGCCATGTTCGGGCCTCTGAGGTGACGGCAACGGCTGGCAAGATTGATCGCAACCATCCCTTCTGCGGCAACGCGTTTGTTTTTACCGGCACCATGACAGCCATGCCGCGCTTGGTGGCAATGGAAGAGGTGATCAATCGCGGCGGAACCTGTCAGGATTCTGTGAACGCGACGACGAACTTCCTAGTCCTCGGAGAGAAGGGCTATCTCGGATACCGTTCGGGATTCAAAAGCAACAAGATGAAGAAGGCCGAATCTCTTATCGCAAAAGGCTTGCCAGTCGAAATACTGTCCGAAAGGGATTTCTTGGCGCTGCTCTGAGATGCTGATTCGCGGTTCACGACCCAAGCTTCTCTGAGAATTCCTGCTCCGTCAATGTCTTCACCCCGAGTTTTTGGGCCTTGTCGAGCTTCGAGCCGGCGTCTTCGCCGACGATAAGATAGTCGGTTTTCTTACTCACGCTGTCGGTTACGGTTGCGCCTGCTTTGCGCAACCTTTCCTTCGCTTCCTGCCGTGACAGCTTGCTCAAAGTGCCGGTGACTACGACGGTCTTGCCAGCGAATGGCCCTTCTGACTTCTGGCTTCTGACTTGTGACTCCTTCATCTTTAGGCCGTGGTCGCGCAGTTCTTTGATGACGGCTTGATTGCGTTGGTTGTGAAAGAAATCATGGATGCTCGCTGCCATGACTGGGCCAGTGTCCTCGACCTTCTGCAATTCGTCCATGCCTGCCGAGGAGATCTTTTCCAAGTCGCCGAAGTGAGCGGCGAGCTTTCTCGACGCTTCTTCGCCTACCTCGGGAATTCCGAGACCGTGTATCAATCTCCATAAATCTCGATTCTTACTTGTTTGGATGGCTGTATAGAGATTCGTTGCGGCGAGCCCCTCATGTTGCGCCCGGTATTCCTTGATGAGATCGGCGTTCTCGCCGCTGTGGAAGAATTGATGAATCGTCTCAGCCAAGGAATGGTCACCGTGCAATGCCTTCCGCAACTGATCACTCTTTGCAGCCGTCAGATTCTCAAAGTTTTCGAACAGTTGTGCTAGGTCGCGCGCGATAGAGTCATCCAGCTTGACATTCTTTCGGCGCAACAGATTGCGAATGAGTCGCCAAAACGCACGCTTCTCGTCCGCCTCGCGAACAACTGCGTCGATGTTTCCTTTTGTGAGCGAGTAGATGTCAGCCACGTCTTTGATGAGCTTGCCGTCGACGAGCGCCTCGACGATGACTTCGCCTAAACCCTCAATGTCCATCGCGCGACGCATTGCGAAATGTTGAACACTTCGCTTCAGTTGGGCGGGGCATGAGATGTTTCCGCAGATCCAATCAACGTATTGTGCGTCTCGTATCAACTCCGCTCCACATTTTGGGCATTTGCCGTTGATATACAGTGGGTCGTGAATCTGAAAGCCGCAAATCCTAGTCTTGCTGACCTTATTGTGGCATACGGCAGCCAAGAATCTTGGGTCGCGATGGACCGGTCCAGCGCAGACCGGGCACTTGGTCGGCATCTTGAATTCTTTTTCTTTGCCGGTGCGCTTCTCTTTGACGACTCTCACGACTTCAGGAATCACCATGCCAGCTTTGCGGACGATCACTGTATCGCCGATGCGAATGTCTTTACGTCTGATCTCCTCCTCGTTGTGTAGGGTGGCGCGCCTGATAGTAGAGCGTTGAACCACAACTGGCGCAAGCTCAGCCACGGGTGTAAGAACGCCAGTGCGCCCAACCTGAACTGTAATGTCGAGAAGCTTGGTTTCCCGCTTTTCGATCCAGTGCTCGGGCTTATAGACGATGGCGTACCCCGGCGTTTTGGAGGTACCCTTTACCCGGTTCCACTGAGAGAGATCGTCAAGTTTCACTACAATCCCATCGAGTTCGTAGGGCAATTTTGTGCGCAGATCGCGCGATTCGTCCCCGTGGCAGACCACTTCATCTTCAAAGCGGGCAAGAACCTCCTCCATTGTGTCACACAGCCGCCAATAGCGTGGTGTAGGAAATCCCCACTCCCGCAATTTCGTGAGTACTTCGGAGTGTCTTTCGAAGCTGGTACCGCCGAGTGCACCGACGGCGTAAAACACTGCTCGGAGCTTACGCCTCGCGACGATCCGTGGGTCAAGTTGGTGCAGTGTCCCATTACACGCATTACGCTTATTCAGATTTCCTTCTCGCTTCTCACGGGCCTCGCCTTTAAGGCCTTTGAGTTCTTCTTGGCAGTAGAGCTTGAAGCCGTCATCGGTCATATAGGCCTCCCCACGTACTTCGAGCAAGGCGGGTGGCGACTTAAGGGGCAGTCGGAGAGGGATTGCACGAATGGTCTTGAGGTTAGCGGTGATATCGCGACCCTTTTCGCCGTCTCCGCGATCGAGGCCAAGTGTCAGATTGCCGTTTTCGTAGCGCACACTGATGGAGACACCATCTACTTTCGGTTCGAGTACGTATTTCACAATTTCGCCCGGCAGATCTTTACGCACATTGATGTCGAACTTCTTTAGGCCATCGAGTGTGTCTTCTTTGTTCAATGACATCATCGGTATTAGGTGCGGGACCTCTTTAAATCCTTCGACCGGCGCAGTGCCAACGCGTTGGGTGGGGGAGTCGGGCGTGATGAGGTCGAGGTGTTGCTCTTCGAGATGTTTCAGTTCGGCATAGAGCTTGTCGTATTCGAGGTCGGAAATCTCTGTCTGTCCGTCACCATAGTACAGATGGTCGTGACGGCGAATCTGGTCGCGCAGTTCAGTGATTCGTCTTTTGGCCTCGGCGTGGTTCATAAGCCGGCGGTGATGATGGCGCAGGGTGGGGGAACGGGACAAGAAGTATTTGCAGTTGTCTGTGGCGGCGGCCTTCCGTACACTGCTACGGCGCAAGGAGGCGCAACCATGTTCAAGAGCCTGGCACGCTCCAAACGGGCAAGACGACTACTGGGCACGACGCGATTTGTCGTTCTCAGCAACTTTCTGCGGTCGGGCATCGTGGATTTTCTAGCGTCCCGGCCGGGCCACGCGGCCAGCCTGGATGAGATCGTTGATTTCTACTTTGCGACCGCGACGCCTGCACCGGCGGAAGACATCGATCTGTTGCAGCAGTACTACAAGGCGTCGACGAACCCAACGAAGGCGGCGTTCCTCCAATTCCTGATCGAGCGGGCGACCTGGCTGCAAGAGCACCGCAAGAAAGTGAAGTTTGAACAACCTGAGGCGGCGGTCTACGACTGGAATCCGCTCCTGCGCGCTTTGCATGCGAAGTACGACCCGAAGTTTCCGGGCAAAGACCCAACCAAGCATGCCGCGGCCCGCACGCATTGGAACAACTTCCTCACGATGGCGGATGCGTTTGGCATCGTGCGCTACGACGACGGGCGACTGCAGTTATCCGAGGGTAAATTGGCGGGATTGCGGCGGGAATTGGAATTGTTCGGGGACGGCTACTACGGTGTGGACGATTTGCTGGGAGTGTTGCTAAAGGTCGAGGCGCTACGCGGGGAGACGAGCTGGATCGTTCGGCCGCCGCCATTCATGCTGGAGACGTGCGACGCGTTGGCCCGGCGACGCGGCATCGACTCATACTGGCGGTTCTCACCACGGCTGCGCGAGGGCGGTTGTCGCGTGCTGGACCTGGGATGTGGCAGCGGGATCTACTCCAACGCCTTTGCTGAGAAGGGGAACAAATGTGTGGCGGTGGACATGACGCCCTGGGTGTTCTTTCGCGCTTTTCTCGGCGCGCGCGACGGCGTACAGGTGGAGTGCTGCAATATGAATGAGATGCCGGAGCGCATCACTCGGGAACCGTTCACCCACGCGATTTCCAATATCGCCGCGCATCACTTCAAGAATCGACCTGCGCTGTTCGCCGAATTGAGCGAACGACTCGGTGCCGGCGGCGAGATATGCGTGCTCAACTTTAACTACTCGCTACGTGCGCGGTCGACGTTTGACCCGATTGCCACGCTGAAACGGCAGTTTGCGGCGCAGATCCAGTACAACTGGTCGGTGTTGGAATTCGATCGCGGCGGCGTGGATTTCATTTCGCCGCAGGACGTGGCGCGCGATTTGGAGTCGGCGGGGTTTGAGGTGACGGTGAACCCGTGTGACCCGCTGAAGGAATTGTGGTTTGTGCGCGGAGTGAAGCGCTGAGCGGAGAGCGGCGGACCGGGGGCGGGGCGGAGGCGGCTTTCCGGGCGCGATAGCGTTCGACCACTGAGGCAACCAGCCTGTCGGCAAGCTGTGGTGAAACCTTGCTGACCCACCAAAGAAACTTGCCCTCGATCCCCAGGACAACATCGTTGCGTCCACGGATGGCAGCCTGCACCGTTTTGCGCGCGACGTATTCGGGAGACAGCATCCGTTGCATCGGAAATGGATCGCTCGCGCGGAAATCCTTCGCCTTGTCGAAAAACGCAGTGTCGGTCAGCCCCGGTCGGACGATCAGAACGTGGACGCCGTGGGGGCGGAGTTCCACCTGCGCCGTGCGGCTGAGGCCCTCCAGGGCGAATTTACTGGACACGTAGGCGCTGCCGAGCGGCACAGCGCAGAAACCGTTGACCGACGACATCTGGATAATCAATCCAGCACGTCGCTCGATCATGTGGGGCGCGACAGCCGAGAGGACGTTGAACGACCCGAAAAAGTTTGTCTCGAAGATGCCGCGCAGGTCTTCGGCCTCCATTTCGGCGGTCAGGCAGGCCATGCCAATCCCCGCACAATTAGCGAGGATGTCGATGCGACCAAACTGGTGGATGGTGTCAGTGATAACACCTTGTACTTGCTCCGCGACTCGAATATCAGCAACGGCAACGGTACGGGAGCCTGGCAAGGAAGCAAGTTCCTGCCGGGTCGATTGGAGACGGGGGCCATCCCGCGAGACGAGAATGACATGAGCCCCTTCCCTGGAAAACTCGGCGGCGAGCGCCCTGCCAATTCCACCGGAGGCGCCGACTATCAACACAACTTTGTCGTCGAATCGCAAGGCAACAGTCCTCGGCAAATGAGTAAGCCGCATTTTGGCTTTCGTTGCAAGACTGAACTCTGTACGATGGGGGTACTAAGGAGGAGTGACTAGAGAGCGGTATGAGCGGCACGACTTGGTTCATCACAGGGTTTCTTGCGGTGGCGTTTGTCGAGCGCGTAACACAGTCTTGTACCGCGCCGGCGACCGACCGCGGCGAGTTGAAGATGGTCTGGTCGCTTTATGCCATGTATGTGTCGTACACAATCATCATAGCCGGTTTGGCTGTGGAAGCATACTGGCTGCGGCCCGGGCTTTACGTCGGGTGGAGCGTTTTGGGGCTGGCGCTGTACCTGGCATCCGTTCTTCTCCGGAAGGTCTCGATTCGCACCCTTGGTCGATTTTGGAGTTTACAGGTGGAAATTCGGGCGGAACATCGACTCATTCGTGAAGGTCCGTATCGCTATGTTCGCCATCCCATCTACACCGCGATTGTGATGGAAGTAGTGGCGATTCCCCTGGCTGTAAATGCATGGTTTACGCTGATTTTTGCCTGCCTTGTGCACGTGCCGCTGGTACTGTTGCGGATGCGTTTTGAGGAGCAGGCGTTGGTTGAAAAGCTGGGAGACGAGTATCGTCGCTACCAGCAAGAGGTCGGCGCCCTGTTCCCGAGGATCCCGGCGTCAGGCCCGCGCAACGGCGTAATTTCGTGATCAGCATGCTCTCGATCTACTACCACGTAGTTCTCATCAACGCGGTGGTAAGTTTGTGCGTTGCGGGAGCCGTTTTCTGGAGGAATCGTTATCAGGCTGTCGGCCCGGTTTTGGGACTGACCATGTCCGTGATGGCGATGTGGTTGTTCGGGCTGGCGCATTACTTTTCTCCGATGCCCGGCGCCAAGGAGCTGATGTGGGCGCGGATCACGCTGACCGCCTCGGTGGTGATCAACCCGATGTTCTTCCACGCCATGTGTGCCCTGGTTCAAAAGCAGCGGCGCTACCTGTGGTGGCTGGTTTCGGCGTACGCAGCGGCAGCGGTTTTCATAACGTTGATCTGGAGCGGGTTCATTGTCGAAGGGATCAAGCCGTCCATAATCATGGACCACTATATCCACTACAATCGCCGCCTCTACCCCCTGTTGGGACTGCACATTGTTACCTGGCAGGTATTTGGCGCGGGGATGCTGGCCTATAACGCGTGGACGGCAACGGGCTACAAACGAACGCAGTTGGTGTACTTCATTGTGGCCTGGGTCATCGTGTTTCTGACGACGAGCGCCATCATGTTGCCGTTGGAGTATGATTTCAACGTCCCACCGTTTGGGTTCCTCATCCTGCCGATCAACTTCGCGTTCCTCGCTTACGTGATGGCGAAGGCGCGGCTGGCGGATTACAACGTCGTTATCGCGCGCGTGTTGTTGCATGCGCTAACGGTGTTGATCGTGTTTGTGTTGAGTCTGCTCATTACGTCGGTGACGACGATCGTGGCTCCCGGCTTTATGAGGCCGCAACAAATGCTTTTCATGGTGGTGCAGGTTACCGCCATCGGGTTGGCGTTGGCGGTCGCGCTCCCGCGATGGTTGCCGCGGGCCGAGCGGATGATGCAGGAGCGATTATTCGGCGGGCGCTATGGTTACCAGGACGCGCTCTCGGGGTTGGTGAGAGAGCTGAGCACACTGCCGACGATTGATCAGGTGCTCGGCACGGTTGCCAGCACCCTGCATACCCAGATGCAGACCTCACAGGTCCTGGTGCTGATGCAGGACTCACTTTCCGGGGACTACAAGCTGCAAGCGGAAAGCGGACTGGGACTACAGGTGGATGCGGACTCGCTGCTGCTGAAGGAGGACTCGGCAATTGTGAAGTGGCTCGCGGAGAACAGAGATGAGCTGGTGCGCGAGGAAATGATGCGGACGGCACCCGTCTGGCAGCGGCAGCTCCTGGAGGCGGAAATGAACCAGCTCAAGGCCGCCGTGTGTGTGCCAATGGTCCTCGATGGTCGCCTCGTGGGGCTGATCAGCCTCGGAGAGAAGTTGAGCCGGGACATGTTTTTTGTCAGCGACTTGCGTTTGTTGGAAACACTCGCCACCGAAGTCGCGCTCGCGGTGAGATATCGTCGCATGGAGGACGAAGTGTTCCGCAAGAACCGCCTCGTCGAACTCGGCACCATCGCGGCCGGCGTGGCGCACGAGATCCGCAACCCGCTCGCGTCCATCAAGACGTTTGCCCAACTGATGCCGGAACGGATGGAAGACCCTGAGTTCAAGAATGAGTTCAGCAAGCTGGTGTTGAAGGATGTGGATCGGATCACGAAAGTGATCGAGAGCATGTTGGCGTTCGCGCGGCCGTCGCAGGTTAACATCAAGGAACAACCGTCCAATGATCTCGTCGAAGAGGCGATTTTGCTGGTGCAGCCGCGCCTGAAAGCCAAACGAATCGAATTGACCCGGGCATTTCACGGGAATCCGGTCGTCAAGGTGGACAAGCATCAAATCCTTCAGGTGCTGGTCAACCTGTTGAGCAACGCCGCGGACGCGTTGCAGGATAAGGGAAAGATCCGCGTGGCCACCGGGATGAGCCAGCGCGACATTGCTGGCGGCGGCAACGGGAACCGGGGGTTTGCGGTGATTGAGGTGAACGATAATGGCCCCGGCATACCTGCGGCGGTCCGGAACCGGCTGTTCGACCCGTTTTTCACCACGAAAAAGGAAGGCACAGGCCTCGGCTTGTCGATTTCACAAAAGATCGTTCGCGATCACGGTGGATCTATTACCGTCTCGAGCGTCGAGGGCAAAGGCACCACATTCCAGGTAAGCCTTCCGCTACAGTAGCCCCTGCTGACCCCAATACCCGCATTTTTAGGTGGACATGTGGCCCGCTATCGTAGTATTTTACAGGCCTGTAGGGTCGCTCCTTGGTGAGAGAAAGGGCAACGGTATGGGTCAGGCACGGTTGACAGGGCTGGATGAGTCGCACAAGCGCGGCGTGTTCGTGGTGGATGATCACTCCAGCATACGGATGTCGTTGCGATTCGTGATCAATAGCGAGCCGGATATGGTCGTGTGCGGCGAAGCTGAGGATGCACAACCCGCGCTGGCGCTGATCGAACAACTTTCCCCGGACATCGTAATCGTCGACATCGCCCTGAAACAATCTCACGGACTGGATCTTCTCCGCGATCTCCACGGTCAGTATCCGAGCATGCGGCTATTCGTCCATTCCGCACACGACGAAGACCTGTATGCCCCCTTGTGCCTCAACTGCGGTGCGTATGGGTACATGAACAAGGGTCAGGATGTGAAGACGATTGCCCAGGCCATACGGACAGTGTTGGATGGTGGAGTGTACCTTAGTCCGCGGATGCTGCAGTGGTTTACCGGGAGCGCATCGACCCGTGAAACCGGGGAGAAGCGGCACCCGCTCGGGAGTCTCAGCCCGCGTGAGTTGCAGGTCTTCGAGATGCTCGGCCGGGGGCTGGATATCAAGGAGATCGCCACGCAACTCTCTCTCGACCACAAGACCGTCGAGCTTTATCGTCAACGCATCAAAGTGAAGCTCGGCGTCGATTCGGCGCCCGCAGTTCTCCGCGCCGCTGTGTTGTGGATCAACTCGTCGGCGAGTTTTTCCTAGCCGGCCTCCTTCAGCCCACCAAGCCAGGGTCTGACAGATCTACTCCTTTTACCTACACAAGAATTTGCCTTTCTCCGTCATGACGAAATTCGCGCGCCAAGCTAGAATAGGCGTGCATGGCGAAGTGCCAGAACATGATCGGGTCGCAGGTAAGAAGGTTGCGCTGCGTTCGGGGATGGTCCCAGGAAAAGCTCGCGGAGAAGCTGCAGCTACTGGGCTGGGACATCGGTCGCGCGAGCCTGGCCAAGATCGAATCCCGTGTCGTTCGCGTGCATGACTATGAGTTACTGTTTTTCACCGAGGTGTTCAGCGTCCGCCTGGACGAGTTATACCCAAAAATCGATCCGGCACGTCGAATACATGAGTCCGTGGCGGAATTGATGCAACGAGGAGCGGGCTCGGGAGCTTCTGCCGAGAACGCCGTGGCGATTGCAAGGGCTCCGCGCCGATGGTCGGATTGATGATTTAAGTGGACCGGCAAAGCGATTCTTCACGGGTATATGCTACCAACGGAGCCATAGTGGGGAGTATAAGCACGGCACGAGCAACCGAGCTGCAAGTCTGGTCCTCCGCGTGCGTTTATGGACTCAATTCTGTTCCCAATTGGGAACAACTTGCTGGCCGTCCGCAGGTATACTCGCGGCAATGTCAGGGAACAACGGAACAGGGAACACGACGCCAGAGGCAGCCCCACTAACGCTGCCGGATTCGCAACGCCTAGCGTACTCCGCTGAAGTGTCGGGGCGCCAGACGCGCCCGGACAAAATTGTCCAATTTGCCACTAAAATACTTTACTCCTATGGCGGAATCTGTATAGTGTGGTGTCGGGGAACCTTGTCTGAAGGAGGCATCTGGGCGCGCGCTAATTGTGCCGGCCGGTGCGTGGACGTTTTTGTCCCCTGTTTGTATAGACAGGAGTGCCGTAGTAAATGAAGAAACGCAGAGTGGTCATCACAGGGATGGGCCTGTTGACCCCTGTCGGGATTGGGATCGAGCCTTTTTGGTCGAATATCCTGGCGGGGAAATCCGGCGTGGACCGTTCACCCGTCCTCATGAAAGCCAATTGCCCGTGGAAAATCGCCGGCGAGGTGCGCGACTTTCGCCCTGAAGATTGGATCAGCCGGAAGGACGTCCGGCGCATGGATCGGTTTGCGCACTTTGGGCTGTCCGCATCGTACATGGCATTGCAGGACTCGGGATTGGTGCTTGAGAAAGAGGATCGGCAACGCATTGGTGTAGCGATGGGGACCGCCTATGCGGGCTGGGAGTTTGCCGCCCGCGAGTACGAGGTGTACCAGAAGAGCGGGGTCGAGGCGATGAGTTCGTACATGGGCATCGCGATATTCACCGG
>Ga0265338_10003933_pt1 | contig 20462 bp, 14 predicted proteins | sample 42126metaG_FD_193579 | JGI IMG/M metagenome (GOLD analysis project Ga0265338, IMG submission 193579) | Rhizosphere microbial communities from Carex aquatilis grown in University of Washington, Seatle, WA, United States - 4-21-26 metaG | ecosystem: Host-associated > Plants > Roots > Rhizosphere...
TGTGGATGCTTTGAGCACGGCGCGATAATCGTCGATGCGCCGCGCACCTACGGCCTCGCCCACCAGCGCTTCAGTGGCGTTGGCAAAACCATCGAGGGCGAAGGTGGCGATCCAGTGCAGATTGAGGAGCACGGCGTTTGCGGCCAGCGTTGCGTCGCCGGCACGCGCGCCGGTGCGGGTGAACCATCCGTAGGCGGCGACGAGGCTGATGGTGCGCAGAAAGAGGTCGCGGTTGAGCGAAAACAAGTGCCGCCAACTGGGGCCATGGGCAATGTCGCGCCAGTTGATTTTTTGCAAGGCAGTGCGCGGCCACACGATGCGAATGAGCACGAGGCCGAAGATGAGGCCGGCCCAATCTGCAGAGAAAGTTGCGGTGGCAATGCCGGCCACTCCCCAGTGCAACCAGACGACGAGCGCGAGCGCGACGGCCACATTGACCACGTTGACGGCAGCCTGGAGAGCCAGCGCCATGCGCGCGTGCTGGCGACCGAGCAGGAAGCCGAGGACTACATAGTTGGCCAGCGCGGCGGGGGCCGACCAGATGCGAATATCGCAATAGACCAGCGCGTTTTGACGGACCGCAGGGCTTGCGCCGAGCAGCGAGAGAGACGCGGCGATGAGCGGACCGCGGATGAGAACTATGAGTGCGCCGATGGCTGCGGCGGAAGCCATTCCGCGAATGAAATGAAGGCGGAGACTTGCCTGGTCGTGCGCGCCGTGGGACTGGGCGACGAGGCCGGTGGTGGCCATGCGCAGAAAGCCGAAGGTCCAGAAGATTCCATTGAAAAAGATGCCGCCCAAGGCCACGCCGCCGAGTGCGGCGGCTCCCGGCAAATGGCCGGAGAGCACCGTGTCAACCGTTGAGAGCAACGGCTGGGTGAGGTTGGAAAGGATGAGCGGAATCGCCAGCAGAAAAACGCGCCGGTACCAGGGGTCCATTGATGAGATTGTACGTGGGAGGTTGTGGAGTTGTGGTTTGAGCATTACCGGATGGTTGGGAATGGGTGGGCGGGTGCGGGCTCTTTGGTGTTGAGCGCTGACAGCCAGGCGCAGACACTTTGTTGGATGGCTTCAACGTTGAGGCCGCCGAATGTGGCGGGATATGAATCGAGCTTGCGCTGGGCTGCGCGTAAAAGAGAAGCGGCGCCGACGCGATTGCCGCGCTGGTAATGATGGAATGCCGCGGTGATCTGAATCAGCGCCTGCAGGAATTTTTTCTCGGGCTCGGCGGCGCGCAGCCACACGCTCTCCCAGTGCTCGTGGGTCTCAAAGAACTCGCGATTTCGATAGCACCTTAGGCCCTCGGCCAGTGGGCCATGGTCCCAATTCAAAGCCATAGGTCATTCACCAGCGTGAGTGTTTTCATAGTCTTTCAGCGATTCGCCATTGCGCCCTTGATATCACGAACACAACTTAGGAGCCTCAAGCAACTTTTAGTGCTGCGGCAACAACGGGTGGCGTACAGTAACCCTCAGAGCCCTATATCTAAAAATTCAGGCCCAAACGAATGGACGGTCCCCCCGCCATGTCTAAAGGACACGTGTGTTTTGCCCTCTGCCTCCTCGCCTCAACCCTCGCCGTCGCGCAGAATGTGCCGCGATCGTCTCACGTCTGGATGTTGACTGAAGAGAATCATAGTTTTGAACAAGTCGTTGGCAACTCAGGAATGCCCTACTTCAACCAGCTCATAAAGAATTACGGGCTGGCCACCCAGTTCTACTCCGATCAGCATAGCTCGCTTCCTGCATTGATGTGGTACGTGGCCGGCGCGCAAGTCGATCCGAATAACGAAACGGTTTCATGCGGGCATTCCCAGGACAACGTCGTCCGCGAACTGCTTAAGAAGGGTTACACATGGAGGGCTTACCAGGAAGAGTTGCCCAATGCTGGCTACCAGGGCTTGTTTAGTCCGAACAAACTCTACTACCGCCGCCACAATCCGCTGGTTGACTTTACGGATGTTTGCCCCGGCACCGGGCAGGACACAAAGAGCGTGCCTTTAACGCAGATGGCCACGGACTTTGAGAAAAGCGGCACTGTCAACTTTGCTTACATTACTCCCGATACGAACGACGACGCCCACAACGGAACGCTGGAACAAACGGACCAGTGGCTACAGGACCATGTTCCCGCGATTCTGGCGCGGCCGGAATTTAGCGCGGGCGGCGATGGCATTCTCTTCATCGTGTGGGATGAAGGGCAGGAAACAGACGATCGCTGCTCCGCGACGGTGGGCAAGGGATGCGGCGGGCGTACGGCGATTATGGTGATTGGTCCGCTGGTCAAGGCCGGTTATCAATCGAGCATCACTTATCGCAATGAGAATGTGCTGGCCACGGTGTGCGCGGCGATGGGACTCGAACCCTGCCCCGGCGTTGCGCAAACGGCCGCGCCCATGGCGGACTTCTTCAAGTCGAGTGGGACTTCGAACAGCGGCGTCGTTATCTCTACTCCCGGCAACGGCGCTGCGGTCACGGGTTCAGTTCATTTAATGGCGACTGCATCAGAGAGCCAGGCCATCAGCCAGACGCAGGTGTGGGATAACGGCAAGAAGCTTGGCGTGTACGGCGACCAGATCAATGCTATTTACAACCTGGCGGCCGGCAAGCACACCATGACCGTGATCGATCTGGACTCGTCTTATAAGGACATCCACCAAGCCTCGATTACGTATACTGTGGAACCGCTGGTGAATGGTGTTCAGATCGTCTCGCCAACAACGGAAGAAGTTTTCGACCTGACGACGGTGCACGTGGTGGCCGAAGCGAGCGAATCGGTGCCCGTGAGCCAGGTGCAGGTTTGGGATAACGGAGTGAAGCTGGGCAAGTACGCCGGCACAAGTGTGAACCAGTACTTTACGCTCGCGCCCGGATCGCACACTATTTCAGTGATCGACCTCGACGACAGCTACAACGATCTGCACCGGGCGAGCACTTCTTACTCGGTGAAATAGGCGGATGCTTCGGAATCAACTTACCGGGTTCATCGCGGGCCGGGTGGGATGTAGTCTTCGAAGTAGCGCATGAGAAGCGTTTGACGGTGCAAGAGCGTGCCGGGGCCTTCGCTCAGTGCGTGGGTGCGGTTCGGATAATCCATAAAGTCGAAGGGCTTGCCCGCAGCGACTAGTTTATTGATGAGCCGCTCGGTTCCCTGGAAATGCACGTTGTCGTCGCCGGAGCCGTGGATAATGAGCAGGTGCCCGGTGAGTCCGTTTGCAAAACTGATGGGCGAGCCGTCGTGATAGCCCTTCGCATTTTGCTGGGGCAGGCCCATGTAGCGCTCCTGGTAAATAGTGTCGTAGAGCGCCTGGTCGGGGACCGGGGCGAGCGCCACGCCTGCAACCAATTGGCCGGGATAGCGGAACATTTCGTTGAGGGTGGATGAACCGCCGCCCGAGTGGCCCCACATGCCCATGCGGGTGCGGTCGATGTAAGAGTGCGTTTGGGCAAAGGAGTCGATTGCCTCAGATTGCTGTCTTGATCCGATGACGCCGATCTGGCCGTAGATTTGTTTGCGCCACTCGCGGCCGCGCGGTTGCGGCGTGCCGGCATTGTCAAAGCTGACCACCACGTAGCCTTCGCGCGCGATGATTTTGTCTGCTCGAAAGCTCCAGTCGTCTCTTACCGTGGCCGATGCGGGCTCGCCGTAGACGAAGACCAGCATTGGATATTTCTTTGAAGGATCGAAATTGGGCGGCTTGACGATGTAGGTGCTGAGCTTTACGCCGCCGCCTACGGTGGTGTCGGTAAACTCCACCGGTTCGGGATCGATGGCATTCACTTTGGCGATTAGATCGTCGTTTGAAACGAGTGTGCGCACGGCTTTTTGCGTGGCCATTTCGACCATCTCGTAGCGCGGGGGTTGCGTCGAGCTTTGGAAAGAGTGAATGGCCCAGTGGCCGTCGGGCGAGACGTTGTATTGGTGGATGCCGGATTCGCCGTCGGGAGTGACGCGCTCGGGAGTGCCTGTGCCGTCGAGCCGCGAGCGATAGAGATATTGGCGGATGAAGTCGTGCGGTGACGCGAGGAAATAGAAGTAGCCGCCGGCCGCGTCAAATAGAACCGGCTCGACGACGTCGGCCTCAAAGTTGGTGATGAGGCGAGCCTGGCCGGTTGCGCGCGAAACGAGATACGCATGCCGCCATCCGTCGCGCTCGCTTAGCCAGAGCAGTTGCTCGCCGCGGCCGTCTTTGGCTGCGAGCCACTGGTGCTCATCCATGGCGTTGACCCACGCCTTGTCAGTATCTTCAAAGAGCAGTCGCGCCTCACCGGTGGTTACGTTCACAAGCATTACTTTGTTGTCGTTCTGCAGGCGGTTGAGATACTGCAGGACGATTTCGTTCGAGTCGTCCACCCAATCCATGCGCGGAATGTAGTTATTGCGCGGGTCGCCGTCGAGCTTGATCCACGTGGTTGCGCCGCCGGTTGCCGGCATCACGCCCACTCGCACGGCCGCGTTGGTGCCGCCTGGGTGCGGATACTTGTACTTCATCAGCCTGGGGTAATCGGAGTCAGTGTCGTTGATGAGCGTGTACTCTTCAACGCCCGATTGATCGAACTGCCAGTAGGCGATGGATTTTGAATCGGGGCTCCAGCGGAAGGCATCGCGGAGATCGAATTCTTCTTCGGTGACCCAGTCGGTGGTGCCGTTGATGATGTCGCTTGAGCCGTCTGAAGTGAGTTGCAGGATGGATAGATCGGCGAGCGATTGCAAGTAGATGTTGTTGGCGCGAACGTAGGCCACATGCGAGCCGTCAGGAGAGAACTTGGCAAACATCATGGTGGCGGCCGGTGCATCGCCGCCGAGCTTGGTGAGCTTGCCGCCGGAGAGATGCAGCACCCAGTAGTCGCCGCGCGTTCGCTGACGCCACACGCGCTGCGCATTGGTAAAGATGAGCAACATGCTGTGATCGGCAGACCATGAGTAATCGTCGATGCCGAGTGGGGTCTTTTGCCCTTGCGGGATAAGCAGGCTGGCCGAAACCAGGGTGCTGCGCTTGCCGGATGCGGTATCGTAGACGGCGATATCTTGCGCGTCATTTGCTGCGGGTGAGGGCTCCAGCACTGTGTAGCGGCTGCCGCCGTCAATCCAGCGGCTCTCAGACGGGGACTTTGGGCGGGCCTCGCCGGAGGAGCGCATTGCGTCAATGTATTGCTGCGATGGATGCGGTGACGCCGGGTTGGATTGGGCAGTTGCGCAGACTGCCAGTAGAAATGCGAACGGCAAGCTGAGTGCAATGGCGGCACGGCGGCAACGATGCGAAGGGCTCAAGATCATGCGTGTGTGGGCCTCGATGAAGCGGAGATACCGAAGTTATGAGAAAAGCTCAGTGCGGGGTGTGGGTACTTTCTCAAAGACTTTATCTGATGGGGGGCAAGGCGGGCTACTGGGATTTACATAAATACATCGGGCTATTCATGCGCATGCATGGATAGCCCGATGTATTTATGTGGAACTGTTTACTGCCTTGCCTGAACGTTGCCGGTGATCTCAACTGTTGCGGGCGGGACGGCGGCCAGCACTTCAGTCTCGGTTGAAACCGGAGTTGGCAGCGGGCCTTCAAGAGCGAGGGCCAGCACCTCGTCCATGGAGTCGACGAAGTGGAGCTTCATGCTGTTCTTGATGTTGTCAGGCAGCTCCGACACATCTTTCTCGTTTGACTTGGGCAGAATTGCTTCAAAGATTCCGGCGCGGAGAGCGGCCAGCAGCTTTTCTTTCAATCCGCCGATGGGCAGCACTTTGCCGCGCAGCGTGATTTCGCCGGTCATGGCAATGTCGCGGCGCACGGGAATTTTGGTGAGAGCGCTGGCGAGGGCCGTGGCCATGGTGATGCCGGCCGAGGGACCGTCTTTGGGAATTGCGCCCTCGGGCACATGCAGGTGGATATCGAGATTGCGGTAGAACTCACGGCTGAGGCCGAGCGCCAGCGCACGCCCGCGGATGTAGCTGAGCGCGGCTTGCGCCGACTCCTGCATTACGTCGCCTAGTTGGCCGGTGATGGTGAGCTTGCCCTTGCCGTCAAGCACCTGCACCTCAGTTGACAGAATGCTGCCGCCTACTTCGGTCCAGGCGAGGCCGGTGACCAGACCCACTTCGCTTTTCTCGTGCACTTCGCTATCGCGATACCGGGCCACGCCCAGGTATTCGTTCACATTGGCTGCTGCAATCTCTTCTTTGTGCTTTGCGCCGGACTTGACTACCTTGCGCGCCACTTTGCGACACACATTGCCGATTTCGCGCTCAAGGTTGCGCACGCCGGCTTCGCGCGTGTAGTAGCGGATGATTTCAAGAATGGCATCGTCTTTGAAAACGATGTTCTTGTCGCTCAATCCGGTTTGCTCGCGCTGCTTTTTGACGAGGTATTGCTTGGCTATTTCGAGCTTTTCCTGCTCGGTGTAGCCCTGCAGGCGGAGGATCTCCATGCGGTCTTGCAGCGCGGGAGGGATGGTGTGCAGCACGTTGGCCGTGGCTACGAAGAGGACCTGCGAAAGGTCGTAGTCCACGTCGAGGTAGTGATCCTGAAAGGTGGTGTTCTGCTCGGGATCGAGGACTTCAAGCAGCGCCGATGCGGGATCGCCGCGGAAGTCAGACGAAATTTTGTCGACTTCGTCGAGCAGGAAGACCGGGTTCTTGGTGCCTGCACGCTTCATGTGCTGGATGATCTGGCCGGGCATGGCGCCGATGTAGGTGCGCCGGTGGCCGCGAATCTCAGCTTCGTCGCGTACGCCGCCAAGCGAGAGGCGCACGAATTTGCGGCCTGTCGATTTTGCGATCGACATACCGAGCGAGGTTTTGCCCACTCCGGGAGGCCCGACGAAGCAGAGGATTGAGCCCTTCGGATTTTTTACGAGTTGACGCACTGCGAGGAATTCGAGGATACGCTCTTTGATTTTCTCAAGGCCGTAATGGTCGGTGTTCAACACCTTTTCCGCGTAGTCGATGGAACGCGTCTCTTTCGACTTTTTCTTCCACGGCACGGCGAGGAGCCAGTCAATGTAATTGCGGCTCACGGTGGACTCGGCGGACATGGGCGGCATGGCCTCAAGCTTCTTGAGCTCCTGGATTGCTTTTTCAAGCACATCCTTCGACATGCCCGACGCTTCAATCTTTTTGCGCAGTTCGTCGAATTCGCTCTTCTCGCCGCGGCCTAGTTCCTTTTGAATGGCCTTGATCTTCTCGTTGAGGTAATACTCTTTTTGCGCGCGCTCCATCTGGCGCTTTACGCGCGACTGGATGTTGCGATCGAGATCGAGCTTTTCAATTTCGACGTCGAGCACGTCGGCGATGCGCGCCAAGCGAGCTGCGGGATCGAAGATGGCCAGCAGCTCCTGTTTCTCTTCAATGCCGAGCTGCAGGTTGGCGGCGATGGTGTCAGAGAGCTTGGCCGGCTCGTCCATGCGAACGGTGGCGATGATGGTTTCGTAGTTGAGCGACTGCTGCAGCTTGACGTACTGCTCAAAGAGGCTGGTGACGCGCTGCATAAGCTGCTCAGCGGCCGGGGTCATTTCAAAGTTGGTTTTGCCGGTGCGCACGGTGGCGACGAAGAAACCGTCGCGGTCGTTCACCTCGGTCGACTTGGCGCGCTCAACGCCTTCGACGAGAACTTTAATATTGCCGTCGGGCATTTTGACGCTTTGCACGATGGTGCAGATGGCGCCCACCTGGTAAATATCTTTCGCCTTGGGCTCGTCGATGGACGCGTCGTGCTGGGTGGCGAGAAAAATCTTGCGGTCACCGGTGAGGGCTTCTTCAAGCGCGCGCACGCTTGACTCGCGACCGACCACAAACGGAGTCATCATGTAGGGGAAGATGACCATATCTCGTATGGGCATCATGGGAAGCTTGCGTGTGTCGGGCTTTTCTTTTGGGGTCGTCATCGGGGCACCTGATTCTTAGACGCCCATTCGCTCGCTGGCGACTCACGAGCTTTGCGGGGTCATAGTCGGATTGTACAGCTTAATCGCCTTAGGGCAGATTCTGAATCCGGGCCGTATTCCTGATATCCACAATGTTTGCACTGCGCAAAGCTGTTTCGAAGCCGCGTGGGCGATACTGTCTTTAGGGCAATTGGAGAAGAATAGCCATGCAAGAACGCGCAATGCCGCAAAAGGGACCGTATCCGGTTGAAGTTGAAGCCGGCAAGAGCTACTTGTGGTGCGCCTGCGGCCACAGCGCAACCCAGCCATTCTGCGACGGCAGCCACTCTGGGACGGGATTTACGCCGGTCAGGTTCGACGCCAAGAATTCAGAGACGGTGTGGCTGTGCGGATGCAAACGAACGCGCACCAAGCCGTTTTGCGATGGGACGCACGAGAAGCTGTAAGGGGCTCTGAGTGCCGCGCTGACGATCAGTTTTCCGTTGGGACTTTTGCGGCGCTGTCGACTACGAGAATCGATAGATATGCTCTGCGGCTTTCGAGGTCCAGGCCTAATTGATCTCGCAATACTCTCTTCCATCCGGTGAACATATCCGTCCCCAGCTCGGGGCGCATTTCAACGCTGAAATCAAAGATACCCTGGAGATCGGTTTTGTCGACCACCGGAATCTGAGGTCCACCGGCTCTTGCGGGCTCGTTTGGGCTGGTCGGTGCGGGGATGGATAGCTGGAGGGCCAGCAAGTCAGCTAGCTGGCGCATATCGCCGTGGAAATGAAAGCCGGGCTGCGCCGCTGGCGATTCACCCTCTTTGAGCGCGTGAATTTTGGGGCCCGTTTTGCCTACGACCAGTTGGTACATGCGCATCTCACGTACTTCGTTGTGCTCCACCAGTTTGAACCGCGTGGCGAGGAGGGTTCGAAGCATCGGGGCCATTTGCTCCCTGGTGCCAACGCCGCCTGCTCTTGCCAGGATGTCGTATTCGTTCTGGTCTAGCCAGTTTGGCCCTGTTACCTGATTCAACTGCAGACCGTAGGCTTCAGCGATGAGGCGCTTCAGCGTGGCGTTTTTGGCTGTTAGCCCGTCAGGGGAGTAGGCGAGTTGGTTGTTGTAGTCGGGTCCGACAACGTGCTGGCTCGGCTTGACTGAGGCTACGTCGAACGACGGCGCTGGCGCCGAGGATTGTGCAAGGACCAATACATTCGGGAGGGCGAGAGAGATGAAGAGGCAAAGCGCACGCATGGGCCTTAGGATATGCGCTGACGCTGAAGCCGGCAAACCGCAAAATGCGCCCAGCAAAAAGCCCCTCCCGATTGAGTGGAGGGGCTCTTCGTGAAAATGACCTGATGTTGCGTTATCCGGCTTTTTCAAGCAGGCAGAGCGACAGGTCTCGGCGCTCTACCATCTCGCGCGTGATTTCCACGTCGCGCACCCGCTTGTTTGAGGGCAGGTGAAACATGAGGTCGAGCATCAGTTCTTCGAGAATCATGCGCAATCCGCGGGCGCCCACTTTGCGCGCGAGAGCCTCGTGCGCAACGGCAACAGTCGCTTCCTGCGTAAAGTGCAGGCGCACATTTTCGTATTCAAAGAGCCGCTGGTATTGTTTCAGAATCGCGTTGCGGGGCTTGGTGAGAATCTCGACCAGCGCCACTTCATCGAGCTCGTCGAGAATGCCCATAACGGGCAGACGGCCTACGAATTCAGGAATGAGCCCGTACTTGATAAGATCCTGTGGCTCGGTGCGGCGCAGCAGTTCGGTATCGCGATGGCTGCCCTTACCGGCTACCTCGGCCTCAGCTTCAGAGCCGCGGAAACCTAGCGCCTTTTTACCAACGCGCCGGCCAACTACGCGCTCAAGGCCGACGAAGGCTCCGCCGCAGATGAATAGAATGTTGGTGGTGTCGACCGCGGTGAACTCCTGGTGCGGATGCTTGCGGCCGCCCTGCGGCGGCACATTGGCAACCGTGCCTTCGAGTATCTTGAGCAGCGCTTGCTGCACGCCTTCGCCGCTGACGTCGCGGGTGATGGAGGGGTTCTCGTCTTTGCGACCGATCTTGTCGATCTCGTCAATGTAGATGATGCCCTGCTGGGCGCGGGTGACGTCGCCGTCGGCGGCCTGCAGCAGCTTGAGGATGATGTTCTCAACGTCTTCGCCCACATAGCCGGCTTCAGTGAGCGTGGTGGCGTCAACAATGGCGAAGGGCACGTCAAGCATCTTGGCCAGGGTGTGCGCCAGCAGCGTTTTGCCTGAGCCGGTGGGGCCGATAAGCAGGATGTTCGATTTGGCCAGCTCAACATCGTTGTTGCGGAGCCGGTTCATTTGGACGCGCTTGTAATGGTTGTAGACGGCTACGGCCAGCTTCTTCTTGGTCTGGTCCTGGCCGATGACAAAATCGTCGAGGAAGCTCTTTACTTCCTGCGGTTTGGGCAGGTGACCGGCGACGGTGGCGGGTGTTGCTTCGCCGCGATCGTCTTCAAGAATGGAGTTGCAGACGGCGACGCATTCATCGCAGATATAGGCCCGGGGATAGTCACTGGGCGAAGAGATGAGCTTAGCGACGGCGTCCTGCGACTTGTGGCAGAACGAGCAGCGCAGCGCTTCTTCAGGTCCCGTGCGCGTTTTCATAGTTAAAATCCCCCCGATTGTCCGTCCGGCCCTATGTGTGCCCCGACCATTCTACGCTTCCGCAGGGTGGCATGCATTGGTGAGATGCACCTTGCTGCGCTTACCGCCTAGGTTCGCGGCCGATCGATAATTTCGTCAACGATGCCGTACTCTTTGGCCTGCTCAGAGTTCATGATGAAGTCGCGCTCGACGTCGCGTTCGATGCGTTCGAGAGGCTGGCCCGTATGTTTCGCCATTAACGTGTTCGTAATCTCGCGGATACGCAGAATTTCGCGCGCATGAATGTCGATGTCGGTTGCCTGTCCGCTCAAGCCGCCCATCGAGGGCTGATGAATCAGTATCCGCGAATTGGGCAATGCAAACCGCTTGCCCTTTGTACCGGCCAGTAAAAGAAATGCGCCCATGCTTGCAGCCTGGCCAATGCAGTACGTAACTACGCTGTTCTTGATGAACTGCATTGTATCGTAAATCGCCAACCCCGCTGTAATGGAGCCGCCCGGCGAATTGATGTAGAGCGAGATGTCCTTTTCCGGGTCTTCCCCTTGCAGGAAAAGCATTTGCGCCACGATCAGGTTGGCAATTTGATCGTCGATGGGAGTACCCAGAAAGATAATGTTGTCGCGCAGCAGGCGGCTGTAAATGTCGTAGGCGCGCTCGCCCCGGCTCGTCTGCTCAACCACCATGGGAACCAATGCCATTGAAGTGCCAGCTCCTAGCTTCCAGCTTTCAGCCTTCAGCTTTGTTCGTGCCTATTCAGGCCGTTTTCAACAAGACTCGATGCTCAAAACCCGAGCCCCTTAACCGATTTACGCTGGCAAGCGATCGTACAGCAGGGTTGCCGTTTTCTCTTTCAACAATTGTTCACGGATTTTAGCCAGCCCGCCCTCTTGCGTCAAACGGGCCTTCAGGGTTTCAAGCGGTTCACGCGACTGGTATGAAATCAGTTGCAATTCGTCGTCCACTTCCTCGTCGGTTATGGACAGGTTTTCCGCAGCAGCGATTCTGCCCAGCAGGATAGACGTTTTGGTCTCGGCAAGGGCGCTGTCGCGCTGGGCGATCCGCAGCCGTTCGAAGTCCAGCTTGCGCATTTGTTCCGCAGACATACCCTGGTTGGCGAGCGCCCGCAGACCGCGTTCAAGCCTCGTATCTATCTGTTCCTGAACGAGCGACTCGGGCACTGGGAACTGGAACCGCTCATTAAGGGCGGCAAACAGCCGGTCTTTGGTTTCGCCTTCCACACTGTGGCGCTTGCGGTTGGCCATGTGCTCGCGGACCCTGGTTTCGAGGTCGGCATAGCTCTCATAGGCGCCGAGTTCCTTGGCAAAATCGTCGTTGAGCTCGGGCAAGGTTCGCTTTTTGATCGCCTTAACCTGTACTTCGTAGGCTACAGTTTTGCCGGCCAACCGGGCCTCAGAGTAATCCGCCGGATACACCACCTCGGCCTTCAGTTCCTGGCCGGGTTTGGCTCCGCGCAGTGCATCGGAAAACGCCGCAACTGTGTCTTTTCCGCCAATTTCAACCAGGGAATTCTCGCCGATAAGCGGAGCAGCTTCGGTTTCGCCCTCAAGCTCGCCTTTGTAGCTGATTTCGGCCCAGTCGCCGTCGGTCAGCGGACGGTCTTCTTCAACGGGCTCAACGGTGGCGCGGGAGTCGCGCAGCATTTCAAGCTCATGCTTGAATTCGTCGTCGGTCACTTCAACCGAAGGCTTGTCTACCTTAACTTCCTGGTAGCCCTCGATGGAAAACTCGGGCAGCACCTCAAACACGGCCTTGGCGTGGAGGGGCGCATCGGCATCAACGGTGAGCTCGGTTACCTGCGGCTGGCCCACGGGACGCGCATTCATCTCCGCAACGCCGCGGTTGAAGCTCTCGGGCAGCAGGCTGTCGATGACTTCTTTGCGGATTTCAGTGGCAAACTTGCGCCGAACGATGGACTCGGGCACCTTGCCGGCGCGGAATCCGGGAATCTTGGCATAGCGGCGATAGTTCGCGGTCACGCGCGTATAGGCCTTGGCGACCTCGTCGGCGGGCACATCGATTATCAGCTCCCGGGTGCAATCGGGGTTGAGGACTGGACCATGGGAGTGCTGATGGCCAGCGTGATCGTGGCCTTCGTGATCGTGGCCTTCGTGGCTGTGGGCCTCAGAACCGGGAGTCGGCTCGGGCGTATCTGCGTTGGGTGTGTTGTCGAGTTGGGGGGTGTTGTCGATGGTACCGGTATTGCTCAACTTAGTTAGCCTTCCAGGCGCGGATTGCGCCACTGAATAACCACTGGGGCGGGATTTAGTGTGGGCTGGCCGCAGCTTGCTGCCAGTGCCCTTTCAGGTTCGATTTCAACCGCCGCCGCGTGCCGCCGTTGGTGCCGGATGAAGCGCGTTGTGGCCGGGGAAACTCCTCATTTCATGGTAAGTGGGATTGCGGAGCGGGGTCAAACCGGTTAGAGGCCCGAAAAGGCCGGGCGGGACCGCAAAAGACACCCTTTCCCGGTACGCGACTCGACGGACCAAAACAGGATTGAGGGATTACCGTTCAATAAACTGGGGCTTGCGAACGTGGGAAAGGAAGCTGGGATGGGCAGCGCCGCAGGCGGCATAAAAGCTGCGCGCCTCAAGCAGGCTTAATTGTCCGTTGACCGTAAGCCGAACATCATCAGCATCTTCATCGTCCTGGCCGTCGTCTTGCCACCAGCAAACCGGGCAAAGACCAAGCGCGCCGGGGAGTTGGAGCGTCCTGTATCCGCAGCATGGACAGCGAAAGCGATTCTCAGCGGTGACCACTTTAGATTGACGGAAACGCGAGAAGAGCAGATTACTTTGCCGGCGCTGGAGAAAAGCAAACATCAGAAAGTTTATCGGCGCTGCAATGCAACTTGATCAGCGCGTCCCTTGACTGGTTCGATGTCGAGGCCCAGGCCAAGGGTGCGCGATTCTCACATGCTGGGCGGAGCATGGAGGCTTTCGGGACCGTGGGGCGGCGGTCCGCATAGAATCAGGAACGCAGTGGAAATGAAGGAATGACAATGGCTATCTCAAGATCGCGTCTCTCGACCGTCCTGTTCATCGCAGCAACTTTCCTCGCATTAACGTGCAATTTGGCCGCGCAGGACCAGTCACGCCCGCTGCGAGTTGCCATTGTGGGCCTGGAGCACGGACACGTGGAAGGCTTTTTGGGCGCGCTGCCTTCGCACCACGATGTTGAGCTGGTGGGCATTGCCGACGCTGACTCGTCGCTGATTGAGAAATATCAGCAGAAGTACCACCTGGACCAGACGCTGTTCTACAAAAGCGAAGCCAATATGATTGAGCGGGTGAAGCCCGATGCGGTGCTGGTGTACACGTCGATCAGCGAGCACCGCAACGCCATCGGCATCGCGGCGCAGTATGGCGTTTCGTCGATGGTGGAGAAGCCGCTCACTATTTCATACCAGGATGCGCTTGCCATCCGCGAGATTGCGAAGTTTCACCACGTGCACGTGCTGGTGAACTACGAAACGACATGGTATGCGAGCAACCGCGCAGCTTATGACGAGTTGAACCACGGTCAGCTTGGGGACTTGCGCCGCGTACTGATCAACGACGGGCACCAGGGACCGAAGGAGATTGGCGTGCCGCCGGAGTTCCTGAGCTTTTTGACCGATCCGGAAAAGAACGGAGCCGGCGCGCTCTACGACTTTGGCTGCTATGGCGCCGACCTGATGACCTGGATGATGCATGGGGAAGCGCCGCTCACGGTGACTGCTGTGACCAATCGCGACAAGCCGAATATTTATTCGCGCGTGGATGACGACGCGACTATCGTGCTGAAGTACCGCCAAGCGCAGGCGGTGATTCAGGCCTCGTGGAACTGGCCCTTCGGCCGCAAAGACATGGAAGTCTATGGGGCAACCGGTTATGCGATTACGGTTGGCGCGGACAAGCTGCGCGTGCGGCGTGCGGGGGAGAATGAAGATCGCACCGCGGAAGCATCATCGCTCAGCTCGAACGAACGCGATTCGCTCAGCTATCTGGCCGCGGTGCTGCACGGAACCATCCAGGACAAAGGCGACCAGAGCTCACTCGATACCAATGTGGTGGTGATGCAGATACTGGATGCAGCGCGCGAATCGGCGCGGACTGGACAGACCGTGCGGCTCTCCGGACACTGAGCGGATTGTAAGCGGGGCTGACAAGAAGTCGCTACAGGCTGAACGCCGGGTGGTGGCTGGGACAAACGAATCCCAGGAGAGCTGCATCATAGGTTACTAGTGAGTAAGTGAATAAAACTCACTTACGAGCCGGCTGGCCCACGCGAGTTTTGGGCTGACTTATAAAAATTTAACCTATATAGAAATCGCAATGGAGGGTGAGACGTGGCCACGTTATCTGTTATGAGATTGGCGGGAATTTTGCCTGTATCAAAATCGAAGGAACCGGAGCTCGTCATCACTTATGACCTGAACGACTACCCCGTGAAAGCAAGATGCTCTTCGTGCGGCAAAGAAATGCCAGCACGAAGGGGCTGGTTCACTTCCGCGGCTGCGAACCTTGCCTGGTTCGCGGATCAATTCAGGTTGCATCTTGAAAATGACGACCCCGATGGGGGCGTTGCGATGATGGATCCGGATCGACTGAGAGAAGCCGCATAAGCTTTCTCAGTAGCTAGACCTGCTGCGGAAAAATTCGTTTAGCTTTGCTCGACTGTCGAAAACCTCCCCGAGGCGCAAAACTGCCAGGGTGAGTATTCAGCGGCCTGAAGGCCGCTGCTCCCAACGATTCTCACAAATGCTTCGTTGACAGACTCGCGCCTATCGGCCATGATTCTTCAAATCTCCATTCTTAATCATGGTCAACGTATGTAGCGCATGCACGATGGAACTGCCGGGTGATGCGACGATGTGCGCACATTGTGGCGCGGCGGTCAACCACCCCGCACCGGTTTCAGAAGCTGCATACCAGGCCGAATCGGAGCCTTTGTCGGCGTCCGCGATGCCAGAGACTCTGCCCCAACTTCCCGACAAGCCGGCTTACCAGGTTGATAACAGCCTCACGGGAATCGGCGGCTGGCTCATACTGGTCGCGATTCAACTGGCCACTGGCCCATTCATTTGCCTTTACGGAGTCGTTGTCGACCTGCGGGTTTTGTATGGCGCGCGTTACGAAACGCACCTTGCAACCCATCATGTGATTGCTACGCTGATATTATTTGAAGCCGCCACTAGCACGATCGCGATGCTGGCATATATCGGCCTGAATTACCTCTTTTACTCGAAGAAGCGCGTCTTCCCAAAACTGATGATCACCTACATAGGCGTTCGCGCGTTCCTTATGATCGTCGATCACGCGGCTGTTTTCGGAATCAACGGACATACAAAGGTGCAACCTGTTTTGCGGTACCTTGTCTATGCTGCGATTTGGATTCCCTACTTCATTAATTCGGTTCGCGTGGAGCAGACGTTCACTGAATAGGCGCAGTCGGTCTAAGACACAACGGGCGAAGCGCCTAGTCAGCGTTTCGCCCGATGATTTTTTCCTTATTCCTTTGTTCCTATTGCCTGCTCTTACGGCACGAACACGCGTAACCTTACGTGCCACTTGGTGCTCTGGCCGGGCTTCAGCGTCACCATGCCGGTGTCCATGCCCTTCCACTCTTTGCCGAACGGGTCGGCAAAGTTGTATTGATCTTCGATGGCCACAAACTGCTGGGTGGGCGGGGCGTACATCTGGAGGGTTTTGATCTCAGGCGAAATACCTTCAATCGCCACGCCGTAGTGCGCGGCTGGATCAACCACCTTCACTGTCACGGCGCCGCCCTTCCAATTCAGCTTGCTCCAGTTATCGTCGTAAAAGTTCTTATCGAGCGCCACGCCATTGGCTGCCTGCAAATCGTACTGCCCGGTTACGGGCAAAAGCTCGCCCGTTGGGAAGACGTTGCCGTAATCAAAGACCTTGGCCAGCATTGATCCCGGAATATGAACGCGGACCTGGGAGCGGTCGCCGGAAGGCAGATTGAAGTAGGGGTGCCAGCCGATGGCTACCGGCTCCTCCTTAGAGCCCACATTGTGCGCCACAACCGTAGCGTCAACCGCATCGGCGGTAAGGGTGATTGTGATGACGAGATCGGTCTTCGAGAACCAGTGGCCGTCAAAGTCGCCGCAATGGATGACTCCCGTTACCTGCTGGCCGCCGGGTGTATCGGTCACGCGAATGTCCTCGGCCTTGGCTTTGAGGATGAGGCCGTGCATGGCGTGGCGTTTGCCGTTGGGCGGCGGTCCGGAGTTGTTGGCGGGCAGCGTGATTTCGCGGCCATTCCATGAAGTGGTAAGCGTTTTCCCGTCTGCCGAAACAGGACCGATGATGCGGTTCGGATAAGGAAACAGGAACGCCGCGCCCAGCCGGTAGCCGAGATCGCCATTCGGCGTATCATGATCGTCGAGCATTTGCTTGGCCTGTTCGGGCGGATGCGTGTAGAGCACGTCGACGTTTCCCTTGCCTGGGAAATTTGAGGTGATAGAGAAAAGTTCCATGCCGCGGCCCGGCATCAGTGTGACGCTGGTGAACTCAGGTTTGGTGGTGCTTACCGGCTTGCGGGTCAGGGTGACGAGTTTCTCGCCCCCGATTTCAATTGCGTTTGTGGGCGCGGACTGTGCGTGGCCGGCCTGCAAGAGGCAGACGGCTGCGAGAGCGGGCAGCGAGAAAATGCGAACGAAACGTGTCATATACTTCTTCCCCTGTCGAGTGGTCTTGGGTGTTTCTCTTCGGAGCCGTTGAGGAAGCGCCGGACCTGCGCATCGTTTTCGTACGAGCGCCGCCAGGCGTTCCGCAATCGTTGCCATTCTACGCCAGAGGTGCGGGGTGGGGCTTAGTCGATAGTCTCGCAAGTGGAGACCAATGGACAGAACGGAACAGTGCCCGGCTGCGTAACCATGCTAGAAAGGATCGAGGAACCCGAGGTGGCTTTGCGATGATTTCCCCCACAAAAATGCTGAAACCGTTTCTTCTCCCCCTGGCGCTTTGTTCCGCAATTCCCCTCACGCTTAGCGCTCAATCAATCCCCTCAGGGGCAGCAATTGATGCAAAGGTTGGCGGCATTATGGCGCAGACGGGCGCCAAAGGCATGGCGGTTGCCGTGATCGACCATGGCAAAGTTATCTATAAAAATGCCTATGGAATCCGCAATGCCAATGGTGATCCGCTAACCATAGATACCGACATGTATGGCGCGTCGCTGACTAAAACGGTGTTTGCGTATACCGTGATGCAGCTTGTGGATCAAGGCAAGATCAAGCTTGACACACCTATTGCGGACGATCTCGATCAGCCATTGCCGAGCTATGGGCCTGACCCGGTTTTCCCGGACAAATATGGGCCCTATAAAGACCTGGCCGACGACCCACGCTGGAAAAAGATCACGCCGCGGATGTGTCTGACTCACTCCACGGGCTTTGACAACTTCTGGTTTATTGAGCCGGACCAGAAGCTGCACATTCATTTCGATCCCGGCACGCGCTTCAGCTATTCGGGAGAAGGAATGATACTGCTGCAGTTTGTGATTGAGCATGGCCGAAAAGCGCAAGGCCTGGGGCTTGATTTGGGCGACCTGACGCAGGCTAATTTCACCCGCATGGGAATGACGCGCACAAGCCTGGTGTGGCGCGACGGGCAGGACCCTAACGTGGCGGATGGTTGGGACGACCAGGGTAAGCCGCAGCCCCACTCAAAACGAAGCAAGGTGCGCGCCTCCGGCTCAATGAACACTACCATTTCTGACATGGCAACCTTTACCGCCGCACTGGTTCGGGGCGATGGTCTCACGCCGGCATCGCGCGCCGAGATAGCCAAGCCATCGCTGCACATCACTACCGCGGGGCAGTTTCCGGACTTTGGACCCGACCTGCCGGTGAGCGAGCAGCGAAAAGATCTCGCCCCCGGATTAGGTGTTGTGGTGTTCGATGGACCCCAGGGGCACGGTTTCTACAAAGGCGGCCACGATGGCGCGACTGCCAATACGATGGTCTGCATCGAGCGCAGTCAACGCTGTGTTCTGATCCTTTCAAACGATGTTCGCGCAGAAGCGGGGTTCGCTGACCTGGTCAGGTTCATCCTGGGTGAAACCGGCGTGCCTTATAACTGGGAATACGGAGACCATGCTGGAAAATCGTGACTGCCAAAACCAACATGTCTAAACAAAGCGCGGGGCTGTTGCTTTATCGGAGAGGCGTCTCGGGTCTCGAGGTTTTTCTGATTCATCCGGGTGGGCCGTTCTGGGCGAAGAAGGACCTGGGCGCGTGGTCAATACCCAAAGGGGAATACGGACCCAACGGCGATCACGGCGACGACGAAGAGCCGCTGGCCGCTGCGCTGCGCGAATTTGAAGAGGAGACGGGGTTCGGGGAGGTTGGCCGCCTGCCTGAGGGCGCGTTTAAGGCACTCGGCTCCATTCGCCAAAATGGCGGCAAGGTGGTTACGGCATGGGCCGTCGAGTTTGATGTGGACGCGAGTAAGGTCATCAGCAATTTCTGCGAGATCGAGTGGCCTCCTCGCACCGGCCGGCGGTTGAAGATTCCCGAGGTCGACCGCGCGGCGTGGTTTCATATTCCCGAGGCGCGGAATCGCATTTTCGCGGCGCAGCAACCGTTTCTTGATCGGCTTATGGATTTGCTCGCCGGCCGGAGTTAGGGTCGCCGTTCGCTGCCAGAATCAAACCGGCGTTAATGGCTGCAACAGGCGGCTTGAATTAACATGTGGGAGCAGTCGAAGCCGGGAGCGGCCGAGCGGCAAAACGCCGCGATCTGATGAGAATCCGCAACTTCAAACCGTTTTCCGCATCCCAACAAAAAGGGAGATTGACAATGTCGTCGCCAGCAACCGAAGGAACCCCCAGCGTAGAAATCAAGCCTTTAACGGAGCGCAAAGCATGGGCCCAGTTAACTACCCATGCTGAGACCATGCGCAAGGTTCACCTGCGCACGCTGTTTGCCGACGATGCAGGGCGCGGTGAGAAATTTACCACCGAGGCGGCTGGGCTGTTTCTCGACTACAGCAAGAACCGCATTACTGACGAGACGCTTGGACTGCTGCTCGAATTGGCGAATGAGTCCGGCCTGGCGGAGCGCATTGCGGCTATGTTCCGCGGCGACAAAATCAACATTACTGAGAAACGGGCTGTGTTGCACACCGCACTGCGCGCCCCCAAAGACGCGGTGATCCTGGTTGACGGCGAGAACGTTGTGCCCGGCGTGCACGAAGTGCTGGGCAAGATGACGGCCTTCGCCAACAAGGCACGCAGCGGCGAGTGGAAGGGGCACACCGGCAAGCGCATCAAGAATGTGGTCAACATTGGCATCGGCGGCTCTGACCTTGGGCCGGTGATGGCTTACGAGGCGCTGCGGCATTATTCCGATCGGTCGATGACATTCCGCTTTGACTCGAATGTTGACAGCACCGACTTTGCAGAGTCGGTGGAGGGCCTGGACGCGGAAGAGACGCTGTTCATCATCTCGTCAAAAACATTCACCACGCTCGAGACCATGACCAATGCGCACACCGCGCGCGATTGGGCACTTAAGGGCCTGGGCGGCGATGAATCGGCAATTGCCAAGCACTTTGTTGCTGTGTCGACGAATGCGGGCGAGGTGAGCAAATTTGGCATCGACACGGCCAACATGTTCGGCTTCTGGGATTGGGTTGGCGGCCGCTACTCGATGGATTCGGCGATTGGTTTGTCGACGATGATTGCGGTAGGGCCCGACAACTTTAATGCGATGCTGGCCGGCTTCCACGAGATCGACGAGCACTTTCGCACTGCGCCGTTCGAAGGAAATCTGCCGGTGCTGCTTGGCCTGTTGACCGTGTGGTACATCAACTTTTTCGGTGCGAACACGGTTGCGATTCTGCCCTATGAGCAGTACCTCAAGCGCTTCCCTGCTTACCTGCAACAGTTGACCATGGAGAGCAACGGCAAGCACGTAACGCTTGAAGGCGCGC
>Ga0265338_10003934_pt1 | contig 20461 bp, 19 predicted proteins | sample 42126metaG_FD_193579 | JGI IMG/M metagenome (GOLD analysis project Ga0265338, IMG submission 193579) | Rhizosphere microbial communities from Carex aquatilis grown in University of Washington, Seatle, WA, United States - 4-21-26 metaG | ecosystem: Host-associated > Plants > Roots > Rhizosphere...
CGTCGACCCGAGTCCGATCAGTCCGATGCCGCAGCGCCCGATCCGGTCGTCCGCGCCGAGCTCGACGCCGACCGCGGCGCCCGCGATCGCGAAGTCGCCGTGCCGGCGGGCGAACTCCTCGATCGCGAAGCCGCACCGGCCGCTCCACACCGGGAACGTCACGCCGGCGAGGATCTCGTCGGCCTGCATCGTCGTGGTCCAGAAGCCTTCGAAGAAATCGCGCGCGGGAATGCTGCGCCGGGCGCCGGCCGAGACGACCTCCATGCTCGCGTCGAGCGCCAGCGCCACGGCCGGGTACTCGCCGGCCGGATCCGCGTGCGCGATCGACCCGCCGAGCGTGCCGCGGTTGCGGATCTGGAAGTGACCGATGAACGCGGTCGCCCGGGCCAGCAGCGGCACCGCGGCCCCGACCTCGGCGCTCGCACCGACGACCGACTGGGTTGTGCCCGCGCCGACCCACAACGTGTCGGCGCGGCGCTCGATGCCCCGCAGCTCGGCGATGCGGCCGACGTCGACGAGATGGTCGAACACCGCGAGGCGCAGCGCGAGCATCGGCACGAGGCTCTGACCGCCGGCGAGCACCTTGGCGCCCTCGCCGAGTCCGGCGAGCAGCGCCACCGCGTCGGCTGTCGTGGTGGGGGCGTGATACTCGAACGGCGCGCTCTTCACGGCTTCAACGTTCCCGAGGAGATCACGCGAGCTTCACTGACCAACCGCCGTCGACCGGGATCACCGCGCCGGTGACGAACGACGCCCGGTCGGATGCGAGGAACGCCGCGACCTCGGCGACCTCGGTGGCTTGGCCACCGCGGTTGAGCGCGGCCTTCTCGAGGATGCCGGGCATGTGCTCGGGGTGGGCGCCCATGCCCTCGGTGTGGATGAAGCCCGGGCACACGACGTTGGCGCGGACGCCCCGCGCTCCGTACTCCACGGCCGCCGCCTTGGTGAGCGCGATGACGCCGGCCTTCGCCGCCGAGTAGACGCCGGTATAGGGCGCGGCGTTCAGCCCGCCGATCGACGACCAGTTGACGATGGCGCCGCCGCCGGTCTCGAGCATCGCCCGGATCCCGTGCTTCATGCCGAGGAGCAACCCGCGCAGGTCGACGTCCATGGTCTTGTCGTAGTGCGCCATCGTGATGTCGGCGATCATCGCGGCGTCGGCGATACCCGCCACGTTGCACACGACGTCGACCCGGCCGAACTCGGCGACGGCGGCCGCGAACATGGCCTCGACGTCGGATTCGCTCGTCACGTCGCAGTGGACGGGCAACACGCCGGCGCCGGCCTCGGCGGCGGTCTCCTTCTCGGCGCCACTCATGTCCGCGGCGACGACCTTGGCGCCTTCGCGCACGAAGACGTGCACCGACGCCTTCGCCATCCCCGATCCGGCGCCGGTGATCACCGCCACCTTGCCGTCCAACAGTCCCATCGGGACCCCCCTTGTCAGCGCACCGTCCGGAAGAAGGTGCGCAAGTCGTCGACGAAGAGCGCGGGCTGTTCCATCGCCGCGAAGTGACCGCCGCGCGGCATGTCGGCCCAGTGCGTCACGTTGTACCGCTGCTCGACCCACGCCCGCGGGAAGCGCAGCACCTCCTTCGGATAGCGCGCGACGCCGGTGGGCACCCCGACGTACTGCGGCGCTTCTCCGCGCAGATCCGCTTGCCTCGACTCGCGGTACAGCCGCGCCGACGAAGTGATCGTGCGGGTCGACCAGTACAGCATCACGTTGGTGAGCAGTTGGTCGCGTGTGAAGCAGTTCTCCGGATTGCCGTCGCAGTCGCTCCACGCGCGGAACTTCTCCACGATCCAGGCGAGGAGGCCCGCCGGCGAGTCGTTGAGCGCCACGCCGAGCGTTTGCGGCTTCGTCCCCTGCTCGAGCGCGTACGCCGACTCCTCTCGTGAGAACTCGCGGAACGCGGCAAGGTCCGCAAGCTCGGTCTCAGTGAGGGCGACCGGCTCCTCGGGCGCGGCGGCAACGGGCATGTTCACGTGGATGGCCGCGCAGTGATCGGGATCGAGCGCGCCGATCCGCGTCGCGATCTGGGCGCCCCAGTCGCCACCCTGCGCGCCGTAGCGCGTGTAGCCCAACCGCGGCATCAGCTCGGTGAACGCACGCGCGATGCGCTGGGTGTCCCAGCCGCGCGTGCGCGTCGGCTCCGAGAACCCGTAACCGGGCAGCGACGGTGCGATCACGTGGAATGCGTCGGCCGCGAGCCCGCCGTGGGACTCGGGGTCGGCCAGCCGCGGGATGACGTCGAGGAACTCCACGATCGAGCCCGGCCATCCGTGCATGAGCAGCACCGGGAACGCGTCGGGGTGAGCCGAGCGCGAGTGCACGAAGTGGATCTGTTGGCCGTCGATCCGCGTGGAGAAGTGATCGAGGTCGTTGAGCTGCGCCTCCTGCGCGCGCCAGTCGTAACCGTCGCGCCAGTAGTCGACCAGCTCGCGCAAGTAGCCGATCGGGATCCCGTACTCCCAGCCCGTGTCGTCGATCTCGTCCGGGAAGCGGGTGCACGCGAGGCGGTCGGCGAGGTCGTCGAGCACCAGGTCGTCGACGCGGATCCGGAACGGCGCGATCTTCTCCGTCATCGCCGCTCGGAAACGTCATTCTCGGATCCGATAGTCATCCTCTGATCATAGGGCGATCCCGCCGGAGAACGTAGTTCGGCTCTGCGGGTGCCGGGGAGTCAGCGCGTGACGCGCACCGGCACGTGCGAGTAGCCGGCCACGTTCGACATGTGGACCCGCCGGAGCCCGGCGTCGTCGATCTCGAACCGCCGCCAGCGGCGGGCGAGCTCCTCGAGCGCGATGCGGCTCTCCATGCGCGCCAGCGCGGCGCCGAGGCAGCTGTGCACGCCGTGCCCGAATCCGATCGAGATGCCCGGCACCCGCTCGATGTCGAACTCGTCGGGGTGCTCGAACGCGCGCGGATCGCGGGTGGCGGCGCCGGTGATGAGGAGCACCGGGAAACCGGCCGGGAGCGTGACGCCGTCGAAGTCGCGATCGGCGTGGGAGTACCGACCCTGGTACTGCGAGGGCGGCAGGATGCGCAGGATCTCTTCGACCGCACGCGGGATCTTCTCGGGGTCGTCGAGGATCTTCTGCCACTGCTCCTGGTGGCGCGCGAACAGCACCACCGCGTTGCCCACCAGCTTCGTGACCGTCTCTGCGCCGGCACCGCCGAGCAGGCCGGCGAAGCCCGTGATCTCGATGTCGTCGAGCCCGGTCTCCACCCCGTCGCCCCGGTCGACCGTGACCTGCGTCAGCCGCGACATCATGTCGTCGCCCGGGTTCTTGCGCTTCTCGACCGCGAGCTCGTAGAAGTACGCGCCGGTCTCGATGACCGCCGCCATGTTCTCCTCCGACATGTCGAGCTGTCCGTGCTCGCGGTGCAAGCTGATGTCGAGGCGTTTGCGAAACGGTTGACGGTCCGCTTCCGGCATGCCCAGCAGGCGAGCGATGATCTCGACGGGAAAGTTCGCGGAGAAGTCGGCGACCGCGTCGAACTCGGTCGCGTCGTCGAGCGGCTCGAGGAAGCTGCAGATGACCTCGCGGATCATCGGTTCGAGCGCGGTCACGGCCTTCGGCGTGAACACGCGGCTCACGAGGGCCCGCAGCCGGTCGTGCTCCGGCGGGTCCATCATGATGATGCTCTTGAAGCTCTGGATCAGCTCGCTGTCCTTCGACAGTGTCGACAGGTCGATGCCGTGCGCGCTCGAGTACGTCTCCCAGTCGCGGTGCGCCGCCAACACGTCGGCGAAGCGTGACAGCGCGTAGAAGCCGTACTTCTCGCTGAAGTACACGGGCGCTTCGTCACGGAGGCGCCGGTACACGTCGCTGGGGTCGTTGAAGTACTCGTCCCCGAACGGGTCGAATTCAATCTTCATGCGGCTGCGACCTCCGGCCCTCGATCGCCCGTGTGGCGGCAGTCGACTGACCGGGCCTGCGGATCTGCGCCTGGATAGGAGTTGAAGTCATGGCCTCGTTGTTGGTCAGTAGCGGCCGAGGAGGAAGTTGACCGCGGGCGTCGCGTCGGGGAAGGCCCCGGTCTGGCCCGCAGGGAAGTAGCCGGAGTCGGTGATCACGGTCTGACCGGTGATCGCGCCGGCGGCGTCGCTGCACAGGAACACGAGCGGGTACGCCTGCTCGAGCGGCGTCGCGGCCTGGATGCCCACCGCTTCGCGGTAGTCGGCGCCGAAACCGAGCCACATGTCCTTGTTGGCCTGGGCGAGGGGAGTGTCGGTCGGGCCCGGGCAGATGCCGTTGATGCGGATGCCCTGCTTGAGGAAGCCCATCGCCTCCCGCGCGACGTACGCGCAGATGGCCTGCTTGCTCGACATGTAGTCGGCCTTCATGTGGTCCTGCGCCCATTTCGCGGCGGCGTCGAAATCGGAGATGTCGAGGTACTCGTTCAGCAGCGGCAGGTTTGCCTCCCAGCCGAGACCGGCTGCCGAGGAGATGAAGCCGATCGCGCTGCCGCGCCCGAGGTCGCCCCGGCCGACGAGCTTGTCGATCATGTACCGGTGCCCGATGAAGTTGATCTTCTCGAGGTTGGGCGTGCCGTCGGCCACGCCCGCGCAGGAGAACAGCGCGTCGACCCTGCCGGTGCACTCCGCGAGGGCGGCATCGATCGATGCCTGTTCGCCGAGGTTCACGTGAATCGCCTTCGCGCCCGGGAGCTTGACCTCGGCGAAGTCCATCACCACGGTCTCGGCGCCCGCGTCCTGTACGAGCTCGGCAACCGCCGCGCCCATACCCGTGGCTCCGCCGACCACGAGGGCGCGCTTGCCGTCGTAGCGAAAGGCGCTGAATGTCCCCATGTCTTGTCTCCTCGTTCAGGCGAGTTTGGTGAGCAGCATCGTGCCGGCGACCGGCCCGCCCCCGTTTGCTACCACGGCGACTTCGGGATCCCGAACCTGGCGGTCACCGCCGTCGCCGCGCAGCTGCACGACCGCTTCGTGGAGGAAGCCGAAACCGTGCAGCCGGCCGGCCGACAATTGCCCGCCGTGCGTGTTGAGCGGGAGCTCGCCGTCGAGCGCGATGCGCTTCCCGCCCTCGATGAACGGTCCGCTCTCGCCGTGCCCGCACAAGCCGAGCGCTTCGAGCCAGGCCATCGCGAGCCACGAGAACCCGTCGTAGAGCTCGGCCACGTCGACGTCGACGGGTCGGAGATCGGTTCGCGACCACATGTGCGCGGCGGCATCGCGTGCCGGCATGGTCGTCATGTCGTCCCATTGGTCCCACGACGGCCGGCCGCGCAGCGCGGTGCCGACCGCTTCGACGCGCGCGACGGCATGATCGACCGCACGGGCGTGCTCGGCGACCGACACGACCACCGCGGTCGACCCGTCGACGGGCACGTCGCAGTCGAAGAGGCAGAACGGTGTGGTGATCATGCGCGCCGCGAAGTAGTCGTCGATCGACATCGGCTCGCGGAAGATCGCATTCGGATTGAGGCCTGCGTTGCGCCGCGCGTTGAGCGCGATCTGCGCCATCTGCTCGCGCGTCGTCCCGAACTCGTGGAAATGGCGCTGCGCGTTCATCGCGAGCCAGTTCGCGGCCGAGTACGCGCGGAACGGCAGCGACCACTGGAACGGCCCGCCCACACCGCTGGTGCCGACGCCGATGCCGGCGCGGCCTCCGCTTCCCTGCGCGGTCGACTCCGTCACGGTGCGGTACACGAGCACGTGGCGCGCGAGCCCGGTCGCGACCGCCATCACCGCGTTGATCACCGCTTGGATCTGCGCCGGGCCTTCGGGTCCGCCGCTGTGCCAGTTGAGCGACAGACGGAGCGCGTCCTGCACGGTGGGTGTTCCGGGCCCCGCGAACCCGCCGGAGTCGCCCATCACGCCGCCCGGGTACGCGGCCAGGCCGTCGATGTCGGCCACCTCGAGCCCTGCGTCGGCGATCGCCGTGAGCGATGCCTCGATGGTCAGGTCGAGCTCGCCCCGGCCGAGCTTGCGCCCGATCGCGGACTGCCCGATCCCGGAGATCACCGGCATGTTCATGCGGCTTCGACCTCCGGCCCTCTCTCGCCCGTGAGACGCGGAACGACGGACCGGGCCTGCGGATCTGCGCCTGGCTGTTCGGGAGCGGTGGTCATCGTCCGACCGGGCGGAAGAGCGGTACGAACACGGGCGAGTGGTCCTCGAACACGACCTCGACCGGCATCCCGATGTGCACGGCGTCGGGGTCGATGTCGACGATGTTCGTCGTGAGGCGCACGTCGGGTTGCTCGTCGATCGTGACGAGGCCGATCACGTAGACGTCGCCGGTGCCGTCCCACGCCTGATGGTTCACGGTGAAGGAGTGGACGGTTCCCCGGCCGCTCACCTCGGCGGGCTCGGCTCGCCGACCGTGGCACTCCGGGCAGACCGGCGCCGGTGGGTGGATCAGGTACGAGCAGGCGGAGCACCGGAGGAAGCGCAGGACCCCGTCGACGCCCGACGTCCAGAAGAACGCGCTCGGCTCGTCGAGGGTCGGCAGCACTCTGAACACCGGATCCGCCATCTCAGCGCCCCACGTACCCGCTCGACAAGAGAAGCACGGTAACCGAGAACGCCTCTCTCATACAAACGAAGTGTCGTTCTCAGAAGTGCGGCGGCCCGGCCGGGGTGATCGGCGGGAGGTCGGTGGTCGCGAGGATGCCGGGCGCCGCCGCGCACACGTAGGGGACCGCGTTCACCGGGCGATTCGCGGTGTACGCGGGCGTGACCGACCCGAGATCCTCGGGCGGCACGGGGAACGTGAGGTCGACGTCGAACGGCGCATCGCCGCGTACGCGCACCCGCCATCCGGTCGGTCGGAGATCCCACGCAGGCTCCACGTCGGTGGTGCAGTACCAGTTGGCCGAGAACCGCACGAACTCGACGCCGCCGGTCGTGCCGACCACGGAGGTTCGCTGCGCGGCGACGCTGCCGGCGGCAAGCTCGCCCGCGACGAGCGCCGTCGCACACCGCGCGGCCGCAACCTCGCCGGTGCCCGTCCATTCCTCGACCGGCCGGCCCGCGGCCTCGGCGAGCAACGCCAGCGATGGGCTGAACTCGCCGACGAGGTACGCGGCGCGGTTGGGGTTGTACGACTCGAGCGGCTTCCCGAAGCCCATCTGCTCGAACAACATGTGCGGTGAGTCGCGTCGGGACATGTCGGCGAACTCGTCGATCTCGATGGAATCGACGTGGCGTTGCATCGACAGGAGCGCGTACGGAAGGGTCTCACTGATGAACCCGGGGCTGCTCCCGGTCGCGTAGATCGAGGAGCGGCCGCGCGCACACGCGTCGACGACGCGTGCACGCGCCTCCTCGCCGAGGCGCCGGCCTCGGCCGAACAGCTCGCCGCGCGTCGTGACGACATTCGTGCCCGCTTCGAGGAGCGTGACGACGTCGTCGATGTCGAAGACGCGCGGCATGTACAACACGCAGTCGGCGCCGAGCGCGTGAACAAGTGCCCGGTCGTCTGTCGCGACAACGCCGACGGGTTCTTCACCGCACAGGACGCCCGCGTCGACTCCGGCCTTCACCGGGTCGTAGACCAAGACGCCCGCGAGCTCGAGCCGCGGGTGGCGGATCACCTCACGCAGCGCACGCGTACCGATGTTGCCGGTCGCCCACTGGACGACCCGGTAGCGGCGGTCGTTCAAGTCGCCGGCTCGGCCAGCGTCTTGCGCTCGAGGAATTCGTCGAGCCCGGCTGCGCCCATCTCGCGCCCGATTCCCGACTGCTTGTATCCGCCGAACGGCGCGTCGGGCCCGTAATACAGGCCGCCGTTCACGCTCATGGTGCCCGCCCGGATCCCGCGCGCGACGGCGAGCGCGCGCTCGCGGTCGGCGCTCACGACGGCGCCGGAGAGGCCGAAGATCGAGTTGTTCGCGACCCGGACCGCGTCGTCGTCGCCGTCGTGCGGCAGCACGACGAGCACGGGGCCGAAGAGCTCGTCCTGGGCGACCGCCGAGTTCTCGTCGGCGTGCACGAGCAGGGTCGGCTCGTAGAAGAAGCCGCGGGGAAGATGTTCCGGGAAGCGGCCACCGACCACCGCTTCGGCGCCGTCGGCGACCGCGCGATCGACATAGCCCGCGACCTTCTCGCGCTGGCGGGCATTGATGAGCGGGCCCATCATGTTGGCGGGGTTCGTCGGATCGCCGTACGCGACGCCGGCCAGCGTCGTACGCGCCAGGTCGACCACTTCGTCGTAACGGTCGCGGGGCACGACGAGGCGCGAGGTGATGGCACAGCCCTGGCCCGAGTGCGAGATCGTCGCGTACGAGCAGAACATCGCGGCCAGGCCGACGTCGCCGTCGTCGAGCAGGACGAACGCAGACTTGCCACCCAGCTCGAGGAATACGCGCTTCACGGTCGCGCTCGCCGCGGCCATGATCTGGCGACCGACCGGCGTCGAGCCGGTGAACGACACGACGTCGACGTCGGGGTGCGTCGTCAGCTCGGCGCCCACGGCATTGTCGGTGGAGGTGAGCACGTTCACGACACCGGGTGGGATGTCGGTCGAGTCCGCGATGAGCCGGCCGAGCGCGAGGGTCGCCCACGGGGTGTCCGGCGCGCCCTTCAGCACGACGGTGCACCCGGCGGCGAGCGACGGTGCGAGCTTCGCGAGCGCGAGCTGGATGGGGTAGTTGTAGGCCGCGATCGCGCCGACCACGCCCGCGGCCTCCTTCTCGATCCACCGGTGGTGCCGGCCCGCGAACGTGTCGCGCTCACCGAGGTCCTCCACGAAGTCGTAGCCCTCGAGCAGATCGGCGTACCAGCCCACGACGTCGGTCGGGCCCGCGAGCTGCGGGCCGCTCATGCTGGAGACCGGCGCGCCGACTTCCTGCACGAGGATCTGACTCAGCGGCTCGAAGTTGTCGAGCAGCGCCTGGTGCAGCTGGCGCAGGCACCGCACCCTGAACGCGTGGTCGCGTGACCAGTCGGTCGAGTCGAACGCGCGCCGGGCGGCGGTGATCGCGCGCCGGGCGTCGTCGAGCGTCGCGTCGGCCGCGACGCCGAGGACCTCCTCGGTGGCCGGGTTCACGTTCTCGTAGGTCGCGCCCCCCTCGGCCGGCATCAGTTTGCCGTCGATCAGCAACTGCTCTTCGTGCCAGGTAGTCACGGCGTTCACGCTCCTCGGGGCGGCCGGCCCCAGAGTGTGCTCAAGTGCTGCGAGCGTCACCAGTTGCCGGTGCGATAGTCCGGTTACGCTAAACGAGAATCACTCTCTCGCCAAGAGCATGCGTGATTCTCGCCGAAGGAGGGCACATGGAAGCGTCGGGGGGTGGGCCCGCGATCGCCGACTTCCGATCCGACCTCCACGCGTGGCTCGACGCGCACCGAGGCGAGCTCGCGCCGCCCTTCGTCGAGCCCGGGACGCTCGACGACCAGATCTCCCAGATGCAGCGGGTGAAATCGCTGCTCTTCGCCGCCGATTGGATGCGCTACGGATGGCCCGAGCGGGTCGGCGGCCTGGGCGGCTCGCCGATGTTGCGGACCGAGCTCGGGGCCGCGCTCGCGGCCCGGGATCTGACCGATCCGGGTCTGTTCTCACTGATCGAGGTGCTCGCGCCCACCCTGATCGACTTCGCGCCACCGGCGCTGGCCGCCGATGTCGTGCCCCGGCTGCTCTCGGGCGCGGAGATCTGGTGCCAGGGGTTCTCGGAGCCGAGCACCGGCAGCGACCTCGCGTCGTTGAGCTGCCGCGCCGTTCCCGACGGCGACCCCGCGACCGCGACGACCTGGGTGATCAACGGCCAAAAGGTGTGGACGAGCCTGGCGCAATACGCGGATCGGTGCGTCCTGCTGACGCGCACGGGACCGGTCGAGTCGCGTCACCGCGGGATCACCGCGTTCTTCGTCGACATGGACACGCCGGGGATCACGGTCAGGCCGCTCGAGATGATCAACGGGGTGCGCGAGTTCGCCGAGGTGTTCTTCGACGATGTCGTCGTGCCCGCCGACCGGGTGCTCGGCGAGGTGAACGGCGGGTGGTCGGTCGCGATGGCCATCCTGCCCTACGAGCGCTCGTCGTGCTTCTGGCAACGCATCGCGTACCTCTACCGCCGGCTCGAGCGGCTCGTGGAGGTCGTCCCGGCGAACGACCGGAACGCGGAGGTCGTCGGCAACGCGTTCTTGCAGCTCCACGCGCTCCGCGCGCGCTCCCGTGCGACCCAGCACCGGCTCGCCGCCGGCGCGACGCTCGGCGCCGAGACGTCGATCGACAAGATCCTCGTCGCCGCCGCCGAGCACGCGACCTATGACGCCGCGCGCCGGCTCCTCCCGGGAGTGATCGAGATCGACGACCGCGCGGAGGCCGAGATGTGGCGCAGCGAGTATCTGTACTCGCGGGCCGCCACCATCTACGGCGGAACCGCCGAGGTGCAACGGAACATCGTGGCCCGCCGCCTTCTCGATCTCGGAAGCGACGAGTGATGGACGCCGCCGAGCGGGCCCTCCTCGAGGAGGCAGTTGGTTCGGCCCTCGCGGGCGCGGCGCCGGGAGCCGACGCGGATGCGGCCCTGGCCGCGCTCGGGTGGCTCGAAATGCTGGCCGCCGAGCCGCGCGACGCCCTCGCGGTGGTGTTCGAGGCGCTCGGCGCCACCAATGGTTCGGCGACCGCGCTCGACGACGTGGTCGTGGCCGCGCTCGGCGGCGAACCCCGAACCGACCTCGCGGTGTTGCTCCCGACGTTCGGCGCGTGGAGCCCACCCGGCGCCTTCGCCGACGGTCGCGTTCGCGCCGCCGGGTTGGCGACTGCTCGCGTCACGACTGCCCGCGAGCTCCTGGTGGTGTGCGCCGCCGGCTCGGAAGTTCGAGCGGTCACGCTGCCGGCGTCGTCCGCGGAAGCGCGCCGGGTGGCGGGAATCGATCCCGACGCCGGCTTCCACGCCGTGCACGTGGACAGCTCCGCCGCCGGCGACGCAGTGGATGCCGACGGGTGGGAGTCGGCCGTGGCGTGGGGCCGACGCGCGGTCGGGCACCAGATCCTGGGGGCCGGCCGGGCGATGCTCGCGCTCGCGCGTTCACACGCGGTGGAACGGGTCCAGTTCGGGAGGCCGGTCGCGTCGTTCCAGGCGGTTCGGCACCGGCTCGCCGACGCGCTCGTCGCGGTCGAGGCGCTCGAGGCGACGCTGGGCGCGGCCGCCGACGAGCCGGGCCGGCTCACTGCCGCGCTCGCGAGCGCCACCGCGGGTCGCACCGCGCGGACGGTCGCGACCCATTGCCAGCAAGTGCTGGCCGGGATCGGCTTCACGACCGACCATCCGTTTCATCGCTTGCTCAAGCGAACGATGCTGCTCGAAGGCCTGTTCGGATCGACCGACGAGATCGTGTTGGACCTCGGGCGGCAACTCCTGGTCGCGCGCCGCGTGCCCACACTCATCGAGTTGTAAAGGAACGTTGTGACCGACTTCGAAGCGATCGACTTCTTTCGGGACACGGCCTTCGTCGCCGACCCGTATCCCTACTTCGAATTCCTGCGCGGACAGTGCCCGGTCCGGCGCGAGCCGCACCACGGCGTGGTGATGGTCACCGGGTACGAAGAGGCGATCTCGGTGTTTCACGACACCGCGACGTTCTCGTCGTGCAACTCGGTGACCGGGCCGTTCCCGGGGTTTCCCGTGGCACTCGTCGGTGACGACGTGGGCGCGCTCATCGAGCAGCACCGCGACGAGTTGCCGTTCAGCGACCAGCTTCCCGCGCTCGATCCGCCGATGCACACCGCGCACCGCGCCCTGCTGATGCGCCTGATCACGCCGAAGCGGCTGCGCGAGAACGAGGCATTCATGTGGCGGCTCGCGGACCGTCAGATCGACGAGTTCGTCGCCAACGGCGAGTGCGAGCTCATCAGCGAGTTCGCCAGCCCCTTCGCGCTGCTCGTGATCGCCGACCTGTTGGGCGTGCCGGAATCCGATCACGAGATGTTCCGGGCCGAGCTCGGCGCCAAGCGTCCCGGTCGGGTCATCGGCAGCACCGATACCGCGATGACGCACGGTCCGCTCGAGTTCCTCTACGCGCGCTTCACCGACTACGTGGAGGACCGCCGCAAGCACCCGGGCGACGATGTGCTGACCGGGCTCGCGACCGCGACGTTTCCCGACGGGTCATTGCCCGACGTGATCGACGTCGTGCGGGTGGCGGCGAACTTGTTCGCCGCGGGCCAGGAAACGACGGTGCGCCTCCTGGCCGGAGCGTTCCAGCTGCTCGGCGAGCGTCCCGAGCTCCAGGATCTCCTGCGCGCCGAGCGCGATCGCATCCCGAACTTCGTGGAGGAGATGCTGCGCTTCGAGAGTCCGATCAAGGGTGACTTCCGCCTCTCGCGCGTCGCCACGACCGTGGGTGGCGTCGACATCCCGGCCGGCACGACGGTGATGGTGCTCAACGGCGCCGCGAACCGCGATCCGCGTCGCTTCGACCGGCCCGCCGAGTTTCTCGTCGACCGGGCGAACGCGCGCCAACACATTGCCTTCGGGCACGGCGTGCACACGTGTCCCGGAGCGCCCCTCGCGCGGGCGGAAGGGTGCGTCAGCGTCGAACGCCTCCTCGATCGCGTGCGTGACCTGAGGATCTCCGAGGCGCATCACGGTCCGCCCGACGCGCGCCGCTACGAGTACGCGCCGACGTACATCCTGCGCGGACTCAAGCAACTGCACCTGGAGTTCACGCCGGCCGGCCCGTGATCCGAAGCGCCCTGGCGCGGCTACGCGTTGTTCAGGGCCGGTCGGGCTTCGTCGTCAGCTCCACCGGGACGTACTCGGGGTCGTCCTCGGTGCGCATGCTGAACCGCCACTTGCAACACACGTCGCCTTCGTCGACGCGAGGCGGGATCGCCAGGATGTCGACCTTCATATTCGGGTTGTACATCGCGGTCGTCTTGATCATCGACTTCGGGCACGTGGAGTGGCAGTTCTTCTCCAGGATGTCCGGCCGCCCCATGGCCTCCCACTGGTCGACGGCGACGCAGCGGTTGAAGGTCATGATGCCGACCTCGGGCTCGGGCATCTCGAAGGAGAGGTCGAAGGCCTTGCCGGGGAGCGCAGTTGCGTCGACCTGCAGGTCCTTCATCCAGTCTTCGACGGTGTTGCCGGTGATGCCGAGGTACTCGGCCTTGAGCTTCTTCACGCCGGGCAGGACGGAGTCGCCCCAGAGCGTCCACTGGATGTCGAACATCTCGTCGAGCGAGTGCCGCACCACGATCTGGGCGGCCCACCCTTCGATGCACTGCAGCAGGTACTCGTGACTGCCGAGGAACCAAGTGACCAGCTGCGCTTTGGAGAGGTCGGCGATGTTCGCGCCCGGTGTGAACAGGCCGGTGTAGACGACGCGGGTGGTGCTCCGGTCGGCGGCGGGGACCGCTCGATTCGGGTCGTGGTAGACGGCGCCGGCCGGCAGGAACTCGTTCTTCATGCGCTCGAGCTCGGGTGCGATCTGGTCGTTCCAGGCCGCCCACTCGATCTCGGCCATCGCCTCGGCGCCGTACCGCTTGGCGACTTCGGTGGCCCATCCGTCGACGCAGAGTTGCAGGTACTTTTCGCTCCACGGCAGGAACTTGCCCGCGAGCGCCTCCTTCGAGAAGTCGGTGAAGCGCAGGTCGGCGCGGTACGGCCCGTTGTAGTCGGGGAGCTCGGCGCCGGATTCGACGTCGAGCTGCTGGCGGATGTCGAGGCCGGCCCTGGGATACGTGACGCCGTCGTCGACCCGCGAGAACTTCGGGAAGTTGACGAGGTCGACGCCGAGCATCAGCACGAAGTCGTCGGCGATCACACCCTCGTCGAGGTGGGCGCCCGGCTTGCGGATCTCCAAGAACTCCTCGAGCTGCTCGTGCACCTCGGGGTCGGTCGTCGGGTCTGACACCGGGCCTCCTCTGGGGCTAGCCGATCGGCTAGGCCAAAAGTAGCCGATCGGCTAGGAAATGCAAGCAGTCCGGATACCCTCGCCGGGTGAGCGCCGTGGAGCCGGTGGGAGTCACCCGGGTGGGTTCGGTCCCGCGGAGCGCGGCCCAGACCCGGATCGTCGCGGCCGCCCTCGACCTGTTCGGCCAGCACGGGGTGAGCGGGACGTCGCTCCAGATGATTGCCGACACCATCGGAGTCACGAAGGCCGCGGTCTACCACCAGTACAAGACCAAGGAAGAGATCGTGGTCGCGGTGATGGAGGACGATCTCCGTCAGCTCGAGGCTGCGCTCGACCGAGCCGAAGCGGCGGCGGGCCCGCGCGCACGCGAGGTGCTCCTCACGCTCGTGATCGAGCTCGCCGTACAGCGGCGCCGCATCGTGAGCGCGTTGCAGCAGGACCCGGTGATCGTCCGGCTCCTCGCGAAGCACGAACCGTTCCTGGCGCTGATGGACCGCCTGTTCGCCGTGCTCACCGGTGGGAACCGCGGCGCGGCGGCGCGCGTGCGTGGTGCGATGATCTCGGCCGCGATCGGCGGTGCCGTCACGCATCCGCTCGTGGCGGATCTCGACGACGAAACGCTCCGGTCCGAGATGCTGCACGTCACCCGGCAACTCTTCGAGCTCCCCGAGGAATAGTCAGCGTTTCAGGAAGCGGTCGACGTTCGCGCGCAGGTCCGGGGTGTCGAACGAAGCGGTCTCCGAAGCCATCGCGAAGTCGATCGTGGCCAGCACCGCCCGCTCGAGGTGCAGGTTGAGGACGCGCTTGGTCGCCTCGACTGCTTGCTGCGGGAGCGCCGCGATCTTGTGCGCGGCGACAACCGCCGAAGGCAGCACTTCGTCGTCGGGGCATACGTGGTTGGCCAGGCCGATCTCGGCGGCGCGCGCCGCGGTGATGCGATCACCCGTGAAGGCGTATTCCTTCGCGAGCAGCAGGCTCGTGTGCAACGGCCAGGTGAGCGGACCGCCGTCGGCCGCGACGAGCCCGACGGTCACGTGGGGGTCCGACAAGTACGCCGACTCCGCCATGTACACCACGTCGGAGAGCGCGATCACGCTGCAGCCGAGCCCGACGGCCGGACCGTTGACCGCGGCGACGACCGGGACGCGACAACGGATCATGTTGAGCACGAGCTCGCGGCCCTCCGCGATCACGTTGGTTCGCAGCGCGAGGTCGTGCGTCATCCGGTCGAGCAGATCGAAGTCGCCGCCGGCGGAGAACGCGCGCCCCTCGCCGGTGATCACCGCGACGCGTGCATCGGCATCGGCGCTGAGTTGCGGGAACAGCCGGGTCAGCGCGAGGTGGAGCTCCTCGTTGATCGCGTTGAGCTGCTCGGGGCGCGATAGGCGGACGATGCGCACCGGACCGTCGGCTTCGACGCGGATCACATCGGGGAGGTCGTACGCCATGGTGGGAGTCCCTTGGGGTCAGGTGGTGGGGAGGCCGAGGATGCGCGTCGCGACGATGTTCTTCTGGATCTGCGACGTGCCGCCCATGACGCTCTGGGCCCGGCTGTAGAGATACACCTTGAGCGCAACGTCGTCGGCGTCGAGCACTGCGTTCGTTCCCGACACCGCGAGCGCGGCGGCTCCCACACTCTGCTCGACCCACGTCATGAGCAGCTTGTCGATGGAGCCACCCGGACCGTGCTCCACGCCGTCGAGACGTTCCGAGAGCCTCCGGCTCACGTGCAGCCGCAACATCTCGGTCTGGACGTACGCCCACGCCAAGGCGTCGCGCTGGTCGCCGCGAAGGGCGGCGGGATCGGCGCGAACGGTTTGCTCGAGCTCCTTCACCGTCTTCCGGTAGCGCGCGACGTAGCCGAGCTCACCGGGCTCGCGCTCGTGACTCACGATCGTCATCGCCAGCCGCCAACCTTCGCCGGGCCCGCCGATCATGTTCTCGGCCGGCACGCGCGCGTTGTCGAACCGCACCTGCCCGAACTCGTTCGTGATGCCGTTGATCATCCGCAGCGGGCGTTGTTCGATTCCGGGTTGGTGCATCGGCACCGCGAACGCGGAGAGCCCTTTGTGCTTGGGCACGTCGGGATCGGTGCGTGCGAGCAGCAGGCACCAGTCGGCGACGTCGGAGTAGCTGGTCCAGATCTTGAGGCCGTTGATCACGTACTGGTCGCCGTCGCGTGCGGCGGTGGTTCGCAGCGACGCGAGGTCGGAGCCCGCGTCGGGCTCGCTGAATCCCTGACACCAACGTTCGCGTCCGCTGATCAAACCAGGAAGGAAGCGATCCATGATCGCGTCGCGGCCGTGCGTGCTGATGCCCTGCACGAGATATCCGAGGCTGGGCCGCGGTGGCGCGCCCGCGGCGGCGATCTCCTCGTCGAGGATCACGTCGAACACCGTCGGCAGGTCATGTCCACCGAACCGCGCGGGCCAGCTCAGGCCGAAGAAACCGGCGTCATAGAGCGCGGTGTGCCAAACGGCTTGGTGCGCCCAGTACTCGTCGTCGGTGGACGACGCCGGCAGTCCGGGATTGTGGGCGGCCAGCCAGGCGCGCAGCCGGCCCCGGAATTCCGCCTCGGCGGGGGAGTCACGAAAGTCCATCGCCCGCCCCCAGACGCTCGACACCCAACAAACGCAGGTTCGCGCCGTCGTCGCCGAACCACTGCGACGAGAGCAACGAGCGCCGCAAGTACACGTGGGCGATGCACTCCCAGGTGTTGCCGATCCCTCCGTGCACCTGGATCGCGGTCTCGCACACGGTGCGCGCCGCGCGTGCGCAATACGTCTTGGCCACGCGCCCCGCGGCGCGGGCGTCGGTGGGCGGGAGGTTGTCGACGGCCCATGATGCGTGCAGCGCGACGCTCAGCGAGCCCTCCATGAGGCAGTGCGCTTCGGCGAGCAGGTGTTGCACGGCTTGAAACGAGCCGACGGGCACCCCGTACTGCCGGCGTTCGGCTGCATACGCAACGGTGATGTCGAGCACGCCTCGCATCGCTCCGACCAGATCTGCGCTCGTGAGTGCCAACCCCAGCGCGGTCCACTGCGCAACGTCGTCGTTGGTGAGGAGCCGGCGCTGGTCGTCGATCGGGTGCAGCTTCGATCCGCTCGGGATCGCGCGGACCTCACGCGTCAGGTCGGAGCCGTCGCTCGCGTTTGGCTCGGGGCCGGGCCGCACGAGCGCGAGGCGGTAGTCGGCGCCTTCGGGCACCAACACGTACGCGGCGTCGAGGTGGGTGTCGGTGTCGACCGCGTAGACCGGTGTGCCGGTCACTTCCCCTATCACGATCGCGGCGTCGTCCAGCGCCGGGGTGAACGCGACGGCCATCCCGTCGCCGCCGTTCGCGCCCGCCCGGCGCGCGAGGTCCCGGGCGAGCAGGGGCCCCGTGAACGCGACGTCGGCTACGGCGCCGCCGAGGGCGTCGGCGACGATGGCGGGCTCGATGCCGCTCGCGAGTGGTGCGCCGTCGCCACTGTCGTCTCGGAGCTCCAGCCAGCCGGCGTCGCGCACCGCGGCCGAGAGACGCTTGTGGCGCACGTCGTCGTCGAGCCCGGCGACAGTGGCGGTCCCGAGCTCGCGGGCGAGCTGCCGGGCCGAGCGCCGGAGCTCGGCCTGCTCGGGCGTGTCCCGGGTGTCCACTCGTGAGAATCTAGTTATTCAGAATTGAGAACGCAATGCTCGCGCACGCGCTCAGATGTACATGCCGCCGTTGACGCCGATGAGCTGGCCGGTGATGTAGCTGCCGGCGTCGGAGCAGAGGAACGAGCACGCGGCCGCGATGTCGGCGGGCGTGCCCGCGCGGCCGAGCGGGACCATGGGGCCGATCACGTCGACGCCGGGGAAGTCGCCGTCGGCTTCGGCCTGCCGCGCCATGGGCGTGTCGACGAGGCTGGGCGGAATCGTGTTCACGGTGATCCCGCTGCGGGCGAGCTCCACCGCGAGCGCCTTGGTGAGCGCGATGACACCGCCCTTCGACGCGGCGTAATGAGCCATGTTGGGCGCGCCCGACTGCGCGCTCGACGAGGAGATCGTGACGATGCGCCCCCAACCCGCGGCGACCATGTCGGGGATGGCCGCCTGCGCGCAGGTGAACGTGCCCGAGAGGTTGACCGCGATGATCCGGTCCCAGCTCTCCGCGGTGATGTCGAGCACGGGCGTGAACGATTCGATCCCCGCGCTGGTCACGAGGATCTCGACCCGACCCAGCTCGGCGCGCACTTGGGCGAACCCGGCGTCGACTGATGCTCGATCGGCGACGTCGACCGTCGCGGCCACCACGGTCGCGCCCGCGCTGCGCAACTCGTCGGCGGCGACGTCGAGCGCCGCCGCGTTGCGGTCGAAGATCGCGATGCGGTGACCGTCGGTTGCGAATTGGCGCGCGACGCCGAGCCCGATGCCGGACGCGCCGCCGGTGACGACCGCGACGCGGCTCACCGGCCTTCCGCCGCGGGTGTGAACTCCAGGTGCAGATCGGTGAGGCCGCGCAGGACCCAGGTGGGGGCGTACGAGAAGCGCCGCGCGCCCGGTGGGCCGTGGTGCTCCTCGGAGAGGCGGATGTCGTGCATCCGATCGAGGATGCGCTCGAGGCTGACGCGGCCCTCGGCGCGCGCCAGGGGCGCACCGGGACAGGAGTGGTTGCCCCGACCGAAGGCGAGGTGGGACTGGGCGTTCGGTCGGTCGACCCGGAACTCCGCCGGGCACTCGAAGCGCCGGGGGTCGCGGTTCGCCGCGCCGTTCAACAACATCACGGGCGTGCCCGCGGCGATGTCGACGCCGCCGACCGTCGTGTGCCGGCGCGCCAGCCGGAAGTCGGCCTTCACCGGGCTCTCGATTCGGAGCACCTCTTCGAGGAAGTTCGGAATCTCGTCGCGGTGCGCGCGGAGCTCGTCCTGGAGCTCGGGGTGTTCGGCAAGGTGCTTCAACGCGGCGGCGAGGAGACGCGCGGTCGTCTCCTGGCCGGCGGCGAACAAGAAGGTGGCCGTCCGAACGACGTTGATGACCTCGGGCGTCGTCCCGTCGGGGTAGGTCGCGAGCGCCAGATGCGTGAGCACGTCGTCGCGCGGCTCGCGGCGCCGGTCTTCGATGTACCGCGCGAACCGATCGTCGAGCCACCCGAGCGCGTTGAGCTCCATGTCGCCTTGCGCGCCGGCGCCGATCTCGCCGGGGTTGCGACTCAGCCCGAAGAATTCGCGGAACCGCTCGTGATCCTCCTCGGGCACGCCGAGCAGGTCGGCGACCACGAGCATGGCGAACGGCTGGGTGTACGCGCTGATGAACTCACACGTCCCGTCGCCGACGAACTCGCCGAGCTGCCGATCGGCGAGGCGCCACATGAACTCCTCGTTGTCCTTGAGCCGCTTCGGCGTGATCAGCCGCATGAGGAGCGCGCGCTCCTGGGTGTGCGCGGGCGGATCCATGGTGACCATGTGCTCGTACATCGGGAGTTGGTCGCGGTAGCGATCGATGATGTCGCCCACGTCGTCGCCCTCGAGCGGCACCGGGAAGGTCGCGAACGGGCCGATCACCGAGTTGCACGACGAGAAGGTGTCGACGTCGCGGTACACCTCGGTCGCCTCGTCGTAGCCGGTGATTGCCAGCACGCCGTGGTGGGGGAGCCGCGCGACCGGACAGGTCGCGCGGAGGTGCTCGAAGTACGGATACGGATCTTCGACGAGTGACTCGTCCATGAAGAAGTCGATGGTCTCCCAGTCGTTCGCCACTCGGTCTCCTTCTGAGGCGCTGCTGTGCACTCGCACAGCATGCTGAGCAGTTGCTTAGCATGCTGGCCGCGGACGTGGCAAGGTGTCGGCATGACGACCGGTTCCTCGCCCCGCCGCATCGGCGCCGAGGATTCCAGCACCCGGGCCCAGCTCCTCGACGCCGCCGAGCAATTGCTGCTCGAGGAGGGCTACGCCGCGGTCACCTCCCGACGGGTCGCGGCGAAGGCCGGCCTTAAGCCGCAGCTCGTGCACTACTACTTCCGCACGATGGACGACCTCTTCCTCGAGGTCTTCCGGCGCCGGGCGGAGGAGAACGTGGCGCGCATCGAACGAGCGGTGGCCGCCGACGGCTCGCTGCGTGCACTGTGGCAGCTCAACGCCGACCTCGGTGGCGCCGCCTTCAACATCGAGTTCGTCGCGCTGGCGAATCACCGCAAGACGATCCGCGCCGAGATCGCCCGGTACGCCGAGCGGTTCCGCGCCGCCCAGCTGCAGGCGGTGGCCGCGGCACTCGCCGCGATCGGCATCACCGAAGACCGGCTCCCGCCGATCGTCGCCCTCCTCGTGATGACCGGCCTTTCGCAGGTGATGTCGCTCGAAGACGCGCTCGGTGTCACGTCGGGCCACGACACGACGCGCGCGTTCGTCGAGCGGTACCTCGCCGGCTCCGGCGAAACCTGACCGCGCCAGAAATCGGTCGCGCCGAGCGTCAGGGCGGTGGTCGGCAATTCGGATGTCGGGGATCGTCGGGTGGGACGATCGGTCGTGGCCCGTCGCCGTCGACGAGTGCCCAGTTGTTCCTGGTTTTGAGGTCGTGGTGGTGTTTGCAGAGCGGGTCGAGCTCGTCGAGTCGTGTGCGTTTGGTGTTGGCCCATTCGTAGCGGTGGTCGTTTTGGAGTTGCCGGGTGC
>Ga0265338_10003935_pt1 | contig 20459 bp, 28 predicted proteins | sample 42126metaG_FD_193579 | JGI IMG/M metagenome (GOLD analysis project Ga0265338, IMG submission 193579) | Rhizosphere microbial communities from Carex aquatilis grown in University of Washington, Seatle, WA, United States - 4-21-26 metaG | ecosystem: Host-associated > Plants > Roots > Rhizosphere...
CGGAGAGGTCCGCACCGGAGAGGTTCGCACCGTAGAGGTTCGCACCGGAGAGGTTCGCACGGGAGAGGTCCGCACCGGAGAGGTCCGCACCGGAGAGGTTCGCACCGTAGAGGTTCGCACCGTAGAGGTTCGCACGGGAACCCTTGGCGTATCCGCTCTCTAGCCACTCGCGGTGGGCATCGAGAATCTGCTTTAGATCGGCTTGCTTCATGCCGTCACCAGGGGAACATCATGCAGGGAGGCGAGGCGCGATTGAATCTCGGCCTTGCGCTCGGCCAGGTACTCCTCGGCAATCCGAATCTCGTCGTTTGCCTTGAGCAGTTCGTTTGGATCGTCAGATTGAACGATAAGTTCGGCCATCGTCTTGCCGTAGCAACTACGCGCCGTGAAGGCATCGGATATCAGGCGAGATTCTTGCTCTCGCTCAATTGCTTGGCGGCGATAGAAGGCCTCATCAGGAAGTTCAAACGTGTGCATTATTTCTCCGACTGTGGTGCTGCTATATAGACCAGGGCGTTGCGCCCACTACGGGTCTGACGGCGGCGACCGTTGGCAACGATCAAGCCCTTCCGTCTTAGCTCGGCAAATCTCTGATGACCGTGCCCCCGGCGAATCTCGATCTGGTCTGCAGTCAGCCCATTGGGCGACTCGGCAATCATGGCCAGCACGGCTTGCGCTTCTGCATCCAGGTCTATGGATTGGTATGCTTCACGCGACGTAGCGGGAGTGGGTTCCAGCATTGTGCGACGTGGCTCGAACAGCGTAAGCGCGCCATTCATCAGCGCCACTCCGCAACGACAGCCTTCGCATCGCCTACGTCTTTGGTGGCCTTGCGATCTGCAATCTGGAGCAGCGCAGTAACCTTGTCGTTCGTTGCGGTGCGAACGGCGACCATCTCGCCGGCACTCAGCGTTGCCAGGGCATTCTCTATCCCGTCAATGACGGCCAGGTGATGCTTGTGCAGCGCGATGATCTCGTTGTCGCCCTGCTCCCATCCGAGTTCTTGGCCTTCGCATTTGCCCCAAAGATAGGAGGCGCGGGCACAGAGTAAGGCGAGGACCAGCATCGCGCCAATCCACCACAGCATCTCAGGCATTTTGCTTCTCCACGTTCTCAAGGGGTGCGCCTTGGTAGAGCCCGCCATCGGTGTGAAACCAGGCCGTCTTGCCGACGATCGTGTGGAATGTCCCCATGATCTTGCCGACCTTGATGCGGTCGCCCTTAACGAGTTCCGTCATGCCGCCACCGCATTCTTTATTGCAACGGCACGGCAGACGAGGCATCGGGGGCAGAGCAGCTCTTGCGGGCTCCAACCAACCGAAGCAGCGGGCGTGATCGTGCCCTTGTCTACGAAGATGCCATCTAAACTTGCGTCGTTACCGCATCCGTACACATCGCAGGTCGCACAAGACTTGCAGAGCTTCTTGTCGGCGGCGAGGCAGGCTTCGTGTATCCACTCGTTGCACGACTCACAGCGTGTTACGCCGTTGCCTTCGACCGGGATGTTGCGACCGTAGAGATCAACGTCGCCATCGGGTTCGCAGATTTGGTTGCAGACATTGCACTCGTAATCCATTACGACGCTTTTCCTTTCAGCCGTGCGTCAGCGTAGCGCGTAGCTACAACTACCACCGCAGCTAACGCACGGCCAAGTTTCGAGTTGAGAATCACAATTTTGGAGTCAGCCACGAACGCGGCTCCGACGAGCAGCACGTTTGGCAAAGTAACGGTTCTCGATCTCCGCGTCTAAGCGCGTTACGACCGCCTTCTGTAGGGGTTCGAGTTGGCGCAAACGATATTCGCGTTCCGCGATTTCTTCGGTGATTGCTAAGAGGGTGCGGAAGCATTGATCGACCTGCGGACGAACCGCTACACCCGCATAGATTTGATGAATGTAGGAGCGCAGGACCCCGAGATTATGGCGAAGCTCGACGGACCAATCGGCGTCTAGCCGCTCGTCCTCAAGGATGACGACCTCACCCTCTAGCGACCCTTCGAGCCCCAGCACCGCGCAGTCGGTAAGCCGACCAGCCTTGGTGGTCGAGACCCTGCGAACCGAAAGATGGCTGTTTACGCCATTGCGGGCTGGGCTTGAAGCGCCCATGCTAAGGTCGCCAGAGGTCCGGGCAATTTCCGTCCGCGAAACGCGAACCTTTGTTCGATTCGGTCGCGGGCCATCAATAGGCGTTATCGTTGAGGCCATGATTAGGCCGTCTTGGTTTCGCTATCAACGAGTTCAGCAAAGCCGGGGAGAGCGTTGCGAAGCCGCTGGTAGGCGACCGCTCGCATTCCCCCCGATTCCTCTGGTAGCCACTTCCGTGCAGCGCTTTCGCTTACACCAGCTAGGGCGGCGATCTGCGTCAGGGTCATCCCCGATTGTGCGAATGCCTCGGCAAACGCGGCATTGATTTCCATGCATCTATCTTACCTAAGAGCGGATGAAAGTCAATACCTAGGAGCAGAATACCTTTGGCATACTGCAACCATGCCCCCCAGCAACCCTGAAACGTTCACCGAGCGTTTTAATCGGCTAACCCGTGGTTTGTCCCGAAAGAAAATAGGCCAGATCCTTGATCTGACCGATGGGGCTGTGCGTAAGCTCCAGGATGGAACCACTCAGACACTCAAGGCGCACGCGGCGATCGCGCTCGCAGCCAAGGTCGGGGTTCCGGTCGAATATCTATCGGCTCAAGGGCCGTTGGCTCCGCTGGAGCCTTCTCTTAGCGGAGAGGGGGCTACGCTGCCGAAGGCTTCTTCCTTGGCCGAAATGCTATCACATTTGCCGGAAGGTCAGCCGAAGAAAGTGCTTCAGGAATTGAATCGTCAACTATTCGAGCTTCAGTTAATTGTGGCCGAGGTTCACCCGGAGGCGATCCAGGAGGATCTTCGTCAAGCATTTGGTTTAAAACCATCTGACGCCTCGCCAAAGAAGCCCAGAGGGAGGAGAGTCGGGTGACTTTATCGCCACCGTCGCTTGAGTCGCATGAGCCTCGAAATGACAAGACCGCACCCTCCTTAAAGGCGCACCTGTGTCGAGTAACGGTTACTAGGACGTTACTCTCAGCGGCTATAATACCGAAGGCGTTGCCGCTGTTCCTACAGGCAAGCGGAGAAACTTCTAATGACTAATCTGAATCGCATTTTAGGGGCGCTCTCTGCCAGCAGCCTGGCACTCTGCTTTACCGGGTGTGCAGCACAATCTCTGCCGCCCGCCTCGTCCCAAGTGGTCGCCGCCCCGGACTATGCCGGTCACGGGCTGAAGTTCGCGCCCGGGCACTTGGAGTTCCCCGCTGCGGGTGCCAAGCCACGGAAGACGATGGTGTCGGAGCATGGGCGCATCACCTATAACGCCTGCACCGGGATTGCGGAGATCGTCCGCATCGGTAGCCACGGGACCTGGAACATCTTTAAGGTCACCCCAAAGGCCGAGGGGCACTGCTGGGTGCAGATGCACGGACGCGACGGCTTCCACAACGGCACCTTGATGGTGCGGGTGAAGTAACGTGCGGCTACACCTGGCGGCAATGGTCGTCTTTGCCCTCGCCTCGCTCATCCCGTTGCCGAGTCCCGCTTCCTACATCCCGGCTGGTTGCGCCGACGACATTACGGCCCCCACTCGTCAGGAGAACGAAGCCAAGAACGAGGAGGATGCCGGCGACTTTGGCGGTGCTCATTACGACTACCAGCACGCGGTGATCTATCGCGCCAACTGTGCGGACGAAACAACGGGGCGGGCCCGCCAATGGAATCGGCTCTATGAGGGAATGGATTACCTGGCTCTCGCCGCAGTCAATGCCCAAAGCGAACTCTGGAAAGACGATGTGGACGGCAATAAAGAAAAGGCCCATCAGATAGCGAACGATTTACTCGGTGAGGGCATCACTGCCGATATGCGGGGCTTAACGCAAACCCTTTGGGACGTAACGAAACCGCAATAACTGCGCTCTATTCCCCACTCGGACTGCATCGGATGGCGCAGTATCGAGCGAGAATGGCGGCATTGGTCAAAGAGGGCCGGCTGACGAAAGACGAAGCGGAGCGCCTGATGGCAACGGAGATGCGCCGAATCACCGATCCCCGTGTCTGACGCTTGGCTCTACGCCGTAGTCTCGTCGGGGGCGCAAGAATCCACCCTCGTAGACCAAGAGCATTGGGCTCGTGAAGCCAGCTCCGCAAATGGCTGGGAGTTGACCCGCGTCTTCTCTGCCGTATCCACCGGTAAGGCCGGGGTCCGTAAGCTGCTGACCCGCCTGGTCGGGGAACTCCGCGCCACCCCTAAGGCCGAACGACCCGCCAGGGTGCTGATGCTGCGCCTCGATCGCGTAGGTCGTGGATCGTTGATCGATTCGATGGTGGTGTTGCGCGAACTCGAAGACCTCGGGGTTGGGGTGTTTACCAGGGACGGCGGGGAAGAAAAGATGGACGGTCCGATGCGAGAGTTCATCACCGCTGCGAAGCTGGCTGTTGCGGGATTCGAGAATGCGGTCCGTCGAGAGAAAAGCATTGCCTTCCATGCCCGCAAGAAGGCCGCCGGCGAATACGGTGGCAGACTTCCCTATGGCTTCGTGTGCGTGGATAAGCGCCTGACGGTCTACGAACCCGAAGCCCAAGTCGTGCGAGCAATCTTTGAGAAGCGGATCTCCGGTCAGGGCTACCAGCGCATCTCGCAATATGCCGCTACCAACGGCCCCCCGAAGCTCAGACCGAACGGGGAGCACCAAGCCTTCACCTGGGCACCCAATACGATCATCAGCATCCTCACCAACCCGAAGTATCGGGGTGTCGTGGTTTCGGAGAATGTCTGGGATGCCGCGGCTGAGATGAAGGGCACGATGATCGAACGTCATGCCGTCCGGTGGCCCTGGCCGTTGCGTGGGGCCGTGCGCTGCACCTGCGGAGCCCTACTGCTCGGGGAAGCTTCGGGACGCCGCGTGCATCGGTTGCGATACTACGTCTGCCGCAGGTTGAATCTGCATCAGAACCCCAGCTTCCCGCACCACAATGCCGAGCGCATGGAAGAACAGTTCATCGCCATCCTGGAGCGCCTAGAGCCCCACGGCGACCTGCAACCAGCGACAATCCCACAAGCCGATACAACAGCCCTTACAGGGCGAAAGAACGCTCTATTCCGGGAACGTGGAGAGATTGAGAAACGCAGATCGCGCACCTGGGAGTTGGGGGAGGACGAAGCGATCGACCGCAGCGAGTTGGCGCAACGCCTCGATGCCCTCCGCATCGAAAGCGACCGGGTAAGCGAAGCCCTACGGGCCGTAGAGCGCGAGCTCGCCAACGCCACGGTGCAAGAACGCTCCTCGGGCGAAGTCTCAGAGGCGTTCAAGGGATTACCGAAACTCTGGCCGCTGCTGACGGTGGAAGTACAGAGGGATGTTGCTCGTGCGGTTGCCGCCTATCTTGGCGGGTTCTGGGCCGATCCAAACCGTCCCGGCATTCTGCTTTACGGGTCCGCTACGAATGATGATGGCTCGCCACGAAATGTCGAGATTTCAAGTGTGCAGCCGTCATCGCTGGAAACGGCCCGGCGAGTCTTGCTCCAGGTTGGGAGAATGGGTGGAGCAAGAGGGAGCCCGACCGGACTGGGGTCTGTTCCTCCGGTCGGGTAACTCTCAGTAGTCTACGTCCACGCCATGCTTCTGCTGCATCCAGTATTGGATAGGCTTGCTCCCAGCGAGCGCGGTGAACGGTGAGGGGTTCTGCGTGTAATCGAACATATCGCTCAGATCATCGCTCAGTACATCGGTCGTCCCCAGCGAGGGTAGGCCGAACGTCTCCTCGGTATAATGGAGGATAGACCCGAATTCATGCTGTTGGTGGCTGATGTAGCCAACCCTAGCATAGGGTGAAACGACAATGAGCGGGACACGAAAGCTGAGTTCGTAAGAGTCTCGCATCGGGGGCACCACATGGTCATACCAGCCGCCCCAATCATCCCAGAGAATGAAGATGGCGGTCGAACCCCAATACGTGGATTGACCGATGGCATTGACCACGCTGGTCACCCACGCCGGCCCGCTTCCGTCGTTGCTCGCAGCGTGGTCGGACTCAGCAGCCGTTGGCGTGACGTAGGTCACCGCCGCAAGGCCGGTCCCAATGTCGGTGAGGAACTGCGCGGGGTTCGTTACGACGTTCGCCGCGAACTCCGGGTTGCTACTGCATGGTTTAAGTGGGCAGAGCGGCGCGAGCGCATCTGGTGCGTGCCAGAGGTTCGCGCCGGTGCCGTCCTGGTAGTATTTCCAGGGCAGTCCCGCCGCGTCGAGCAGCGTGAAGATCGACGTGCGGTTGAAGCACGGGGCAACCGGATTCCCTTCGACGCCAGTTGGGTCAATCGTCAGGACCGTGGAGCTTCGGGGGGCGTCGCACCCGGCAGCCGCAGTATTCTCTGATGCACGGTAAATCGAACCGTCCGCGATCGTAGACGTTCCACTCACGACGTACTGATGCGCCGGGAAGCTCGGTCCCTCGTTGGGCTGGAACATCGAATCGGAGAACGCATAGGCTTGTGCAAGATTCCAATACGGTTGTACTTGGGCTTGCGGAACATATCCGTAGGCACCGGGATCCGGGCATGTTGATCCGCCGCAGGTCTCTTGCTTCCAGCCATTCATCTGGCATACCAAGCCGCTGAGGTTGCACTCGTTGAGAAACGACGTATGCGTGTGGTTGGGGTCGTAGTTATTATTGAGGTTGACCGGCTTGAGCTTGATTTGCTTGCCGTTGAGGTTAAGCCCCCAGCTCTGCGTGTTCGCACCCGGGAAGCCCTGAAAGAGATTGTCAACGGTGCGATTCTCCTGCACGATAATCACAATGTGCGTGATCGGAGAAGTCGGTGGAGGGGATTGAGCCGATGCAATCTGAGCGCTGCCGCCCAACGCCAAGAGCACGCCAATGATGGCGGAAAGGATTTTCATTCGCATTCCTAACTGTGGGGATTGCCAATAGAATGGCGTTAAGGGGGCACGAAAAGGCCCCAGCCGGGTGAGGGCTAGGGCCTTGGGCTTCCTTATATTGTCTAGACCGTACAGCGCTCGCCGTTCAACTGTCCGACCTGCTGGGCTAAAGCATCCCCGGGCTGCACTCCGACGATCTGATGCTGGTCGCCTTTGATGATCTCCACCTGATGCGCGTCGAGTTGTTGTACTGTTTGCTTCGTGGCGTCAGGCTGGCCACCGAGATGAATCTCTAGCGCGGCCATCGCCCTCCAGGCAAAATGCCCGAGGTGGTCGTCCTGAGCGTCGCCGGCCAGGTAGGCAAAAACGTGAACCAGCGCCTTGTTGAGGTGGTCTTCGACCGTCCCCTTGCGCCAGTTGTTCTCGCCGTGTGATTGTGCGCCGTAGTCCATGATGTGGCCCAGGTGAAGCATTGCCGCCCCGGGCATCAGGTCCATACGGTAGGGCACTTGTGAAGTTTTATAGCCCTTATCATCGGCTACGATTGGTTCGTTGGGACCCACTGCGCGAATTCGTGTGCAGTCGTGGTATCCCGGGCCATCAACGGGTATTGCCATCCGCTATCCTATGGAGTCGTTGTAAGGCGCTCTTTGCCCGGACGCCTACGGGAATGGGTTTGTCGGGTGCTGCTCTTGCATTAAAGATGCGCCGCCACACATAGCCCCCCACGATGCTGTTCGCCATGAATACGAGCCCGATGCAGAGGTTCTGCCAGAGCTGGATTCGGCTATGGAAGAATGCGGGGAACAGCAGCAACTGGATTGCTAGCGCCGTGAAGTAGTTGAAGGCCGCACGAATCAGCGACTCGATGAAAGATGCCGAGCGCGATTGAGGTTTATACTTATAGCGCTCCATCTCCGCAACGTCCAGGCGGACTGAGTTTCTTCTGTCCCGCACTACTTTTCCACCAGGATGGTTACCGAGCGAATCATGCCCTCTGGTATTGATGTGACCGTTTGGCAGTCGCTCTCGCCCAGATTGGCCCCGCGATCATCTTCCATCGCGATCGTTACCTTCTCCCCATCGCGCCTGATGAAGTGACCGATGCTGCGACGGATGGGGCAGGGGAAGTCGTTGTCGCTATTCGCCGGCCCGTACTCAGTAGCGGCGTCGGCCCACGTTACGATGATTGGCGTCCACTTCTTGAGCTTTGGTATTTTGGCGCGCCGGATAGTGCGTTTCCCACGCCCCCCCGCATCCGCTGCGCTGACAGCTTCCGCCACCCGCTCCGCCAACGAAGAACTCGCAACGTCGTCCACTAGCCGCCTCCGACTGACTTGGGTTAGCGTTCATACTTAACCATATCGAGCCGACGCCGTAGCTCGATCAGAATACAAAGAAAAGGCAAACTCATGCCGACAACACCTTAATATCCAACTTGGCGCGCTGACCGAACGAGGTTTTGCCGCAACTCTTACGCTGGCAGCGGAATCGCTCAACCTTGTACGACTTCAGATTTGCCCAATCAACGGGCTTCGTCTTGTAGCCGCAGACCGGACATAGATTCGACTTGTCGCCATTGAGGGTGATATTGGGATGCGACTTCGACCACGGGCGCATACGATGATACACCCATTGGTTGATCGCAACGTCCTGAATGTTGTACGCTTCCATGCGCGACCAGGCTTCCATATCGCCCGCCATGCACTTGAGCCAAAGACCGAAGCCTTCGTGCTCCAGCTTTCCGCCAAGCGGGCACCCAAGGAACTCCGCTATCGCTCCGAGCTTATAGCTTGGGAGCAGAAAGAGTTTGCGCGCTTCGAGTAGGGTGTCGTAGGTGCGCGTGGGCAGTGGAGGCGGCATCCCAGCCTTCCACATCCTTGCGTTGATTTTTCGGCAATCGAATGCCGCAATATTGTGCCCGTATACGAGGTCGGCTTCTTCGAGAACATCGTACATTCGTTCTAGTAGCGGGCCATCATCAAACGGGTCGTTCTTATACGGCTTCTTAAAGTCTGGGAGCTTAACACAAACCGGGTCGCCCTTATCGCCCTCCCACTTCACGGCGAACGACGCAATAACCCAGGGCTGCTCTACCTCAATGAGGTTTTGACGCGAGGGGTATTTCTGCTGGGCGTCCCAGGCGTACCCCACGTTGGGAAACGACTCAATATCGAGCCCGGCTATCCGGTACGGTGACCCCATCTACTCACCACCCGAGAGGTCCCGCGTGTAGTCCGGTGGCGAGGGCGCACCATACTTTAGATTCCAGGTGAACGTGGCGTGCGTTGGTGTATCCTGTACGACTGTGCAATCCGTATAGACTCCCCTCGGCCAGCCCAACTTGAAGATGTAGTTTCCGTGCTTGCGTCGAGTGACATACACGGCGCAAACGTACTCCTGTTTCACGGGACCTGCCATGATGCGCGTCAGGTCGCCGGTGGGGTAGCGAAACTTGTTGATCTTTGCCCCCGAACAGAGCGGTGCCGCCTGCGCCGTCGTCATGCTAATACCGTAGGGCGACGTAGGCCCAAGCAGAACTCCGTTGCCGACGTTGAACGGGAAAGGTTTACCGCACGTTGCCTGCTGGAAGAACGGGGTAGCTGTCGTGTAGCCGTTGACAAGCGTTAGCGTCAGGCGTGTGTCCGGGTCGCCCTGGGGGGCTGTGAGTGATTGCGTGACCGGAACCGTTTGCGCCATGCCGCCACCGCAGCCAACGAGAAGTAGCGCGAGCATAAAGTATCGCAAGTTAATCGCTCCTTGTAACGAGGGGTAGGGGCCGCATTCAGCAGCCCCGTTGAACGATCTCGTCCGGTTAGGCGAGCTTGGCTTCCACCGAGAGCTTGCCGTCGGCATACGATTCGGTCACCGTGATGTTCTTGCCGAAGATGTTGACGGTCTCCGAATGTTGGATCTGGGGAACCTTGTACTCGAACTTACCGTCGCCGGTCGAAACGACCGAGAAAACGAAAGCCGCGACTTTTTGAAGAAAGTCCATGTTGTCTCCATTGCAATGATTGATATTCCAGCGTTGCCGGCTGGTTCGGCTTACCGCCGTTAAGCGGAAATGTTAGGCGTAGACCGGGTAGACGTAGACTCCACCCACCACGTTGGCGCTGTAGAGCAGCACGCTCGTTCCGTTGTAAACCTTGAGCGCGGCGTCATACAGGCCCGCCGTGGCGAACTCGTTACCCAGCGTCGTGTACGTCCCAGAAAGACCGTTTCCGGCTAGAGTCAAAGGAAGTTGTAGCGTGATCGGGGTTCCGCTGAATCCTTGGGGCCAACCGCGCCCTGGGGTCCATCTGCCATTACGCGCTCCTTATGGGGCAATGAGTCCAAAGCTGAATGATGCGGGCGATGCTACGCCACGACACCATTCACGAATCCATAACTCAACCTGACCGCTTGCCGGAAGGCGTTGATGGCGGTCAGAATCACGCGATGCAAGGCCAATCCAACTCTCGTTAGCCGTGGCATACACCTTGCCGTTATAGGCTCGCTCAATGGCTATCGTGATTGGGTTGTTCCAGTTGCGCCAGGTATAGAGCCCGTTCTCCTTGCCCAGCCGGTCGACGTAGACTTGCGCCTCGCGGAGATCGTCGGTCGTCACAAAGATTTGCATAAGTTCTCCGGGCTGCATTGGCGAGCAAAGAGCAGAACGCGAACGCGCTCCTTGCTCTCTGCTGGGATAGCATCGAAGGGAAGTCCGTGCTCGTCGTGCGATCGCAGCCAGAACTCGGCACAATCGCGGTCCCAGGCTTCTCGGCGCACCTCGGGGGAAACCAGGGTGCTCATGGCCACCTCCATGTGCGTGACCACTACTTTGGGAGGTCTGCGAAGATCGACGGAAGGCCGAGCTTGGCCGCGAAGTACTGCTCATCACTAACGACGCTAGTGCAGTGGCTTGGGTACTCGCCAGAAGCAAAGACCTTCGCCATCCCGGTTTCCCCGAAATTATATGAGCCCGTGGCGTACACCCACGGATTACGGAGGCGAACGTCGGGCGCAGAGGACGTATCCTTGGCTAGGATTTCCTTCGCTGCAGCAAAGTGCCCAGCCATGAGCGAGCAGAAGTAGGGAGCTGCCCGGTTTACGTCTTTGGCAAAGAGATAGGCGCTCGCAGAATCCGTAACGCCAGGAGCAGCGCCAACGAGGTAGCGGAGTTTTAACTGCGCAATGCCATCGTCGTAGCCGAGCGGGTCGTTTGCCGTGTTGCTTTCGCCGGGACCCAGGTTGCCGTTCACGCAGTTAGGGTCCAGTACGCTCTCCACCGCAAGGCACGCCAGAGCGTAAGTCAGCGGGAGGCCGTACTTCGTGGCCGCAGCTTGCACCGCAGTGGAAATCTCGTTCGCCTGAGCCTGCGTGATCTTGTGGATGATGACGCCCTTGGCCGGGACGCTCCACGAGTCAGAGATGGCGAAGTAAGGCTTGGTGGCGTTGTAGGTGAAGATGACCGAGGCCAACTTGTCGCTAGGCGCTACTGCATCGGTGGGTACGCCGGTCGGGGGCGCAGGACGTGGAACCCATTTCGAGGCCACCGCGCCAATGGCCAGGATCGCGATGATGGCGATGCCGAGAAGGTCTGATCCGGTCACTTACACTCCTTGACAAGTACTGGTTTGGGAAGATCGAGAAGGCAGAATGGCGCTTTTGTCGGCGGCTTGCAGGTCTGCGGTTGCGGATGTGGCTTGCAACGTGGTACGCGGCCAACAATCCGATACAGCAGCACGTTGGAGAGGCCACCCATGCCGAGCTCGTCGCGCACCTTCGGGGTTACGTCAATCACCCGCCCCGGAATAAATGGGCCACGATCATTGACGAAGCACCAGGACGATTTTCCGTTATCGGTGTTGACGATCTCGATGCGCTCACCGAATGGTTCATAGAGCATGGCGCAGGTGTGGGAGGCGGGGTCGAAGCGTTGACCGCTGGCCGTTGTTGCGCCGCTATAGGCAGCGTAAAACGAGGCGAGCCCCGCCAACACAAAGGAATAGATCGGCACTACGGAGCGGGGACAATCTCGAAATCCGCCGGCGAAATGGTCTTAAGGGAAGCGGAATCAGAACTCGTCCAGGTCGGTGCACCGTTTTGGTCGTTGACGAAAACAACCGTGTTGCAGCACCCCGTGTCGTAAACGTAGAGCCCGTAGCGCTTCATGGCCGTAGCCACGATCTGCGCCTCGCGGGAGAAGCCGGATATATCGAACGATGCCTTCAGTCGCGCATGAGCCCCGTATGGCATCGGAGTATCCGAAGCTGGACCACTATACGGCAGCGAGTCGGTGCAGTCGCTCTCGCCGGCTGGCGAAACACAGGCTGTCTGCGATAACGTATGTGCTACAGCATCCCAGCCCAGGGCGTGGCGAATTACGCCTGCCGCCAACTCCTCTGGGCGCACAGCCACCAGGCCAATCGGAATACCAGATGCCGTGGAGATCGATCCCTGCACGGGGCGCACGAACGGCTTGGTGAGGTCCCAGAAGCCGCCGTTGTACTCACTGAGTACGCCACCGGAGTACGTTGCCGAGTAGCCCTCGTAGTACGCGCACGTATCGTGCTGCAATATCAAAAGATGGGCGTCACCAAGGGGCTCGATATAGAAGCCGCTTTGGAACGGGACTGGCGAATACGGAGTATGCCATTGCACCTTACCCGTGACCGTGACCAGGGGCGTTGAGTCCGACGCATCATTGATTAGCTCATCGGTCGTCGGCGCGTTCGCAACGAAGCCACCGTCACCCCCAGCATCCGCCATAGCCTTGAGCCATGCCGCGCTGTTGGGATCCGTCTGCTTGTGGGCGACGTTCGTCTGCCACACATCACCACTGGGGTACGGGCATCCCATGAAATCGTTTAGCTTGGCGTGGCGCACTTCCGGTGTGACCGAAGGGCTAGCCGGGGACGCGGTGCATCCCACAAGCGCAAGGACCGCAGCGATCAACAACGGTCGCATCTAATCCGTATCCTTGGCGACAAGGGTGCCCTTTTGCGGTACATATGGCGGTCGCCCAAGGGCAAGACCGATGATCGCCGGGAACCAGGCATATAACGCCACCATCCCCGCTCCCTCAATGATCGCGTCGAACGGCCATGACAGCACACCGAGGTGAGCGAAGGCCCACGACTCCATTGCCATCTTTCCGCCCAGCAGCAAGAAGGCTGAGAGCGAAAGCACGATAACGCCAAACCACCACTGCAGATGGGTATTCTGGCCCTTGAGGAAGGTGACGAATCGCTGCATTACTTGGGTTTCTTACTCGATGGCAGCGCTTGAATACGAGCCAGCAACGCTGCCCACTTATCCGGGTCCATAGGTTCCTCCAGGTTTTCCATGATGCTTACCAGTCGCTGGGACAAAGCAAAGACCGCTTTATCTCGCACGGCAGCAGCCTCGTCGCGTATGCGAGCGGCCTCGTCCCGTTCTGCCGAATGATCGAGTTCCGTCTTGATAGCGACCGTAAGATCAGCCATCCCGGAAAGTTGGTGCATCCACTGTTCATCGCGCTTTTCATCGCTACGACGCAGGGCTAGTTGAAACAATTTAGTCGCCGCCGAATCAAAAGAAGTCTGGATAGTCAACGCCAAAACAAGCCCAGCGATGCGCGGGTCCGTGGGGTCGAAATGTCCCGTCTTCGCAATGTCGTAAATGATCCAGACCGCTGTTCCGATGATGATGACCGTCAGCCACGGCGACCAGGAAAGAACAGCGCCGGCCTTCTCGGCAAAGCGATCATTGAGCGCAAGGATTTGTCGTAACAGAGCCTTCACGATGACCCTCGGGGGTTGGACGCCTGGGGGAGGCTAGTTACAAACGGTGAGGATCACAAGCTGTTGACACCGCAGCCGTGGCTCGATGAAGTCGCAGAGCTTTAAGAGGTCGGAGTTGTGAACGCGAAGGCCGCGATCCGGCTCAGTCAGTGGCTGGAAGTTTGACAGCGCCAGGGTGTGGGAGAGCGATTCCCCGCCGCCGTGGATTGACGCACCCACAAAGCCGTCCAGTTTCCCCACCGTTGCTATGCGGTTGGCCAGGCGTATGCGGTCGTCGTCCAGCGTCGCTTCGGCCTTCTCGTCCGACACCAGCCCCGTGACATCGCGCTTGGTGAGATCGGCAATGAAGATGCGGGCTGGGCCATAGGGCTTCTGTCGTGGGGCCAGACGCTCCACAAAGGGCAACTTGTAGTGCCCAGGCAGCAATCCACCACAGATGGCGGTTGCCGAGATGCGTTCTGAGTCAGCATCGAACGCCCTTAAGACGCCCTTACTAAAAATAAGGTGAACCAGTGGAAAAATCTCCTGGCGTAGTTAGAAGGGGACCGCCGAAGCGTGGCAATAACCGCTGACCGTAACGCTCGTTATCGTGGAACCGGCCACGAAACAGGACGCGGTGAACGTCGTGGAGTTGGCGACCGTAACCGTCGCGATGATCTTCTGATTCAGACCGTACTGTGCAAGCCCAGCCGCCGACTGTTCACCATAAGCTGGGGCTCCAGCAAATGAGTTGGTCTTGGCGGTCACGCAGTTGCTGGCACCATTGGTCGTACCATCCTGCAGCGTGAACGTCGATGCCGAGGTGATGCAGCTGTAGACGTTTTCTGAGGCCAGTCCCGTAGCAATCGCGGTGTCCATCGTTACGGTGACGAGCCAGTTGCCGTTGGTGCCCAGCGACGTTCCTGTGGTGATCGCGACATTGCTGCCAAGCTGGACGTAGGTGTTGGCCGTGGTTCCGGTGGCTGCGCTGGTATTGCCCGTGGTTGCGAACATTACCGATTGTGCCGAGCATTGCAGGATGTTGGCGGTATTGCCGCCGCACAGAGGTTTAGATGCCGCAGCACCAAGGCCGGTATCCTTGATGTTCGATGCAATGAAGTTCCCCACCGTAACGGCACATCCGAAGGTGGCTACTGCGCCCGTCGTGACGCCAAAATCCAGGCGGCAAGAGCTTGAAGAACCGCCAAGGAACAGGGCTCCCGTCGTCGTGCTGCGGGAAGCACCGAGATCGCCCGCGCTCAGTGTTGCGGCGTTAGCGTTTCCGGCAGAGATGAAGCCGGCGGCGAGATAGTCGCCCTCGCAGGAAACCTTGGCTACCGATGTGCTCGCGGCTTCAAGGTTTAAGATGTAGGCGCTTCCACCCGAACAGCCAGTACCGGAGTCATTGAATATCCACCCGGCAGCACCAACACCCAGTGTCCCGGAGTTTGTCGTTACGAGCGGTGTGGCCGTAGCCAACGGCATCGGAGAGGTGGCTATTGCCGCCAGTAGAGCGCCATTGGAGCAAGCCGCTTCGATGGCTGTCGTGCTTCCACAGATCGGCACCGTGGACGAGCTGAGATTGGAGTCGATGATGGCGTTGAATACGGCACGGCCCGTTACCAATAACGCCGGTGCCAGAACATCGCCCGTGTCTGTCGAGCACCCGATAATGACCGGCGAGGTATTGGAGTCGTTAATGAACTGCGTCAGTTGGTACTGCACCAGCGCACCGTCTACGCATTCGCTTGCCGTGGACTGAAACCGGAAGATGGGTGCGCCACCCATGACGATCGCCGGCTGGCCCGAATCCTGGAATAGCATCCGGTTACCGGATGTAATAGCGCCACTATAGATCGCGCCGTCGAAGTTTCCGGTGAGATTGAGGAACCCCGAACCAAACACCGCGCTGTTCATCGTGGGGGTCAACTGCGCGATAGACCCGCTAGAGGTAAAGAGCGTGTATTGCAGCGAGGAATACGAATGCGGCGGGCTGCTGGTGGTCGTAGACTCCCAGGTGCCGTAAGTCGAACCGGAACAGCCGTTACAGTCCAGCCAGAAGTAGGAGGTCGTGTTGTTGGGGGCGCTCGTTGCAAGGGCCTGGGTGACGACGCGCTGCCCGTTAGCGATGAACGTGTTGGCGGGAATCGTCCAGGTTAGCCCGCTGATCGTAGACGGCACCGGATTATACAGCGGGCCATCCGTGTATTGGTCGCCGGGTTGCAACCCGCACCCAATGCCGAGGTAGAGCGGGTTCGTCCAGCTTGCGATCAGGACGTTATGCAGCGCGGCCCACGCCATGCAGTAAGACTGCGTTGGCGTCTGGTTGGTAGCCGATACCGGGGCATAGAAGCCCAAAGCAATACCAAGGGAGAGTGCTGCTCCAAAGAGCAGCGCCCGAAGTCGCCGCAAGAAGAACTCCTTAGTGGATTAGGTAGAGCCGGTAAGGCTTACGGGTTCCCATCCAGCGATCTCGTCATAGACGTAAATCTTGGCGTTCAACCCAATGCCGGTGTCTTTACGAAGATAGATCGAACCCGGTGTCACCGATGATGAGGGGGCACCTGATCCAGCCGTGATTGTTGGGAAGGATGCGGAACCGCCGCCGACCGCAATCTTGCCCAAGACATCCAACTCACCGGACGACACGACAAGTGCCGCCAACTGGCCGTTGGACAATATGACGCCCTGAACGGTGGATGGAAGGTCATTATAAAGCGGGATTGTTTGGCTGACGAGATAGTTTCCAAGGGTTCCAGTTGCGCCGCCCGTGTAGGGAGTGATCCCCCATGAAACCGTAGCAAGAGAGAACGCGGTGTCCGCAATGACTCCAGACTCGAACCCATCCCACGATGCTTCGATTTGATTGGCAAATGCGCCAAGATTGCGAACATTCAACTTGTAGGAGTGGTAAAGCGTGTCCTGACCACCAAGTCCAGTTACCAGGGTATCGAGCACGGAGCGCGAGGTACCGACATACTTCACAAGCACAACCGTACCGCTGCCAGAGGCGACATATTCCAGGCCGTAACCGTTGGTGCGGTTGCCATACACCAGCGATCCGGTGTTACTCCCGCCAGTGTTGCCCAAGTTAATGACGGCTTGAATCTCGATCTGATCGTTAGACTTTACCGTGTATGACCTGGCCGAAGTGATACCGTCAACATTTGACCAGGAACCATCGGAGTTCAGCGTTCCACCCGGGAACGGGATGCCGGGAGCAATGTTGGGCAGCGTGAAATTCGAGGCCAGGACGGTTGCCGTACCTTCACCATTGAAGCCATCGAAGGTCATGCCGATGTCAATGCTTTGCCCCATCGGTACGCCCTGAAGAACGGTCGTGATCGCTTGGCTTATCGAGGGTTGGGGTAGGCCCGAGACGCGATAGGTCTTTGCGTGATGCCAGGGCGTCGTGCCGTTCGTTCTAACGTAGAACTTGACTTCTGCCGTTGCGCCATCAGTTGGGAAATTGTTGACCGTACCAGACAACGCAATATCACCGGAAATCCCGTTCCCCGCAGCCGTCAACGTCGGGGAGAAGCCGGTCACGTTCGGTGCGGGCGGAACAGAAGACGAGGGAAGATGCTCTAGCTTGACGCCTCGCGTCTGAAAGAGCGGTTCCCATCCGACGATCCCGCCGTTGACCGCCTTAACCTTCCACAACGGGATTCCGGAGAACGTGTCCACCTGCTGCGGAGCATCCCCGGCTTGGTCGATCGTCCAGGTAGAACCGTGAGCATAGACCTTGCGCCCATTCCACAGACGATTCGGCATCTCCACAATCGCAGGAGAGGCAACACCGGGACCGCACGAAGCGCCCCAACGCGACTCACCATCAGGAACCGCCGTCGTCAACGCTGGAATCTGGTATGTCTGTCCGTTGAGTTGCACCGTTCCCGCGTCAATCGCAATGGACTGCAGGTCTGCCTGGGCAATCGCGTGGCCGTGAACGTGGCAATCCTGGTTGCCGTGGTGCGCCGGCATCTTATACTTGACTTTATGCGTTCGCTCTTTGGCGATGTCTTTGATGACGCTGCCAACCGTCGAGTGCAGTATCCCGAGATTTAGGGTGCCAGATATGTTGGCGTCCGCTGCCGTGGCGTTGTACTGAATGCTGCTGACGTTCTGCACGAGGTTGGGGTATACGCCCGTGAAACCCTCAATCTGCACCAGATCGCGCCCGCTCAGTCGTGCAGATGAGTTGTTGAGTTGCACCTGGCAGTTGACCAGCGGCCATGCCGTGATCGAAAGCTGTTTCGCGGCCCATTCCGCTAGACGCTTCTCGTCGTAAATGTCTTCCGAGGAGAGCGTGCCCTCGAACCAGCCGAATCCACCGTAGCGGTTGCCGTTGTCGTCAACGCCACCATAGATCGAATCCAACTGCTCAACCAGAATCCGTGGACCTTGGCCAGAACCGTTGGCCGCAAGACACACCGCAGAGGTGTGGGGGTGCTTGGCTGCAGTCGTCGTGGTGATGGTCTTTGCGCCGGGATTCATGCTCTGAATGGTGAGCGTTTCGTCTGTGCCCGTGGGGTCAAACGTTACCTGCTGACCAGACGAGAAGATGACCGTATTGCCAACATGGAACAGCTGGTCACCAGCGGACGACGGCGAGGTCAGATGCGTGATGAGCTCCACGTCCTGCCCGATATTGAGTTGCGTTGCCAACCCGGGAGAAAGCTGGACGGTTGTGCCGGTATGATTGATGTAGTCCGGGTAGGCACCGGAGATATTCTTAAACCGCAGTTTCAACCCAGTAGCCGACGCGGGCCACGTCGAAGGCACCGACGTTACGACCAGATGCGTGTCGCCAACATGGGCCGTCTGCGCCAGGGTCGTGGTGTTGGCGTTGTAGACTCCAGACCCGTTCGGAGCCGTCGTGCCCGTGACGATGGCCGCATTGATGAGGCTGGTCCCATCTTCGTCCGTCGTCTGAATCGAGGCAATCGTGTCCCCAAAGGTGGGATTCTGGGATCCCGAGCTCGCATCGCTCAACGCCAGGTAGTACGTCGGCGTCGAGTAGGTATGCCCACCCGTCACATATTTAGTGTAGGCCGGCGAGGTTGCGATCGGGAGATGCCGTACGATTCTATCGGGTCCAACCCACACGGCGTACTGCACGTTAAGGCTGTTGCCGTTCTCTTGCCGTAAGATCGTGTCGATCAGTTGGGTAAACTGCGAGTCGGTTTCCTGGACGTTGACCTTGATGGTGTTAGCAGAGGCCAGCCATGCTCCGGCCTGCGTATCGTTGACGATGATTCCAGGGATGGTTGAGGCGTAGGATGCCAGGTCCCGCTTCATCTGCTGGGCGGCATCTTCGTTCTGCACCGTGGACGAATCCATGACGCTGTTGTAGCGAGCGAAGAAGCCCTGCGCCTTGAACGAGAACTGATCGAGAATCTGCGTCGAATGGATGCGCTGGGTCAGATAGCCCTGATACTGCACCCGCGTGATGCGTGTCTTGGCCAACCCGTGCGAGTCGAACCCACCTGCATAGTTGTTCTGCAGGGTGTTATTCATCTTGAACAGCACCGGGGCACCAGCACCGTGGGCATTCGTGAGGCCGCTGCTCAGCGTAAGCCCCTGGTGTAAAACCTTGCCGGTGATGGTGCGAGCGTCTACGAACGTACGGCCCGAGTCCATCCAAATCTGATTGCCGCTGGGCACACCGCTGGTCGTGGTGCAGAAGATTGTCGTCGCACCGGGACCCGCAGCCGACACGGGGGTATTCTTGGAATACGACTGTGAGGTGGTGCCGCTCAGGTGCAGGGTGAAGTTGCCATCCGCGCCGGGTCCCGTGATGGAACTTACCGTATAGCCATCATTCCCAATAGCAATGGAGTCGCCGTTGGATAGAACGTGGCCATTCGGTGCCGTCTTGTTGTAGACCAGCACCGAACTGGCCCCCGAGCTTACTTCATTGACGAGCTTCGTCTGCTGCTCGATCTGCACCGTGTTCCAGGCAGCAGAGAGATTCACTGTCCAATGCCCACCCGAAGGTCCCGTGATGTTGTTGACCACGAACATCTCGGCATTGGTGCCGTCCGAGACGATGATGAGGTCCCCGTTGTTGAGGTCCTTGACCTGTCGGTCGGCGGCTAATGCTTGCTGATTGTAGAGATTAGAGACAATCAGCGAGCTATCACCCGACGAAGCATTGGACGTCAAAGAAGCACCGAGGCATCCGAAGACGACCCAGTTACCGAATACGAAGTCGGTGGTGTCTTCGTACTTTAGGCGAAGGTCGAACTCAGCGGCATCTAGACCGCCCTGCATGAGGTCGGTCCACTGCGCCTGGTAGCAGTCGTAGGAGCAATCGCGCAACAGATTCGGAGTCCCGGAGACATTGACCAATCCATTCGAGAAGTTCTGCGTGACCGGATTGATCTCGCCACCCGGGGCGTAAATCTGAAGTGTGCTGTACCAGCCCAATGATGCTCCTAGATCGTGTTGAGTTGGTAGAGGTTGAAGCCCTGACGGATGGCGTCAGCGACATTCTGCGCGATGCTCCGACGAATGTTACCGTCCGCAATCGAGCTCCCACCAAACATCTGGTAATTATTGACGTTGACGACCGTCTGCTTCGACCCACCGATATTGCCCTGAACGCTGGGCGGCATTCCGCCCGAACCACCAGGCAACCCGGAATCAGGGAAGCTATGCAGTAAGAACGGATCACCCGAAGGCGTGTAGCCACCCATGCTGCTTACCGAACCGTTGAGGCTGGCCGAGTAGAGGTCGGTTGCCGTGTACATATTCATCAACTGCGCGATGGCGGGTCCGTAGGCCGACACATACTGCCAGAACG
>Ga0265338_10003936_pt1 | contig 20457 bp, 17 predicted proteins | sample 42126metaG_FD_193579 | JGI IMG/M metagenome (GOLD analysis project Ga0265338, IMG submission 193579) | Rhizosphere microbial communities from Carex aquatilis grown in University of Washington, Seatle, WA, United States - 4-21-26 metaG | ecosystem: Host-associated > Plants > Roots > Rhizosphere...
TGCGTCTGTGGAATGACGGCAGGCGCTGACCAGCCGTAGCTGCGGTAGACGGAGCTGAAGACCGGCAAGGCGGAGAGCTGCCGCGTCGAGTTGGAGAGCAGGAACGGCACCGGACGGCCGCCATGGGGCGGCGGAGGCGTCGCCCGTCCCGGCAACGGCAGCGGCGACACGACGTTCGCGACGCCCACTCGGACCAGCCGCAGGCCCGGCTCTGTGATCAGCTTCGGCGCCGCGACCGTCCCCACCTGGAGCACCTCGCAGCGCTGGGCCGTGCAGGTGCGGGGCAGCCGGCCGGAGACGAGGTGCAGGTAGCGGCTCGGCCCGTCGACGGATGCCAGGTCGAACGGTTGCTGGTTGATGGTCAGCTCGGGGAAGATCAGGCTTCGCGTCTGCGGCGCAGAGGACATTCGGCGAAGAGCCGGCCGGGCGCGGGCGTCGATCGCCCGGTAGCCGCCGGCCGGCGGGGTGCTGTACCAGGACACCTGGAACTGGCGCTGCGAGATCGGCAGCGCCTGCATCGCGTGGCGGGTCGCGAGCTCGGCGGTGATGGTGCCGCCGCCGATCACCGCCGCCAGCCATGCCGCCGCGACGGCGATCCCCGCCATCGCCAGCAGCCCCCGGCCAGGGTGGCCGCGGAACCGCGCCCAGACCAGCCGCAGCGGCGCGCCGGCGCGGCGCATCAGGCCTGCCTCCGGCGCCGGTAGACGCGGGTCTTGGTGCGATTGCCGCAGATCGACATCGCACACCAGGCGCCCGAGCGGTTGCGGGAGTGGTCGTAGAAGGCCCAGTGGCAGACGTCCCGGCGGCAGGCTTTCAGCCGCTGCCAGCTCCCGTCCAGCATCGACTCCGCGCAGATCGCGACCACCGTCCCCAGCGCGCCGTCCACCCCGCCGGCGCTGGGCGCCAGCTCGGCATCGCCGCGCGCGGACACGTTGACGCTGAGCTGCGCCGCCCGCGCCGCATGGGCGAACACTCCGGCAGCCGCCTCGTCGTGCGGCTCGCCGTTGTTCTCGAGCAGCAGCCGGCGGACGGCCTCCCGCAGCTCGACCGCCCGATTCAGATCCTCGTCGCGCACCACCTCATCGTCGCCGATCAGACGCTGGTCGCGAAGGAAGGTGGCGAGCTGCGCGGGGGTCTCGATCCAGTCCTCCGGCGCCTCGAGGTTGATGGTGTTCACGAACGACTGCACCACTCGAAGTCTGCCGGGTGCGGGCTCGCGACCGCCGGGCTGCTGACCGGGGATCCACATGGCGACACCACTGTACAGTTGACGCCGGTTTGTATCTAGAGCTGAGGATCTCTGCGAAACCGCCAAGCTGTGAACGGCGGTGTTTCAACGCGACGAACCAGCGAGAGCTTCGCCTCGACGTAGGCTATGGGTCATGGGTGCTCCCCTAACGCCTGACTCGGTGTCGCAGCCTGAATCCAGCGGATCGCAGAGCGACCGGCCGCCCGCAGTCCGCGTCGCGGGCGTGGTCAAGCAGTTCGGGTCGACGACCGCGCTGGCCGGCGTCGACCTGGTCGTCCCCGAGGGGATGGTCTTCGGCCTGCTCGGCCCGAACGGGGCGGGTAAGACGACGCTCGTCCGCATCCTGGCCACGCTGCTGGAGCCGGATGCGGGTCGAGCAGAGCTGCTCGGGCGAGACGTCGTCGCAGAGGCGGCGAGCGTGCGCGAGCTGCTGGCGCTGACCGGTCAGTTCGCGGCGGTCGACGAGCTCCTGACGGGCCGCGAGAACCTGGAGATGTTCGGGCGCCTGTTCCGCCTCTCTCGTGCCCAGGCCAGCAGCCGGGCCGCGGAGCTGCTCGAGCGCTTCGAGCTGGCCGACGCCGCTGACCGGACCGCAAAGACGTACTCGGGCGGGATGCGACGGCGACTCGACCTGGCGTCCAGCCTGCTCACGCAGCCGCGTGTGCTCTTCCTCGACGAGCCGACGACGGGTCTTGATCCTCGCAGTCGCAACGAGATCTGGCAGATCGTCCGCGACCTACGGCGCGATGGAACGACCATCCTGCTGACGACGCAGTACCTCGAAGAAGCGGACCAGCTCGCTGACGAGATCGCGGTGATCGACCACGGCCGGGTGATCGCGAAGGGTACGGGCAGCCAGCTCAAAGACCGGGTCGGCGGCCACATCCTCGAGGTGGAGCTGACCGACGTTGGGCAGCGCCCCGAGGCAGAGGCTGCGCTGCTTCGTGTCGGCTGCGGCGCTCCGGAGCAGGACGGGCGGCCGAACCGGCTGACCCTGCCGGCGCCGCGCGAGGGCCTCGTCCTGGTCGAGGAAGCCGCCGCGGAGCTCCGCCGCGCCGGGATCGGCGTCAACGACATGGGCCTGCGCGGGCCGACGCTCGACGACGTGTTCCTGCAGCTGACCGACCAGGCGCCGAGCGAGAACGGCAACCCGCAGACCGCAGCAGCCGTACCCGCCGCGACGGTCGTGGGGCGTCCTCACCCGCGATTGCGCCCGCACACACCATCGCTGCGAGGCGCCGAGACGAGCGTGGTCGACAGCGCCGTTGTGACAATGCGGAACCTCCGCCACTTCTGGCGCCAGCCCGACCTGCTGGTCTTCTCGACGATCCAGCCGGTGATGTTCGTGATCCTGTTCGTCTACGTGTTCGGCGGTGCCGTCAGCCAGTCGCTGCCGCCGGGAGTCAGCTACGTCGACTATCTGCTGCCGGGGATCTTCGTCCAGTCGGTGACCTTCCGTGCGACGAACACTGCGGTTGGCCTCTCCGAGGACCTCCGGCGAGGCGTGATCGACCGCTTCCGCTCGATGCCGATGGCGCGCTCGGCGGTGCTGGTCGGGCGAACCACCGCAGACCTCGTCCGAAACATCATGATCATCGGCCTGATGATCGGCGTCGGCTACCTGGTCGGCTTCAGTTTCCAGGCCGGCGTCGTCGCGGCCTTGGCGTGCGTCGCCCTGGTCGCCGCCTTCGGGTTCGCTCTGAGCTGGATCTTCGCCTTCGTCTCGCTGGTCGTAAAAGGCGCCGAGACCGCGCAGACGGCCGGGTTCGTGCTGCTGTTCCCGCTCGTCTTCGCCAGCTCGGTGTTCGTCCCGGTGTCGAGCATGCCGAGCTGGCTGCAGCCGATCGCCGAAGCCTCGCCGGTCACGCTGACCGCGAACGCCGCTCGCACCTTCGCGCTCACCGGCGGCGTGCCGAGCTCGCTGGCCGGCTCGCTCGCCTGGATCGTGGGCATCCTCGCGGTGTTCGTGCCGCTGTCGGTCTGGCGCTACCGGAGGATGAGCTAGACGTGCGCCTGTATGCGGCGACCGGGGATGAGATCGCCCGTCTGGACGAGGTGAGCGAGCGATGGACGGTCGAGCGGTCTCTGCCGGAGAGCGGTGCGCAGTGCCTGGCCGTCGACCCGGCCGACCCCGACGTGGTGTACGCCGGGCTGCGTGAGGGCGGTGTGCGTCGCAGCGTCGACGGCGGTCGAAGCTGGACCGACTGCGAGCTGCCCGAGCCGGCGGTGTTCTCGCTCGCCGTTGGCGCCGCCGGCGGGACGGTCTACGCCGGCACCGAGCCGAGCCGGCTGTTCCGAAGCGACGACCGAGGGGCGAGCTGGAACGAGCTGGAAGCGCTGCTCGAGCTGCCCTCACGGCCGAGCTGGAGCTTTCCGCCGCGTCCCTGGACCTCCCACGTGCGCTGGATCGCACCCAGCCCGCACGACGCCGACCTGCTCCTGGTTGGGATCGAGCTCGGCGGCCTGATGCGCTCGGCCGACGGCGGGCAGAGCTGGGAAGACCACCGTCCCGGCGCACAGCGCGACGTGCACTCGCTCGCCTGGCACCCGCAGGCACCGGGGCGTGCATACGAGGCGGGCGGCGGCGGCGCGGCCTTCAGCGCCAACGCGGGCGAGACCTGGCAGCCCGCCGATGACGGCCGCGACCGCCACTACACCTGGTCGGTCGCCGTCGACTCCGACTGCTGGTACGTCTCGGCGAGCACCGGCCCCTACGCGGCGCACGGTCGCCGCGACCCGCAGGCGCGCATCTACCGCCAGCGCCACGGCGAGCCGTGGCAGCCACTCGCGGGCGGCCTGCCGGAGCCGCTGCCGGCAATGCCCTACGCGCTGCTCGCAACCGAGGGGCGCCTGTTCGCCGGGTTCTCCGACGGTCAGCTCTGGGAGAGCCGCGACCAGGGTGACAGCTGGTTACCGCTGCGACTCACCGGAGACGCACCGGAGGCGCTGGTCGCCCTCCGCTACGCGGCGGACTGACGGCGAATCGTCCGCGAGGCAGGCCCGATACCCAGTACACTCCAACCCTCACGCGCCCGTAGCTCAGGGGATAGAGCGCTGCCCTGCGGAGGCAGAGGTCGCACGTTCGAATCGTGCCGGGCGCATGGCCGGACTGCGTGGGGGGCTCACGGGGGGAGCCTGCTCCCCCCGTGTCAGCTGGGCCCTGCGGAGGCAGAGGTCGCACGTTCGAATCGTGCCGGGCGCATAGCGCCTACTTCGTGATCTGCCAGTACACCCACGCCGTTGAAGCCGATGCGTTCAGGCTGTCGCCGCTAAACACGACTCGTGCTCGCATCGGCAGGCTGGTTCCGCCGCCGCCTCGGTGTGCTGGTGTACGTGCGGGTCGGTCACGCGTTCGCCCGCTGCGCGGCTGGCATCGGTGAGGCTGAGGTTGTCGTTTGCGACCAGGAGAGCGATCTCGCGGCTGTCGCCGCGGAGGATGAGTTCCTGTTCGCCGATGGGGACGTATGCCTCGTTGGATAGGGGAGGGTCGTCGCCGCCATTGCGCTTTGCTTCCTGCAAGGCCGTCAGATGACGAGGGTGAGTCCGTGGCGACGCATCACATCCGCGATCGCGGCCAGGTCGGGAGGGCCGCCGGCCGCCGCATCGAGAACCGCGGCGACGTCGCGGAAGTACCCTGCGCCGAGGATGCCCGGGGTCACGATCGCCAACGCCGTCGCGCCGAACTCGCCGACGTTGGCGAACTGGTGGACTGCTCCGCGGGGGATGCAGAGCACCTCGCCAGAGCCGACCGCGCACGCCTCGCCTTCAACCGTCCATATGAGCGTTCCCTCGAGGCCGTAGATCGTCTCCTCGAAGCCGTCATGGCTGTGCGCCGCGGCGACCTTGGAGCCGGCGGGGACATCGAACTCGAACACCGCCACCGAGCCGGCCGACTGCTCGCCCTCGAGCAGGAATCGAATCGCCAGCTCCCCGATTCTGATCTCCTCGTGGGTGCTTGCTGACATCGCCGCCTCCTTCGTGGGTTGATGGTAAAGTGACTTGATCATAGATCGGTCGAGAGTGGATTGTCAAGCCACTTTATGAAATCGCCGGATATCGACACACAGCCATTCGGGCCGCCGCTGATCGGCGCCCTGCTGCGCATCCCCTGGGAGACGGTCCAGGAGCACATGCTCGAGCGGCTGCACGAGCGCGGCTTCGACGACTTCGACCGCGCCTACTTCGCCGTGTTCCGGTACCCGGGACCGCACGGCGCCCGGCCAACCGACGTCGCCGCCCAGGTGGGGATCAGCAAGCAGGCGCTCAACTATCTCCTCCGCGAGCTCGAGCGCCTCGGTTACCTCGAGCGTGAACCGCATCCGGACGACCTCCGGTCCAAACGCATCATCCTCACTCAGCGGGGCGTCGCCGCGATCGGCGTGATCCGCGACGCAGTCGCCGAGATGGAAGCCGCCTGGGAGCAACAGCTCGGCCCGAAACGCTTCGCTCTACTCCGCAACCTGCTGCTCGAACTCCAGCCGACAACCTGACCAGCGCAGCGGCGACGCTGACGTCCCACCGCGATATGCGCGGCGCGCGGAAGCTACGACCTCCCGTACTTGAGGTATCCGAGGTCGCGCTCAGCGGCCGGCGGGGGCCGGTTAGTAGACGTCGAGAGTGGGCATGGCCGAGTCGCCGCGGATGCAGGCGGCCAGGTACAGCGCGACCCCGACGTCCCCTGTCCATAGCGAGTAGCGGCCGCGGCCATGCTCGGCGCGCAGCCGTTCGACCTGTCCGGCGGCGTGTACCGCGAACGCGCGCGCCCGCTCCAGCCAACGCTCGTCGCCAGTGCGGTCGTAGAGCTTGAGGAAGGCGAAGCCATTGCCGGCGGTGCCGTGGCAGATGCTTGGCCCCTTGACCAGCGGCCCGGCCTGCCAGGTCAGCTCGCCGCCGGCGATCAGCAGCTCGGCCAGCTCGGCGCTGTCCGATGCGATGTCGGCGAACGAGGTGACGACGCCGGGGGCGCCGTGGCACCACTGCGTGCGTACCTTCCGCTGGTCTGTCGGTGGTTCAAGCGTTGGCCACCACTGGGCGAGTTCGCCCTCACGCTTGGCGAGGTCCTGGAGGGTGCTGACCGCCCGCTGCTGTACCTGCGCCCGACGGCCGTCGTCGAGCAAGTCTCCGCGGGTGAGCGAGTACACGTTCCCGGCGAAGCCGTGGCCGGGTCCAATGAAGTGGAACTCCCGGCCGTACAGCTGCTGTAGCCACACCAGGTCGCCCCACTCGCCGATCAGCCACTCGGCCGACTCCCTCCAGGCATCAGCCAGCCGCTCGTCCCCGGTGCGCGTGTACATCAGCCAGCCGGCCAGCATCGAGCCGGGCGAGCCCCACATCAGCTCCCGCGTCCGGTTCGTGGCATTGGCGTGAATGCACTCCACCATGCGGTCGACATGACCCGGATCGGGAGCCACACGGTGTGCCGCCAGCAGCACACCTGACTCGCCGGCCAGGAGCGACGGTACCGGCTTGCCGTCCGTCCACTCGGGCAGGTCGGGCTTGGCCGCGTAGCGGTTGGGCAACGTCGCGGCAAAGGGCGCCCAGTCACGGGTTAGCGTGACCAGGCCGGCCCGGGCGAGGGCGTCGAGCCCCCACACCATGCCGGCTGCGCCCAGGTACAGGCCGAGCGTCGGCGGCAGCGGGTCGCTGGGGTCTTCGTCGTCCAGTGGGTGCACCGGCCACAGTGCGTCGGGGTCGAAGGCGGCCTCCGCTTCGGCGGCGATGCCGGCAATCGTCCTCCGGGCGCGCGCCTCGTCCCAGGACTCGCTGGTCAGCGGCTCGTGCGAGGAAGCATCGAAGAGCGCGGCAGGCACTCCACGATGTTACGCCGAACAGCACTGGTGCTGGCGAGACCGATCAGCGAAAGAGCGGCAGGTACTGGGCGTTGGCCGCCAGCATCTCGTCCATCAGCGCATTCGTCTGGTCAATGTCCAGGTTCGCCGCGGTGTTGGGATCGAGGACGAAGGCGTGGAGCGCCTCCTCACGGTCGCCCGAAAGGGCCGCCGCCACCACCTGGCGCTGGAAGTCGACATATCGCCGCAGGTGCGCGGCCAGCTGCTCGGGCAGCGGGCCGGTCGCGACCGGCCGGATGCCGTAGGCATTGATCTGGGCGTTGACCTCGACGATCGCATCGTCGGGCAGGTTCGGGATGGCGCCCTCATTGGGAGCGTTGACCACCATCGTCCTGTTGCCGTTGCCGACGATCGCCTCGATCATGTCGATGACCTCGATGCCCCAGTCCTCATCGCCGACCGGCAGGTCGGTCAGGGTCACACTGCCGGCGTCCGGCGCAGTCCAGGTCGCCGCCAGCTCCTCGAGGCTTCGCACCCGGGCCCGCTCGTACTCCATGTCGTGGGTGGTGATGCCGTACCGCATGCGGACGCCCTGCGCCGTGCCGGTGTAGGAGCCCTCCAGCCGCTGCATCTGGGGGAAGAACTCCACCCAGTGCGACCAGCAGTAGGGCAGCACGCCGTAGCGGTCGAGCGCCCAGCGCACCACCGGCTGGGTGACCTGCTCGCGAACAAGCGGCATCGCATCGGTGCCGTCGGTCAGCCGCAGCGCCACCACCGCCGCGCAGTGATTGATCCCGGCGACCACCGGCGGCATGGCGATCCGGCCAGGCTCGACACCAGCCTGCTCCGCAAGCCACTCGGCGCTGCTCGGATGCCCGGTGCAGGAGCACAGCGCGTACGACCGCACCTGAGGTGCGGCGACACGCATGGCCATCGCCTCGACCGGCGCAGGGTTCGTGTAGTTGAACACCCAGGCGTCGGGGGCCACCTCCGCGCAGTTGCGGGAGACCTCCGCGAGCACGGGCGCGTTGCGGAACGCGCGCAGGATGCCTCCCGGCCCAACCGAGTCGGCGACGTGCATGACGATGCCGCGGCGTCCGGGGATCTCGAGGTCGTTCGCCCACGCGTCCATGCCGCCAACCGAGATGGCCGCGATCACGAAGTCGGCGCCCGTCAGCGACTCGCGCTGGTCGGTCGTGCTGCTGACCCGAAGCGAGCTGTCCTCGCTCTCGATCAGCTTCTCCGCGAGAGATCGCATCACGCCGAGCCGGCCCTCGTCGATGTCCATCAGCGACACGTGGGCGCCGGACAGGACCGGCGATTGCATGAGCCGGCGGATCAGCAGCGGCACGAAGCTGCTCGAACCGCCGCCGATGATGGTGACCTTGGCCGGCATCCGCTAGTTCATCGAGTCGTCGCTCATGGGCAGGATCGTCGCCTCGAGCACACGGAGCGTGCGTGGCAGGGAGACGCAATGCACGACGGCGTCGGCGATCTCCTCCGGCCTCATCATCACGGCCAGGTCGGGGTCCCCGGGCGACCGGCCGCGACCCATCGCAAACTCGGTGTGGACGCCGCCGGGCGCGATCGTCGAGCAGCGCACGCCCTGTCGGTACAGCTCGTGGTCGAGCGAGCGCATGAACCCGACCTGCGCGAACTTCGACGCGGCGTACACCGCCTCCCCTTCGGGCCCGCGCTGACCGGCGACAGAGGCGACCACCACCAGATCCGCGCTGTCGCTCTCGAGCAGGTGCGGCAGGGTCGCGCGCACCGTGTAGAGCAGACCCTTGACGTTGGTGTCGATCATCTCCTCGAGGTGGTCGGGATCGAGCGAGAGGAAGTCGCCATACGCGCCGACCCCGGCGTTGGCGACCACGATGTCGAGCCGGCCGAACCGGTCGACCGCCGCGGCTGTCAGCGCCTCGATCTGGGCCGGGTCGCGGACGTCGCAGCTCCGCACCAGCGCCCCGTCGAGGCCGAGATCGTCACCGCGCCGCGAGCACAGCGCCAGCCGGGCGCCGGCCGCAGCGAGGGCATGAGCGGTCGCGGCGCCGATCCCGCTGCTCGCGCCGGTGACGAGTGCAACGCGTCCTTAGACTGTGTTTACGTGTCCCTCCAGGGTCAGCAGTGGTGGTCGGAGTGCGGGTGTGGCGGCGGCACATCCAGTGCCGGGTTGCGCTCGAAGAACCCTACCGGCTTGAGCAGGAACCCTGCAGTCGCCACCGGCATCACCGGCCAGTCCTCGGGCCGGGGGACGTGATGGTGGCCGAACGTGTACCAGACGACGACGTCCTCGCCGTCGATCGGCCGGTCGGCGCTCGTCCACTCCGGAAGCCCGGCGCCACCGGGGTGCAGGTTCGGGTACTCGCCGGCGGCGTAGCGCTCGTCCGGCCGGTACGGGGTGACCCACAGGTGGTTGCGGATGAACCCGGCTCGTTTGCTGACGGGCGCGTCGGGCTGCGCGAACGCAAACGTCGTCCCACCCGGCAACAACCGGTAGCCGACGGGCTCGCCGAGCCGGTGGCGCACGTCGGGATTGACGATCTCCCACCACCTCGCGGAGCGGGTATCGACCGTCCGCTGCGCCTCCTGTTCGCTGGGGAGGCGCCGGCGGCGCGCCCGGAACGCGTTGCCGTACGGGTTCTCCGGCCCCGGCGGCAGTGACTCCGTCCAGACCTCGTCGACCGCATTCCGCGTCCCGTCGATGTCGAGATCGAGGCGGAAGTTGAAGAAGTGCTGGTGCACCATCGCGTTCAGCCCCGGCGCCACCAGCGTGCCGTGCTCGGGCCGCACGCCGGGGGCAACGGCGCCGGTGGAGAGCACGCCGGTCAGCTTCACCTCGAGCTCGACCATGCCGTCCTGGTAGAGGTACCAGAAGAAGCCATAGTCGTAGTTCCCGATCGCGGAGAACGACGAGATCACCAGGCGGCGCGAGCGCCGCACCTCCCCCGACCCGTCGCGCCACTCGATGTGGCGCCAGAGCACGCCCACGTCCTCCTCGTGGATGCAGACGGCGTTGGGGATCACCACGGGAGCACCTTCGGCGTCCGAGACGACGGCATCGAGATACACGATCTCGCCCAGGCAATCGCAGCCGCGGGTCAGCGGCGAGGCCGCCAGCCCGACGCCGTTCTCGCCGCCGTCGAACGCGTTCTTGAAGTAGTGGGTCGGGCTGGGGTCCCCGTAGGGCACCACCATCTCGGAGAGCGACGCCCGGTGCATGACCGAGCGGCGCCGGCCACCGTCTTCGTACGACAGGCGGTTCAGAACCAGGCCCTCGCGCGGTGTGAAGCCCACGTGCACCTGCCATCGTTGCCAGGTCAGCACACGACCGTCGAGCGTGAATCCCGGGCCCTCGGGCTGGGTGATCTCGAGCGGCGCGATGTCGTCACGGAGGGGCGCCGCCGTCTCGGCGTCGAAGTTGCCGTCCTCCGGCGGAATCGGCACCACGCCGTGGTCATCCACACGCAGCACCTCGAGCGTGTTCAGGTCGACGAGGACGATCACGCCGTCGACGGGATGGGCCCACTCGCTATCGCCGGGGCGCGGCCTGATGAATGCGACCGCCCGGCAGAGCCGCTGGCCGGTCTCGTCCTGCGGCCCGAAGTGGCCCGCCGGCCAGGCATCGACCTGCACCGTGTCGAAGTCGGTCACACCGCGCCGCGCCATCGCCGCCTGGAAGTCCGGGTGCAGGCGCACCGCCTCCTCTGCCTCCATCAGCTCCGACACGACCGCCATCGGGTGAATGTCGTTGCGCCGGCGCCATTGGGTCACCGCGCCCGTGTCGAGCGATACCCGCGCCTCGACCGTCTCCTGCGCCCGGCGGTCGAGGACGACGACCTCGGCCGCACGCGCGGGGGCCGCTCCATCCTCCGCCCACCCCAGCACGGCCGCCTTCTCCGGCTCGGCCAGCGCGATCGTCACGAAACGGTGCCCCTCGGCCAGCGCACGGCCGTCACCGTCATAGGCACGGACGATCGACGCGACGGCCGCGATCTCGTCGGCGCCGAGCGGGTCGAGAGGATGAGTCGTGACGCGCTCTTGTGTTCTCCCCATTCGGTTTCGTAGTATGACGCCCCGGCCGCACTCCCGAGCGGCCTTCCCCGAGGAGACGCAGTGAACCACCGACGGCTGATTGCGATCGCGGCGCTGGTGCTCGGCGCCTCCCTGCTTGCTGCGTCCTGCGGAGGCAGCTCCAGCTCCGGCGGCGCCTCGTCCGGCGGCTCCATCAAGGGTCAGACGATCACGGTGATGGTGCCCTACGCCATGCCGCAGAAGCTGTTGGACGAGTTCACCGCGCAGACCGGGGTCAAGGTGAACTACCAAAGGCTTGGCTGGGACGCGACGCACAACAAGCTGGTGGTCGCAAACACCGCGAAGGAGTACATCGCCGACGTGGCCGAGTTCGACTGGTCCTTCACAGGGCAGTTTTCCGGCGCGAAATGGGTGGAGCCGCTCGACACGGTGCTGCCCAAGCCCCTGCTGAACAACCTCAAGAACACCGACGCAGCGTTCTCGGCGGACGGCCACACGTGGGCCGCCTGCTACTCGAACGACTTCCGCGTCTCGATGTACAACAAGAAGATGTTCGCCAAGGCGGGCATCACCTCGTTCCCGGCGACGTTCGACGAGCTGGCGACCGATGTGCAGAAGCTCAAGGCATCGGGTGTCCAGTACCCGCTGGCGATCCCGATGGGAGCCACCGAGGGCGGCGTCACGCCGTGGTACCTGCTGACCCTGGCAATGGGCGGCCAGCTCTTCGACAACAACCTGAAGCCGCAGTTCCAGAGCCCCAGCTCGTCCGGCTACAAGGCACTGCAGTGGGAGGTCAACGCGGTCAAGAACGGCTGGGTCTCGCCCGGTGCCGTCTCGATGGACGACACGCCGGCGTTCGACAAGTTCACGGCCGGCCAGAACGCGATCGTCCTGGCCACCGGGCCGGGCAACATGCCCACAGCGAACGACCCCAAGCAGTCCAGCATCGCCGGCCAAGCCGCGCTCGGGCTGGTGCCCGGCAACAGCGGGCCGGGCGCGTCGTTCGGCCTGCCCGAGGGCCTGTCCATCCCGGTCACTGCGCAGCACAAGGCCGCGGCCGCTGCCTTCATCGAGTGGTGGGAGCAGCCCAAGAACGCGATCGCCATCTACCACACACAGGGCAGCCTCCCCTGTGGCGCCGACGCGCTCAAGCAGCTCTCCGACAGCGGCCAGCTGCAGGGCGGCGACGTCGTCACCGCCGAGCTCCCGCACGTGGGACCGCTGTTCCCCTCAGGTGCGCCGATCTGGTACGAGCAGTTCAGCTCGGACGCTCAGGGCCTGCTGAACGCGGCCGTGAAGGGCCAGATGAGCGTGGGTGATGCGCTGAACCAGCTGGCCTCGAAGGCGGCCGCGCGCACCCAGTAGTGCGGCTGCGGCGCAACCGGGAGGGCGATCGAAGCGCCCGCGAGACTCAGATCCTGGGCTGGCTGTTCGTCGCACCCGCGATCGTGGCCGTCGGCACGCTGATCCTCTATCCGCTGGTTACCGGGTTCAAAGAGAGCATCCGTTCGGGCGGCATTCTGTTCGGCGAGAAGCCGGGCTACGTGGGCCTGCGCAACTACCGCGACGTGCTCCACGACCCGACCTCCCAGTCGGCCATGCGCCATACCGTCGAGTACGTCGTCCTGGCCGTGTCGCTCGAGATCGCGCTGGGCATCGCCGTGGCCGTCACGCTGCACCGGGTGTTTCGCGGGCGCGGGTTCGTGCTCGCCGTGCTGATCCTGCCCTGGGCGCTGCCGTCGGTCGTGTCCGGCGTGCTCTGGCGCCGAGTCTTCGATCCCGACACCGGCCTGCTGAACAGCGTGTTGCTGCAGCTGCACGTCATCAGCCAGCCGCACATCTGGCTGGCAGGCGGCCACAGCGCCATCCTCTTCATCACGATCGTGCACGTCTGGGGCGTGCTGCCGCTGATCAGCCTGATCTTCCTGGCCGGTCTGCAGAGCATCCCCGACGAGGTGTACAGCGCATCGGCGGTCGACGGAGCCACGCCCTGGAAGCAGTTCAGGCACGTGACGCTGCCGCTGCTGCGGCCGTCGATCGCCATCGCGCTGACCGTCGGCACGCTGCTCGCCATCAGCATCTTCGACGAGATCTACGTGCTCAACGGAACCGCGCTCAACACCCGGTCGATCCTGATCCAGGTCTACAACACCACCTTCACCGAGGCCGACTTCGCCCACGGCACGGCGCTGGCGTTCCTGCTCGCGGCCGTGACGGCGGTGTTCGGTGCCCTCTACGCGCTGGCCCTGCGCAGGTCGACGGTGTGATCACCTCGCCCGCCACCAGGCTGGTGAAGGCGATCGCGATCGTCCTGATCGTGTTCTGGTCGGTCGGTCCCATCGTGCTCGGCATAACCACCAGCCTCTCGACCCAGCGCGAGGTCAACGCGGTCCCGACCCACTGGGTTCCGAGCCACCCCACTGCGGCCGCCTACCAGGCGCTGCTGAACGGCTCCACCGGCCAGTCGACGGGGGGCACGGTCACGCAGGGCGGCGACTTCGTGCACGCGATGACCAACAGCGCCATGATCGCGCTCGGCGGGGCTGCGCTCACCCTGATCGTCGCGACCATGGCCGCCTACGCCCTGGGACGGCTCCGTTTCCGGCTCAGCGGCGCCGTGCTGGCGCTCCTGGTGGGCACGCTGATCATCCCGATCTTCGTGATCGTGATCGGCCTCTTTCAGATCATGGCCAACGCGCAGCTGATCGATACCAAGCGTGGGCTGATCCTGGTCTTCGTCGCGACCCAGTCGCCGCTCGCCACGTGGCTGCTCTACACGCAGGTGCGCGAACTGCCGCACGAGCCCGAGGAGGCGGCCCTGATCGACGGGTGCCGGCGCTGGCAGGCGTTCGTGCGGGTCGTTGTCCCGCAGATGAGCTCCGGAATCGCCGCCGTGGCTGCGATCATCGTGCTCTCGATATGGGGCGAGTTCCTGATCCCCCTGCTGCTGACCTCGACCATGAACGCCAAGCCCGTGACCGTCCTCATCACCGAATACGTCGGCAAGTACACGACCAACTACCCGATCCTCGCGGCCGCCGGTGTGATGGCCCTGATCCCGCCTGCGATCCTCGCCCTCGTCCTGAACAAGCGCATCACCGGGATGCTGGCGGGCTCATCGTGAGCGGCACGATCACGCTCGAGTCCGTCACCAAGCACTTCCCCGGGGGAGTGGTGGCGGTGAACGACCTCAGCCTCGAGGTGCAGCCGGGCGAGTTCCTCGTCCTGGTCGGGCCGTCGGGATGCGGAAAGACCACGGCGCTTCGCATGGTGGCCGGGCTGGAGGAGGTGACGTCGGGACTGATCCGGATCAATGACCGCGTCGTCACGCGCCTGCCGCCCCGAGACCGCGACATCGCGATGGTGTTTCAGAACTACGCGCTGTACGCCCACATGACGGTGCGCAGCAACATGGCTTTCGGCCTGAAGATGGCCCGCATGCCCAAGCCGGAGATCCGCCGGCGCGTGGACGAGGCGGCGGCCATGCTCGGCCTTGGCGATCTGCTGAACCGCAAGCCGCGGCAGCTGTCGGGCGGTCAGCGCCAGCGCGTCGCTATGGGCCGCGCCATCGTGCGCGAGCCGGCGGCCTTCCTGATGGACGAGCCGCTGTCGAACCTGGACGCCAAGCTGCGCGTGGAGATGCGGGGAGAGATTATCCGCGTCCAGCGGCGGATTGCGGCGCCGACGCTCTACGTCACGCATGACCAGACCGAGGCGATGACGATGGGCGACCGGGTGGCGATCCTTCGCGACGGCGTGCTGCAACAGCTGGGGACGCCTGACGACGTCTACGACAGGCCGGTGAACGCGTTCGTCGCCGGGTTCATCGGGTCGCCGTCGATGAACCTGGTCTCTGCCACGCTCGAGCGGGAGGGCGACGGGTTGGCGGTGGCGGTTGCCGGGGCGCGCATCCCATTGCCGCCCGACGCGGCATCGACGTGGCCGGGACTGGCAGAGCGCACGGGGAATCCCGTGGTGGTCGGTATGCGACCGGAGGACTTCGGTCGGCCCGACGGAGCTGCGCTCACCGTCGACGTCACCAGGCTGGAGTCGCTCGGGTCGGAGCTTGTGGCCTACCTGACGCCCACCGGGGCGGCGGACGGACAGCTCCTGACGGCGCGGCTCGACCGAGGCGCAGGGCTGGTCCAGGGCGAGACGGCCCAGGTGACCGTCGACCCGCGACGACTGTATTTCTTCGACGCCGAGACGGGCGATGCCATCGACGTCAGGTCAGCAGAAGGCTGACGATCTCGTGCGGCCGGTAGGCGATCTCGATGGCTCCATCCGCGACGGGCAGCGGATCACCCGGGTCTTCGAGCAGGTTGCACCGAACCGCTTCGCGGACAGGCCATCCAAGCTGCAGCCGCCCCCGGCCGCGCCCGCCGTGCGCCTCGTAGAGGCGTACCAGCAGCGCGTCTGAGTCCTCCGCCCGCTTGACGGTGTCGATCACCAGGTTCGGATCGTCGATCGACAGGAACGACCGCGGCGCGGCCGACCCGGGCAGCCAGCGAAGCGGCGTCTCGAACCGTGCAGCCTCCGCCACGACGCCTGCCTCGCGCCAGCCCCCGGCGTGCGGCATCACTGCGTAGGCGAAGCGGTGGACGCCCAGGTCGGCCTCGGGATCGGGCACCGTCGTCCCTCTCAGCAGACTGATCCGCATCTCGTTGCCGTACGTCGAGTATCCGTACTTACAGTCGGTCAGCAACGCGACGCCGAACCCGTGTTCCGAAAGGTCGGCGAAACGATGGCCGGGTACCTCGAAGCGGGCGAGGTCGTGACTGGTCGAGTAGTGCGTCGGCCGCTCCGTGTACCCGAACTGCATCTGGTAGGTCGCGTTCGCCGCACGCACGGCGACGGGGAAGAGCACCTTCAGCATCGTCTGCCGCTCGCGCCAGTCCACCTCGCAGTGGAACTCGATCCGTTGCGCCCCGGCGTCCAGCCGCACGACCTGCCGCATCGCACTCGAGGCGCCGATCCGGTAGCCGAACTCCGCCTCGGCGCGCAGCCCGCCACCCGTCACGCTGCACTCCTCCGCCCCACCCGCCTCGCGCACGGTCTCCAGGTGAAACGGGTCGACGTCCCACGCCTCGTAGGCAGTCGGGCGGTCGTCGTAGAGCTGGAGGCGGTTGGCCGGCGCCTCCAGCGACTCGCGGCCGGTCGCCACGTGCACGAGCGACCCGAGCCGGCCATCACGTCCGAACTCGGCACGCAGGATCCCGTTGTCGAACACGACGACGTCGCCGTGCTCAACCACGGTGACAGCGCCCGGGCCGTCCTCGGCCGCTTCGCCGATGCCGTACGGCGGCGCCGTCACCCACGCCAGTCCGGCGCCCCCCGGCCGTGCGGCCACCTCGGCCCGCGGTACACCAAGTGTGCTCACCGGGACGTGATCGGGACCCGGTGCCGCCAGCGCCGCGAGCGCATCCTCGGTCACGGACTCGGCCCCGGCCAGCACGGCGGCGTGGTCGGTTGCAGCGTCGTCGTACACCTGGCCGATGCCCGAGCCGGGAAGGATGTCGTGGAACTGGTTGGTCAGCAGCGTCTGCCAGAGCTCCGTCAGCCGCTCCGCGGGATACGCAGCGCCCGTTTCCCTGTGCGCGATGGCGGCGATTGCTTCGGCGTCGTGCAGCGCCCGCTCGCCGGTTCGGTTGCCAAGCTTGACAGCGGCCTGGTTGGTGTAGGTGCCGCGGTGGTACTCGAAGTAGAGCTCCCCGACGACGGTGGGCACGTCCTCCGCATCGGCCGCGAGGGCATCGAAGAAGGCGTCGCTGGTGGTGATCGTCGTCCGCGGCAGGCCCTCCAGGTCGCCGACGCGGCGCAGCGTCTCGAGCATGTCGGGCGTCGGCCCGCCGCCCCCATCTCCGTAGCCGAACACGAGCAGGCTGTGGCGTGAGCGGTCGTGGTCCTTGTACTCGCGGGCGCTGCGCCGCAGCTCGGCCACGGTGGCCTCGGCGTTGTAGGTGTCGGCCGGCGGGAAGTGGGCGAGCACTTCGGATCCGTCGATGCCCTGCCACGTGAAGGTGTGGTACGGGGGCTGGTTGAAGCGGTTCCAGGACAGCTTCTGGGTGAGGAACCGCTCGATGCCCGCACCGCGCATGATCTGCGGAAGCTGGCCGTTGTACCCGAACACGTCGGGATTCCAGAACTCGTTGCAGCGGCGGCCGAGCTCGCGCTCGAAGAAGCGCTGGCCGTGCAGGAACTGGCGCACCAGCGACTCGCCCGAGGGCAGGTTGCAGTCGGGCTCGATCCATGTCCCGCCCACCGGAATCCACTGGCCGGCGGCGACGCGGTCGCGGATGCGGTCCCACAGATGCGGGGTCCGGCGCCGCATCCAGTGGTAGTGGAGCGCCTGGGAGCATGCGAACTGGAACTCCGGGTAGCGGTCCATGTAGGCGAGCTGGGAGCTGAAGGTACGCACGGCCTTGCGGTAGGTCTCGGCGATCGGCCACAGCCAGGCGGTGTCCAGATGGGCATGGCCGATGGCCGAGAGCTCGTGCGTGACCGTCGCGTTTCGCCGATCGAGCAGCCGGGCCAGGATCGACTCGGCCTCATCCCAGGTGCCGTGGTCGTCCTCTGACCAGAGGTTGCAGACGCGGTTCAGCTCCGACAACAGCTCGCCGGCCCAGGTCGGATCCAGCCCCTGCGCATGATCCGCTTCGAGGCGCCGCAGGACGTCGAAGTCGTGGTGCAGGCGCCACGCACGCTCGTCGAAGCGTGCGATCTGGCAGCGATCGAGGACGACCGGCTCGAGGGCGGCGTAGGGCCGCGGCAGCTCGCCGAACAGGCCGTTGCAGGCGAGCTCGACGCGGAGGTCGAGCTGCTCGCTGCCCGCGGCGCTCGCGAGCACCATGGCGCTGGGCCGGGCGCCGTCTGGGCTCGTGTTCAGCCCCTGGAGCGGCGTGCCGTCCATCCACAGCGTCGCTTCGCTGTGGCTGACCCAGAGCAGGTCAACGCGCTCTCCGCGCCAGTGCTCCGGGATGGTCGCCGCGACACGGAACCAGTAGGTCGCCCACAGCGGGCCGAACCGGTCCCCGAGCCGGCACGGTCGATACTCGAGAAGCTCTGCATCGGCGAGGTCAATGCGGTCGACCGGCCCGGCGACCACCAGCTCGTCCGGGTCACGCACGTCCGGGTAGATCAGAGCGCGGATCCTGTCGCCCACCTGGGCGATGCGATCGCGCGTGTACGTGGGGTGGCGCAGCATGCGCCCACCCTACCGACCGCCGCACCGTTCACGAACGTTCGGGCGCGGCCGAGGCGAATCGCGCGAGCGCACGCAGCGACGCCGACCGCGCGTCCTCATCTGTGACGGGCGTGGTCGCCATCACCTCGTCCGCACCGGTCATCTCGACCAGCTCGGCCAGCCGCCGCTCGACCGTTTCGGGTGAGCCGATCGCCTGGGCCGCCAGCACCTGATCTGCCAGCTCGCGCTCGAATGGCGACCACTCGTGGGCCGCAACTTCCTCGTGCGTGGGGAATGGCCGCGGCGGTAGGCCGCTCCGCAACCGGACGAACGACAGGGCCCACGCCGCAGCGAGCTCGTGCGCACGCTCGTCGGTATCGGCGCAGACGACGGTGACCGTGAGGATCGCGTGTGGCTGCTCCTGCACCTCCGACGGCTGGAACCCGTCCCGGTAGAGCCGCATGGCCGGCACCGAATACCGCGAGCTGAAGTGATGGGCGAACGCGTACGGCAGTCCACGCAGCGCCGCCAGGCGAGCTCCGTAGTCGCTTGAGCCGAGCACGAACACGCGGGGCGCCGAGCGCGGACGCGGATAGGCGGTCAGCCCTTCGAGCGGATGGCCGGGTGGGAAGCCGTGCAGGTGCCCGAACAGTTCGGCCAGCTGAGCGTCGAGATCCTCGCTGCCCGGGCCACGGCGAAGCGCCTGAGCAGTACGTTGGTCGGTGCCCGGAGCGCGGCCGACGCCGAGGTCGATCCGGCCCGGGAAAAGGCCCTCCAGCGTTGCCCAGCGCTCGGCCACCACAAGCGGCGCGTGGTTGGGCAGCATCACGCCGCCGGAGCCGACCCGAATCCGCTCCGTGATCGACGCCGCGCGCGCCGTCAGGACTTCCGGCGCTGTGCTGCCGATGCCGGGCATGTTGTGATGCTCGGCGTACCACAGCCGCACGTACCCGAGCTCATCGGCCAGACGGGCAAGCGCGGCTGCGCGCTCCAGCGCGTCCTCGGCGGACTCGCCGGTGGTGACGGGCACAACGTCGAGCAGGGAGATGGGAACGTCGAGCATCGGAGCCCGAACGCTAGCTCCTTGCGGCCGGGGGGCTCGGAGAGGCCGCACGTTCGACCCACAGGAGAGGCGGTTACCGCCCGGGGCCGCCAGAGGATGGCTCTGAGCGGGCGCTCGCGAACTGATCGAACCAGCGGCCGGCCATCACCTGAAGCTCGTCGCGGGTAGACACAACCGTACGGTCGACGTCGCCTTGCGTGACATCGGTGGTCGAGGTGATGCGGGCGATCAGACCGGACGGCGAGGCGCGCTCTCGCCAGAGCCTGACGGAGAAGGTTGCGGTCGGCGGAGTCGGTGTGCTGCTCATTCCAAGAGTCTCTCCCGACCGCGTCACCCGAGCGTCAACCGGGCGTTGACCGGACCAGCTCGACGATCTGATCGGACGGCTCGAGGTTGAGCTGTTCGTGCAGCAGGTCCCTGTAGAGCTCCAGCTGCCGAACCGCTTCGGCGCGATTGCCCTCGGCGAGATGGACGCGGGCGAGCGCTCGGTGGGCGCTCTCGCGGAGTGGCTCGCCGGCGACCGCCGCGAGGGCGGCGACAAGCGCGTTCGCGAGGTCGCCGGCCTCTGTCAGCCTTTCACTCATCGCCTCCAGCGCATGCAGTCGCAACTGGTGGTAGCGCTCGCGCTCGATCACGAGCCAGTCGTCGTACCAGTCGGGGAGCACGTCCCTGTCGAATGCCTCCGGATCGAGTGACGACATCTCCGCTCCGGCTGCGATTCTGCGCGCAAGCTCGGTCAGGCGCCGGAGGTCGATGTCGACGGACGGCGCCAGCCTGAGTGCGGCCCCGTCCACGTCCAGGATCCCATAGCCGTCGCGGTTGACGCGCCACAGCGCCGAGCGCAGGTTCGCCGATGCCTGCGCCTCGGTGCCCTCCGGCCAGAGCGTTCCCGAACAGAACGGTCGTAGCACCGGCCTGTCGTGGACCGCAAGGAAGACAACCACCCGCTGGACGGCCATCGGGAGACGTACCTCCTCTTCGTCCACGAAGAGGCCGAAACTCGGGATGATCTGCAGGCGGGCCACGACCGGGACAGGCTTCCGCGCCCTCAGACCCGCGCGGAGCGCCGCTCGATTGCCCCGACCCACAGACGTCGGCCTGCTAACAACGACATGCCCCCAGCCCCTCGTGTCGTTCT
>Ga0265338_10003937_pt1 | contig 20455 bp, 20 predicted proteins | sample 42126metaG_FD_193579 | JGI IMG/M metagenome (GOLD analysis project Ga0265338, IMG submission 193579) | Rhizosphere microbial communities from Carex aquatilis grown in University of Washington, Seatle, WA, United States - 4-21-26 metaG | ecosystem: Host-associated > Plants > Roots > Rhizosphere...
TCGGCGCGCCGCTCCTCGTCGGCGTCGCCGGCGGAGAAGAGGAACGTCGAGTGGATGTTCCCGTCGCCTGCGTGGCCGAACGAGAGCGCCGGGATGCCGTGCCGCTCGCCGATCGCGATCGTCTCGCGCTCGACGTCGCGCAGCCGGTCGAGCGGGACCGCGATGTCCTCGCTGAACGCGCCGCCGCGCTGCGCGAGGATCGCGAAGCCGATCCCGCCGCGCCAGCGCCAGAGCTCGCCGACCTCGGCCGGAGCCTCGGGCGCGTGCACCGCGACCGCGTCCTCGGTCAGCGCCTCACGCAGCTCCGCGGCGACACGGCGCGCCTCGCTCGGTGCGCCGTCGGCCTCGGTGATCACCATGAAAGCGCCGTCCTCCGGCAACCCGAACGGATACGCGTCCCCGGAATAGCGCAGCGAGACCGCGTCGAGATACTCGACCGCGGCGGGGACGACGCCCGACGCGAGCACGCGCTCGATCGCGCTGATCCCGGCCTCGGCGTCGCGGTAGATGCCGATCACCGGCAGCTCGAGCTCGGGCGCGGGCACGAGCCGAAGCCACGCGGCGGTGACGAGCCCGAGCGTTCCCTCCGAGCCGACGAGCAGGCTCTTCAGGTCGTAGCCGGCGACGTCCTTCCGGATCGGGCCGCCGATGTGGACGATCTCGCCCGGCGGGATCACCGCTTCGATCCCGGTCACCCAGTGCCCGGTCACGCCGTACTTGAAGGCGTGCGGGCCGCCGGCGTTGCAGGCGATGTTGCCGCCGATCTGCGAGATCTCCGCCGCGCCGGGATCGGGCGGGAAGCGCAGGCCGCTCTCGCGCGCGAGTCGGTGCACGTCACCGGTCGTGACGCCGGCCTCGACGTGCATGCGCCAGAGCAGCGGATCGAACTGTCGGATCTTGTTCAGGCGTTCGAAGCCGATCACGACGCCGCCCTCAACCGGGATCGCGCCGCCTGCGAGCCCCGTGCCGCCGCCGCGGGCGGTCAGCGGCACATCGTGCTCGTAACACCACCGCATGACCGCAGCGACCTCCTCCGTCGTGGCAGGGAGCACAACCGCGTCGGCGGTGCCGTGCACGCCGCGGCCCATCAGATCGGCGAGATAGCGCCCCTGCGGTTCGACGAGCGACCCGGGTGAGAGAACCTCCGCGAGCTCCACGCGGGCGAGCGTACCCTGTCGGTCGCCACATCATCGAACGATCCGAGGAGATTCATGAAGCTCGTTGCACTCGTAGTGCTCGTCGCCGCCCTCGCCGTGCCGGCCGCCGTCGCGGCCACGCCGACGCTGAACGGCACGGTCGGCCCCGGATTCACGATCACGCTCACGCAGGGCGGCAAGAAGGTCACGAAGCTGAAGGCCGGCACCTACGTGTTCAAGATCGCCGACAAGTCGACGATCCACAACTTCCACCTCACCGGCCCCGGCGTCAACAAGAAGACGGCCGTCGGCACGCAGGGCACCACCACGTGGAAGCTCACCCTGAAGAAGGGCACCTACAAGTACGTGTGCGATCCCCATGCGTCGTTCATGAAGGGCTCGTTCACCGTCAGTTGAGTCGCCGTTGAGTTGCAATCCGTTCGCGGGGGGCGCAGCGTATGTGCTGCGAAACCCCCGAACGGAGGCACGGTTTATGAAGTTCGTCCTGGTAATCGCGGCGCTTGCCGCCGCCTTCGCCGTCCCGGTCGCAACGGCCGGCGGCTCCACGCTGAACGGCACGGTCGGCCCCGGGTTCACGATCACGCTCACGCAGGGCGGGAAGAAGGTCACGAGCGTGAAGGCCGGCGCCTACACGATCGTCGTCGCCGACAAGGCGAACGTCCACGACTTCCACTTGCAGGGGCCGGGCGTCAACAAGACGACCACGGTCGCCGGCACCGGCACGACCACGTGGAAGGTGACGCTCAAGAAGGGCACCTACACCTACCAGTGCGACCCGCATGCGTCGTTCATGCACGGGTCGTTCAAGGTGACTTAGCCGAGCGCGATCTCCTCGACGCCGTCGCGGGCGATCCGCCACGCGCGCAGCTCGTCGAGCTTCAAGCCGTAGATCAGGAACGGCCGGCCGGACCAGAGGCCGGCCAGTTCCCGGTCGGTCCGGGACGGGATCGGCTCCGTCTCGGGATGCGAGTGGAAGACCGCGAGCTCGTAGCCCTCGTCTTCGAGGAACCAGAGGCTCGGGTCGATCTCCAGCTCGTAGCGGTAGGGCGAGGCGAGTGCGTTCCGGCCGCGCTCGTATCGCTCGGCGACGCCGTCGCGGAGGACGAGCAGGCCGCAGCATTCGTTCGGCGCCTCGTCGGCCGCGTGCGCGCGCAGCTCGGCGCGAATCGCGTCGGGCACTACCACCACAGCACCGCCTCGTCGATCTCCTCGCCGAGCCAGAACGGGGCGGAGAGGTACTTCCAGCCACCGTCCGCGAGCACCGCGACGACGACCGAGCCTTCCGGCAGCTCCTCGGCGATGCGCCGCGCGACGTGCACGACCGCACCCGAGGAGACGCCGGTGAAGATGCCTTCCCGCTCGAGCAGCACACGTGCCGCGGCGGCCGCCTCCGTATTGGAGACGAGCAGCTTGCGGTCGAGCTTCGTCACGTCGAGCACCGGCGGCACGTAGCCGTCCTCGAGCGAGCGGAGTCCCATGACCGGGTCGCCGGGCAACGGCTCGGCGGCCACGATCTGCACGTCCGGGAACGCCTCGCGGAGCCGCGCGCCCGTGCCCATCAGCGTCCCGCCGGTGCCGAGGCCGGCGACGAGAGCGTCGACGCGCGCGAGGTCGCGCGCGATCTCCATGCCCGTTCCCTCGTAGTGCGCGCGTGGGTTCGCCTCGTTCGCGTACTGGAAGAGCATCACGTACCGGTCGTCGCGCGCGGCGATCTCCTGTGCCATCCGCACCGCGCCGTTCGAGCCTTCCTCGCCGGGCGAGTCGATGACCGTCGCTCCGTACAGTTCGAGCAGCGCCCGCCGTTCGGGCGTCGCATTGGACGGCATCACGCACGTCAGCTTCAGCCCCTTGAGCTTCGCGACGAGCGCGAGCGAGATGCCGGTGTTGCCGCTCGTCGGCTCGAGCAGCTCCTGGCCCACCGCGAGGTCGGCCGCTTCGACCATCGCGAGCGCCACGCGGTCCTTGATCGAGCCCGTCGGGTTCTGCCCTTCGAGCTTCACGTGGATCGTGCGGCCCGGGGGCGAGAGCGCCTGGAGCTCGACCAGCGGGGTGTTCCCGATCAGGTCGAGCAGCGAGCTAGCGACCACCGGCCATCGCCGGTAGGAGAATCACGGTGGAGCTGTCGCGGACCGGCGTGTCGAGCCCGTTGCGGGTGCGCACGTCCTCGCCGTCGACGTAGACGTTCACGAACGACTGGATCTCGCCCTCGCCGTAGACCTTCGAGCCGAGCGCAGGCATTCGAGTCGAGAGGTCCTCGAGGAGCTCGCGGACGGTCGAGCCCGAGGCCTCGACCTCACGCGCACCGCCCGCCTCACTCCTGAGTACCGGGGGAACCCTTACGACACTCATCTGTTCCGCTCCAGCGCCGGCAAAGCCGGCACCTCCGCTACTTGGCATGCTCCGTCGAGCCTACGCATGGCTGCAGAACTCGACGTAGTCGATGTACTCGGTGATCGTCGGGTGATCGCCGCAGACGGGGCAGTCCGCGCGGCGCTCGATCTTCACCTCGTTGAACTCGGTCGCGAGCGCGTCGAGCAGGAGCAGCCGGCCGACGAGCGGCTCGCCGATCCCCGCCGCGAGCTTGATCGCCTCGTTCGTCTGCAACGTGCCGACGATGCCCGGCAGCACGCCGAGCACGCCGCCCTCGGCGCACGACGGCGCCAGCTCGGGCGGCGGCGGCTCCGGGAAGAGGCAGCGGTAGCACGGGCCCTCATGGGGCTTGAAGACGGTGACCTGGCCCTCGAAGCGGTAGATCGAGCCGTGCACGACCGGGATGCCGCGCCACACGGACGCGTCGTTGACGAGGTAGCGCGTCGGGAAGTTGTCGGCACCGTCGACGATGATGTCCCAGCCGTCGTCGAGGATCCGGTCGATGTTCTCCGAGGTGAGGCGCTCGCGGTAGGTGATCACGTCCACGTCGGGGTTCAGTGCCTGGATCGCGCGCTTTGCCGAATCGACCTTCGGCGTGCCGAGCGTGTCGAGCGAGTGCGCGATCTGACGCTGCAGGTTCGTCTCGTCGACGATGTCCGCATCCACGATCCCCAGCGTCCCGATCCCGGCCGCCGCGAGGTAGAGCGACGCGGGCGAGCCGAGGCCGCCGGCGCCGATCAGGAGGATCCTCGCGTCGAGCAGCTTGAGTTGACCCTCTTCGCCGATCTCGGGGATCAGCAGATGGCGCGAGTAGCGGGTGCGCTTCTCGGGCGAGAGCGTGCGAGGCAGCACGACCTCGAGCCCGTTGCGCTTCCAGTCGGTGAAGCCGCCGGCGAGCGAGTGGACGTTCTCGTACCCGAGCTCCTGGAGCGTCTTCGCGGCGAATGCCGAGCGGTTCCCGGCTGCGCAGTAGAGGATCACCGGCTGCGTCTTGTCGGCCGCAACCGCTTCGATCCGGCTCTCGAGATAGCCGCGCGGCACGTGGACCGCGCCCGGGAGATGGCCTTCCTGCCATTCGTCGATCTCGCGCACGTCCACCCAGGCCGCCCCGGGGGTCGCCTGGGCCGTGCCGGCGTCGATCTCGGAGATCTCGTCCTTGGTCCGCTGCAGCAGTTCGCGATAGGTCGTCATGACTTCATAAACGGTAGCGGCTACTCGTCTATTTCCAGCTACGTTGCGCGCGATGTCGGCGGTGAAACGCGTGCGGCTGCTCGTTGCGGCGATTGCGGTCGTGGTGGCGGGAGTGGTCGCCGGGGTCGTCCTCGCGACCCGCCAGGACCCCACGCAGGTGGCCGTCCAATGCAAGCAGCGCCCGAAGGCGCTGGTCGTCCCGGGCGTGCCCTCGCAGAACGTGGCCGCGGTGCGGAGCGCCCTGGCGAGGCCGCCCAAGACGGCCGCGCAGGTGCTCGAGCCGCTCTCGCAGCAGTTCCCCAATGACCCGGTCGTGCAGTTCAACTTCGCCACCGCGCTCTTCTGTGCCGGCTTCGAGGCCGATGCCGAGCAGGCGTATCGCCAGGCGAAGAAGGCCGGCTACAACACCTACTACGAGATGCAGGCGGACGCGATCCTGCACCCGCAGTACTTCCAGCCCCAGGGCGGGCTGCCCTACCCGATCTTCCAGCCGCAGAGTCACGACACGCTCCTGATCCAGGGGGTCTTGATGCAGCGGCGCGGCAAGCAGCACTCCGCGGAGGCGCTCTACGCGCGCGCAGCGCGTCTCCAGCCAGGGAACGACGAAGCGCAGGTGGCCGCGGCGGTCGGACGTTTCAACGAAGACAATCTCTCCGCGTCGTTCTCGCGGCTCGGTCCGCTCGTCCAGCGCTTCCCGCACAGTCAATCGGTGCGCTTTCACCTGGGGCTGCTGCTCGCGTGGACGGGCCAACGCGCCCAGGCGGTCACGGAGTTCCAATTCGCGCGAAGTCTGAATCCCAGGAGTACCCTGGGGAAGCAGTCAAGTGCGTTCCTGAGCGGCCTCGTCAAGGGTGGGACTGGTACGACGAACAAATGAGCCGAGCGGCCTATGGCGTCCGTCCGATTCTCCTGCCACAGTTCCGCATCCGGTCAGGCACTGCTCGGCACCGAGGGGGGCCAGTGAGCAAGGACGAGATCGACGTTGAGGGAACCGACTTCGAGGATGAGATCGAAGTCGAGGTCGTAGTCGAAGCTGTCGCTGACGAAGAGGTCACGCCGCTCGACGCGGCAGGGGACGCGCAGGCCGACTTCTACGCCGCGCAGGTTGAAGAGGTCGAGGAGCCCGTCGATCTCGAGTTCTCCGCCGACTCGCTGCAGCTCTTCCTCAAGGACGTCGGCAAGGTCGACCTCCTCACCGCCGCGCAGGAAGTCGAGCTCGCGAAGCGCATCGAGCGCGGCGACCATCGCGCGAAGCAGGAGATGGTCGAGGCCAACCTCCGCCTCGTCGTCTCGATCGCAAAGCGCTACCGCAATCAGGGGCTCCCGTTCCTCGACCTGATCCAGGAAGGAACGATCGGGCTCGTCCGCGCCGCCGAGAAGTTCGACTGGCGCAAGGGCTACAAGTTCTCGACCTACGCAACGTGGTGGATCCGCCAGGCGGTCGCGCGGGCGCTCGCCGACAAGGCGCGGACGATCCGCATGCCGGTTCACGTCGTCGAGAAGCTGAACAAGATCATGCGCACGGAGCGCAAGCTGCGCGCCGAGCGCGGACGTGAGCCTTCCAACGAGGAGATCGCCGTCGACCTCGACATGACGGTCGAGGAGGTCGAGTCGATTCGCCGCACGTCGCAGACGCCGGTGTCGCTCGAGAAGCCGGTGGGCGACGAGGAGGAGTCGGAGTTCGGCCAGTTCCTCGAGGACGAGCACACGCCGCCGCCCGACGAGGCCGCCGATACCGCCTTTCGCGCGGAGGCGCTCCAGAAGTGCCTCGGGTCGCTCAGCTATCGCGAACGGCGCGTGCTCGAGCTCCGCTACGGCCTGAACGGCGAGCAGCCGTGCACGCTCGACGAGGTCGGCCGCGCGTTCCAGGTGACGCGCGAGCGGATCCGCCAGATCGAGAACCAGGGGCTCAAGAAGCTCCGGGCGCTGGCGGACTCGCAGAAGCTCCGCGACGTCGCCTAAACCGCAGGCGGCAGCCGGCGAGACCGCGGTCTCAGATGGCCGACGATCTCTCCGTAGGTGCCGTCCAGCTTCGGGGGCACCCGCCAGACATCGACCGTTCCGAAAAAGCCGAGCACGCGGACGCGGATTGACGGCGCGTTCGCAGACGGCGCGTCCCGGCCCCAGTCGGCACGGTGCCCGCCGATCGTGAAGCCGCCGACGTCCGCGTCGACGCCTTCCGGGACGTACACGTCGACGTTCCCGAACAAGGCGAATACGCGCACGGTCGTCACCGGGTTCTCGATCGCCGCCTCGCGCAGGTCGAGGTCGACGTCGGCGAGGAAGCTGAAGGCGAAGGTCCGCTTGGGCAGGCGCAGCCGGCCGCGGCGGACGACGTGCGCGAAGACCGCAGCAGTGAAACGGCACGGCTTGCGCGGGACGCCGGCCGAGGCCAGGATCGTCTCCGGCAGGTCCTCGTTGACCCGGGCGAGCTCTTGCCCCGTGCGGGCGCCGTAGGCGGCGCCGACGCGCTCGCTGAACTCCTCGAGCGTGAGCCGGCCCGCAAGCAGGTGCTCACGGAGAGCGGCAACCGCCCGCTCGCGCTCGGCATCGGAGATGCGAAGCGTAAGCTCGTCCATCGGCGGGACGCTACACCCCACCGCCGCCCGGCGCGACCACCCGGTAGCCTCTCCCGCGCATGGAGTGGTTCGACGAGCTAGCGGAGTTCCTGCGCATTCCCTCGATCAGCGCCGACGACGCGCACAAGGCGGACGTCGTGCGCGCGGCCGAGTGGGTTCGCGACTTCATCCGCGGCGCCGGCGGCGAGTGCGAGGTGATCGACTGGCACGGCCAGCCGCTCACGATCGGTGAGGTACGCGCGTCGACCGGCGCCGAGAGCGCGCCGACCGTCATCTGCTATGGCCACTTCGACGTGCAGCCGCCGGACCCGCTCGAGCTTTGGGAGAGCGATCCGTTCGAGCCGGAGATCCGCGGCGACTACCTGTACGGCCGCGGCACCGTCGACGACAAGGGCCAGCTCTACATGCTCCTCGCCGCGGCGCGCGAGCTCGCGCGCGCGGGCGAGCTACCCGTCAACGTCCGCTTCTGCTGCGACGGCGAAGAGGAGACCGGCGGCCATTCGATCGTCGAGTTCCTCGAGGCGGACGAGCACGGTGCCGACGCGGCGGTCATCTTCGACAGCGGCATGATCCGGCGCGACGTCCCGGCGTTCAACGTCGCGACGCGCGGCATGGCGTACTTCCACGTGACGCTCCGCACCGGCGAACGCGACCTGCACTCGGGCATGTACGGCGGCGCCGCGCTGAACGCTGCGCACGCGCTGATCAAGACGCTCGACGCGGTGGTCGCACAGGACGGCACGCTCGCCGAGGAGCTGCGTGTCGGTCGCGCCGAGCCCACCGCCGAGGAGCTCGCGGGCTGGGAGCAGCTGCCGGCGGGTGCGGACGAGCTGTCCGAGCAGGGCGCTCGGCCGAAGGACCCGGCGGCCGCGCAGGACTTCTATCTGCGCACGTTCGCCGAGCCGGCGATCGACGTGAACGGCATCGCCACCGGCTCGCCGGTCCTGCAGAAGACGGTGCTGCCGGTGGAGGCGATCGCGAACGTGTCGATGCGGCTCGCGCCCGGGCAGAAGGTGGAAGAGGTCGCGCCCGTGGTCGAGCGGCTGCTCCGCGCGGCCGCGCCCGCCGGCGCCGACCTCGAAGTTGAGCTGTGGTCGTCGTCGCCGCCCGGGCTCGTCCCGCCGGACTCGAAGGCGATCCAGCTCGGGCTCGACGCCTTCGAGCGCGCGCTCGGACGCCGGCCCGCGCTGATCAGGACGGGCGGCACGCTGCCGATCGTCCCGGCGCTCGCCGGCAAGGGGATCCCCACCGTGATCACGGGCTTCGGCCTGCCGGACTCGCAGATCCACTCACCGAACGAGCGGCTGGTCGCCGAGTACGTCCCGCTGGGCATCCGCGCCGCACGCGAGCTCTTCCTCGCGTTCGCGCAGCTTTGATCGATCTCCACTCGCACGTCTTGCCGGGGCTCGACGACGGGGCCGCCGATCTCGACGAGGCCGTGGCGATCTGCCGGGCCGCAGTCGCGGACGGGATCCGCGTGCTCGCAGGGACGCCGCACGTGCGCGACGACTACCCGACGACGCCTGAGCAGATGGAGGCGGCGCTCGCTGAGCTGCGCTCCGCCGTCGGCGACGAGCTGCGGCTGGTGCCCGGCGGCGAGCTCGATCTCGGCCGGCTCGAACGGCCGCACGATGAGCTGCTCCGCTTCGCGCTTGCCGGTAACCCGGGCTACCTGCTCGTCGAGACGCCGTACGTCGGCTGGCCGCTCGACATCGGCGAACGCCTCTTCACGCTGCTCGCTGCCGGGATCACGCCGGTGCTCGCGCATCCCGAGCGAAACGCCGAGGTGCAGCAGCGACCCGAGTTGCTCGACCCGCTCGTCGCGAGTGGGGTGCTCGTGCAGCTCACGGCAGGGGCGGTCGACGGAACGCTCGGCCGCCGTTCGCACGACTCGGCGTTCGCGCTGCTCGAGCTCGGCTTCGCGCATCTGATCGCGAGCGACGGTCATGCGCCGGCGATTCGCCGAATCGGGATGAGCGGCGCCGTTGCAGCAGTCGGTGACGAGGAGCTCGCGCGCTGGCTGACGGTTGGCGTGCCAGGCGCGATCGTCGACGGCGGCACACTGCCGCCGCGACCGGCGCAGGCCCGGCCGCGGCGGCGGTTGTTCGGCCGTTAGGAGCTGCCGCGCGGAAAGCGACCGTTGCGCGCGGGTAAAGCGTGCGCAAAACCCGATTCGACTCTGATTCGGCGAAGCCGAACCAGAGTCGCGAGTTTCTGGGTGTCGCCGGCAGTTCGAAACTCGCGAATCTGGTTCGCTGACGCGAATCAGATTCGGCTGGCGGCTACCACGGGGGTGGGTTGTGCACCCACTTCCCACCGACCATGGTGGCGACGACCTGTGCGTCGAGGTCCTTCCACGGGTCGCGGTCGAGCACGACGAGATCGGCGTAGTGGCCCGGGAGCAGCGTGCCGCGGCGGCGTTCGTCCCGCGCGAGCCAGGCGGGGGCGACGCACGTTGCGTGGAACGCCTCGCCGACGGTCAGTGCCTGCTCGGGATGCCACGCGGGACGCTCGTCGATCGTGCGCCGCACACCGGCGCGGATGCCCGCGAGCGGGTCGAGCTCCTCGATCGGCGCGTCGCTGCCGTTGACGACCACGGCGCCCGAGTGGAGGAGCGAGCGGAATGCGTACGCGCCGTCGGTCTTGCCCGCCCAGTAGTCGTCGGCGAGATCGCGGTCCGACGGTGCGTGGGTGAACTGCACCGAGCAGGTGACGCCGATCTGGGCAAAGCGATCGAGGTCCTCCGGCGCGAGCAGCTGCGCATGCTCGATTCGCTGGCGCAGGCCGAGCGGTCCCCACACGTCCTTGGTCTGCTCGAACGCGTCGAGCGCCTCGCGGTTCGCGCGGTCGCCGATCGCGTGGACCGCGACGGGGAACCCGGCCTCCGCGCCACGGCGGACGATCTCGGCGAGCTGCTCGCCACTCGTGATCTGCACACCGCTGCCGTCGAGCATCCAGGCCGTCTGCGAACCGAGCGTGCCGTCCATGAACACCTTCAGATAACCGAGCTTCAGGTACGGGCTGCCGATCCCGGAGCGCAGGCCGACGGTCACCGCCGCGTCGAGTGCGTCGTGCGGGATCGACTGCCACACGCGCAGCGTCAGCTGGCCGCGCTCCTCGAGCTGCTGCCACAACCGCAGCGCGCCGAGCCAACCGTCCTTGTCGTGCACGGCGGTGACACCCCGGGCGTTCGCGAGCCGGACGCCCGCGCGCATCGCGTCGAGGTAGTCCGCGTCGGAGACGATCATGTGCCGCTCCTTGAAGCGCCAGGCGGCCTCCTCCCGGAGCACGCCGGTGGGCTCGCCGTTCGCGTCGCGCTCGACGACTCCGCCTTCGACCTCGAGATCGCCGCCCGCGAGCGCGAGTGCGGCAGAGTTGAGCCAGAGCGAGTGGTAGTCCTTCGCGATCAGCCCGGCAGGCGTGTCGCCGGTGATCGCGTCGAGATCGTGGCGGGTCGGGTCGCGTTGCGGCTGCCAGTCGCCGCTGCGCCAGCCGTAGCCGCGCAGCCAGCGCCCGGTCTTCACCTCGGTGCCGCGCAGCCGCTGCAATGCCTCGTTGACGTTCGCGCAGCCGTCCAGGTTGACCTCGTTCTGAGCGAGCGCCCACGTCGGGAAGTGCACGTGCGAGTCGGTGAAGCCGGGAACGACGACCAGGCCGCCGAGATCGGTCACCTCCGGCGAGGCGAGCGCCGTCTCGTGCACGCCGACACCGCCGGCGACGAGCTCGCCCGCGATCGCGAGTGCGGCCTGCGTCTGCACCTGCGGGTCGAGCGTACGGATGAGGCCGTTCGCGAGGATCACTCGCGAGGGAATCTACGCGCGACGCGCGATCAGCAGGAGTGTCATCGCCGCGCAGGCAAGGCCGGTTGCCGCGACGACGAGTGCCAGGATCCGGACCGGGATGATCACCATGGCCCGGGTATCGGCAGCAGCCGCACTAGACTTCACCCCCGAATGAGCGCGTTCGATCCACTCACCGACGAGCAGCGCGAGATCCGCGAGCTGGTGCGGACGATTGCGCGCGAGAAGGTCGCGCCACGCGCCGCCGAGATCGACAAGACGGCCGAGTTTCCGTGGGACGTCGTCGAGGCGTTCCGCGAGAACGATCTCTTCGGCGTGCTCTACGACGAGGAGTACGGCGGAATCGGCGAGAGCGCGCTGATGACGCTCGTGATGATCGAGGAGCTCTCGAAGGTCTGCGCGACGAGCGGGCTGATCATCGCCGTCCAGGAGCTCGGCTCGCTCGGGATCAAGCTCGCGGGCAGCGCCGCCCAGAAGCAGCAGTTCCTGCCGAAGCTGGCGAGCGGCGAGTGGCTGGCGGCGTACGCGCTGACGGAGCCCGGCTCGGGCTCGGACAGCGCGGCGATGCGCACAGTCGCTCGTCGGGACGGGGATTCTTATGTGATCAGTGGCGGCAAGCGCTTCATCACGAGCGCAGGCGTCGCATCCGTGTACGTCGTCTTCGCGAAGACCGATCCGCAGCAAGGGCACGGCGGGATCTCGGCGTTTGTCGTCGAGTCGTCGGCACCCGGGTTCGAGGTCGGCCGCATCGAGCCCAAGATGGGAATCAAGGGCTCGACGACCGGCGAGATCTTCTTCGACGACTGCCGCATCCCCGCGGCGAACCTGCTCGGCGCGGAGGGGGACGGCTTCAAGCTCGCGATGCGGATCCTCGACCGCTCGCGGCCGGGGATCGGCGCGCAGGGGCTCGGGCTCGCCCAGGGTGCGACCGACTACGCGGTGGACTACGCGCGCACGCGCGAGACGATGGGCAAGCCGATCGGCCAGCACCAGCTGATCGCGGGGATGCTCGCCGACATGGAGACGAAGTGCGAGGCGGCCCGCGGTCTGCTCTACAAGGTCGGACGGATGATCGACGAGGGTGACACTGGTTTGGAGCTGACGAAGCTCTCGGCGATGTCGAAGCTCTACTGCACCGACGTCGCGATGGAGGTCACGACCGACGCGGTGCAGGTGCTCGGCGGGTACGGCTACATCCAGGAGTACCCGGTCGAGCGCATGATGCGCGACGCGAAGATCACCCAGATCTACGAGGGCACCAACCAGATCCAGCGCCTCGTCATCGCGCGCGAGATGCTCAAGGAGAACCGCGCCTTCCTGCTTGCGGGCGTTGGCTGATCCTCAGGGCCTCGCGTTCGACGCGCTCGCCGAGGACTACGACCTCGGGCGCGCAGGCTGGCCGGCGGCGATGCTGCACGGGGTCAAGGGCGAGTCCGTTCTCGATCTTGCGGCCGGCACCGGCAAGCTGACCCGACTACTCGTCGAGCACTACCCCGACGTGACGGCCGTCGAGCCGCTCGCCGGCATGCGCGCCGTGCTCGAGCGCAACGTGCCTGCGGCGACGATTGTGGCGGGGAGCGCGGAGCGGATCCCGCTCGACGACGCCTCGGTCGACGACGTGTTCGTCGCCGAGGCCTTCCACTGGTTCGACACCGTTCTCGCGGTGCGCGAGATCGCGCGCGTGCTGCGCCCGGGAGGCACAGTGGTCGTGTGCTTCAACGATTGGCTGTCGCTCGAGCCGGAGCTGCCTGCGGAGGTGCGGGCGCTCCTCCACGACACGTGGGAGCAGCTGCCGCCGCCCGGCGGCCCGAAGGTGCTGAGCGGCGCGTGGAAGGACGGCTTCGACGGCGCACCGTTCACACCGCTCGAGGAGGCATCGTTCGAGCACGAGTGGACGACCGGCCGCGACAGTCTCGCTTCGTACTTCGTGTCGACGAGCTCGATGGGCCGGCTCTCCGCCGAGCAGCGCACGGCGCTGCGCGCGCAGCTCGTCGGGCTCCTGCCTGACGTTCCCTACCGCGTCCCGCTGGCAGCGCGTGTCTTCAAGGCGCAACGAACATGATGGATCCCGCCCGCAGCTTCGAGCGCGCCGCCGCCGCGTACGAATCGGCGCGGCCGTCGTACCCCGACGAGCTCCTCGATGCGCTACCGCTCGATGCCCGCTCGACGGTGCTCGATCTCGGCGCCGGCACGGGCAAGCTCACGCGCGTGCTCGCGCGCCGGTACGCGCACGTGATCGCCGTCGAGCCGCTCGACGGGATGCGCGCGATCCTCGAATCGGTCGTCCCGCAGGCCGAGAGCCACCAGGGCTCGGCGGAGTCGATCCCGCTGCCCGACGCGTCGGTCGACGGCGTCTTCGCGGCGCAGGCGTTCCACTGGTTCGCGAACGACGAGGCGATCGAGGAGATCGCGCGCGTGCTTCGTCCCGGCGGCATCTTCGCGGTCGTGTGGAACGAGAGCGTCGAGTCGTCCTCGCCGCTGCCCGATGCGTACCGCGGACGGTTGCAGGAGCTCTTCGCCGACGGCCGGCTCGCGCCGGATGACGGCGAAGACCGCTTCGCGCCGATCGAGCGCGGGCCGTTCGGCGAGCTGCACAAGTCGACCGTGCCGCACGAGCAGCTGCAGACCCGCGAGTCGGCGCTCGCCTTCGTCAGCTCGGTGAGCCTCATCGCGCGGCTGCCGGACGACGAGCGTGCGGCCGCCATGGCCGACCTCGGGGCGCTGCTCCCGGAAGGCGAGTACCGCTTCCCGATGACGGCCACGGTCCGGTGGGCGGTTCGCGCATGACGCACGAGGTGAAGCTCAGCTCGGCCGACCGCGTGCTCTTCCCCGACGACGGAATCACCAAAGGCGATCTCTTCGCGTACTACGGCGAGGTCGCCGACGCGATCGTGCCGCACCTGCGCGACCGGCCGTTCACGATGAAGCGCTGGCGCGAAGGGATCTCCGGCGAGGCGTTCTTCCAGAAGCAGGCGCCGAAGGGGATGCCGTCGTGGATCCCGACCCGCGAGTTCCGCACGTGGCCGCGCGGCGGCAAGGGCGAGTCGCGGCTCGTCGACTTCCCGCTCGTCGAATCGCGCGACGCGCTGCTCTGGATGGTTCAGATGCACTGCATCGACATGAACGCGTGGTACTCGCGCGTCGACAAGCCCGACCGCCCGGACTACGTGGTCTTCGATCTCGACCCGCCCGACGAGGACGACGCGTTCGCGCTGTGCATCCGCGTCGCGCACTACGTGCATCGCGCGCTCGAGGAGCTGGGGCTCGAGGGGTTCGTGAAGACGAGCGGCGCCGACGGGATCCACATCCTCGTCCCGATCGTCCGGCGCTCGACCTTCGAGGAGACCTACGAGTTCGCGGAGCTGCTCTCGCGCCGGCTGGAGGAGCAGCATCCGGGCGAGGTGACGACCGAGTGGCTGAAGAAGAAGCGCGCCGGGGTGCTCGTCGACCACCGCCAGAACGGGCACGGCAAGACGATCGCCTCTGTGTACTCCGTGCGCCCCAAGCCGGGCGCACCCGTGTCGACCCCGCTGCGCTGGGACGAGCTGACCGAGGACGTCCGCCCCCGCGACTTCTCGATGCGGGTCGCGCTCGACCGGGTGTCGAAGCACGGCGACCTGTTCGAGCCTGTGCTGCACGGCAGGCAGGCGCTCGGCCCGGCGCTGAAGGCGCTGCGGTGATCGCGGTCGACTGGGTCGCGGTCTCGGCGATCATCACTGCGGGCGCAACGCTGGTGCTGGCGTTCGCGACGTTCGCGTCCGTTCGCTCGGCGAACCGCGCCGCGCGCGCTGCGGAGCGTTCGCTGCTCGCCGGGTTACGCCCGCTACTCGCACCGTCGCGGCTGGACGACGCGCCCCAGAAGGTCGGCTTCTCCGACGACAAGTGGTTCCTCGTACCGGGCAGCGGCGCGATCGCCGAGGCGACCGACACGGTCATCTACCTCGCGATCGCGGTTCGGAACGTCGGGAGCGGGATCGCCGTGCTGCACGGTTGGCGCTTCGTGGCCGACGTGACCGAGGGGCTGCTGGAGCATGCGCCGGTGGAGGATTTCCGGCGTCTGACCCGGGACCTCTACATCGCACCGAGCGAGGCCGGTTTTTGGCAGGGAGCCTTCCGTGACTCGAGCGATCCGTTGTTCGAACCGGTGCGCAACGCGATCGAGGAGCGACAGCGACTCGGCGTCGACGTCCTCTACGGCGACCACGAGCTCGGACAGCGCTCGGTCACCCGCTTCTTGATCACGCCACGGGACGACAAGTGGATCGCGTCGGTCGGCCGCCACTGGAACGTCGATCGCCCGGACCCGCGCTAGTAACACAGTGTTACTAAGTCACCTCGGCGCGGCGTCTTGGGCGGGCCCGACTTAGTAACACTGTGTTACTTGCTCAGGGCGGCGCGGACGACTGCCAGGTTGGCCTGCCAGAGCTCGTCAGGGAGGGGCGGGAGGACGTCGTCCCAGATCGCGGCGAACGAGCCGATCAGTTGCGGGATGCGCGCCGGGCGGGCCATGAACCACACGTGGAAGTGCTCGCTGCCGTCGCCCCAGCGGCATACGTGGACGTTGCCGATGTCGCCCACCTCGTAGACCGCGCGCTGCACCTTCAGCAGCATTGGGCCGAGCTCGGCGGCGAGGTCGTCCGGCAGGTCGTGGAAGTCGTAGTGCCTGCGCGTCTCGAGGATCGCCACCATCGGCAGGCCGGTCGGGCTGCTGAGCGGCATGACGACCCAGTTGTCGTTCGACCACAGCGCACCCTCGTCCGCGTGGGCGCAGCGCCAGCAATCCACGCCGCCCTCGCCGCGCCGCGCCGGCTCCGCGTCGACGGGCGGCGCGAGCGGCTGCGGCGTCAGCTCACCTGCGAACGGCCAGGTGTCCCACTCGTGCACCGGCGGCATCTGAAGCGCGCCGTGCGTGCGCTCCCAGAAGGCCTCAGGCGTTTCCGGCACGAAGCTTCGCCTTGTAGGCGCGCTTGGCGGCCTGGTACTCCGCGAGCGACTCGGGCGACGTGACGTCCCCCAGCATGGCGTGGCTCGGGATGAGCTCCGCCGCGGCCTTGACGCCGAACTGCTTCGCGAGCACGGAGCTGAGCGCCTTGATCTTCATCTCGCCGAAGCCGGGCAGCGCGCCGATGCGCTTCTTCAGGTCACGGCTGTCGGCTGCCTCCGTCCAGATCCGCGACGCCTCGCCGCCGTACTCCTCGGCCACGACGTCGGCGAGTTGGCGCACGCGCTCGGCCATCGCGCCGGGGAAGCGGTGGATCGCCGGCTTCTCCGCGAAGAACGGCGCGAGGTCCATCCGGGCGAGCTTCTTCGGATCGAGCGTGCCGGCGCGCTGCTGCAGCACGTACGGGCCGGCGAACGCCTTCGGGACGGTCACCTGCTGGTCGATCGCGAAGCCGACGAGCAACGCGAACGGATCGCGCGCGAGCAGCTTGCACGCCGCCGGATCGTCCGTGAACCAGAGCGCGTCGGGCACCGTTCGATCCTACTGGGAGGGGTAGCCTGGGCGGGTGCTCCTGCTTGCCAGCCTGCATTCCGTCGTGCATTGGCCAACAAAGGGCGGCTACAACTTCGTCAGCGGCCCGCTCGCCGACATCACGCTGGTCACGGCGTTCACCGGCGCGCTGTATCTCTTCCTGCGCAAGCACAACTGCCATATCGCCCGCTGCTGGCGCCTCGCCTGGCATCCGCATCCCGTGCACGGCCATCCGGTCTGCAAGAAGCATCACCCGGACGGGAAGGGCTTGCCCGCCGACGGCGCCGCAGCGTAAACCGTCTCTGTCAGCGTGTCGGAAACGCACAGCTGACCGGTGCACGCCACGACGCCGTGTGCGTCGAACTTCTGATGCACCCGACGGTAACGACGCGACCTGTGGGTTTCCTACGAGGAGCCTTCGAGGTGGCGAAGAGGCCCCCGGTTGCCCTACTACCTGAGCCAGACTCGCGCGAGTACCCTGGGCGGGTGGACCCGCTGAGCGTCTTTTCGCCGGCGACGCGGGCCTGGTTTGCTCGGGCCTTCGACGCGCCGACGCCCGCCCAGGTGCAGGGCTGGCCGGCGATCGCGAGCGGCGAGCACGTCCTGATCCAGGCGCCGACGGGCTCCGGCAAGACGCTGACGGCGTTCCTCTACGCGATCGACCGCCTGAACGACACGCCGGGCCAGGGGCTGCGGCTGCTCTACGTCTCGCCGCTGAAGGCGCTGAACTACGACATCGAGCGCAACCTCCGCGGCCCGCTTGCAGGTCTCGAGTCGAACTTGAGGGTTGGCGTGCGCACCGGGGACACGCCGCAGAAGGAACGGCGCGAGCTGCAGAAGGAGCCGCCCGACATCCTGATCACGACGCCGGAGTCGCTCTACCTGATGCTCACCTCACAGGTGCGCGAGACGCTGCGCGGCATCGAGACGCTGATCCTCGACGAGGTGCACGCAATTGCAGGCACGAAGCGCGGTGCCCATCTCGCGCTGTCGGTCGAGCGCCTGCAAGCGCTAGCCGAAAGCCCGATCCAGCGGATCGGTCTTTCGGCGACGCAGCGGCCGCTCGAGGAGATCGGCCGTTTCGTGTCCGGCAACCGTCCGATCAGGCTGGTCGACGCCGGCACGCGCAAGGACCTCGACCTGGAGGTCGTCGTGCCGCTCGAGGACATGCGCGAGCTCGGTTCGACCGCGTCGCTCTCGCAGCCGGTCATGGCTGACGGGGTCGAGATGGACAGCGGCACCGAGCACGGCGCGCAGTCGATCTGGCCGTCGATCTATCCGGAGGTGTTGCGGCTCGTCGAAGAGCACCGCTCGACGATCGTGTTCGTCAACAACCGCCGCCTCGCCGAGCGGCTCGCGCTGCGGCTGAACGAGCTCGCAGCCGCCGAAGGCGTTGCCAGTGATTCAGTAGAGGTCGCGCGCGCGCACCACGGCTCGCTCGCACGCGAGCAGCGCCAACTCGTGGAAGAGGATTTGAAGGCCGGTCGGGTTCGATGTCTCGTGGCTACTTCCAGCCTCGAGCTCGGAATCGACATGGGTGCGGTCGATCTCGTGATCCAGGTCGAGTCGCCGAAGTCGGTCGCGCGCGGCCTGCAACGCATCGGCCGGGCGGGGCACGAAATGGGCGCAACGTCGAAGGGACGCATCTTCCCGAAGTTCCGCGCCGACCTGCTCGAGTCCGCGGTCGTGGCGCGCGCGATGCGCGAGGGCGAGATCGAGGAGACGAAGATCCCGCGCAACCCGCTCGACGTGCTCGCGCAGCAGATCGTCGCGATCGCCTCCGACGAGGAGATTCGCGTCGACGACCTGCACCAGCTCGTGCAGCGCGCGTACCCGTTCAAGGATCTGAGCCGCGCGCAGCTCGAGAACGTGCTCGACATGCTCGCGGGTCGTTATCCCTCCGACGAGTTCGCCGAGCTGCGCCCGCGCATCATCTGGGACCGCACCGGCGGCACTATTCGCGCGAGGGACGGAGCCAGACGGCTCGCAGTCACGAACGCGGGCACGATCCCCGACCGCGGCCTCTTCGGCGTGTTCCTCGTTGACGGCGGTGGGCGCGTCGGCGAGCTCGACGAGGAGATGGTCTACGAGGCGCGCGCGGGGCAGACGTTCCTGCTCGGCGCCTCGACGTGGCGGATCGAGGAGATCACGCGCGATCGCGTGCTCGTCTCGCCGGCGCCGGGCCTGCCGGGCGCGGTCCCGTTCTGGAAGGGCGAAGGGATCGGCCGCCCGTACGAGCTCGGCCAGAAGATCGGCGCCGCTTCGCGCGAGCTGTCGGCGCTCTCGGAGCCGAAGGCGACAGCTCGCCTGCGCGGCGAGTTCCATCTCGACGAGCGCGCGGCGAAGAACCTGCTCACGTTCCTGCGCGAGCAGGAGGTTGCCACCGGCGTCGTCCCGAGCGACCGCACGATCGTGGTCGAGCGCTTCCGCGACGAGATCGGCGACTGGCGCGTCTGCATCCTCTCGCCCTTCGGTGGGCGCGTGCACGCGCCGTGGGCGATGGCGATCGCAGCGCGCCTGCGCGAGGCGCACGGCATCGAGGCGCAGTCGATCTGGTCGGACGACGGCATCGCATTGCACTTCCCCGAGTCGGACGTGCCGCCGCCGACGGAGGACCTGATGATCGATCCGGGAGAGGTCGAGGATCTCGTCGTCGCAGAGGTGGGGGAGACCGCACTCTTCGGTGCGCGCTTCCGCGAGAACGCGGGCCGTTCGCTGCTGATCCCGCGCCGCCGTCCCGGCGAGCGCACGCCGCTCTGGCAGCAGCGCCTGAAGGCGCAATCGCTCTTGCAGGTGGCGAGAAAATTCGGCTCGTTCCCGGTGATCCTCGAGACGTACCGCGAGTGCCTGCAGGACGTCTTCGACCTGCCCGCGCTGCGCACGTTGCTGCAAGGGCTGAAGACGCGCGACATCGATCTCGTCGAGGTCGAGACGCAGAGCGCGTCGCCGTATTCGGCGTCGCTGCTCTTCGACTACATCGCGACCTACATGTACGAGGACGACACGCCGCCCGCCGAACGGCGTGCGCAGGCGCTCTCGCTCGACCGCGATCTGCTGCGCGAGCTGCTCGGCCAGGAGGAGCTGCGCGACCTGCTCGACGCCGACGCGGTCGACGAGGTCGAGCGCCAGCTGCAGGGCGAGCCGAAGACACCCGACCAGCTGCACGACAGTCTCCGCTTACGCGGAGACAAGCGCGCCGGCGAGTACCCTGAGTCGTTGGCCGCTCCGCTCATAGCGGAGCGGCGTGCGCTCGTCGTGCGCATCGCCGGCGAGGAGCGGCTGATCGCGGTCGAGGACGCGGGCCGCTACCGCGACGCGCTCGGCGTGATGCCGCCGTCCGGCCTGCCCGACGTGTTCCTCGAAGGCGGCCCGGAGTCGCTCCGCCAGCTCGTGCTCCGCTTCGCGAAGGGCCGCGGGCCGTTCACGACCGCGCAGGCGAACGAGCGCTTCGGCCGCGACGTCGTCGACGTGCTCGCCGAGCTCGAGCGCGCCGAGCTGCTCGTTCGCGGCGAGCTGCGGCCGGGTGGGGTGGAGCGCGAGTGGTGCGATCCCGACGTGCTGCGCCGTCTGCGGCGCGCGTCGCTCGCGGCGCTGCGCCGCGAGGTCGAGCCGGTCGATCAGGAGGCGCTCGCGCGGTTCCTTCCGTCCTGGCACGGGATCGATCGCCGCGCCTCGCTGCGCGAAGCGCTCGTGCCGCTGCAGGCGTTGCCGCTGCCGGTCGCGTTGTGGGAGGCGGAGGTCCTGCCGCGTCGCGTCCCTGGCTACCGGCCCGAGCACCTCGACGCACTCACCGCGAGCGGCGAGGTCGTCTGGATCGGCGCGGGACAGGACCGCGTCGCGCTCTACTTCCGCGAGGACGCGTCGGCGCTCGGGCAAGTCCCTGCC